>Ga0255334_1001264_pt1 | contig 12246 bp, 12 predicted proteins | sample EtOH5_35cm_T3_12_FD_202080 | JGI IMG/M metagenome (GOLD analysis project Ga0255334, IMG submission 202080) | Sandy soil microbial communities from University of British Columbia, Vancouver, Canada - EtOH5_35cm_T3_129 | ecosystem: Engineered > Artificial ecosystem > Sand microcosm > Unclassified ...
AATATCCGCCAACTTGGCCTCCACCAAGGGCGCCAGTGTGTTCAGGTGTTGCTGACCAACCTTGACCACCGTGCCCGCACGTAATGCTTCCAGATCGCCACTGATGTGATCACGCACCGCCAGGTACTGTTCCAGAAAAGCCTCGTTACCGGTCAGCGCATAGCCACGCTGGCCCGTCTCGGCATCCTGTAAATTCCCCAGCAAAGTGTTTGCGCCGACGATCAGCGCATAGGTGCGCCGACGGTTGTCGATGTCCCTCTCGACTTGTTGCGAAGTCCAGAACAATGCCAGCGCGACGAGCACAGCCGGCAGGATTGCGCTGATAAGCGCTGCAGCAATTTTATGATTGGTTTTCAAGGAATTGAGATTCTCCATGTACAGCATACCGAGGGTGACAGTCTACGCTTGTACGCGGGGCTTGCAATGTTCGCTACCGCACTGAATCAAATCGCCTGTTGTGCCAACCTGCCATGTCCAAATCGCCGCCAGGCATAACTCGGAGACGTAGACATGTTAGAGACTATCGCAATTGTGTTACTGATTTTGTGGGCACTAGGGCTGGTTTCGTCCTATTCCATTGGTGGATTTATTCACGTTCTTTTGGTCGTCGCGATCATCGTGATACTGATCAGGGTTATTCAAGGCAAAAGGTTATAGCCAAAAACTATTAACTGGCTTGTCTATGTACGCTACCGAACTGAACTTTCTCTTACCACTGGATATAAATGCCAACATGGTCGAATCCCCGGCCCTATTGATGTTAACAAGGAAATTAATATGACTAAGACAACACAGTCATTAAAGATGGAAGCGAACACTGATCCGTCTTGGTGTTATGTAGGCGCAACGGCTGGCTTATTTAAGGGGGCTACTGCTGTAGGCATTTTAATGCTTACTGCCTGTGCATCGGTACCACCCCCCCATCAGGCTTTGCGGGACGCCGAGCGGGCCATCGCCTATGCCGAGCAGTCGCGCGTTGCAGATTACGCTTCGCCGGAATTAAAAGAAGCGCGCGAAAAATTGACTGCCGCCCGCATTGCTGTGGAGCAGGAAAAGATGGTTGAAGCTCAGCGCCTCGCCGAGCAATCAAAGGCTGACGCCGAACTTGCCTCTGCCAAAGCCGAAGCGAGTAAAGCCAAAGCGATCAATGAGGAAATGCAAAAAGGCATTGGTACCCTAAAACAGGAAATGCAGCGCAGCACGGGAGATTCAAAATGATTATTCCAATCCACAATATTAATAAATTCGGCGTCGCAGCCGGAGCACTTCTGTTGCTGTCGGCATGTTCGATGGGACCGACCAAGCCGGATGGTTTAGACGATGTGCGTAGTAAGTTGACACGATTGCAGTCTGATCCACAATTGGCTAGCCGGGCACCGGTTGCAATCAAGGATGCTGAGGACGCTGTGCGTGCTGCCGAGCAGTCGCAGGAGGATGAGGAGCTGGCGAAGCATCTGGTGATAATAGCCGATCGCAAGGTCGATATAGCCCAAGCTCGGGCGCAGAGCCGACTGTTTGAAGATCAGCGTAAGGAAGTGGGTGAGCAAAGACAAACCGCCCGTCTTGACGCCCGCACACGCGAAGCTGACAGCGCTCGTGCCGATGCAAACGCAGCGAAGCAACAATCCGAAGAACAGAAAAGACAGTTTGAAAGACAATTAGCTGAGCTGAATGCTAAGGAGACCGACCGCGGCATGGTTGTGACTCTCGGCGATGTACTGTTTGACACTGGCAAGTCCACGTTGAAGGGTGGGGCCACTAGCAATCTCAACAAGCTTGCCGCCTTCCTTAATAAATACCCAGATCGGTCTGTAATCATAGAGGGTCACACCGATAGTGTCGGTAGTGAGGATAGTAACTTTACTTTATCTGAGCATCGCGCTAATTCGGTGAAGGCTTATCTAATAAAGCAGGGCGTTGATTTTGATCGCCTTTCAGCATCTGGCATGGGAGAGGACTCGCCAGTCGCCGATAACGGTTCCGCTGCAGGTCGCCAGCAGAATCGTCGCGTCGAAGTCATTATCTCCAACGCGGATTCGTCGCCGAGATGAGCTGAGGTTGGTGTGATAGATGCTGTTTTAGAGCCCGCCCGGCGTTAGCTGAGCGGGTTTTTTTGTTGCCTCAGATTAGCTACCCATGATGCTCAGCGCCACCGCTTCCGCCACCTTGATGCCATCTACCGCCGCAGAAAGAATGCCGCCGGCATAACCCGCGCCTTCACCAGCGGGAAATAGTCCGGTGGTATTGATGCTCTGGCAGGTGTCATCGTGCCGCTTGATGCGGATGGGTGATGAGGTGCGCGTTTCTACCGCCGTGAGCACCGCGTCATTCATGGCAAAGCCCTTGATTTGTCTGTCGAAGGCGGGCAGGGCTTCACGAATTGCGTCAATCGCATAATCCGGTAGCGCGGAGTTTAAATCACCCAGATGCACGCCGGGCTGATAAGAGGGCATCACGCTGCCAAAGGCGGTAGAAGGGCGGTTGGCGATGAAGTCGCCGACCAGCTGCCCTGGGGCGTCATAGTTGCTGCCGCCGAGCTCATACGCGCGTGATTCCCAATGCTGCTGAAAGTCGATGCCGGCCAGAGGGCTGCCGGGATAATCCTCTGGAGTGATGCTTACCACAATGGCGGCATTGGCATTGCGCTCGTTGCGCGAATACTGGCTCATGCCATTGGTCACCACACGGCCAGGCTCCGAGGTGGCAGCCACCACCGTGCCGCCGGGGCACATGCAAAAGCTGTAGACCGAGCGGCCGTTTTTGCCGTGATGCACCAGCTTATAGTCGGCGGCGCCGAGTATCGGGTGACCGGCCTGTGGCCCGAAGCGGCATTTATCGATAAGGGATTGTGGATGCTCCACACGAAAACCAATGGAAAATGGCTTCGCTTCCACATACACGCCGCGCCGGTGCAGCATCTGAAAGGTGTCGCGGGCGCTATGGCCGACCGCCAGCACCACATGATCGCTGTGGATTTGTTCACCACTGGCTAGCGTCACCCCGCGTATTTTTCCCTCTTCAATCTCGATATCTTCCACACGCTGGCTAAAGCGGATTTCACCGCCCAACGCTTCAATCTTGGCGCGCATATTTTCCATCATGCCCACCAACTTAAAGGTGCCAATATGCGGTTTGCTCACGTAGAGAATTTCTTCCGGCGCGCCGGCTTGCACAAATTCCTGAAGCACTTTTCGGCCGTGATGATGCGGATCTTTGATCTGGCTGTAGAGCTTGCCGTCAGAAAAAGTGCCTGCACCGCCCTCGCCAAATTGCACGTTCGATTCGGGGTCGAGTTTGCGTTTGCGCCACAGACCCCAAGTGTCTTTGGTGCGCTCGCGCACGGCTTTGCCGCGCTCAAGAATAATCGGGCAAAATCCCATCTGCGCCAGCAATAGTCCCGCAAACAGCCCGCAAGGGCCGAAGCCAATCACGATGGGGCGTTGCGTCAGATTTTCCGGGGCACGTGCAACAAAGCGGTAGGTGCTGTCTGGCGTAGGTAGTACGTGCGGATTTTTCTCCAGGCGGCTTAGGATGGCGGCGTTATCCGTGGTGTTCACGTCGACGCTGTAAGTCAGCATGATGGCGCCGCGTTTACGGGCATCGTAGCTGCGCTTGAAGATTGAGAAGCTAAGTAAGTCATCAGCTTTAATGCCGAGTTTGCCAAGGATAGCGGCTTGCAGCGCTTCTTCTGGGTGGTCAAGCGGGAGCCTAATTTCGTTGATTCGCAGCATGGCGTGTTCCTTGGATTGGACGAGGATTGCCTCGTCAGTAGTAATAAGAGCGGGTTATTCTACGATAACTGCTGGAAAGATGCGGGCTGCCAGAAATTTTTTGTGATCGTGCGGCGACTGACAGGTTTGAACGTGGCAGGCTTCTGTGGAACAGCATGTTATTATCAAGAAGTGTTTAGTATTGCCGCCGGACGCCTCAGTCGCACTGCTGGCGGCCGATTTGCACCGTGAGTACAAGCGGGCGACGGCTGATGCCATTATCTATGCCGTGGCTCGTCATCAGGGGGCTGAACTACTCACATGCGATACTCATTTCAAAGGCTTGCCTGGCGTGGCGTTATTTCCGAAGACAACTTGAGTTGTCGTTAATTTCGTTGAACTGAAGTTGTGAGTAACCCGATTTCGCACACAGAATTTCAGATACGTCGGGCAGGTGGTTGCACTTTAAATCAAAACTGGCCCTGCCTTGATGTTTGTGCTTAAATCCCGGCCATGAACCGTATTCCTGTCAGTCCCCACATGTTTAGTTGGGCCCGTGAGCGAGCCCAACTGGAGCCGGCTGCTCTGGCACACAGGTTCCCCATGCTCCCTGCCTGGGAGGCAGGGGAGATGCAGCCCACGCTGAAACAGCTGGAAGACTATGCCAGGGCTACCCATGCCCCGATTGGCTACTTCTTTTTGGCGCAGCCACCGGCCGAGCCAGTACCCATTCCCGATTTCCGCACCATGGCGGATCGCACCATTACCCGACCCAGCCCGAATTTGCTGGATACCGTCTATGCCTGCCAGCAACGACAAGCCTGGTATCGGGATTACGCACAGGTTGGCGGCCAGCCGCCTTTGCCATTTGTGGGCAGTCTGCGCAGGGGCTTGCCGCCTGTTCAGGCGGCGGAGCGTATCCGGCAGGCCCTGGGATTCAGTGTCGATGCCCGTCGTGATTGCCGGACCTGGACCGAAGCTCTACGACTTTTCATTGAGCAGGCCGAAGCTATCGGTGTGATGGTGATGGTCAGCGGCGTGGTGCTCAATAATAACTATCGCCATCTTGATCCGCAGGAGTTTAGGGGCTTTGCTCTGGCCGATGCACTAGCTCCACTGGTGTTTATGAATGGTGCGGATAGCAAGGCGGCGCAGATGTTTACACTGGCCCACGAACTGGCCCATTTGTGGTTGGGGCAGTCGGCACTTTCGGACGCCAGCGCTGGTGACGCTTCCGATAATGCGATTGAAATCTGGTGCAATCAGGTGGCGGCTGAATTACTCGTGCCGCTGACGGTATTTGTTGCTGAGTTGCTTGCTGATGAGCCTCTGCGTGAAACGCTGGATCGTTTGGCACGCCGCTTCAAGGTGAGCACGCTGGTGGTGCTACGCCGCCTGCTGGATGCGGGCCGAATGGAGCGGGCTGTTTTTTTTCGTGCTTATCAGGCTGAGCTTGAGCATATACGCAATCTTGATGCCGGCAGTTCCGGTGGCGGTAATTTCTACCGCACTACGGCAGCGCGGGTAAGCAAGCGCTTTGCCCGAGCATTGGTGGAGAGCACTCTTGAAGGCCGTACACTCTATCGCGATGCTTTCCGTATGCTGGGTATTTCCAAAACATCCACTTTTAATGAGTTCGGGCGCTCCCTGAACTTCCCTGTCTGATGGCTTACTTACTCGACGCCAATATCTTTATCCAGGCCAAGAACCTGCAGTACGGGTTTGATTTTTGCCCTGCATTTTGGCACTGGCTGGAGCTGAAAAATACGGAAGGTTCGGTCTTCAGTATCCAGCAGGTGGAAGATGAGCTGCAGGCAGGAGAGGATGACTTGGCTGATTGGGCACATGCCCGGGGCGAGGGCTTCTTTCTGCCTCCTGATAATCCGGTAGTACCGGCGTTGGCCACAGTAAGTTCGTGGGCATCAGCACAAGGTTACGAGCCGGCAGCAGTTAATACCTTCTTGCAAGTGGCGGATTACTGGCTGGTAGCGTTTGCGGTGGCACATGGTCATACCGTGGTCACGCATGAGATTCCTTCCCCTTCGACACGCAGAATCAAGATTCCGAATGCTTGTATTGGTTTGGGTGTCCGCTGTATGACGCCATATCAAATGCTGCGCCATGAGCGCGCGCGTTTTGTGCTGGGGCCAGAGGCCACTGCTGACGATAATAATTGATGAGATTCAGGGTGAGCCTGCACAAGGAACTCGAATTTGAAAATGCAGTCGTCCCCGCCGAGCAACGAGCTCGGCAGTCGATCAGTAGGTAGTTTAGTGATAAAGTGGCGGCGGAGTTGGCTAGACAGCCGCTGCTCGTCTTCCTTTGGTGGATGGGTGGAGGAAAGTCCGGGCTCCACAGGGCAAGGTGCCAGGTAATCCCTGGGAGGCGTGAGCCTACGGAAAGTGCCACAGAAAATACCGCCTAAGCACCGCAAGGTGCCGGTAAGGGTGAAAAGGTGCGGTAAGAGCGCACCGCGCGGGTGGCAACATTCCGCGGCATAGGTAAACCCCACCTGGAGCAAGACCAAATAGGGGAGCGTGAGCTTAGTTGCTCAGCGTGTGGCCCGCGCGCCGCTCCCGGGTAGGTTGCAAGAGCCGTCTGGTGACAGGCGGCCCAGATGAATGGCTGTCCACGACAGAACCCGGCTTACCGGCCGACTCCAACTATTTTGTTTAATGTGCTTGAAGCCACTGAAAAATCAGTTCGGTGGGATTTATTCAGTGGCTTCTTTAAGTGGCGCTGGTCCGGGTATTAGTGCCACACGTCTTATATGAACCCCTCTTTTATTACGCAACAAATTGTTTTTTATTCAAATATTAATTTATCTGATTAATCCATCCTGTCATTGACGCTGGACCTGGAGGCTACTATAGTTATCTACAGGTGGGAGAGAGTGGGTGTTTTTGGGTATTTTTGGGATATTTCGTAGAGAAACTCCCTTGGAGTGAGATCAATTAGATGTTTCGGGGATACGACGAACTAACCATGGATACCAAGGGGCGAATTAGTTTGCCTGCTCGGTATCACGAACGTGTCCTGGCCAGTTGCCAGGGCCGGTTTGTCATGACTATGCATCTACGCGACCAGTGTCTGGTGCTTTACCCATTGCCAGAGTGGGACAAGATTGAGAGTCAATTCGATAAGCTGCCGATTTCTGATCCGGTTTACGAGCGCTTAAAGCGTCGTATCGTCGGCCGGGCCACGGAGGTTCAAATCGATGGTGCAGGGCGATTTCTGGTGAGTCCTGAATTGCGCCGCGACGCCGGGTTGGATAAGGCGGTGGTAATGACCGGGCAAGGTAAGAAGTGTGAGATTTGGAATAAAGAGGCGTGGATACAGCTTGATAAGCAGCCTCTTGAATTGGTTTTTGAGAAAGAAAAGCACGCGCCCGTTGTTGATGCGCTTGGATTATGAGTGAGCTTGGGCATCAGCCGGTTCTTTTGGATGCGGTTGTCGATGCGCTGATAACGGAGGCAGGCGGCTTTTACATTGACGGGACTTTTGGACGCGGCGGGCATAGTCAGGCCATGTTATCTCGACTGAATAGCTCCGCCCGGCTGTTGGTTTTTGATAAGGATCCCCGGGCCATCGCTGCGGCAAATAGCTTAGCTGGTCGGGATTCGCGGGTGATGGTTGAGTACGGTTCGTTTGCCGGTATCCGTGATGCGGTTGAACGGGCGGGTCAGTTGGGTAAGGTCAGCGGAGTTTTGCTCGACCTGGGGGTGTCTTCTCCCCAGCTTGATGATCCCGAACGCGGGTTCAGTTTTAGTGCAGACGGCCCTTTGGATATGCGTATGGATACTCAGCATGGGCCCAGCGCCGCCGAGTGGCTGGCGAAGGTGACGGAAGAAGAGCTCGCAAGAGTTTTATTTGAGTACGGTGAGGAGCGGTATTCGCGGCGTATTGCCAGGGCCGTTGTTAAGGCAAGGTCCGAAGAAGTTATCGAGCGAACGGGCATGCTCGCAGAAATTATTGCTCGTGCGCACCCGGCCTGGGAGCGGCACAAGCATCCGGCTACCCGAAGTTTTCAGGCGATACGTATCGCGGTTAATCGCGAGCTGGATGATTTGCAGCAATGTTTGGCGGATGTCGCAGAGGTTTTGAGCGTGGGCGGACGATTGGCAGTGATCAGTTTCCACTCGTTGGAGGATCGGATGATCAAGCGTTTCGTGCGTGGGAATGACGAGGTTGATCCGGCGTTGGCGCGGCTGCCCATCATCAATCCTAAGGTGAGCCAAGGGTTTCGGTGGGTGGTAAAGCAGGCGCGGCCCAGCGCTGCAGAAATCGAGATCAACCCTCGGTCACGCAGCGCCGTTCTGCGCGTGGCGGAAAGGGCTCGATGAGCACTCGCATTGGAACGGTGGCGCTGCTGGGTGTGGCGGTGTTTTTGTCCAGCGTGGCCTTGGTATACATCAAGTACGACAACCGCATGTTGTTCCAGGACTGGCATGCGTTGCAGATGGAGCGGGACAAGTTAAATGTCACTTGGGGTCAGTTGCAGATTGAGCTGAATACCTGGGCGAGGCATGACCGGATTGAGCAGGTGGCTCTGGAAAAGCTAAAGATGCACCCGGTGGGACTGGGTGATGTGGAGATGGTTCGTGATGACAAATAGAAACAGAAAAAAACTGAACGACAATCCGTATTGGCAAAAACGCCAGCGTGTTATTAGCGTATTGTTCTGCTGTGTAGCTTTGGGCCTGGTCGGCCGTGCGTTCAGCTTACAGGTCTTAGATGACGGATTTCTTACAGACAAGGCGCGCGCCAAACACGAAAAAGTAGTTGATATAGCGGCTCATCGTGGTCGGATACTCGACCGTCGCATGGAGCCTTTGGCCGTCAGTACGCCCGTGGATACGATTGCAGTTAATCCGGCTGATTTATTAAAGGTACCCGGCGGCGTACGCAAGTTGGCTCGCGCATTAGGCCGCGACGCTACTCAGTTGCACCAGTATCTTGCTCAGCGCTCTACGCGGGGCTCTGTTTTTGTCAGTCGTCACCTTGATCCGGAAGATGCCGCAAAAATTGTTGAGCTGAAGTTGGCGGGCGTGCATATCAAGCGAGAGTATCGTCGTTATTACCCGGCCAGTGCGGTGACGGGGCATCTGCTTGGATTCAACAACATTGATGATCGGGGCCAAGAGGGTTTGGAGCTTGCCTTCGACGAGTGGCTGCGTGGCGTGCCCGGGAGTAAGCGGGTGCTTCGGGATAGCCGGGGCGGTGTGCTGGATGATTTGGAGCAAATTACCGAGCCCAAGCCAGGTAAAGATTTGGTGCTTTCGATAGATCGACGCTTGCAGTACATCGCGTTCCGTGAACTCGAGGCGGCGGTTATCGCCAATCAAGCCAAATCGGGAACGATGGTCATACTTGACCCGCAGTCAGGAGAAATTCTGGCGATGGTTAATCAGCCTACGTTTAATCCCAATAATCGATCCGAACGTGTCGTGGAGAGATATCGAAATCGAGCGGTCACGGATGTGTTTGAGCCAGGGTCCACCTTTAAGCCATTTATTGTCGGTGCCGCGTTGGAGGCCGGAATTGTCCGATCGGATACGATGGTTGATACCGGCCCAGGCCACTTTGCGGTGCAGGGGGGGGTTATTCGTGATCACAAGAATTACGGCCGGCTGACCGTGGCTGGAGTATTGCGTGAGTCCAGTAACATAGGGTCCAGCAAAATTGCTCTGGCAATGCGACCAGAGCATTTATGGAAGGAGTTGCAGGGTTTTGGATTCGGTCATTTGACGGGCAGCAGTTTTCCCGGCGAACGGCCTGGCCATATTAATCCGACGAATGCAGCGCGACCGTTTGAGGTGGCTACGCTGGCTTTTGGTTATGGTGTGTCCACGACGGCTTTGCAGTTGGCGCAGGCTTATTCGGTATTAGCGGCGGATGGAATGGCCCGTCCGGTGTCTTTTTTTCGCCGTAACCAGCCGGTGGCGGCAGAGCGGGTGATTAGCGCGGATACGGCGCGGCAGATTCGCGAAATGCTGCAGGATGTGGTGGTGTCCGGCACCGGTAAAAAGGCGGCGATTCCTGGTTATACCGTGGCGGGTAAGACGGGTACGGCTAAAAAAGCATCGGCAGGTGGTTATTCAAGTAATCGGTATATCTCCGTATTTGCTGGGATGGTGCCGGCGGGTTCGCCGCGTTTGGTGGCTGTGGTGATGATTAATGAGCCCAGCGCGGGCCGTTATTACGGCGGTGATGTGGCGGCGCCGGTATTTGAGCGGGTGATGGGTGAAGCGGTGCGTTTATTTGATATTCCTCCGGATGCATTACCCGCTGCGCCTGATCGCGGTTTGGTAATTAAGCCGCCGGTGGTTGGGAAAAAGGTGGGTTGATGATGCTGTCATCCCGCGTTGCAGGTGGATCGCTGGGCGATTTACTGGCGGGATTGGTAGAACGGGAGCGGATAAGTACGCCAGAATTGATCATTGGAGGCTTGGTGATCGATAGCCGTAAGACGCAGCCCGGCGATGTGTTTTTGGCGATGGCGGGTGGGCATGTGCATGGTTTGGCACACGTGGGTGAGGCGGTACAGCGTGGGGCGGTGGCTGTGATTTACGAGCCAAGTTCGACAGTTGCCGCGCCGGAGCTGCCTATCCCCAGCGTGGCTGTGGCGGGTTTGGCAAAGCAGGCGGGCGTCATAGCCGCTCGATTTTATGGCAATCCTTGCGGCGATATGTTGACCGTAGGGGTGACAGGAACCAACGGAAAAACATCCTGTACCCATTTACTGGCACAAATGTTGAATTTTTCAGGGGTGCGTTGCGGGCTGCTGGGTACGCTGGGTTATGGTTTATTGGAGTCGTTGACGCCGGCCAGTCACACCACGCCGAATGCGATAAGAGTGCAGGCAGAGTTGGCGCAGATGCGTGATCGTGGCGCTCGCGCTGTGGCGATGGAAGTATCTTCGCACGCGTTGGAACAATGGCGAGTGGAGGCGGTACAGTTTAAGGGCGCGATCTTTACCAATTTGACGCGGGATCACTTGGATTACCATCCGGATATGGAGGCTTATTTTCGGGCAAAGCAGCGTTTATTTGCCCGGCCGGAGCTTGAATTTGTAGTGGTCAACGGACGGGATGCACGAGCGGCGGACATCTTGTCGGTTGCACCCAAATCGTGTCGGCGCATTGTTTATGGTGTCGAGCCGTCGGCCGGTTTGTTGGTCGATGACTGGTTAGTCGCACGGCGCGTTGATTGCAGTGAGGCAGGTTTGGAAATTTGGCTGGCCGGTAGCTGGGGTGAGCAGGTGGTTAAGGCGCCGCTGCTTGGTGATTTTAACGCCGACAATGTGCTGGCGGTGCTGGCGGTGTTGCTGCATTGCGGGTATTCCCCGGTGGCATTAGCGACGGCGCTGGCAAAGGTGCAGCCGGTGCCGGGGCGGATGGCGCGTTACGGCGGCGGTGATCGGCCGTTGGTGGTGGTTGATTATGCGCACACGCCCGACGCGCTGGATAAAGCCTTGCGGGCTTGTCGCCGGCATACCTCAGGCAGGTTGTGGTGTGTGTTTGGTTGCGGTGGTGATCGAGACCGCGGTAAGCGGCCGCAGATGGGGGCCATTGCCGGTGCGCTGGCGGATCAGATTATCGTTACTGACGATAATCCGCGCAGCGAGATGCCACAGGTAATCGTTCAAGAGATTCAGGCCGGGTTCACCAAGGAGGCGAATGTGGCAGTTATTCATAATCGTGCAACAGCTATTGACCGGGCAATATCGCAGGCACGTCTTGGCGACGTGGTGTTGGTGGCGGGAAAAGGTCACGAGGAATACCAGATTGTGGGCGATCAAATATTGCCGTTCTCCGATGCGCGTCAAGTGCAGCAATCGCTGATGGAGCACTGGGTATGATCAGCGGCAATCTAAAAGAATTTGTCGCCGCCCTGAATGCGGATTTATGGGGGGAAGACGCAAAATTTTCAGGCGTCGTTATCGATACTCGACAGCTGACGCCGGGTGCTGTTTTTGCGGCGTTGCGGGGTCAGCACGTCGATGGTCACGATTTTGCCGCCATGGCAGCAGAGCGCGGGGCGGCGGCTTTGCTGGTCGAGCGCAAGGTGGACGTGGCTTTGCCTCAGTGGGTGGTGGCCGATGTGCGCCTGGCTTTGGGCGATTTGGCGCGCAGTTGGCGTCGCCGGTTCGATACGCCCGTGATAGGGGTAACGGGTAGTAACGGCAAAACGACGGTTAAGCAGATGCTTGGTTCGATCCTGTCCCAGGTGGGTGAAACCCTGGCCACTCAGGGTAATCTCAATAACGATTTGGGCGTTCCGCTAACGCTGTTTAGGTTGGGCAAAAATCACCAGGCTGCGGTCGTTGAAATGGGTGCCAATCACGCGGGTGAGATCGAATATTTGGTCAAAGTGGCGGAGCCGGTGATCGGCGTGATCACCAATGCGGGACCGGCGCACCTCGAAGGTTTTGGCTCGGTGGAAGGCGTGGCGCTGGCAAAGGGCGAGATGTTTGCTGGATTGCCGCCGGATGGAATGGCGGTGATCAACGCCAGCGATAATCACGCGGCTTTAT
>Ga0255334_1001265_pt1 | contig 12242 bp, 14 predicted proteins | sample EtOH5_35cm_T3_12_FD_202080 | JGI IMG/M metagenome (GOLD analysis project Ga0255334, IMG submission 202080) | Sandy soil microbial communities from University of British Columbia, Vancouver, Canada - EtOH5_35cm_T3_129 | ecosystem: Engineered > Artificial ecosystem > Sand microcosm > Unclassified ...
GCCGGCTGAGGTCCGAAGCCCTGAGTTCTTCCCTCAATCCGTTCGCCGCCGAGTACCGCGCATTGCGTACGCAGCTGGCACCCGAAGAGTGCAGCCGTCGCCTAGAGCCGCTGGTGATTCCCTGGAGCTCGCGCATGGCTATCCTGTGGTCGGCGGAGTATCGGAGCCGCCCGCTCATCGGCACGGTCTCTCCCGCCGGATTCGCGCTGCGCAAGAAGATCGCTTACAAGAACGACCTGCAGACCGAGGCCTCCGCGCACTTCGAGCTGGCGCCGGATGGGACGCGCATGCGCGTGCGCCTGGGCGCGCGCCGCTGGGTGGTGCTTTTCATGTCGCTCTGGCTCTCGGTCATCACGGTCATCATGCTCTCCGTGCCCTACCTGTGCCGCGCTTATCCGAAGTCCTGCCACGGGAACCTACCGCCGTGGGCCGCGTACAGCATCCCACTCTTTGCCGCCGGCATCCTGGTGCTGGGGCGTTGGCTTTCCCGCAACGACGCCGAGTTCCTTATCTCCTTCCTCAAAGAGAAACTCAACGCCGAGGAAGTGCCGGAAACCGCGTTCTTTTCGCCGAACTGCTGACTTTGGCGCGGGCGTAAAATCGTCCGCGGGAGGTTCCCATGTCCCGAGCCTTAGGCTTTATCGGGTTGCTGATCGTGCTGGGGATCGGCGCCTACATCTACATGCGGCAGACGCAGGCGGTGACGCCGGGCGGAGGGGTGGGCGGCACGGCCACGCCGCGCTCGACCATTGACGTGGTGGGGGTGAAGAACGATCTGATGGCGCTGGCCAACGCCGAACGCCGCCACTTCGCCTCCGAGGGCAAGTACGTCTCCATCGACGAGCTGCGCTCGAGCGGCGACATCAGCATGCCGTCTAACCATCGCGGACCCTACGAATATTCGGCCGAGACCTCGGACGCCGGGTTCCGCATCACCGCGACCTACTCCGGGCCGCCCGACGCGGACGTGCCCCACACCCTGAGCATCGACGAGACCATGCAGGTGAAGAGGGAGTAGGAGCAGGTCCCTCCCCTCGCCCTCAGTCCGCCCCGCGAGCGGGGCTCCCTCGGGCTCCGGTCGGGATGACAGATTGGCAGGGGGCCCGTTACGGTGCGACGGAAACCGCGCCCTCTCAAGTCCTTATCGTGGTCGCAGGAGGGCTGGGGAAAGCTGGTCAGGAACGGGGTTTGCGCACTGTGACTTCGAATTCCACCGGCAGTTTTGCCGGCGGGAAGCAGGCGCGATCGTTGCAGGCCTGGAAGCGCAGTTCGCCCGGCACCTTGTAGCTTCCCGCCGGCGCGGAGGCGAGGGCGCGCAACTCGGCGCGCACAATGAAATCGCCGGTGTAGACGTTCAGCTTCTCCTTGGGCGAGAAGGCGAAGCTGAGGTCCTTCCCTTCCGGATAGACGACCGCGCCCGGCGCGAGGCTGGCCGGTGGGCTGAGCTTGAGGCGGGTGGGGATGAGGAACTCCGAGTGCGGCTGGTTGGAGTTGATGTGATAGCCGGGGCTGACGCGAAAGCGCAGCTCCACGCGCGCGCTGCCGCCCGGGGCCACCGCCACCGCATCCGCCGGCATGGCGGTAACGATGGGGCCTTTGGGGACCAGCCCATCCTGCGCCAGCGCGGCCGCGAGCAGCGTCAACAGGGCGAGCACGGATTGAAAGCGAAGGCGCGTCATGGCTTGGCTTGCGTGGGTTTCGGCTCCTGCGGTTTGGATGCCGGGGGCGTGGGCGTGGATGCATTCGCCGGGGCCGCTCCCTGGCCCAGCGAGCGCTTGATGTTTTCCTCGATGTCGCCGTGCCCGGCCAGGCCGAAGACGCGTTCCACGATCTTGCCCTCGCGGTCGATGTAGAAGGTCCCGGGGAGGAACTGGATGCCGCCGTAGGCATCGGCCACCGATTCGCGGCCCATCACGATGGTGTAGCGGACGCCCATCTCCTGGATGAACTTCTGCACGTCGTCCGCGGAGTCGTCCATGGCCACGCCGATCACTACCAGGCCCTGCGCCGCGTACTGATTCTGCAGCTCCTCGAACCAGGGCATCTCGATCTTGCAGGGACCGCAGTAGGTGGCCCAGAAGTTCAGCACCACCGCCTTGCCGCGGTAGTCGGAGAGGCGGATGATCCGGCCGTCGAGCGCCTTCAACTCGAAGTCGGGGGCCTGCTGGCCACGGACCTCGCCCACCAGTCCGCTCCCCGTCACGCCGCCGGTTTTCGGAGGCCCGGCCAGGCGCCGCCCCATGTACAGCATGAAGGTCACGGCCAGGATCACGATGGCCAGAACTACTGCGTTTCGCTTCACAGGTATTTCTCCACAAGGTCTTTGAATAGCGGGAGCTTGTTCATCCACGTCGCCAGCAGCGCGAACTGGCGGGTGAAGACCAGAGTCCCGATCATGATGAGCAGCACGCCGCTGGCGATTTCCACCGTCTGCAGGTGCTTTTTGAAGCGGCCGTAGAATGCGAGGAAGCGGTCAATCCCCAGCGAGGTCAGCAGGAACGGCACGGCCAGCCCGAGGGAATAGACGGCGAGCAGCAGCACGCCCTTGGCCACCGTGCCCTCGGCCGCCGCGAAGCCCAAAATGACGGTGAGGATGGGGCCGATGCAGGGCGTCCAGCCAAAGGCGAAGGCGAAGCCCACCAGGAACGCGCCCAGCGCCGAGCGCTTCGGGCTCAGGTTGTGCAGGCGCTTGTCGGCATAGAGCCACTTGATCCTCACCAGGCCGGTCAGATGCAGGCCGAACAGGATGATGACCAGGCCGGCGATGCGGATGAGCCAGGGAAAGTACTCGCGCACCAGGGAGCCGAGGGTGGTGGCCACCGCGCCCAGCGCGATGAAGACCACGGAGAATCCCAGGACGAACATCAGGGAGCTGAGCAGGACCACGCGGCGCCGGCCCTTGTCCTCGGCTTGCAGCTCTTCCACGCCCACGCCGGAGATGAGCGAGACGTATCCCGGCACCAGGGGCAGCACGCAGGGCGAGAGGAACGACACCAGCCCGGCGAAGAACGCGGCGATGGGAAGGGGGAGACTGGACACAACCTTTTCATTCTACCAACTTAGGCTCAGACGCGGGTCCCGCGGAAGGGTACGCAACGTCCCTCGCTGCGCTGGGGATGGGTTTCTACATTCCGAGCGCGAAGCGCGAGGAAACCCTATCGCTACGATGCGGTTGAGTCAGGGTAGGGCTCCCTCGCCCGCAAAGCGGGCTCGGGATGTAAAGAAAGAACCGGGTCACTTGCGCAACCCGGTCCAGCCCTCGGCGATGACGATGGAGTTGCCGGGATTCTGCGCGTCGTACTTGACCGAGGCGGGCAGGCCGATGCGGCAGGAGTGCAGGTCCACCAGATGACGCAGGTGGGCGACGTCCTGCGAGGCCTCATAGGAAACGCCGGCGACGTCGTAGCGGTAGATGAGGAGCTGTTGCACCTTGCCGGCCACGCGCTCCTCGTGGACGTCGAGCACGGTGCCGTCGGTGATGCGGCCCATGGCGTTCAGCCGCAGGCGGCGCTCACGCTCCAGCTGCTCCGGGGTCTGGCGCCGGCCGCGCAGCCAGAGGACTACGCCCGCGAGCAGCAGCAGTGCAACCGAGCCAATCAGGAGACAGGAACTAGGGAAATGGCGCATCGGTCCGATCGGGTCATTGAGTCATCGGATTATTGAGCCATTGCAAACCTGGCGCTCGGTCGGGAAATGGTTCAATGATTCCATGACCCGATGACTCAATCCTTCTTCGCCTTCTCCCAGTCCTTGAGGAACTGCTCCAGGCCGCGGTCGGTGAGAGGATGCTTGAACATGAGGTCGAGCACCTTGAAGGGCATGGTGGCGACGTGCGCGCCGGCCATGGCGGCCTCCACCACGTGCAGCGGGTGGCGCAGCGAGGCGGCCAGCACCTGCGTGGGGTAGTTGTAGTTGCGGTAGATCTGGAGGATCTGGCGCACCAGGTCCATGCCCACGTGGCTGATGTCGTCCAGGCGGCCGACGAAGGGGCTGACGTAGGTCCCGCCGGCTTTCGCCACCAAGAGCGCCTGGTTGGGGGAGAAGCAGAGCGTGAGGTTGGTCTTGATGCCCTCCTGCGAAAGGCACTTGCAGGCCTTCAGGCCCTCGCGCGTCGTGGGCAGCTTGACCACCACGTTCGTGTGCCAGGTGACGTAGTCGTGCGCCTGCGTGCACATGCCGGCGGCGTCGGTGGCGATGACCTCGACGTTCACCGGGCCGTCCACCACCTTGCAGATCTCGAGGATGGTCTCCTTGAAGGGCTTGCCTTCCTTGGCGATGAGCGAGGGATTGGTGGTGATGCCGTCCAGGATGCCGAGGGAGGCGGCTTCGCGGATCTCGTTGAGGTTGGCGGTGTCGAGGAAGAATTTCATGGGCGCCTATTGTCGCATCAAGGCAAGGGCGGCGACTAGGGCTGAATGGGCGTGACGGGGCCATCGGCGCTGAACATGTCCACCACCACCTTCCAGGAGCCGTCCGCCTGCTTCTTCCACACCACGAGGTCCTTGCCGTGCTCGCGCACCGCCTTGCCGCCCGCAGTATAGGTGAAGTCGTACGACCCGCGCGTGTAGGCGAGGTCGCCGGAACGGGCGACCCCGACGTCCACCGTCTTCCAGGAAAGCTGGTAGGCCGGGTCCTGGAGCGCCGCGGCCCAAAAGGCGCGGACGGCCTCCTTTCCGGCAAGGGCCGGACTCCCGGGCGGCTGGAGGATGCCGTTGTCGGCGTAGAAGCCTACGGTCTTCTCCAGGTCCTTGGCCCCCGCGACCTGGGACCACTGTTCATCCGCGGCGCGGACGGCGGCTTCTTCGGCGCCCTGGGCGGCAGGCTTCTGGGCGAAAGCGGCGAAGCTCAGCGCCAGAGCAACACTGAAGAGAACGAGTACGGCTCGTTGCATGCGGGTCATGTTTCCTCCTGTGCGGCGGGAAGTCTACTCGTCCACGACGGGATTGGCCAGCGTGCCCACGCCCGCGACCGTGACCTCGACCCGGTCGCCGGCCGCGAGCGGCCCCACCCCGGCGGGGGTGCCGGTGGCGATGAGGTCGCCGGGATAGAGCGTCATGACGCGGCTGATGTAGCGGAGGATGTGGTCGAGCGGGAAGAGGAAGTCGCGGGTGTTGCCGTGCTGGCGCACCGCGCCGTTGACGCGGGTTTCGACCTCGACGCCCGCCCAGGGGTCAAGCTCATCGGTGACCACGGGGCCGACGGGGCAGAAGGTATCGAAGCCTTTGGCGCGGGTCCACTGGCCGTCGGTCGACTGCAGGTCGCGCGCGGTCACGTCATTCACGCAGGTGTAGCCGCGGATGTAGGGGCGGACGTCGTCTCTCTCGCCCAGCCCGCGGCATTCTTTCCCGATGACCATGCCCAGTTCGCCCTCGTGGTCCACGCGCTTCGAGACGTGCGGGCGGCGGATCTCGGCGCCCGGGCCGATGATGGAGGATGGCGGCTTGAGGAAGATGAGCAGCTCGGCCGGCACCTCGTTGCCGAGTTCCTTGGCGTGCTCACGATAGTTGCGCCCGACGCAGACGATCTTCGAGGGCGTGACCGGCGCGAGCAGCCTGGCGTCCGCCAGCGGGAAGTGGACCATCTGCGCGCGATGGGGCTCGGCAGCGAAGGGATCGAAGATGGGCGTGACCACTTCGCGGCCGCAGATGATCTCGATCAGCCCATAGCAACCGCCGGACTCGGACTGGAAGCGGCAGTACTTCATCTTTTTCGAGTTCCTGCAGGCGCGGGCGACTCGCCCGCGCCGCTCAGGGTTGTGGCACGGTTTCGCTGGTCTCTTCCGAGCGGCCGCTTTCGTTGGCGCGCAGGTCCACGGCGGAGACCGAGTAGAGATACGTGTGCCCGGCGGTGACGTTCGGATCGCGGAAGGCCGGAGTCTTCACCAGTTCAGCGTTGATCTTCTGCGGCTGCCCGCCGGCTTCGCGGCGATAGACGTCGTACCCGGCCAGGTCGGCCTCGCTGTTCAGACTCCAGGTGAGGTCGATGAAGCTCTGGCCGCCGCCGGAGGAAGCCACGGCTTCGACCGCGGTGGGCGCGGCGGGCGGGAAGGCGTCGTGGACGAACACCTCGACCATGGGCGCATCCTCTCCCTCCACCTCCACACTCTGGCCCTCCGCGGTCAGCCTCGTCACCGAGGTTACCCAATACGAGTAGGTCTGCTCCCACTCCGCCGCTTTGTCGAGGAAAGAATAGCTTGCCGTACTCAGGCCGACGATCCCAATCCCGCCCATTTCCCCCAGACCTACAGCGACCTTGCCCGCCGGCTTGCCCTGAACGAGCACTTGCCGGTAGATGCGGTAGCTGCTTTCATGCCCCGCTGAATCCCGCCTTGCGGGTGCCCTGCCTTGCCAGGTAAGAAACACACCGCCAGGTGCTACCTCGGCTTTCAGGTCCGCCGGCGGCGGCAGCGTGGGCGCCAGGGGGACGCGGACGGGGTTCGAGGGACCGGCGCTGCGGCCGCGGGCGTTGGTCACTTCCACCGTATAAACGGCAAAGCCCGCGAGACTCTGCTCCTGAAGCTCGCGCGGCAGGGTATCTGTGAAACTGGCTGCGCCGGAGGCTGGGGCGGGCGCCGCTTCCGAGCAGTCCATCGAGGCCGGCGCCGCGGTGGCGCGGCAGACGCGGGTCTTGCCCGCTTCCTTGATGCGCAGCTTGTCCGTGGTCTCGCGGGGGGCGGTCCAGTTGAGCAGGACTTTATCGCCCTTGCGCGCCGCCTTCAGGTCGTTCACCGGCCGGGGAAGCTCGAGCGAGGGCGGCAGCGGGTTGCCCTGCGAGCCGCAGCCGGCGAGCAGCGCCAGGGCCACGAGCGTCAGCAGGGCGAAGGAAGGGCGCGCGAGTCGCATGCGAAGGCGAACAGACTAACAGATGGCGGTGCCGGGGCTAAAGCCCCGATCCCAGTGAGCGCTGGTTGGGACCCTTCGACCTCGCTCAGGGCAGGCTCAGAACCTGAAGTCGTGCCCTCCCCCTACAGGATGTAGCGGGAGAGGTCCTGGTCCTTGACGATGTCGGCGAGCATCTTGCGGACATAGTCGGCGTCCACGGTCACCTCGCGGGTCTTCATCTCCGGGGCGTCGAAGCTGATCTCATCCAGCACGCGCTCCATGATGGTGTGCAGGCGGCGGGCGCCGATGTTCTCCGTGCCCTCGTTCACCTTGAAGGCGAAGTTGGCAACCTCGTCCAGGGCCTCGCGAGTGAACTCGAGCTTCAGCCCCTCGGTCTCCAGCAGCGCGGTGTACTGCTTGACCAGCGACGACTTGGGCTCGGTGAGGATGCGGATGAAGTCCTGGATGGTCAGCGATTTCAGCTCCACGCGGATGGGGAAGCGTCCCTGCAATTCGGGGATGAGGTCCGAGGGCTTGGAGACGTGGAAGGCGCCGGCGGCGATGAACAGGATGTGGTCGGTGCGCACCATGCCGTAGCGGGTGTTCACCGTGGTGCCTTCGACGATGGGCAGGATGTCGCGCTGCACGCCCTCGCGGGAGACGTCGGGCCCGTGGCCCGACTCGCGTCCGGCGATCTTATCGATCTCGTCGAGGAAGATGATGCCCGATCCCTCCACGCGCGCCACCGCGGTGCGCGTGACCTGCTCCATGTCGATGAGGCGCTGCTCTTCTTCCGAGATGAGGTACTCGATGGCCTCCGACACCTTCATCTTCCGCTTCTTGGTGCGTTGGCCGAAGATGTTGGGCAGCATGTCCTTGACGTTGATGTCCATCTCCTCCACGCCCTGGTTGGAGATGATCTCGAAGGCGGGAAAGGATTTTTCGCGCACGTCGAGCTCGAGGACGCGGTCGTCGAGTTTGCCCTCGCGCAGTTGCTGGCGCAGCTTCTCGCGGTTGCGGGAGTAGGACTCCGACGAACCCTCGGGAGAGAAGCCCAGACTGCCCGCCTCCGGCGGTCTCTGGAAGGAGGCGGCGGGCAGCAGCAGGTCGAGCACGCGCTCCTCGGCGTTGAGCTCGGCCTTGTCAGCCACGTCCTCGAGCTTTTCCCCGCGCACCATCTCGATGGAGATCTCCACCAGGTCGCGGATCATGGAATCGACGTCGCGGCCCACGTAGCCCACCTCGGTGAACTTGGAGGCTTCCACCTTCAAGAAGGGAGAATTGGCAAGCTTGGCCAGGCGGCGCGCAATCTCCGTTTTGCCCACGCCGGTGGGCCCGATCATGATGATGTTCTTGGGCATGACCTCTTCCGCCAGCTCGGGGGCGAGCTTCTGGCGGCGCATGCGGTTGCGCAGGGCGATGGCCACGGCGCGCTTGGCGGCGTTCTGGCCCACCACGTACTTGTCGAGCTCGGCCACGATCTCGCGCGGCGTCAGCTCGTCCAGCAGGACCTGCTCTTCTTCCGCGGTGCCGGGCAGATAGATGGCCATAAAGAAGTACTCAGTACCTGGTATTCGGTACCCAGTCACAACCTCACTTTCTTAGACGTACTCCGCGCCATTGACTCAACGGGCTACGGCCTGCGCGCGATTCTGTTTGCGAATAACGAGCTTCAGCCCCGACCACGTGTCGTCGATCGCACACACCTTCACGTCGACCAGCCCAATCTTGAGAGCCGCCGTCCGTATCGTGTCTTCCGTCACGTCGGTCTCGATCCCCGAGCTTTTCTTTGGCCAACTGACCCAAATCATCCCATGCGGAACGATGCCATGCTTCGCCTTGGGCAGATACGCGTCCAGATCTGCGCGGTTCCGCACAAATAAGTGGATGTAATCGCTGCGGTGCTTGCCATCGAACCGGCCCAGAACTGGCAAGTCTTCCAGCAGCGACTGGAAGTGGCGAGGCTGGTTGACGAATGCGACGCGCTGCCCCTCCTTGATGCCAAGCTTCTTCACCAGCGGCGTGCCGGAATATCCCGCCATAATCTTTGCTTACTCCCAACCCCCAGCGACGAACCACCGCAGACTTCTTCTTACAGCTCCTCGATGGTGACGACGTCATTGGTATAGATGCAGATGCGGCCGGCGATCTTCATGGCTTCTTCAGCGATCTGGCGGGCGGAGAGCTGGGTGTGCTCGGCCAGGGCGCGAGCGGCGGAGGTGGCGTAAGGCCCGCCTGAGCCGATGGCGGCGATGCCTTCGTCGGGCTCGATCACGTCGCCGGCGCCGGAGATGAGGAAGGTCTGGTTCTGGTCGGCCACCAGGAGCAGGGCCTCGAGCTGGCGCAGCATCTTGTCGGTGCGCCAGTCCTTGGCCAGCTCGACCGCGGCCCGGCCCAGGTTGCCGTGGTACTGCTCCAGCTTGGTCTCGAAGCGGCTGAAGAGCGCGAAGGCGTCGGCGGTGGAGCCGGCAAAACCGGCCAGGATCTTGTCGCCATAGAGCCGCCGGATCTTCTTGGCGGAGTGCTTCACGATGCCGTCACCCAGGGTGACCTGGCCGTCGCCGGCCATCACCACCTTGCCGCCGCGGCGCACGCACAGGACGGTGGTCGAGCGTACTCTGGGCGGCGTTCTCATAGGCAGATTGTCGATTATAGCAGCGGGCTGGAGGGCAGCCCGGCTCGCAGCGCCCACTGGCGAGAGCGCCCGGGCCCACACAGTCCCTGCCAAAACGAAACGGCCAGCCCCTCGGGGCTGGCCGCGTTTTCGAGACGATCGGCTGTTACTGGTTATCGCCCGAGCCCTGGGCCCAGGTGACGAAGGTGACCACCTTGTGCCCGCCGCCGAAGTCGAGTTCGTGGACGGTGAAGCCCTGGGCGCGCGAGCCCCGGACCACCTTGCCCCACTGCTCCGGCCCGCTCAGGTCAATGTCCCGCATCGCGGGCGGCATCGCACCCACGCCCTGCGCGTTTCCGTTGCCATTCGGAAGAGTCTGGCCGACGGTAGTCGTGGTGTCCAGATGCGAGTAGATGAGTTCCAACTCGTCGTAGTCGTGCTGGTTCGGATGCTGGTTCGTGCCGGGACTATTGGTGTAGTCCATGCACGTTCCCAGGTTCGCGTTATTGAAGTTCTCGTCCTGGTGGTCGAGGCCGAAGGTGTGACCGACCTCCTGGCACGACACCAGGTTCCGCCACGCCGGGGTGTTGTAGGTGGGCGTGTTGAAGTAGGTGTCGTTAAGCTTCACGGTGCCCTGGGTGATGTGCAGCCCGCTGATCCAGATCTGAGCCACGCCCAGCCAGCCGGTGTTGCCGTACTTCGAATTGCAGACCTCCACCCGCCCGCTGGTCGGCCGGCAGTTCTTCGGGTTCGCCGAGCCGGCGACAATGGTGGTGCTCAGCACCGTGGACTGGCTCCAGTCCGAGGACGTGGTAGCGAGAATCGAATCCCAGTTGGACGAGACGTTATCGCCCAGCTTCAAAGTGAATGGGTTCCTGGTGCGCGCCCAGTGGTAGCTGCCCCAGGAGTGAGTCGCCAGCAACGCGATCGGCAACGCGGCAACCGCCGCCAGAACAATCAGCCAACGCCAACGGGAAGTCTTAAACATCAAAGTTTTTCCTCCAAAGGATTTTTCCCCACACAGTAACTTGAGGCCGTAAACAAGAGGGAGGAACCGCTGAGAAACCCCTAATAAGTGCTCCTAGCGTAGGGGAAGGGAGAAAGGGCGTCAAGCACAGAATCGGGAAGCCTTGAACCGGGGGTAACCTCCCGCCGGTTACGTCCGGACAGGGCCTCGGCCAAATCGCCCTCAGGGTACAATCCCGGCCCGTGAACGCCGACTCCCGCCGCGCCCTGATCCTGCTCTCGACCGCCGAACTGCTGGCCATGTCCTTGTGGTTCACGGGGACGGCGGCGCTGCCGCAACTGGCCGAGGCCTGGAGTGCGGGCTACGGCCTGACCGCCTGGCTCACCATCGCGGTGCAACTGGGGTTCGTCGCCGGGGCGCTCGGGGCCGCCGTTTTCAACCTGCCGGACGTCTTCCGCGCGGACAGAATCTTCGTCGTCGGCAGCCTGGCGGCCGCCGCCGCCAACGCGCTCTTCGCCTGGGTGGCGGCGGAGCATGTCGCCGCCGCGCTCATGCTGCGCTTCCTGACCGGGGCCTTCCTCGCGGGCGTCTATCCCACGGGGATGAAGCTGCTCGCCGGGTGGTTCAAGGAAGGGCGCGGCCTGGCGCTGGGAATCTTCATCGCGGCGCTGACCGTGGGCTCGGCGCTGCCCCACGCCGTCGAGGCCGCAGGAAATCTCCCATGGCGCGTCATGGTGCTGGCCTCGAGCGCCTTCGCCGTCCTGGCCGCGATGCTGGTGGCACTGGGAGTTCACGAAGGCCCCTACGCCGCGGCGCAGCCGCCCTTCGACTTCCATCAGGTCGGCCAAACCTTCCGCCAACGCCGCCTGCGCCTGGCCAACCTGGGCTACCTCGGCCACATGTGGGAGGTTTACTCCATGTGGGGATGGATCGGAGTGCTGCTGGCGGCGTCGGGCGCGAGCATCGCCACCGCGTGGGTGGAGATCTCCACCTTTTCGGCCATCGCCATCGGAGCGGTGGGATGCGTGTGGGCGGGAGTGGTGAGCGACCGCGCGGCGAATCCGGATTCAGCGGGAAACGGGCGGCTCCGCCGCCGCAGCAACGTCACCATCGCCGCCATGGCGGTGAGCGGCGCCTGTTGCCTGGCCGCCGGACTGGCATTCGACAGCTACCCGGCCCTGGTCGCCGTCTCGCTGGTGTGGGGGATCGCGGTGGTGGCGGACTCGGCGCAGTTCTCCACCATCGTCAGCGAGGTCTCGCATCCTTCTTACGTAGGCACGGCGCTGACCATGCAGGTGGCGCTGGGATTCCTGCTCACCAGCCTCTCGGTGCGCGTGGTGGCGGCGGTGGGAGAAAGCTGGGGATGGCGCTGGGCGGGCCCGGCCATGGCCATCGGCCCCCTGCTCGGAATCCTGGCGATGATGCGGCTCCGGACGGCGGCGGCGGACTGAGAACCGATCCTAGGATTTCTTGTAGGCGTCGCGGATGCGGTCGGAGCGCTTGCCGCGCCCGTCCAAGCCCCAGGTGTCGCCCGCGCCGTATGCAAGGAACAGCAGGAACAGGCACAGCAGCGGGATGTTATCGAGCTGATGGGCGAGGTAGCGCCAGGGCGGCCCCGGTCCGGGGGCATTCCACGTGCACAACACCAGGTTGAGCATGAAGAGCGCGCCCACCGCGGAAAAGAAGCGCACGCGCAACCCCAGCACCAGCGAGACTCCGATGAGCAGCTCGGCAATGGCCACGGCGTAGCCGGAGGTCACGGCGCGCCGCAGGGTCATTTGCAGGAAAGGCTTGTAGAAGCCGACGGCGCTCGACTGGATGTAGCCGCTGACGTACTTGG
>Ga0255334_1001267_pt1 | contig 12232 bp, 12 predicted proteins | sample EtOH5_35cm_T3_12_FD_202080 | JGI IMG/M metagenome (GOLD analysis project Ga0255334, IMG submission 202080) | Sandy soil microbial communities from University of British Columbia, Vancouver, Canada - EtOH5_35cm_T3_129 | ecosystem: Engineered > Artificial ecosystem > Sand microcosm > Unclassified ...
CAGCGCCGGTGGCGTCTCGGTGAAGAAGAAATAGGGGGCCAGCGGGATCATGCCGCCGACCACATAGGCGCCGCCGATCGCCACCGCCGAGCGCATCGCCCGATCCGCCTCGGGCTCGGCGAGTTCCAGCTCGAAGCGCATCATGAAATCGACCCAGCTCCGGCGGTCGGCGCAGATGGCATCGGCCGCGGCCGTCAGCACCTCGCCGCGCAGGCCCTGGCGATGCAGGATGGCCAACACCTCCCAGTGCTCGCGCTCGGGCCAGTCGTGGGTCTCCTGCTCTTCCCGCTGGCGCTCGGCAGTATAATGATCCGCGTCAGTGCGGGCAGCGAGGTAGCCGCCGAGGCCCATGGCGACGCAGCCGGCGGCGATTTCCGCCAGCCCCGCCGTCACGATCACCGGATTGGCCGCGACCGCGCCGGCCAGCCCCGCCGCCAGCGCGAAGGGAACGGTCAGCCCGTCCGCCATGCCGATGACGATGTCCCGCACCGTCTGGCTGCCGGCGAAATGGCCTTCGGGGGCCGGGCCTGGCGGCGGCGGCGGCAGGCCGTCGCGCCAAGCGGGGCGGGGGGCATCGGCGGGGGCGGTCAGGGTATCGTTCGGCATCGTCGACAGGTTAGACGGAAAGTCGCGGACAAGGCAGCATCCCGCGCGCGGAAGGGGCGCGGAAGCGGCGCCATTGCCCCCCGCGCGGTTGCCCCTGCGCCCGGCCCACCCTATAGCGGCGCGGCACAGCCCCTGGATGCCCCGTTTGGCCAGCCTGCCCCCAGCCGATCCTTCCGCCACGAATCCGGCCCTCGCCGCCCAGGCCGTCCTGCTCGCCCGGCCGGTCACCGAGGCCCGCCGCATGGCCGATGCCATCCGCGCCCTGGCGATCGACGCGGTCGAGGCCGCGAAATCGGGCCACCCCGGCATGCCCATGGGCATGGCCGATGTCGCGACGGTGCTCTGGACGCGCTTTCTGAAATACGACGCCGCCGATCCGCGCTGGCCCGATCGCGACCGCTTCGTGCTATCGGCCGGGCATGGCTCGATGCTGATCTATGCCCTGATCCACCTCACCGGCCATGCCGGCATGGCGATCGAGGACCTCAAGCGGTTCCGCCAGCTGCATTCCGTGGCCGCCGGCCATCCGGAATACGGCGAGCATCCGGCGATCGAGATGACCACGGGCCCGCTCGGCCAGGGCATCGCCACCGCGGTCGGCATGGCGCTGGCCGAACGGCACCTGGCCGCGCGCTTCGGCCGTTCGCTGGTCGATCACCGCACCTGGGTCATCGCCTCGGACGGCGATCTGATGGAGGGCATCAGCCACGAGGCCGCCTCCCTCGCCGGGCATCTGCGGCTGAACAAGCTGACGGTGCTCTGGGACGACAATGGCATCTCGATCGACGGCGATCTGTCGATCTCCTCCTCCGACGACCAGTTGAAGCGTTTCGCCGCCTATGGCTGGGCGGTGAAGCGGGTGGATGGGCATGACCCCGAGGCCGTCGCCGCCGCCTGCGCCCAGGCGATGCGGGCCGCCAAGCCCACGCTGATCGCCTGCCGCACCATCATCGGCTTCGCCGCGCCCACCAAGGCGGGCACCGCGGCGAGCCATGGCTCGCCGCTGGGCGGCACCGAGGCGGCTGCCGCCAAGGCCGCGCTGGGCTGGACCCATGCGCCCTTCGAGGTGCCGGACGACCTGCGCGCGCTCTGGGCCGCCGCCGGGGCGCGGTCTGGCGGTTCGCGCCGCTCCTGGCTCAAGCGCCTGGCCAAGCACCCCCAGAAGGCCGAATTCGACCGCGCCACCCAGGGCCGGCTGCCGGATGGCTGGACCGATGCGCTGAACGCGCTGCGGGTTTCGATCACCGAGACCAGGCCGAAGCAGGGCAGCCGGATTTCCAGCCAGAAGGCGCTGGAAGCCCTGGTGCCCGCGGTGCCCGAGATGATCGGCGGCAGCGCCGATCTCACCGGCAGCAACAACACCAACGTCAAGGGCATCCCGGCGATCCGCCCCGGCGATTACGCCGGCCGCTTCGTCCATTGGGGCATCCGCGAACATGGCATGGCCGCCGCGATGAACGGGATGGCGCTGCATGGCGGCATCATCCCCTATTCCGGCACCTTCCTGATCTTCGCCGACTACCTGCGGCCGGCGCTGCGCCTTGCCGCGCTGATGCATCAGCGCGTCATCCATGTGCTGACGCATGACAGCATCGGCCTCGGCGAGGACGGCCCGACCCACCAGCCGGTGGAGACACTCGCCAGCCTGCGCTGCATCCCCAATGTCTCGGTCTTCCGCCCGGCGGATGCCATGGAGACGGCGGAATGCTGGGATCTGGCGCTGCGCCGCAACAACGGCCCCTCCGTGCTGGCCTTGTCGCGGCAGAACCTGCCCAGCCTGCGTGGCGATGCCTGCGAAAACCGCTGCGCCCGCGGCGGCTATGTGCTGGCCGAGGCCTCCGGTCCCCGCCGCGCGACCTTCATCGCCACGGGGTCGGAAGTGCAGATCGCCATGGCCGCGCGTGATATGCTGGAGGCCGAGGGCCTGCCCGCCGCCGTGGTCTCCCTGCCCTGCTGGGAGCTTTTCGCAGCCCAGGACCCCGCCTATCGCGAGGCAACCCTGGGCGCCGCCCCGCGTATCGGCATTGAGGCCGCGGTCAGCTTCGGCTGGGACCGCTGGCTGGGGCCGGAGGGCGCCTTCATCGGCATGACCGGCTTTGGCGCCAGCGCCCCGGCCGAGGAGCTGTATCGCCACTTCGGCATCACCGCCGAGGCCGCGGCCCAGGCCGCGCGCAAGCGCATCACCACCAACGCCTAAAGGGAAACTCCGCCATGGTCGTCAAGGTCGCCATCAACGGTTTCGGACGCATCGGGCGCCTCGTGCTGCGCGCCATGATCGAGAGCGGCCGCAGCGACGTGGAATGCGTCGCGATCAACGATCTTGGCTCGGTCGAGGCCAATGCGCATCTGTTCCGCTACGACAGCGTGCATGGCCGCTTCCCCGGCGAGGTCGCCGTGGACGGCAACAAGCTGCTGATCACCGCCAATGGCCGGAGCTATGCGCCGATCGTGGTCAGCGCCGAGCGCGACCCGACCAAGGTGCCGTTCCAGGGCGTGGATGTGGCGCTGGAATGCACCGGCATCTTCACCGCCAAGGACAAGGCCTCCGCGCTGCTGACCGCCGGCGCGCGAAAGGTGCTGATCTCGGCGCCGGGCGAGAATGCGGACGCCACCATCGTCTATGGCGTGAACCACCAGGTGCTGACCAAGGAGATGACGGTCGTCTCCAACGCCTCCTGCACCACCAACTGCCTGGCACCGATCGCCCAGGTGTTGCACGAGAGCTTCGGCATCCTGCGCGGCTACATGGTGACCATCCACGCCTATACCGGCGACCAGAACACCGTGGACACGCTGCACAAGGACCTGCACCGCGCCCGCGCGGCCGCGGTCTCGGCGATCCCGACCAGCACCGGTGCCGCCAAGGCCGTCGGCCTGGTGCTGCCCGAGTTGAAGGGCAAGCTGGACGGCACCGCCATCCGCATCCCGGTGCCCAATGTCTCCCTGGTCAGCCTGGACATCGTGCCAGCCAAGGAAGGCGTCACCAAGGAAGCGGTGAATGCCGCGATGAAGGCGGCCAGCGAAGGCCGGCTGCGCGGCATCCTCGGCTACAGCACCGAGCCGCTGGTCAGCGTGGACTTCAACCACAACCCCGCTTCCTCGACCTTCGATGCGACCCAGACCCAGGTCGTCGATGGCGGGCTCGTCCGGGTGATGTCCTGGTACGACAATGAATGGGGTTTTTCGAATCGCATGTGCGACACGGCCGCCCTGTTCGGCAGCCTCTGACCCTCCCGGAGCACACGCCCATGGCCCGCAGCCTCGATGACCTCACCGATGTGGCGGGCAAGCGTGTGCTGCTCCGCGCCGATCTCAACGTGCCGATGACGGAGGGGCGGATCACTGACCGCAACCGCATCGACCGGCTCTGCCCGACCATCCGCGAACTGGCCCAGAAGGGTGCGCGGGTGGTCGTGTGCAGCCATTTCGACCGCCCCAAAGGGAAGCGGGTGCCGGAGATGTCGTTGGCCCCCCTGGCGGTCGCCTTGTCGGAGGCCCTGGAGCGCCCGGTCGCCTTCGCCGACGACTGCATGGGCCCGGTGGCCGAGGCCGCGGTCGCGGCGCTCAAGGACGGCGACATCCTGCTGCTGGAGAACACCCGCTTCTATCCCGGCGAGGAAAAGAACGACCCGGCCATGGCCGCGGGCCTGGCCAGGCTCGCCGATGTCTATGTGAACGACGCCTTCTCGGCCGCCCATCGCGCCCATGCCAGCACCGAAGGCGTGGCGCATCTGCTGCCGGCCTATGCCGGGCGGCTGATGCAGGCGGAGCTGAAGGCGCTCGATGCCGCGCTCGGCAAGCCCGCGCGGCCGGTGGTGGCCATCGTCGGCGGCGCCAAGGTCAGCAGCAAGCTCGACCTGCTCGGCAATCTCTCGGGCAAGGTCGATGTGCTGGTGATCGGCGGCGCCATGGCCAATACCTTCCTGGCCGCGAAAGGCGCGGCCATGGGCCGCTCGCTTCAGGAAGTCGACATGCATGCGACCGCGCTCGAGATCCTGAAGACCGCCCAGGCCAATAATTGCGAGGTGCTGCTGCCGGTGGATCTGGTCGCCGCGGAACGCTTCGAAGCCGGCGCCCCGCATCGCACGGTGCCGGCGATGGCGGTGCCGGACGAGATGATGGCACTGGACGTGGGCCCCGAGACCGTGGCGCTGATCGAGGCCCGCCTGCGCGGCGCGAGCACGCTGGTCTGGAACGGCCCGCTCGGTGCCTTCGAGATGTCGCCCTTCGACACTGCGACCGTGGCGGTCGCAGCGACGGTGGCATCGCTGACCGCCTCGTCCGGGTTGGTCTCGATCGGCGGCGGCGGCGACACCGTCTCGGCGCTGCGCCATGCCGGGGTGCTGGACCGGATGACCTATGTGTCCTCCGCCGGCGGCGCCTTCCTGGAATGGCTGGAAGGCAAGACCTTGCCGGGCGTCGCGGCCCTGGAAGCCTGACCTCCCGCCTAGATCTGAATTTTTTGTAAACGCAACCTGCGGTAGGTTGAGTGTTAACAGTGCGTGAACGCATGGTCGTTACATGCGTATCCCACCCCTTTCCGCGCTGCGCCGCCCCGCGAATGCCGCGCGATGGACACCGCCGTTCACTGTCGATTTACGTCTCTCGGCGACAATCGCCGGCATGATCACCACCAACGCCCTCGCCGCCTTTTCCCAGGATGTCGCCCGCACCAGCGGAGTTGGTGCGGCGACCCCGGTTCGGGACGTGCAATCCTCCTCGGCGAACCCCTCGGCAACGAACCGCGTCGCCAGCACGGCGAGCGGACAGCAGCGCACCCTCGGCACGGTCCCCCCTCCGCCAGGCCAGACCCTGCCACGCGGCTCCCTGCTCGACCTGCGGGTGTGACGCCCCGGCCGTTGGGGATGATTGCGGGCCGATTGACCGGCAGCCTGGGCCGGCTGCCTGCTTGCATGGGGACATGCGCATCGCCACGCTATGGGCATGGCCACCGCCACCCCGCCCCGCTTCATCCGCACCATTCCCGAAGGCGATGACCGCGAACGGCTGACCTGCCCGGACTGCGGCCACGTCGCCTATGAAAACCCTAAGATCGTCGTCGGCAGCGTCATCGACATGGACGGCGGGGTGCTGCTCTGCCGCCGGGCGATCGAACCGCGCCGCGGCTTCTGGACCCTGCCCGCCGGCTACATGGAAATGCACGAGACGGTGGAGGAAGGCGCCCTCCGTGAGGCCTGGGAAGAGGCCCGGGCCAGGCTCGCGCTGGAGGGAGTCCTCGCGGTCTATTCCATCGCGCGGATCGGGCAGGTGCAGGTGATCTTTCGCGCCCGCCTGGCCGAGCCCGGCTTCGCGGCCGGCCCCGAAAGCCTGGAGGTCCGGCGCTTCGACTGGGCGGACATCCCCTGGGACGCGCTGGCCTTCCCCTCGGTGCATTGGGCGCTGCACGCATGGCGCGCGGGGGCGGGGTCGCCATTGGGCCTGCCCCGGAGCAACCCCGACAGCGATCCCCGCGGCCTGCTGCCGCTGCCGCAAGGCGCTGCACCATGAAACCGGCCCGGCGCTGGCAAGCCGTGCCCTGGTCGGTGGTGGCGCTGCTGGCTCCGGCCTGCACCCTGCCGCCGGCCGAGGCCCAGCCCCAGACCCAGACCCAGATCCAGACCCAGATCCAGACCGAGGCGGAGGCCGAGGCCCAGGCGCCGGAAGCGGCCGAAGCGACCGCCGCAGCGCCGCCCGCGCCTCGCGCCGCCGCCGGCCGGCGCCCGGCCATGACAGTCCAGCTGCCCTCCCTGCCCCGCTTCGAGACCCGCAGCCAAGCCGTCCAGGCCGCGCAGGGCAGCGAGCCCGCCCCGGTGCCGAACCGCGGCCTTGAGTATACCACGGTGCAGCCGGCGCCCAAGACAAGCCTGACACCGACCTTGATCGCCCCCGAGACCACACCGGATCTGTCCGTGGCCGCCGGCCCCGGCCACCTTACCCAGCGCGATGAGCGGTTCGTCAGCGAACCCGCTGCCGGCGCGCGGCTGCTCGTCCCCTTCTCCTACTGAGCGCGGCGCTATACGCCAGCCCGGCCGTCCAGATCGAGACCGGGTCGCGACCGGGTCCAGACCGGGTCTGGCCGGCGCCACAGCGTAGGGTCGCGGCCCAGCCGCGCCACGGCTTCGGCCATCGCCTCCAGGATCGCCTCACCCTTGGCGGCAGTCGCCGCGCGAGGATCACCGCGCACCCCGGTCGCCGGCGCCCGTTCCGCAAAGGACCAGAAACGGAAGGCTCCGGCCGGCTCGTTGCCGACCGGCGGGACATTGGAAAACGCCGCCGCCAGCATCTCGACGCGCACCTGGTCCGGGTCGATCGCCAGCCAGGCCGAGGTTTCCGCCTCGCAGGCGTGCTGCATGCCGCTCTGGGTCTCCAGCACCGCGCCCAGCGCCGCCTCGGCGATCTTGGACGGGGTCGCCACGACGATCGGCATGTCCAGCTCGACCGCCAGTTCGCGCGCCGCAACCGCCAGTGGATCGATGTTGCCGCCATGGCTGTTCACCAGCAGCAGCCGGCCGAAGCCGCAGGCCTGCAGCGACCGCCCGACGCAGCCCAGCACCGCGGCAAAGGTCTTATAGTCGAGGCTGATGGTGCCCCCAAAGGGCAGATGATGCTCGCTCATCCCCATCCACATCGGCGGCAGCACGATCGCATTGCCAATCCTGGCGGCCGCCCGCAGGCTGGTCTCGTGGCCGAGCGCGCTGTCGGTCCAGACCGGCAGATGCGGGCCATGCTGTTCGAGGCTGGCCACCGGTAGGATCGGCAAGGCTCCCGCGGCGGCAAGCGCCAGAAGCTGCGGCGCGGTCTGCCGCTCCCAGCGCTGGTCTGCAAAACGATCGGTCATGCCCGTGCTCTCCCTGGCGGTCCCGGCGCCCCCCCCGGCGCCGCAAGGGCGACGCTCGGGCCGGCCGCCGGGCGGGTCAAGCACCCCCCGCGCCATCGCTTCAGTCGAGCCCCACCAGCCCCCTGGCAAAGTCGCGCGCTTCGAAGGGGCGCAGATCGGCCGCCTGCTCGCCGACGCCCACGGCATGGACGGGCAGGCCGAAGGCCTCGGCCAGCGCCACCACGACCCCGCCCTTGGCGCTGCCGTCGAGCTTGGTGACCACGAGCCCGGTAACCTCCACCATGTCGCGGAACACGCGCACCTGGCTGACCGCGTTCTGGCCGGTGGTCGCATCCAGCACCAGCAGCACGCTGTGCGGCACCGCCGGGTCGATGCGCTTCAGCACCCGCACGACCTTGCGCAGCTCGTCCATCAGCGCGGCCTTGTTGTGCAGCCGGCCGGCGGTGTCGATCAGCAGGATCTCGGCGCCGCCGGCCCGGGCCTGGGTCAGGGCGTCGAAGGCGAGGCCCGCGGCATCCGCCCCCTGCCTGGCAGGCACCACGACCGGGCAGCCGGTGCGCTCGCCCCAGACCTGCAGCTGTTCCACGGCGGCGGCGCGGAAGGTGTCGCCGGCAGCCATCCAGACGCGACGCCCTTCCTCCCGCCAGCCTTGGGCGAGCTTGGCGATGGTGGTGGTCTTGCCAGTGCCGTTCACGCCGACCACCAGCACCACATGCGGCGCCAGCGCCGGGTCGATCACCAGCGGCCGGGCGACCGGGGCCAGGATGGCGGCGATCTCCTCGGCGAGCGCGGTCTTCACCTCCAGATCGGTGACCTCGCGGCCGAAGCGGGTGGCGCGGAAGCGGCCGACGATGCGGCTGGCCACCGGCAGGCCGAGGTCGGCGGCGATCAGCATCTCCTCCAGCTCCTCCAGCGCCGCATCGTCCAGCCGGCGCTTGGTGAAGACCGCGGCGATGCCATCGGTGAGGCGGGCGGTGCTGCGCGACAGCCCGGCGCGAAGCCGCGACAGGAAACCGGGCCGAGCGGGGGGCGGTTCCGGAGGCGCCGGCTCGGCGGGTGGGGTATCGGGCCGCGCGGCCCCAGGCGGCTCGGGTACCGGTTCCGGCACCGGTTCCGGTTCGGCGAGCGGTTCGACGATCGGCTCGGGCGCCGCCGTCGGCGGGGACGCAGGTTCCTGCTCCGCGCCATCCTTGCGCCCGGACAAACGGCCCCAAAGGTCTTTCAACGCCATGCTGTCACGCGGCCTCGGCCAGAAGCCCGCGAGGGCCGACCCCGGTCACCCGGGCCTCCACCACCCGGCCACGCCCGCCCGCGACCGGCCGGTGCAGCTGCACCACGGCAAAATGCTCGCTGTGGCCGCGATCCTCGGCTTCGAGCAGCACCTTCTCCCGCGCCCCGACGCGGCTGGCGAGAAAACGTTCCGCGGCACGCTGCCCCGCTGCGCGCAGCCGCGCCGCACGTTCGCGGATCACCGCATGCGGCACCTGCGGCATCCGCGCCGCCGGAGTGCCGGGGCGGGGCGAATAGGGAAAGACATGCAGGAAGCTCAGCCCCGCCTCGGCCACCAGGTCCTGCAGGGCGGCGAAGGCTGCCTCATCCTCGGTCGGGAAGCCGGCGATCAGATCCGCGCCCAGCACCACATCGGGCCGCAGCGCGCGGGCGCGCGCGGCCAGCGCCAGCAGGTCGGCGCGGCTGTGGCGCCGCCGCATCCGCTTCAGCATCAGGTCGTCGCCATGCTGGGCCGAGAGATGCAGATGCGGCAGCAGCCGCGGCTGCTCGGCCAGCAGCCGCCAGAGCGTCGCATCCATCGCGGCCGGATCGAGCGAGGACAGCCGCAGCCGCGCCAGCTCCGGCACCCCCGCCAGCACCGCGGCGACCAGATCGCCCAACCGGGCCTCGGCCGGCCCGGTCCAGGAGGCGATGTCGACGCCGGTCAGCACGACTTCCGCGACCCCCTCCGCGACCAGGGCCGCGATCCGCGCCACCACTCGTTCGGCCGGCAGCGACCGCGAGGCGCCGCGCCCCTGGGGGATGATGCAGAAGGTGCAGTGGTGGTCGCAGCCCTGCTGCACCTGCACGAGGGCGCGGGTACGGGCGCCGGCCTCGGCCGCCATCTCCCACGCCGCTTCGGCCGGCGCGCCCCAGGCCTCGGGGCGCAGCTTGTCGGCATTGGGCAGGACGCGGACGACATTGGGCAGCCGCGCCCAGGCCTCGGGCCGGATGGTGGCGGCACAGCCGGTCACCACGATCCGCAGCGCCGGGTTTTCGCGCGCGGCGCGGCGCAGCGCCTGGCGGGCCTGCGCCTCGGCCTCGGTCGTGACGGCGCAGGTGTTCATCACCAGAGCGTCGGCGCCGCATCCGCCCGCCGCGGCCAGCCGGGCCATGGCGGCGGTCTCGGCAGTGTTCAGCCGGCAGCCGAAGCTCAGGGTCTGCGGGCTGTTCATGCCGGCTGCAACGCCGCCAGATCCAACTCGCCCAGGAAGGCGGTCGCGACCGGGCCGGTCATCGCGACCTGGCCATCGGCGCGCCATTCAATCCGCATCACGCCGCCGGGCAATGCCACATCCGCCGTGCGGTCCACCAGCCCGCGGCGCACCGCATTGACCAGCGCGGCGCAGGCGCCCGAGCCGCAGGCCAGCGTCAGCCCGGCGCCACGTTCCCAGACCGCAAGCCGCATCCGGTCGCGGGCCAGGATCTGGACGACGCCGATATTCGCGCGTTCGGGAAAGATCGGGTCGTTTTCGAGCAGCGGACCCAGTTCGCGCAGCGGAACGCGGTCGAGATCCGACACGAAGAAGGTCGCATGCGGATTGCCCATCGAGCAGGCCGCGGGATCGGCCAGCGGCCCGCGCTGCAGCGGCAGGTGCAGGGTGTCCTGGGGATGCGACAGCGGAATCTCGTGCCAGCCCGTCCGCGGCACCCCCATCAGCACCGTCACGCTGCCATCGGGCTGCATCTGGGAGGGCAGGTCGCCGGCGATGGTGCGCACCACGACCTGCCGCCGGCCGGTTTCGGCCGCGATCAGGCTCGCGACGCAGCGCGTGGCATTGCCGCAGGCGCCGGCCTCGGACCCATCGGGGTTGCGGATGCGCATGAAGACATCGGCGCCTTGGCCCGGCGGTTCCAGGATGATGATCTGGTCGCAGCCAATGCCGCGATGGCGGTCGCCGATGGCCTGGGCGGCCTCGGCGCCGATCGGCAGCGCGGTGTGGCGGGCGTCCAGCACCACGAAATCATTGCCAAGCCCGTGCATCTTGCGGAAGGGGATCATGATAGAATTGATATGCGCCGCCGGGCCCGCCGCTCCAACCCCCGGCTGCTCCAACCGCCGGGGCCGTTACGGGCGAGGATGCCGCCATCCCGGCGCCGATGGCCAGCGCACCCTACCGTATGCGCCCCGCCGTATGCCCCCCGCGGTATGCCCCCCGCCGTCCGGGGCATCGCGGCAGGACCGCTCGCCTGCCCCGCGTCGGAATCGTGGCGTGACCGCTTGCCCCCCGAAGGGCCACGGTCTATAGCCCGCGCCTCGCTACGCGTCCGGGCCCGTTGGGGCATGCCCGGCCGTGGCGTCGCGCGTCCCCGCCATCCTGGCGGCGTGGTGCGTCCCCCCGGCCCCCGGATGGGCCGATATTGGAGGACCCGAAATGCCCAAGATGAAGACCAAGAGCAGCGTCAAGAAGCGATTCAAGATCACTGCGACAGGCAAGGTTCTGACCGGCGCCGGCTTCAAGCGCCACATGCTGTCCTGCAAGACCTCGAAGATGAAGCGGCACAACCGCGGCACCTTCACGATGACGGACATGGATGCCCGGACCATCAAGCAGTGGTTGCCCTATGGGCTGGATCGGTAAGGAGAACGCGCCATGGCACGTGTCAAACGCGGCGTAACGAAGCACGCCCGCCACAAGAAGATCCTTGGCCTCGCCAAGGGATATGTCGGCAGGTCGTCGACGGCCTACCGGCCGGCATTGGAGCGGGTCGAGAAGGCCCTGCGCTATGCCTATCGCGATCGCCGCAACAAGAAGCGCGAATTCCGCGCGCTGTGGATCCAGCGGATCAACGCCGCGGTGCGTGAGCAGGGGATGACCTATTCCGTGTTCATCGCCGCCGCCAAGCATGCCGGCATCGAGCTGGACCGCAAGGCGATGGCCGCGATCGCCATGGACGACGCCGCCGGCTTTACGGCGCTGGTCGAACAGGTGAAGGCGGCCATGCCGGCGGCGGCCAACCCCGCCGCGTGATCGGCACCCCCGGCCCTTCACGGGCCGGGACGCTGAACAGGCCGCCTGGCCCTGGTGTTCGCACCAGGGCCGCGCGGCCTTTTTCTTGTCTGGACCGGTGGATCGCCGAATGACCGATGACCTGACCCTGCTGCGCACCGAGGCGCTCGCCGCCGTCGCGGCCGCCCCCGACCCCCGCGCGCTGGAGGCCGTGCGCGTCGCGACCCTGGGCAAGAGCGGCAGCCTGACCGCGCTACTCAAGGCGCTGGGCCAGGTCCCGCCCGAAGCCCGGCGCGAACGCGGTGCAGCGGTCAACGCGGTCAAGGCCGCGGTGGAGGCCGCCCTCGACGCCCGCCGCGCGGCGCTGGAGGCCGCGGCCCTCGATGCCCGGCTGCTGGCCGAAAGGATCGACGTCACTCTGCCCCCCCGCCCCTTCCCGCCCGCCGGGGCGGAGCAGGGCAGCATCCACCCGATCTCCCGCACCATGGAGGAGCTGACCGCGCTGTTTGGCGCCATGGGCTTCTCGGTGGTCGAGGGCCCGGATATCGAGGCCGATTGGTACAATTTC
>Ga0255334_1001268_pt1 | contig 12228 bp, 10 predicted proteins | sample EtOH5_35cm_T3_12_FD_202080 | JGI IMG/M metagenome (GOLD analysis project Ga0255334, IMG submission 202080) | Sandy soil microbial communities from University of British Columbia, Vancouver, Canada - EtOH5_35cm_T3_129 | ecosystem: Engineered > Artificial ecosystem > Sand microcosm > Unclassified ...
CCAGCAGCGCGGCTCCGATCGCGGCGGCGACGAGTGAGCCGGCGAGGACCGCGGCCTTGGCGTGCTCCTGGACGGCACCGTCGGCGAAGGACAGCTCGCCGATCAGCAACGAGACGGTGAACCCGATTCCGGCGACGCACGCGACGGCGAGCAGGTCGCCCCAGCGCACGTCGTCGATCGACGCGCGGGTCAGGCGCACCAGCAGGAACGTGGTCGCCAGGATGCCGACCGGCTTGCCGACGACGAGCCCGAGGAACACGCCCTGCGCCGCCGGTTCACCGACGGCCTGCGCGATCGCCTGGCCGTCGAGCCGCACCCCGGCGGCGAACAGCGCGAAGACCGGCACCGCCACGCCGGCGGACACGGGACGCCAGACGTGCTCGTACCGCGCCGCGACGGACTCGGTCTCGCCGGGCCGGGCGGTCGCGGGGACGGTGAACGCCAGCAGCACGCCCGCGATGGTGGCGTGGATGCCGGAGGCGTGCATGCAGTACCAGGCGAGCACCGCGACCGGGACCATCGTGGCCCGTGCCCACCGGCCCGGCACGCGGGACAGGACGCCGAAGGCGACGGCCGCCGCGGTGGCCCCGCCGAGCCACGCCAGCGCGAGGCCGTCGGTGTACCAGACGGCGATGACGATGATGCCGAGCAGGTCGTCGACGACCGCGAGGGTGAGCAGGAACACGCGCAGGGCGCTCGGCAGCCCCCGCCCGAAGACGGTGAGCACCGCGACCGCGAACGCGATGTCGGTCGCCACGGGGATCGCCCAGCCGCCGGGCTCGCCGCCCGGCTGCGTGTTGACCAGCAGATAGATCGCGGCCGGCAGCACCATGCCGCCGACCGCGGCGACGATCGGCACCACCGCGGTGGCGGGCCGGCGCAGCTGCCCGTCGACGATCTCACGCTTGAGCTCGAGGCCGATGACGAAGAAGAAGACAGCCAACAGGCCGTCCGTCGCCCACTGGGCGACGGTCAGCTCGCCGATGTGGTGGTCGCTCAGGTCGACGTAGGCGTCGCGCCAGGGGGAGTTGGCCCAGACGAGCGCCACGACGGCGCCGACGAGCAGCAGCACGGCACCCGAGTTCTCCGCCCGGAGCGTGTCGGCGAGGTTGCGCTGGCTTCCGGGGGTCGGGCGGGGAAAGGCGTCACGGAGTCGGGCCATGGTGCTCAGGAGACTATCGACATCCTCTCGTGGCGGTCACGCCCGGGGGGCATCGGCCGTCGGCTTCGAGGGACTCGCAGACGTCGTCAGGCAGCACGGGGCGGTGGGGACGACGGGCGCTGAGACGTGTGCGAGTTGATCACACCGTCGCCTCCATGGGAAACTGGTTCCGCAGCGCGGCACGCGCATTCCGCCTAGCGAAACAACGGTCATGGACGCACTTGCAGGCCTGAGCGCAGCGCGGCTGGTCCCGGTCGTCGTCCTCGACGACGCCAAGGACGCCGACCCGCTCGCCGCAGCCCTCGTCACCGGCGGCCTGCCGGTCGCGGAGGTGACGTTCCGCACGGCGGCGGCCCCTGAGGCGATCCGCATCATGGCCGCCCGCGGCGACATCCTGCTCGGCGCCGGCACGGTGCTGACGCCCGCCCAGGTGGACCAGGCGGTCGACGCCGGCGCCTCGTACGTCGTCTCACCCGGCCTGTCCCGCGCGGTCGTCGAGCGCTGCGCCGAGCGCGGCGTGCTCGCCCTGCCCGGCGCGGTCACCGCCACGGAGATCCAGGCGGCGCTCGAGCTGGGCATCACCACCGTCAAGTTCTTCCCGGCCGGCACCTCCGGCGGCGCGCCCGCGATCGTGGCGCTCGCCGCGCCGTTCGGCGGCGTGAGGTTCGTCCCCACCGGCGGCGTCGGGCCCAAGAACCTGCACGAGTACCTCGCCATCCCGGCCGTCGCCGCCGTCGGCGGCTCGTGGATGGTGCCGAAGGACAAGGTCGAGGCCGGTGACTTCGACGGCATCGCGGCACTGACCGCGCAGGCCGTCGCGCTCGCCAAGGCCTGATCGCCCGACGAACGAACCAGGAGCCGGCGATGTCCCTGACCATCCGTCCCGCCACCGACTGCGCCTACGACGCGATCTCGCTCGGCGAGGTGATGCTGCGCCTCGACCCGGGCGAGGGTCGCATCCGCACCGCCCGCCGGTTCGCCGTGTGGGAGGGGGGCGGCGAGTACAACGTCACCCGCGGCCTGCGCCGCGCCTTCGGGCTGCGCGCCGCCGTGGTCACCGCGCTCGCGGACAACGAGGTGGGCCGGCTCGTCGAGGACCTCATCCTCACCGGCGGGCTCGACACACGGCTCATCCGGTGGGTGCCGTACGACGGCACGGGGCGTGACGTGCGCAACGGCCTGAACTTCACCGAGCGCGGCTTCGGCGTGCGCGGCGCGGTCGGCGTCTCGGACCGCGGCCACACGGCCGTCTCGCAGCTCAAGCCGGGCGACGTCGACTGGGACCACGTGTTCGGCGACCTCGGCGCGCGCTGGCTGCACACGGGCGGCATCTTCGCCGCGCTGTCGGAGTCGACCGCGCAGGTGGCGATCGAGGCCGTCACCGCCGCCAAGCGGCACGGCACCGTCGTCTCGTACGACCTCAACTACCGGCCCTCGCTGTGGAAGGCGATCGGCGGCAAGGCCAAGGCGCAGGAGGTCAACCGCCGCATCGCCGAGCACGTCGACGTGATGATCGGCAACGAGGAGGACTTCACCGCCGCGCTCGGCTTCGAGGTCGAGGGCGTCGACGAGAACATCTCGGCGATCGAGGTCGGCTCGTTCGCCCGGATGATCGAGACCGCCGCGGCCGCCTACCCGAACTTCCAGGTGATCGGCACCACGCTGCGCACCGTGCACTCAGCCTCGATCAACGACTGGGGCGCGCTGGCGTGGTCGCGCGAGACCGGCGTGGTGGCGGCGACGCACCGGCCGGGACTGGAGATCCTCGACCGTGTCGGCGGCGGCGACTCGTTCGCCTCCGGCCTGATCTTCGGTCTGCTCGACGGTCAGCCGCTGACGACGGCCGTCGAGTACGGCGCCGCCCACGGGGCGCTGGCGATGACCACCCCCGGCGACACGACGATGGCGACGAGATCCGAGGTCCTGAAGCTGGCGGCCGGCGGCGGCGCCCGAGTCGACCGCTGACCCCGGTCCGCCGAGCGCCGCCCCTATTCGCCGAGTGCCACCGAAATTCGGGCGGCACTCGGCGAACAACGGCGGCAGTCGGCGTTCAGCCCCGTCGCACGCCGTGACCCTCTCAGCCGCGGGCGACGAGCTCCGCGATCAACCGCGGGACGGCCTCCTCGATCGGGTCGCGGATGACCAGCGTCGCCATCTCGTCGTACGGCGTCTCCTGGTCGTTGACGACGATCAGGTCGGCACCGGCGTTCGCCGCCACGGCCGCCAGGCTCGCCACCGGCTGCACCCGCAGCGTGGTGCCGACCGTCACGAACACGCGTGCGTCCTGCGCCGCCGCGACGGCACGCCGGAACGCCTCGTCGGGCAGCAGCTCGCGGAAGTAGACGACGTCCGGCTTGAGCACGCCGCCGCAGCCCGCGTGGTGCGGGTCGGGTTCGTCGGGCAGCCGCGCGAGCACGTCGCGGGTGTTCCAGCGCTCGGCGCAGCGCAGGCAGGAGGTGGTGGTCATCGTCCCGTGCAGCTCGACGACGAGCCCGGGCGACTGCCCCGCCTCCTGGTGCAGGCCGTCGAAGTTCTGGGTGAGGACGGCGATCGGCTCGCCGGCGGTCTCGAGCCCGACGAGGGCGCGGTGGGCGGCCGTCGGGCGGGCGGACCACGCCGGGTGGTCGCGCCACATCCGCCAGCACCGCACCCGCACGTCCTCGCGCTCCATGTAGGCGTCGATGTCCAGCAGCTCGGCCTGCGCCGGGTCGCGCGTCCAGACCCCCTGCGGCCCGCGGAAGTCCGGGATGCCTCCCGCGGTGGAGATCCCGGCGCCCGTCAGGACGGTGATCGCGGGCGAGGCGTGGTCGTGGTGCTCGTGGCTGTCAGGCATCCGGGTGCCGAGCCTACGTGCGGCACTGCAGAAGGTGAACCAGACGATCAGGCTGGTCCGCCCCGGAAGCGCTCCGATTCGCCCATGGCGAAGGCCCCTGGGCAGGAAGCGCCTGCGTCCCGTACGCTTGTGGGGTAGTCGCAGTGCCTCGCTTGTCCTGACTGCTGTGGGTCCGCCCGCGGTTGTCGTGTCCAGAAGGACGGATGACGACCGCCGTGAATACCGGTCCCGGATCGGGACCGTCCCACCCACAGAGAAGAGACAGACATGGCCACCGGAACCGTGAAGTGGTTCAACGCCGAGAAGGGCTACGGCTTCATCGCCACCGATGACGGCGGACCCGACGTGTTCGCCCACTACTCGGCGATCGCCTCGAGCGGCTACCGCAGCCTTGAGGAGGGACAGCGCGTGACGTTCGACGTCACCCCGGGCCAGAAGGGCCCGCAGGCCTCCAACATCGTGCCTGCCGGAGCCTGACAGACCCGAACGCCCCGGACCGCAAGGTCCGGGGCGTTCGTCGTCTCCCGGCGTCGTCGTCTCCGGACGACGTGCCGCAAGCCGGGCCGCAACCGGCATCCCGCAGCCTGGTCTGGCGATCGTGCGGAACCGCCCGTCTTCGAGAGGCTGGCGGCGAGCGGGGCCGAGGCGGTCGAGGGGAGGTGCACTGAGCCGTGACGTCCGGGCCGCACAGCGCCGACGCCCACGAGAAGATCCGCGTGCGCGGCGCGCGGGCGAACAACCTCAAGGACGTCGACCTCGAGCTGCCCAAACGGCGGCTGACGGTGTTCACGGGGGTCTCCGGCTCGGGCAAGAGCTCACTGGTGTTCGGCACGATCGCCGCCGAGTCGCAGCGGCTGATCAACGAGACGTACAGCGCGTTCATCCAGGGGTTCATGCCGGCGCTGTCGCGGCCGGACGTCGACGTGCTCGACGGCCTGACCACGGCGATCGTGGTGGACCAGGAGCGGCTCGGCGCCAACCCGCGCTCCACGCTGGGCACGGCGACGGACGCCAACGCCCTGCTCCGCGTGCTGTTCAGCCGCCTCGGCTCGCCGTACATCGGGCCGCCGACCGCCTTCTCGTTCAACATCCCCACGCGGACGGCGAGCGGCGTGATGACCGCGGAGAAGGGCGAGGGCGGCGGCGAGAAGCTGGTGGTGGCCAAGGCCGTCTACCCCGGCGGCATGTGCGGGCACTGCGAGGGCCGGGGCACGGTCTCGCAGATCGACCTGACCCAGCTGTACGACGAGGACAAGTCGCTCGCCGAGGGCGCGATCACCGTGCCGAGCTACACCCCCGACGGCTGGTACGTGCGCATCTTCACGGCGTCGGGCTTCCTCGACCCGGACAAGAAGATCCGCGACTACACGAAGAAGGAGCTGCACGACTTCCTCTACCGCGAGCAGACCAAGGTGAAGGTCGACACCATCAACATCACCTACGAAGGGCTCGTCCCGCGGATCCGGAAGTCGTTCCTGTCCAAGGACCCGGAGGCGTTGCAGCCGCACATCCGCGCCTTCGTCGAGCGGGCGGCGGTCTTCGGCACGTGCACCGCGTGCGGCGGCACGCGCCTCAACGACTCGGCCCGCTCCTCGAAGATCAGGGGCCTCGACATCGCCGACGTCTGCGCCATGCAGATCACCGACCTGGCCGACTGGGTCCGCGCGCTCGACGACCCGTCGATCGCGCCGCTGCGCGGCGGCCTGCTGCACCTGGTCGACTCGTTCGTCGAGATCGGGCTGGGCTACCTGTCGCTCGACCGCCCGTCGGGCACGCTCTCGGGCGGCGAGGCGCAGCGCACCAAGCTGATCCGCCACCTCGGCTCCGCGCTGACCGACGTGACGTACGTGTTCGACGAGCCGACGATCGGCCTGCACCCGCACGACGTGCGGCGGATGAACGATCTGCTGCTCAGCCTGCGCGACAAGGGGAACACCGTGCTCGTCGTCGAGCACGAGCCGGAGACGATCGCCATCGCCGACCACGTGGTCGACCTCGGCCCGGGCGCGGGGACCGCGGGCGGGCGGGTGGTGTACGAGGGGACCGTCGAAGGGCTGCGCGCCAGCGGCACCCTCACCGGGCGCCACCTCGAGGACCGGACCGCGGTCAAGGAGACGGTGCGCACGCCGACCGGCACGCTGCCGATCCGCGGTGCCTCGGCGCACAACCTCCGGGACGTCGACGTCGACGTCCCGCTCGGCGTGCTCGTGGTCGTCACCGGCGTCGCCGGCTCCGGCAAGAGCTCGCTGGTGCACGGCTCGATCCCCACCGGCGCGGGCGTCGTGTCCGTCGACCAGAGCGCGATCGTCGGGTCCCGGCGCAGCAACCCGGCGACGTACACCGGCCTGCTCGAGCCGATCCGCAAGGCGTTCGCGAAGGCCAACGGCGTGAGGCCGGCCCTGTTCAGCGCCAACTCCGAGGGCGCCTGCCCCAGCTGCAACGGCGCCGGTGTCGTCTACACCGAGCTCGGGTACATGGACACGGTCACCACGGTGTGCGAGGAGTGCGGCGGCAAGCGGTTCCAGTCCTCGGTGCTGGAGTACAGGCTGGGTGGGCGGGACATCAGCGAGGTGCTCGCGATGCCCGTGACCGAGGCCGAGGAGTTCTTCGGCTCCGGCCCGGCGCACACGCCCGCCGCGCACGCCGTCCTCGACCGGCTCGTCGACGTGGGGCTCGGCTACGTCAGCCTGGGCCAGCCGCTCACCACGCTGTCCGGCGGCGAGCGCCAGCGGCTCAAGCTCGCCACGCACCTCGGTGAGAAGGGCGGCACCTACGTGCTCGACGAGCCCACCGCGGGGCTCCATCTCGCCGACGTGGACCAGCTCCTCGCCCTCCTCGACCGGCTCGTGGACGTCGGCAAGTCCGTGATCGTCGTCGAGCACAACCTCGCGGTGATGGCGCACGCGGACTGGATCGTCGACCTCGGCCCCGGTGCGGGGCACGACGGCGGGCGGGTCGTCTTCGAGGGCACACCGGCGGACCTCGTCGCCGCGCGCTCGACCCTGACGGGGGAGCACCTGGCGGCGTACGTCGGCGGCTGATCGGTGGTCGCGCCGCCGCACGGGTGGGCGGAAAGCCGCGGGACGCGCACCTACTTTTCTCCGTATATGCGGAGTAAAGTTGGTGTCCGTGCAGATCCAGCATCCGCTCGCCGTGGTCACCCCGACGCTCGACGGCGACATCCTGACCGCCCTCGCCCGAGCGGACGCCGGGTTCACGCCGGGCGGGCTCGCTCGCCTGTTGTCGGCGCACTCCGTCGAGGGAGTCAGGCGCGCCGTGCGCCGGCTGGCCGGCCAGGGGATCGTGGACGCACGCCAGGTCGGACGGGCCTTCGAGTACCGCCTCAATCGCGACCACCTGGCGGCCGGCCCGATCATCGCGCTCGCAGGTCAGTGGCGAACGCTGCTCGAGCGGATGGAGCAGGAGCTCAGCGCCTGGCGGCAGCCGCCGGTGTACGGCGCCGTCTTCGGATCGGCCGCCCGTGGCGACATGCGTGCGGACTCGGACCTCGACGTCTTCCTCGTCGCGCCCGACGATGTCGACCAGAGGTACTGGGACGGTGCCGTGGCGAGTTTTCAACAGGTGGTCACGCGGTGGACCGGCAACGACACTAGGGTCCTCGCCATGTCCGAGTCGGAGGTTCGTGCTGCGGTACGCGACGGCGCCCCGATCCTTCGCTCGGTGGCCGACGAGGGCGTCGCCGTGGTGGGCTCGCCCTCCTGGTTGCGGCGGCTGGCGACCGGGTGACGCCGCGCACCGTTCCCGCCGGTGAGGCAGTCCGTCGCGGGCGCATGGCCAAGGCTGAGCAGTTCGCGCGCGCCGCCACCGTGGTTCGTGACCTGGCGGACGAGGCCGACGACGTCGCCGATGCCTACGTCACCTTGTGCGTGCACGCGGGGATCGCGGCCGCGGATGTGATCTGTGCCGTGCGCCTGGGCTACTTCGCGAGCGGGGAGCGGCACGACGAAGCCGTGACTCTGCTGAGCTCGGTAGACGGCGCAGCAGCCAAGCACCTCGCCGTCCTGTTGGGGATGAAGACGGCTGCCGGTTACGGCCATGCGCCCGTCAGCAGTACGCGGGCGGTACGCGCGGGGCGGGCGGCTGAGGCGCTGGTCGAGGCCGCGCGCACGACGCGCTGAGAGGGAGCATCGGCGGGTCGTCGTGGTCGTTTCGATACATACGTGACACAGGTAACTTAGTCGTCCAGGGTGGACGCCGTGGCCATGCAACGAAGCGGACCCGTCGAGGGCACCCCGGCGGAGGCGGCAGTCCTCACCACTGTCCTCGCAGCAGGCGCGATCTCCCGTGCCGACATCGCCCGCCGGACCTCGGCGAGTGCTTCGTCGGCCTTGGTCGAGACCTCGGAGGTCGTCTCGTCGTCGGACGACGAGCCCGACGAACACGCCGCCAGTCCCACGGCGGCGATCGCGAGGGGGGCGACCCAACGCAGCCTGCGCAACATCATCAATCTCCTTCGATCGGTGTGCGTTCGAGGTGCCTGTTGCACCAGCGGGTCGCCTTCGGCCCTGACCGGTGTCTCGGACGCAGCCCCCGAGGAGCGTCCACGCATCGAGTGTGAACGTTCGCCTGTCACGGTTCGGTTACGGTGATGGCACCTGGTGCACCGCGGTCGTTGGGGTGACGCGCCGTCGTCAGCGGTGGTGGGGCGGCGCCGCGGAGTCGCGGACGATCAGTTCCGGCACGGCGGGGGTGCTGTCGACGGTCCGCTCCTCGATGAGGTCCAGCAGGATCTCCATGCACCGCGTGCCGACCGTGGCGAACGACCGCCGGACCGTCGTGAGCGGCGGGAACACCTGGGGCGCGAACTCGTTGTCGTCGAACCCGACGATCGAGATGTCGCGCGGAACGGACACGCCGTGCTCGTAGAGCGCCCGCATGAATGCCAGAGCCATGAGGTCGGAAGCGATGAAGATCCCGGTGGGGAGGCCCTCGGCGACCATCTGCCGGCCGATCCGGTAGGCGCTCTCGCCGGACCAGTCGCCGTAGCGCACGGCGATCGCGGGGATCCTGTGAGCGTTCAGCTCGGCCTGCCACCCGCGCAGGCGCACCTGACCGTCGAGCCACTCCTGGCTGCCTGCGAGGTGGGCGATCTCGGGGTGACCGAGGTCGATGAGGTGGCGCGTCGCGAGCCGCGCGCCGAGCTCCTGGTCCTCGAAGAAGACGGTGATGCCCCGATGGCTCGCCTCGCCCGGGGAGAGCATCACGACGGGCACGTCTGCTGACATCCCCTGCGCGACGGTGGCCATCGGGACGCGGGGCGCGATGACGACGATCCCCTCGACCCCTCGCTCCGTAAAGCTGCGGATCGCCTCGGCGACCGGCGGCGGGCGCGGGGTTGCCCATCGTCGCGACGAGGGCCGTGTACCCGGCGTCACGGGCTGCCCTCTCGACCGCCGCGAGGGTGCTGACCGGGCCGTACCTCGGCGACGCATCGGCGATGACGCCGATGGAGTGCGAACGGCTCGTCACCAGGGCGCGTGCCGCGTCGTTCCGGCGATAGCCGAGCTCGGCGACCACCGCGAGCACGCGGTCCTTGGTCGCGACGGAGACGCGCGGCCCGTTGTTGATCACCCGCGAGACCGTCTGATAGGAGACGCCGGCCTCGCGCGCGACATCCTTGAGCGACGGTCGTCGCGACATTCCGTTCACCGCAGCCTCCGGCACCCGGCCAGCCGAGTGCGACGGCGGGGCGAGCGTTCACGTGCTAGGCCGCTGCGCAAGTCGCCTCTGCGAGATGGCTGGTCAGCGCCCGACGCGCGACGGGCTGCCGTGATGCCACACCAACGCGTCCACGTCGGTCAGCGCACGTCACACTCCCGCCGAAGTCGCCGCCGGCACAGCAGCGGCCGGCGCGGGCTCGCCGTCCCGGCGGGCGAGCCGCGACGGCCACCACATGGCCCGGCCGATGTCGAGGTTCAGCGCGGTGACCAGCACGGACCGCACCACAAGGGTGTCCAGCAGCACGCCGAACGCCACCGCGAACCCGATCTCCGCGAACGTCACCACGGGCAGGGTGAACAGCACCGCGAACGTGCCGGCGAGCACGAACCCGGCGGACGTGATGACGCCGCCGGTCGCGGCGAGGCCGACGAGCGACCCGCGCCGGTGGCCGAGCCGCTGCGTCTCCTCGCGGACGCGCGTCATGAGGAAGATGTTGTAGTCGATCCCCAGGGCGACGAGGAACACGAAGACGAACAGCGGCAGCGAGGCGTCCGCCCCGGCGAAGTCGAACACGTGCCGGAAGAACAGCGCGCTGACGCCGGAGGCGGCGCCGAACGAGAGCACCACGGTGGCGATCAGCACGAGCGGCGCGACCACGGCACGCAGCAGCGCCATGAGGATCAGCAGCACCGCCACGAGGATGATCGGGATGATCACCAGCGTGTCCCGCCAGGACGCGCGCTGGGTGTCGAGGCTGGTCGCGGACGTGCCGCCGACGAGCGCGTCGGCCCCCGGCACGGCGTGAACGGCGTCGCGCACCCGGTTCACGGTGTCGTAGGCGGCGTCGCTGTCGGGCTCGTCGGTCAGCGTCCCCTCGAGGTACGCATACCCGCCGAGGGCCACCGGCTCCGTGACGCTCCCGGGCTCGATCCCGTCGACGGCCGCGAACGCGCCGGCGACCTCGCCGGCCGAGCCGGCGTTCGCGACGACGACGACGGGCGAACCCGCCCCGCCGGGGAAGTGGGCCGCGAGCACCTTCTCGCCGACGATCGCCGGCTGCTCGCCGCGGAACGTCTGCTCCGTGGTCAGCCCGGTCGCGTTGAGCTGGAGCACGCCCAGGGTGGCGACCGCGAGCACCAGCGACGTGATCACCCACGTCGGGCGCGGGCGGCGGGAGATCCAGGCGCCGACCTTCGCCCAGATGCCGGCGGCCGTGGGCTCGTCGTCCCCGAGGTGCGGCACGCGCGGCCAGAAGGCCCAGCGGCCGACGAGCACGAGGAGCGCCGGCAGCAGCGTGAGCATGACGAGCAGGCCCGCGCCGATGCCGACGGCGGCGACCGGCCCGAGGCCGGAGGTCGAGCTCATCGTGGCGAACAGCAGGCAGAGCATGCCGACGGCCACGGTCGCCCCCGACGCGACGATCGCGGGGCTGGCGCGGTGGAGCGCGACGGCCATGGCGGCATGCCGGTCCTCGTGCCGGCGCAGCTCCTCGCGATATCGCGCGGCGAGCAGCAGCGCGTAGTCGGTGCCGGCGCCGAACACGAGCACCGTGAGGATGCCCGCGGACTGGGCGTTGACGGTGACGTCGACGTTCTCGACCAGGAGATAGACCACGGCCTGAGCCACGGTCAGCGCGACGCCGGCGGACAGCACCGGGAGCAGCCACAGCACGGGGCTGCGGTACGTGAGCAGCAGGATGACGATCACGACGCCCGCCGCGGCGTACAGCAGCGTGGAGTCGATCCCCTCGAACGCCTTCGAGGAGTCGGCGGCGTACCCGGCCGGGCCCGTGACGTGCACCGCCAGTCCGTTCGCACCGTCCTCCGCGGTGGCGCGCAGCTGCGCGACCGCCTCCTCCGAGAGGCTCCAGCCCTCCGAGCCGAGGTCGAGCGGGACGACCACCTGGAGCGCCTCGCCGTCCTGCGAGGGGATGGGGCCGACGATCTCGCCGTCCAGGGTGTCCAGCGCGGCGAACTGCGCGACGTCGGCCTGGGCCTTGGCGAGGTCGGCCTGCGTCAGGCCGCCCGCGCGCTCGTAGACCAGCACGGCCGGGATCGTGTTCTCGGAGACGAAGCTGCCGGCGATGTCGATGACCCGGGTCGACTCGGCCTGCGCGGGCAGCCAGCTCTTGGCCTCGTTGTTCTGGGCTCCGTTCAGCTCTCCGGCCAGGGGCGCGAGGAGCGCGACGACGACGAGCCAGAACCCGACGACGGCGAACTTGGCGTAGCGGTGGGTGATCCACCCGGCGACAGCGGACATGGCTCCCCCTCGGGGGATCGGCGACAGTGGCTGGAGGCCGCCGGCGGGCGCGTCCTCGTCCGGTGGCAGGTCAACGGTGCAGCGAGGGTGGGGTCGGGGGTATCGGTGACACCCCCGACCCCACCCTGATCTTTCCCGCCTCGGGGTCGGGTCGGGCTCACCCCGCCGCACGTGGGGCAGGTGCATACGCATGGGACCTCGCGCGAGTCACTCCTGTTCACATCCGCCACAACTGCGGCGGGGTTGGACGGTGCTACGGTCCGCATCGTGCCCAACGGTCCCGTCCGCAGGC
>Ga0255334_1001269_pt1 | contig 12209 bp, 10 predicted proteins | sample EtOH5_35cm_T3_12_FD_202080 | JGI IMG/M metagenome (GOLD analysis project Ga0255334, IMG submission 202080) | Sandy soil microbial communities from University of British Columbia, Vancouver, Canada - EtOH5_35cm_T3_129 | ecosystem: Engineered > Artificial ecosystem > Sand microcosm > Unclassified ...
CTGACCAGTCAGGATCGCATCGTCCGTGGACGCATGCCGACCCTGGAAATGATCAACGAACGTTTCGCCCGTTACACCCGCATCAGCATGTTCAACATGCTGCGCCGCTCGGCGGACGTTGCCGTCGGTGGCGTGCAAGTAATGAAGTTCGGCGAATACGTGCACTCGCTGTACGTGCCGACCAGCCTCAACCTGGTCAAGATCAAACCGTTGCGCGGCACCGCGTTGTTCATCCTCGACGCCAAACTGGTGTTCAAGCTGGTGGACAACTTCTTCGGCGGCGACGGCCGTCACGCGAAGATCGAAGGGCGTGAATTCACCCCCACCGAATTGCGTGTAGTGCGCATGGTGCTGGAGCAGGCCTTCGTCGATTTGAAAGAAGCCTGGCAGGCGATCATGGAAGTGAACTTCGAGTACATCAACTCGGAAGTGAACCCGGCCATGGCCAACATCGTCGGCCCGAGCGAAGCGATTGTGGTGTCGACGTTCCACATCGAACTCGATGGCGGTGGCGGCGACCTGCACGTGACCATGCCCTACTCGATGATCGAACCTGTACGCGAAATGCTCGACGCCGGCTTCCAGTCGGACCTCGACGATCAGGACGAACGCTGGGTCAACGCCTTGCGCCAGGACGTGCTGGACGTTGACGTACCGATCGGTGCCACGGTTGCCCGTCGCCAGTTGCGCCTGCGGGACATTCTGCACATGCAGCCGGGGGACATTATCCCGGTCGAGATGCCGGACGAAATGATCATGCGCGCCAACGGCGTGCCTGCGTTCAAGGTCAAGATGGGGTCGCACAAAGGCAACCTCGCGTTGCAAGTGATCGAGCCGATCGAGCGCCGCTGACCGGCGCTCCAAACCCCCTGTGCTTTTAACTGACGGCTCCTGATTGAAGGGATGCCCGCCGAGGACAAATTGATGGCTAACGATATGAACACCCAGGACGACCAGGCGCTGGCCGATGAATGGGCTGCGGCCCTGGAAGAAACCGGTGATGCCGGGCAGGACGATATCGACGCCTTGCTGGCCGCCGACGCCGCCAGTTCGCCGTCCAACCGTCTGCCGATGGAAGAGTTCGGCAGCGTGCCGAAAAACCACGAACCGGTCACCCTCGACGGTCCGAACCTGGACGTGATTCTCGATATCCCGGTGTCGATTTCCATGGAAGTCGGCAGCACTGACATCAACATCCGCAACCTGCTGCAGCTTAACCAGGGTTCGGTGATCGAGCTCGATCGTCTGGCCGGTGAACCGCTGGACGTGCTGGTCAACGGCACGCTCATCGCTCACGGTGAAGTAGTGGTGGTCAACGAGAAGTTCGGCATCCGCCTGACTGACGTGATCAGCCCAAGCGAACGCATCAAGAAGTTGCGCTGAGTGAAAAAGGTTCTGGGGTTTGTGCTGGCGTTGCCGTTCAGCGTTCTGGCTGCCGAGCCGGTAGCGACCGCTACTGCGGCCGCTGCCCCCGCGGTCAGCAGCGGCGTGGCTGGGCAATTGACGCAGTTGGTGCTCGGTTTGCTGCTGGTGCTGGGGTTGATCTTTTTCCTCGCCTGGTTGCTGCGTCGAGTCCAGCAGGCCGGGCCCGCCGGCAAGGGGCAGGTCATCGAACTGATCGGCTCCCGCGCGCTGGGCCCTCGCGACCGGTTGATGTTGGTGCAAGTCGGCAACGAGCAGATCCTGCTCGGCCTGAGCCCCGGCACCATCACCGCGTTGCATGTACTCAAGGAGCCGGTGCAAGTGCCGAGCGGTACTGAAAAAGCGACCCCCGAGTTTGCCCAGCGCCTGATGGAGCTGTTGGGCAAGGATCAGAAGGATAAGAAGTAATGGGTGCGTTACGCATCGTCTTGACGCTGGCCCTGATGCTGGCCGCGCCGCTGGCGTTCTCCGCCGATCCGTTATCGATCCCGGCAATCACCCTGGGCACCAACGCCAACGGCGCCCAGGAATACTCGGTCAGCCTGCAAATCCTGCTGATCATGACTGCGCTGAGTTTTATCCCGGCGTTCGTCATGCTGATGACCAGTTTCACCCGGATCATCATCGTCTTCTCGATCCTGCGTCAGGCCCTGGGCCTGCAGCAGACACCGTCTAACCAGATACTTACGGGTATGGCGCTGTTTCTGACTATGTTCATCATGGCGCCGGTATTCGACCGTGTTAACCAGGATGCCTTGCAGCCGTATCTGGCGGAGAAACTCACCGCTCAAGACGCCGTGGCCAAGGCGCAGGTGCCGATCAAGGATTTCATGCTCGCCCAGACTCGCAGTAGCGATCTGGAGTTGTTCATGCGCTTGTCCAAACGCACTGATATCGCATCGCCCGATCAGGCGCCGCTGACGATTCTGGTGCCGGCGTTCGTCACATCCGAGCTGAAAACCGCGTTCCAGATCGGTTTCATGATCTTCATTCCGTTCCTGATCATCGACCTGGTCGTGGCCAGTGTCCTGATGGCGATGGGTATGATGATGCTCTCGCCACTGATCATTTCCCTGCCGTTCAAGATCATGCTCTTCGTGCTGGTGGATGGCTGGGCGTTGATCATCGGTACGCTGGCGAGCAGCTTCGGCGGTGTATCGCCATGACGCCAGAAGTTGCGGTAGACATCTTCCGGGAAGCACTGTGGCTGACCACCATGATGGTTGCCGTGCTGGTGATTCCGAGTTTGCTCGTGGGCCTGTTGGTGGCGATGTTCCAGGCCGCGACCCAGATCAACGAACAGACCCTGAGCTTCCTGCCGCGCCTGCTGGTAATGCTGGTGACGCTGATCGTCGCCGGTCCGTGGCTGGTGCAGACCTTCATGGAATACATCCTGCAGTTGTATGGCAGTATTCCTCAGGTCATCGGCTAAACCATGTCGCTGCTTCAGCTGACCGATACCCAGATCAGCACGTGGGTAGCTTCCTTCATACTGCCGCTGTTTCGCATCGGCGCGGTACTGATGACCATGCCGATCTTTGGCACGACCCTGGTGCCGACCCGCGTACGTTTGTATTTCGCCCTGGCAATCACAGTGGTCGTCGTGCCCGGCCTGCCACCGATGCCACAGGTTCATGCGCTGGACCTGAGTGCGCTCCTGCTGATCGCTGAACAGGTGATTATCGGCGCATTGATGGGTCTCTCCCTTCAGCTGTTTTTTCAAGCGTTTGTCGTCGCCGGACAGATCATTTCGATTCAGATGGGGATGGGCTTCGCGTCTATGGTCGACCCTACCAACGGCGTGTCGGCAGCGGTGATCGGTCAGTTCCTGACGATGCTCGTTACCCTGTTGTTTCTCGGCATGAATGGGCATCTGGTGGTGTTCGAGGTGTTGACGGAAAGCTTCACCACCTTGCCGGTCGGCAGCGCGATGTTGATCAACCACTTCTGGGAAATAGCCAACAAGCTGGGGTGGGTGCTGGGTGCGGCGATGCTGCTGGTTTTGCCCGCGATTACGGCGTTGTTGGTGGTTAACATCGCTTTCGGGGTGATGACGCGGGCGGCACCGCAATTGAACATCTTTTCCATCGGTTTTCCGCTGACCCTGGTTCTGGGTCTGGTGATCTTCTGGGTCGGTCTCGGCGACATTCTCAATCAGTATCAGCCCTTGGCCACCGAGGCCCTGCAGCTATTACGTGATATGGCACAGGCGCGCTAGCCATGGCCGAGAGCGAGAGTGGTCAGGACAAAACAGAAGACCCCACGGATAAGCGCAAAAAGGACTCCAGGGAAAAGGGCGAGATTGCCCGATCCAAAGAACTCAATACCTTGGTAACCATGCTGGCCGGTGCTGGCGGGTTATTGATCTACGGCGGCGGGCTGGCCCAAGATCTGCTGGAAATCATGCGTCTGAACTTTTCGCTGCCGCGGGAAGTGTTGCTCACTCCGGGGGCGATGGGGCAGTACCTGCTGCATTCCGGCAAGATCGCGATTCTGGCGGTGCAGCCGATATTGCTGACGCTGCTGCTGGCGGCATTCCTGGGACCTGTCTCCTTGGGTGGCTGGTTGTTCGCCGGTAGTAGCCTGGCCCCAAAATTCAGCCGGATGAACCCGGCGGCGGGTCTCAAACGGATGTTCTCCAGCAGTGCCCTGATCGAACTGCTCAAGGCGCTGGCCAAATTCCTGCTGATTTTATTCGTGGCATTGTCCGTCCTGCGTTCGGACATTGATGATCTGTTACGCATTGCCCATGAACCGCTGGAGCAGGCGATCATCCATAGCGTTCAGTTGGTGGGCTGGAGTACGTTGTGGATGGCTTGTGGGCTGATTCTGATTGCCGCGGTAGATGTCCCGGTGCAGCTTTACCAGAGCCACAAAAAATTGCTGATGACCAAGCAGGAAGTACGCGACGAGCATAAGGATCAGGAAGGGAGGCCAGAGGTTAAACAGCGCATTCGCCAGCTGCAGCGCGAAATGTCCCAGCGTCGGATGATGGCGGCGATCCCCGACGCCGATGTGGTCATCACCAACCCTACCCACTACGCCGTAGCGCTCAAGTACGATCCGGACAAGGGCGGGGCGCCGATGCTGATCGCCAAGGGCAGCGACTTCCTGGCCTTGAAGATCCGTGAAATCGCTGTGGCCAACCAAGTGCTGCTGCTTGAGTCGCCGGCACTGGCGCGTTCGATCTACTATTCCACCGAGCTTGATCAGGAAATCCCTGGCGGGCTCTACCTTGCCGTCGCCCAGGTGCTCGCTTACGTCTACCAGATCCGCCAGCACCGCGCCGGCAAGGGTAAACGTCCGGATCCGCTCAAGGACGACCTGCCGATTCCGCCGGATTTACGGCGCGATTCTTGAGAGATGCGGCGGCAGTATTTACCTCTTCGTGGCTGCCATGATCTGTTTTAGACCCAGAACTGAAAGTAATCGAGGTAGGACCAATCTCTCGACACGATCTGAATCGTGGTGATTTTTCTTCCTGTTGGTGCTGAATAGTCGATCCATTTATGACCATTGCTGGCGTCGGCGGGTAGGCTCCTTTGACCAACATTTCCGGCAGTATCGGAAAAATAGATTTCGGCTGCCCTAAGTTGATAGGTGTAGGCAAATCTGACCCGCGAATAGGGCGATTTGAGGTTTAGGGTTATCAGCTGTTGTCCTGTCGGGGATTCGTTACCGGAGTTTGTGACAATGGCAGGGCCTGCCAGCATGCCTGCTACGGGGGCCGTATACGTTTGAATGCCCGATGTATTTGGACCCGATGTGTGTGTAATTGTCATGCTTGCGATATGGATGCTCTGACCCGCCGCAATACTGCTATGTGGCTGACCATCAAAATTCTCGAACAGTATGGGCTCTGGTATTGCTTCACCCACTCGTACCCTCAACACCTTCGAAAACATCAACCGTTGCCCACTTCCAGATTTGTAAACGCTGTAATTGATCCGGGTGTCGATGCCCCGATTTTCTGCGATCCAGTTCGAAGGAAGTGTGAAGGTTGGAGTGATGCCAGTCTGCACTTCGCGCTCGTCGCTATCCCATGTGGTTTTGCCGGTAGCGCGTATGCGAATGGTGTAGCCGCGCACCATGCCCACGTACCTGACGCTCAGGGTTTTCTGATCTGTCGACAGGGTCGGTGCCAGTAAATCGAACTCGTAGGGGTCGATATACAGCTGCAGAGTTCTGGAAGGAATCAGCGCGGTGCCCGGTGCGGTACGCACGGTGTAGTAGACCTTGACCGTATGGCCGATGGCATCAACCACTTCAATGCGTGGGATCGGAATATTAATGACCCCCGGTGTACCGACGGTCACCACCTCTGAATGATAGATGTGCCGAGGATTCTCCCAGGTCATGCGAACTGTATGACCCCGAGCCATGCCGGTGTAATAGGGGACTTGAGCGGTGATGAAATCACGATGGTAAACGCTGTCGAAGTCGAGCCGATCCCCTGCGGAACCATAGGCTTCGAGGATTTTTGGGGTTGCTGGGTCTGTAACGGCGGTGATCGAAGTCACAAGATTCTCTCCAGGAGGGATGTTGCTCTGTCGGGTTGCTTTATCTGGCCTCCAGGGCGCTATTCATGGCTACTGTCAGATCTGACAGTAGCGACGAACGGTTGAGTGGTAGATGGAGGTTGCTCCATCATCCAAAAAAACGCATTTGCACTGCACCGTCTGTCGAAATGCTTGCTCTACCTGTTAGTTCTGACAGTAGACACGCTTCCTCTTAAACGATGTCATGGCGTTGGGGATTCTCCCCTTCGATGTTCTTGCCATGGTCGTTCAATGAGTGGTTGATCGCTATGGAGGGGCGTTCATTTAGGCATTTGAGGTTACGGTCATGGCAGAACTTGAATACAGGAAGCTTCAAGGAATGGCGTTGGAATTTGTTTCAGGAGTCCTGGAGGAAGATCGGATAAAGCGCACGATCAGTTACTCGGCTACGTTCGACATGACGCTGGACTTTACGCACTTTGTGCAAATGGCCAATGCCTATATCCCGGGTTATCTGGGTAACCCTATCAATGCGATTCGTCCCGAGCTGGACGGGCTCGGCTACCACTATGCATACAACTACTTCTTCGATGCGGCTGGCAAAATTGGTAATAACAGCGCGTTGTTCGATGTCTTCACTTCCTCGGGTAATTACATGGACAAGTGGTCAAGTGGAGGGCTGGAGGAGTGTTATCAAAAGCCCCGATTCAATGTGGCCGATGATAGTTTGCAGGTGGTCGCGCGTAAGGATTTTCGTTGGGAGAATGGGGACGAGATCAACGTCGAAGACTTGCCGGTCATTCGCTTTCAATGGGCGCTTAACCTCATGCAAGGGCACGACTTTTCTGTTGCTTCGAAGGCGCCTTTATCCGTCGTGGTGCTCGGTTATGCAGAGGAGGATTTTGTAGAGGTGGAGGGTCTTCAAATGCTTAGAGGTACGCGGTACATGGTCGGCAAGACGCTTCATCTCGGCCCGATCCACAAAGAGCAGATTCTGACGGCACGTTGATCCCTGTTTGCAGTCCGTTGCCTTTGTAGCAGGCTCGACAGCTGCTACAAACGCTCAATACCCCCCTCTATTCCCCCGCCTCGGCAAAAGTTGGAAGGCTTCTTGCAGTAGCCGCTCTGCGCCCGCTTCAGGCGTCAAAAAGTCTGCTTTAAAGGAACGGGGAAAACCGGTGGATCGCTCTCAGTTATTCAACACTGCACGCACAAACGTTGCCGACCTGAGTCGAGGCAATCTGGGTGTGCCGTTGTTGCTGCTGGTCATGCTGGCGATGATGATGTTGCCGGTGCCGCCGTTCCTGCTGGACGTGTTCTTCACCTTCAACATCGCGTTGTCGATCGTCGTCTTGCTGGTCTGTGTTTACGCGTTGCGGCCACTGGACTTTGCGGTGTTCCCGACCATTCTGCTGGTGGCGACCCTGTTGCGACTGGCGTTGAACGTGGCTTCCACGCGGGTGGTGATGCTCCACGGTCAGGACGGTCATGCCGCCGCCGGTAAGGTGATCCAGGCCTTCGGCGAGGTGGTGATCGGTGGTAACTACGTGGTCGGTATCGTCGTCTTCGCAATTTTGATGATCATCAACTTCGTCGTGGTGACCAAAGGTGCCGGGCGGATTTCCGAGGTGAGCGCCCGTTTCACCCTCGATGCGATGCCCGGTAAACAAATGGCCATCGACGCCGACTTGAACGCCGGCCTGATCGACCAGAACCAGGCCAAACTGCGCCGGATGGAAGTGGCCCAGGAAGCCGAGTTCTACGGTTCCATGGACGGTGCCAGCAAGTTCGTTCGCGGTGACGCCATTGCCGGCCTGCTGATTCTGTTCATCAACCTGATCGGCGGCATGGCGGTCGGTATCTTCCAGCACGGCATGTCCTTCGGCGATGCCGGTCGGGTGTACGCCTTGTTGACCATCGGCGACGGTTTGGTGGCGCAATTGCCATCACTGCTTTTATCGACAGCTGCAGCGATCATGGTGACCCGTGCTTCCGGTTCGGAAGACATGGGCAAGCAGATCAATCGCCAGATGTTCGCCTCGCCCAAAGCGTTGGCCGTGGCGGCGGGTTTGATGGCGGTGATGGGCCTCGTGCCGGGCATGCCGCACTTTTCCTTTCTCAGCATGGCAGCCCTGGCGGCGGGCGGTGCGTACCTGTTCTGGAAGAAGCAGAACGTGGTCAAGGTCCAGGCCTTGCAAGAGGTCAAGCGTCAGCAGGAGCTGCTGCCATCGCCGGCTCGCGCTCAGGAAACCAAGGAGCTTGGCTGGGATGACGTGACGCCGATCGACATGATCGGCCTGGAAGTCGGCTATCGGCTGATTCCGCTGGTGGACCGCAATCAGGGTGGTCAATTGCTGGCGCGGATCAAGGGTGTGCGCAAGAAGCTGTCCCAGGATCTGGGCTTCCTGATGCCGACGGTGCATATCCGTGACAACCTCGACCTGGCGCCGAGCGCCTATCGCCTGACCCTGATGGGGGTGATTCTGGCCGAAGCGGAGATTTACCCGGACCGTGAACTGGCAATCAACCCGGGCCAGGTCTACGGCACGCTCAACGGCATTACCGCCAAAGATCCGGCTTTCGGTCTGGAGGCGGTCTGGATCGAAATCAGCCAGCGTGCCCAGGCTCAATCCCTCGGTTACACCGTGGTCGATGCCAGTACGGTAGTGGCAACCCACTTGAACCAGATTTTGTACAAGCACTCGAGCGAGTTGATCGGTCACGAAGAAGTGCAGCAACTCATGCAATTGCTGGCCAAAAGCTCGCCAAAACTGGCCGAAGAGCTGGTGCCGGGCGTGGTGTCGCTGTCCCAGCTGCTCAAAGTATTGCAGGCGTTGTTGGCCGAACAGGTGCCAGTACGGGACATTCGCAGCATTGCCGAGGCCATCGCCAACAATGCCAGCAAGAGTCAAGATACTGCCGCGCTGGTGGCCGCGGTGCGCGTCGGTGTATCCCGCGCAATCGTCCAAAGCATTGTAGGGACTGACTCCGAGCTGCCAGTGATCACCCTGGAGCCAAGGTTGGAACAAATATTGCTCAATAGTCTTCAGAAGGCAGGACAAGGCTCGGAAGAGGGCGTTCTGCTGGAGCCAAGCATGGCTGAGAAACTGCAACGCTCGTTGATCGACGCGGCGCAGCGTCAGGAAATGCAAGGTCAACCGGTGATTCTGCTGGTAGCCGGTCCGGTTCGCGCGATGCTGTCGCGATTCGGCCGATTGGCAGTCCCGGGTTTGCATGTGTTGGCTTACCAGGAAATTCCTGACAACAAGCAAGTGACCATTGTTGCGACAGTAGGGCCCAACGGCTGAGGTAGTGGTTTATGCAAGTTAAGCGTTTTTTCGCCGCCGATATGCGTCAGGCCATGAAGCTGGTTCGTGATGAGCTGGGCGCTGATGCCGCCATCATTGGCAACCGCCGGATCGCCGGTGGTGTCGAGCTGACGGCTGCCCTGGATTACAAGTTGTCGGCGCTGGCTCCGCGCGTTCCGAACATGGAACTTGAAGACGAGCTGCGCAAGACCCAATCGCGGATCGTCACCGCCCAGGCCGAACTGAGCCTGCGCAGCGATGGCGAGAGCGATAAGTCCACCAATCGCCAATTGTTCGCCGGCCTGCCACTGACCGCCGCCGAGCCGCTGATCGAACCGACCTACACCGAACCCCGTCGTTCTGCACCGGCTGCGGCACCTGCCTCCGGCGGCGTCGACCCACGGGCGTTCGACTCGATGCGTTTCGAGCTCAACAGCCTGCGCGAACTGATGGAAGTGCAACTCGGCTCCCTGGCCTGGAATCAGCTGCAAGGCAGCCGTCCGGCCCAGGCCAATCTTTGGCGCCGCCTGCAACGCATCGGCCTGTCCGGCCCGTTGTCGCGCGATTTGCTGGCACTGATTACCGATATTGAAGAACCTCGTCAGGCCTGGCGCATGTTGCTGGCCCACCTGGCGCGGATGATCGCCACACCGGAAGTCGAGCCTCTGGAAGAGGGCGGCGTGATTGCCATGGTCGGCCCCGCCGGCATGGGCAAAACCACCACCCTGGCCAAACTCGCGGCCCGTTACGTGCTCAAGTACGGCGCGCAAAATATCGCGCTGGTCAGCATGGACAGCTACCGTATCGGTGCTCAGGAACAACTCAAGACGTTGGGCCGGATCCTCAATGTGTCGGTGACTCACGTCGATCCGGGGCAGTCACTGGTACAGGCGCTGGAGCCCTTGCTGCGCAAACGCGTGGTGCTGATCGATACTGCCGGCCTGCAGGCCAGCGATCCGGCACTGCGCATGCAGCTCGAAAGCCTGGCCGGTCGTGGCATCAAATCGAAAAATTATCTGGTTTTGGCAACCACCAGCCAGAAACAGGTTCTAACGGCCGCTTATCACAGTTACAAGCGTTGTGGGCTCGCTGGCTGCATCCTGACTAAACTGGATGAAACGGCAAGTCTGGGCGAGGTGTTGAGCCTGGCCATCAGTCATGAATTGCCGGTGGCCTACCTGACCGATGGCCCGCGGATTCCGGATGATTTGCATCTACCGCGTCGTCATCAGTTGGTCAGTCGCGCCGTAAGCGTGCAAATGCAAGAAGAACCCAGCGAAGAAGCCATGGCTGATATGTTCGCTGATATTTACCACAGCCCGACCAAGCAGGTCGGCTGAGGTACTAATGACAGTTTTGTACCTACATCGATGGTCTGCCATGCATTGTTCCGTTTGTGAACGCGCAGCCAGTAATGTGGCCTCCGTCTAAGTAAGACAAGGTAAAGAAATTCATGGGCAGCATGCATCCCGTACAGGTGATCGCGGTGACCGGCGGCAAAGGTGGCGTCGGGAAGACTAACGTGTCAGTGAACTTGTCCCTGGCTCTAGCTGAGCTCGGTCGGCGCGTCATGCTGTTGGACGCCGATCTGGGGCTGGCGAACGTCGACGTCCTGCTGGGACTGACACCCAAACGTACTTTGGCCGACGTGATCGAAGGCCGCTGCGAGCTGCGCGACGTACTGTTGCAAGGCCCTGGCGGCATCCGCATCGTCCCGGCCGCGTCCGGCACACAGAGCATGGTTCATTTGAGCCCGGCTCAACACGCCGGCCTGATCCAGGCGTTCAGCGATATCGGCGACAACCTCGACGTGCTGGTAATCGACACCGCAGCGGGCATTGGTGACTCGGTCGTCAGCTTCGTTCGCGCAGCGCAAGAAGTCTTGCTGGTGGTCTGCGACGAGCCGACCTCGATCACCGACGCCTATGCACTGATCAAACTGCTGAACCGCGATTACGGCATGAACCGCTTCCGCGTCCTGGCCAACATGGCCCAGAGCCCGCAGGAAGGTCGCAACCTGTTCGCCAAGTTGACCAAGGTCACGGATCGCTTCCTCGACGTCGCCTTACAATACGTCGGTGCGGTGCCTTACGACGAAAGCGTGCGCAAGGCTGTGCAGAAGCAGCGCGCCGTTTACGAGGCCTTCCCGCGGTCCAAGTGCTCACTGGCGTTCAAGGCCATTGCACAGAAGGTCGATACCTGGCCGCTGCCTGCCAACCCGCGTGGGCACCTGGAGTTTTTCGTCGAGCGCCTCGTGCAACAAACCGCAGGACCGGTGCTATGACAGCCAGTGGCTACAACCTCTACAAGAAGTCGGCACGTGACGCGCAGTACGAGCTGATCGAGCGTTACGCGCCACTGGTTAAACGCATTGCCTACCACTTGCTGGCGCGTCTGCCGGCCAGTGTCCAGGTTGAAGATCTGATCCAGGCCGGGATGATCGGCCTGCTTGAAGTGTCAACCAAATACGACGCCAGCAAAGGCGCGAGTTTCGAGACGTACGCGGGCATACGAATCCGCGGCGCGATGCTCGACGAAGTACGCAAAGGGGACTGGGCGCCACGTTCGGTCCACCGCAATACCCGAATGGTCAGCGACGCAATTCGTTCGATTGAAGCTAAAACCGGTCGTGACGCTAAAGATCACGAGGTTGCGGCCGAACTCCAATTGAGTCTCGACGATTATTACGGGATTTTGAACGACACCCTGGGCAGCCGGTTATTCAGTTTCGACGATCTGTTGCAGGACGGCGAACACGAAGGGCTGCACGAGGATGGCGCCAGTGCACATCTGGAGCCGTCACGCGATCTGGAAGATGAACGCTTCCAGGCGGCGCTGGCGGACGCGATTGCCAATTTGCCGGAGCGTGAGCGACTGGTGTTGGCGCTGTACTACGACGAAGAGTTGAACCTCAAGGAAATCGGTGAGGTCCTGGGGGTCAGCGAATCTCGGGTCAGCCAGTTACACAGCCAGTGCGCGG
>Ga0255334_1001270_pt1 | contig 12172 bp, 6 predicted proteins | sample EtOH5_35cm_T3_12_FD_202080 | JGI IMG/M metagenome (GOLD analysis project Ga0255334, IMG submission 202080) | Sandy soil microbial communities from University of British Columbia, Vancouver, Canada - EtOH5_35cm_T3_129 | ecosystem: Engineered > Artificial ecosystem > Sand microcosm > Unclassified ...
ACAGGGACGATCCCGACCCGATCGATGCCTCGAAAGGCCCCTCTGTCGAGAGCGCTGTTCCCGTCGCACCAGACGCCTTCTCAAAGGCCCTAAAGCACAGGGCGCGTGCACGTTGCACCAAGGACAAGTGCCGCGCATGGGCCAACCAGAGGTGCGACTACCACATGTGCAAGACCCACTGCGCGCGCATCGAGCCAAAGAGCGGACCCTGTTCGTGCCATGACCATCACCCCTAGAGCGCGCGCATGCGCCGATTTCCTTTTTGTATTTGGCTGTACAGGACCTCTGCATTTCGCCACTCAATGGCGCAATGCATCAATGATGTTTTTGCAAAAACAGTGGCCACATTCGTCGCAGACAAGAGAGGTGAAAAGGTACCCAAGGGGGTCAGATAAACGTGGTGGCGATGGTCGGATAGCGGATCGTCGTCGTGAGGCTCTCGACCGCCGTCTCCACGGGACCTTCAGCAACACCCAACGGCCCACCGTAACGCACGCGGCATCTAGAGGTCAACCATGTCGTCGCGACAAAGCACAAGATGGCGGTGAGGCCGATGAGAACGGACGCGACCAGCACAAAGTGGCGTAGTTCGCGCGGGAGGATCGCGTCATTGTAGGGATTATGGGGCAGGTTCGTGATGAGCGTCTCTTTCGTTGGCGGGGCGACGTTGCCCACCGTCTGGACCATCCGTGGTATTGGCCCCGGCGGTGGCGCGTAAAAGGACGACCGTCCGCCGGGAGGACCCAGAGCCGCGGCCGGCGTCGTCTGGCCGTCGGCCAGGGACGACACCAGGGCGAATGGACCGACCGACATGCAGCGTACAGAGTGCCAATGTCTGGTGCGTTTTCAGAGGGCCAGTCAAAAGAAAGATAAAGGAGGAAGATGGGAGGACCTGCGTTTATCACTTGGAGGGGGGCGCAGTCTCTTGCGGAAGCTGTCTCTGCCGTGAGTGCGCGCACGCGCCCGTGTTCTACGTACCACTTGGAGATCGTACGCCCCCATGATGAGGTAACGTTTCTGGCGTGCGATCAGGGGAAAACGTCCCCCCGCCCTGTTTTGCTCCACCCGCTGCGGGGACACACACGCAAAACCGTCCGCTCCGGTGGCCATCTAAAAGGGGCCCGGATCGATATTCGAACCAAAAGCCGAGTCGGTGGGTCCCCTGGAAAAGCGAGGACGCAAAGGGATCTATGGAGACGCCCGAGAGCGTCCGAGCATCGCGCGTCCAGACCGGTGTGGCATCCTCTGGAGAGCCGCCGACCCAATGCGGTCTCGTGCCCCTGCCTCCAGAACAGCGCGCTGAAGCGGCGAGCCTGGGCGCTGCCCAAATCGCACAGCGCCTGCTGTCCACCGTGGAGGGCCGAACGCGCCTTGCCCAGGAGATGGCCAATGCAATGTACGCGCGCGTTTACGAACCGCGCACGTACGTGGAGGGTGGCGAAACGCAAGCGGCACCGCTGCCCGGCACGGACGACGTGCGACTCAACGCCGCTCTCTATCTCATACGCCAGTTGGGCAGCGGTAACTATGGCACCGTGTGTTCGGCGGCGTTTCGGCCATCACTCGATCCATCAGTGCTGCGACCGCGCCTGCCCTTGGCCATCAAACGCAATGCAGTACCATTTGGTATTAACCAACAACAACGCCTGACGATGGTGGTGCGCGAGGCCGTCGTCACCGTAATGCTCTCTCTCCTGGTGACCGACGGTCTGTGCGCCAACTTTCCCTGCGTCTATGGTGCATGCGCACAGTACCCGGGCTCATCGTCCGTGGCACAACAACAACAACAACTGAGAACGCCACTGACGCGCACTGCGTTGGGAACCACAACCAGAGGTGCGTCCTCGGGATGGATCGACCTGTTTCAGGAGGTGGCCGGATGTGACCTCAACGGCTGGGCGTCGGGCGCACTCCGCAGCGAGGCCGAATGGATGTCTGTCGCGTTTCAGGTGTGCGCCGGCATGGCGTGGGCGGCGCGCGTCTATGGCATCACCAACAATGACCTATTTGCGCGCAACATCCTTGTGGCACGCATCGCCAAGTTTGACGCCCCGCCAGACCCTCTGCAGATGGCAGGCGGCGCGGCTGCCAACACACGCCCTGCCGAGCCCGTGTGCCAGCGTACCGATCTGGACACCCATCAGGAGGGCCCGATCTTTCGGTACAATATCCAGACGCGCGATCACACGATGCACGCGTTTACGGTGCGCACGCGCTGTTGGCTGGCCTATGCGACAGACTATGCCCTGTCGAGCAGCGACACATTGCGCGCCCTGGGCGTAGATATTCCCAGCCACGAAGGGGTCGCCGCCGAGTACGGCGCTACGCCAGGTTCGGTTATATACAATAAGGCGCCGTCCAAGTTGACCGCGCGCAATCTAGCCCTGGCGCTTATCAGCACCGACGCCGGAGTGCACACCCTGTTTCACCGCTATCTCAACGCCTATGCACGCGACATTGCCACCTTTCTCATGGAGATTGCCGCGAGAGCGACGGCGCCCATGGCCGTACGCCGCTGGGCCCTCTTTGCCCTTCAGCGTATGACGGACGAGATCGCCAGCCACACGCGCAGCGTCGTCTCTTATGCGCAGCCTTCACGCACCTCTCTGTCGTCGTACGGGGCGATGGCGGGCACGAAGCGCTCCTACTCGACCATGTCGGAACGCACCCAGGACCTCATCAATACCCTACGCAGCACCTACTACCAGGCACCTCTGGCCACCGCCGGCGCCGCACCTGCCCCGCGAACGTCACAGTTTCCTGGGGCCTCTCTTCTTGGAGAGGCGCCCAACGTCGTGACCGTCAATGACGCCTTTCGCACGCCCGACGATCTCATCGATTTCATCACCACGATCTTTCAGTACGACTATCTGGCTGCCGCGGGCCTACCCACCGACCTGTTTCAGTATACGCGTGTCGCGTCGCGAGACCAGCCTACCGATGGTCAGACGTTTACGTTGCCCCTCACGGCGGTTCCGCCGGCACCGTCGCTACCGGCCCCGAACGCGCCGCTGGGTCCCACCCTCCAAGAGTTGGCCAGCACGTTTGGCGTTGCCCTCTGATCTCACCATGGGTGACTTTCTGTACAGGAAGGAACAGACCCTGCAGTCCAAGAGAACCACCGTTTCGCCCCCAGGTCCCTTTCTCCCCTTCATTTGCGCACCAAAAAAGTGTTGCCGTGGTGTGCCGTTGTTGTGTCTACAAAAAAAATAAAAGACGTTGATTGGTACAGTGTCAGCCAATCACTGAGCATAACCAGGGGTTTATGAGAGCGACAAACGAAAAGGGGTACTCATCATAAACCCGCAACCGGACGAGTCGTTGGCGTCGCCCGCACACACACACACACACCCCGCCGCCACTGCTACGTGTACGCGTCGCTCTTTCCCGCGCAGAGCGCCAGCACGATACTTGCCTCGCTGTAGAGATAAAAGGCCAGGCTCCCCAAGAGAAAACAAGGATGTCGATTCCCTCGTCGCAAAGCAAGCGCGTGCAACTCGAGTCCCAGTATATCGCATCGGCGTCCATCCCCGGCATGCAGCGATACTGGACACAGAGCAGAAACGTCCATGGCGACGCCCCGATTGCGCTACCCGTTCCACAGCCTGTGCGTCCCCCGCCGCGCCTGACCCGACTGCATTACCGCAAGTATGCGTCCAACTATGCGGAAGATGACGAAAGCGCCGACAGTGGCAATGATGATGATGATAATGTCGACAGCGACAGCGGCGGCGAGAACGTGGACGAACGTGGGGACCCTGTCGAGTTGGGCGCCGACATCTTTTACATAATTGCGCGGCAGCTTCTCGACGCCGGCGATGCCCAGGCCGTATCCTCGTGGTGCAACATGAACATGGCCACTCGCGCCCTGTGTCGTCAAGCCCGCTCAAACTGGGAGCGCGACTACCCGCACCTCCAGCTGTTGTATGGCGACAACAGGTCACGTCGCGCCGTGCCCGAGTCTGCCATCCTCCACAGTAGCGGTCCTGCGCCGCCATCCCCGCGTTCGCCCCTCTATCAAAAGTGCATCTTTACCGACTCTGCGTCCATGCCGGCTGCCCCGGACGCGCCCGAACGCAGCCTCCTGCAGACGGCGCTCGCCATGCGCCAGCACGCTCAGGCCCAGTTCTGCGCCCTCTACGCTCTCTACGTCAAGACGATGATGCGCCAGTTTTCCATCATGCTCGAGAAGCAAAAGGGCCGCCACGAACTGGCGATGATCGAAACCCAGCCCTTGTTTATCAAAAAGAGCGCGCTGATCGGCGACATTGGTGCCTACGAGAGCGCACCGCTGTTTTATCTACCGTATGTACCTCCGCTGAACTGGGCCACATCGGAGGTCCAGGCCGCATCGTGCCCGACATTGCATGCTGAATCATCTCGTGGATATGGTGCGCTCGTGCCCTATGTGCGTACCTATGCGCAGCCGCACTCTCAGCAGCAGCAGTGGCAACCGCCACAGCAACAGAGACCAGGGCGGGGTCATCGCCTTCTCCGGTCCACGTCATCGGCCATGCGGCGCATCCTTGCCAGGCGCCCGGACCAAAATGGTGCTGCTGCTGCTGCTGCTGCTGCTGCTCCTACTATTGCCCGTCGATCGGGCGCCGGCGCGTCGATACAGCGCGACGGCGACGGCAACGGGGGTGCCCACCTTTCCGGTTTCGAGGAAGAACAAGAACGGTCCCATGCGTTTGCCCCCACGGCGCCCATGAGCAACCTGCAGCCGGACATCATCGATCTCTTGGTACCACCCACGTCCACCGATCTGGAGCAACTCGAGAACTGGGCCCGCTCGCTAAGCACCGCCACCGCGTACCGGAGGACCCTCTTTACCGACGGGCTCCCGATTGCCCTCGTCGCGCTCGACAATGATGACCTCTATTGCGCGCACGGTCGAAGAAATAGCTGCGACCGCGACACCATGTACCCTCTGTTGTCTCTGGACGACTCTCCTGCGTTTGTCGTGGGCGACGTGGGAGAGATCAAGGGCATATCGGACGACCTTCACGCCCTCAGCGCGGACGACCCCAGGGTCAAGACCCATGCCCGGCAGTTGCTCAAGGTGATCGCCACCGATCCAGCGCGGGCCTCGTTTCGTCGCATCGTTCGTTCCAACGTCAACAGGTCGCTGTCCAACGCTCTAAAGAGGGCCATCAAGGAACGCGACCCCAGGAATGTACTACCCAGCCCACAGGGCAAATCGCACAGCAGACTGCTCCCGCCACAGATGGCCCAAGTCAGCTACCACACGCAGACGATGATCGAGAGTATGGCGCGGTCATGCGGGCCACTGATCGACATCTATGCTACCTATCCGGGCACCACGACCTATCTGGCCATCGTGCCCGTCCGAGGCACAGACAGTTTTGTGTACAAGGTGATCATTGCGCTCAATGTGGGCACGCTGCCGGCAGCAACGCAGGCGCTGTAACCATTACCGTGAAGAACATGTAAAAGAGAAATGTAGCTATTTTTCCGACCTCTGTTCCCTTTTCTCTTTTTGCCGATGAGAACCCGCACGCGCGCGAGTCTCCTCCTTGGTCGACAATGGCTTGGATCTCTCATGGGTCGGAATGGCACTCCGCGCGCACATTGGCCGATTTGGGGGGGGGGGCGCAAAATAGCCACCACAGTAGGCCAAACGATTGCGCTCCATTGTCAAAAAGTCTCGCCCTCTGCGCGTGCGTGCGGGCAAAAAGGCACACAGGGCGAGGGCCATGGACAAACATGAGGAGGAAGACGATCCCAGGAACGGGACGCGCTGGACAGATTCGTGGAAGGCCGTCGAGGCCCACGTGGGGGCCAAAGATGTCAAGCTGGCCCGTGCCCTCTACTGTTGGCTGGCGGACGCTGGCATGGAAGAAGAGAACGTGCCTCCCATCCTTTCGTTCGAGGACGACGCATGGCTCATGCGTGCCGTCTGCGCTCTCGAGCCGCGCGTGCCAGCCAATGTGGGGCTCCTCATCGTGTCGGTCATCCTCGGGCGGCGCTCGCTGGCCACCTCCATGGAGGCACTCACGCGAGGCGTGCCCCGGACCCTGCTCGATGCCGTCGCGTGGCGCGGTCCCCATCTCATTGTCGCGTTTGGCTTTCATCCGGGCGGGTACGGCCCGTGCGCGTCGCGCCGAGGAGGCGTGCCTACGCGTGCGCACTACGAACGCTTGATACACACCTGCAACAGGGCACCTCCAAGGCAACAGGCAGCGTCTGTCTATGAGCACCCACTCAAAAGGAGACGTCTCACCCTTTTGGCCAACCGGGGAGCCGCGAGGCAGCGCACGTCCGGTGATGATGCGGCGACAAAACCAGAGGAATACTTTACGGTGGCCGACGTGCTCCGCATCATCTGCGGCTTTTACACACAGCCACTCGCTCCGGCGCGTTTGGGTCAGGTGCTGAGACGCATCGAGTCCTGGTATGCGCGCCATGTCCACTGGTGCAGTACGTTTGGGCACGAACCCTCGATGAGCATCGAGGCGTTTGCCGAACGTCACGTGCTCCACACATCCTCGACCCACTGTACGGTGGGCGATCTGATCGCGGGCACCCTGGCACCACACCGATGGCTCGCGCCCCCGGTGCTCTCTTTTGAGGGCACGCTCCCTGTCGTGCGCTACCGAATCGCGCCCTCCAAGGACAAGGAACGCGAGTCATCGCTTCCCCCTGCCCGCGCGACTAACGGCAGCGGTGCGCCGCCCGGCCAAACCGAATACGTACCGAGGGTACCTCTGTGGGGCCTCTATGGGCGCCTCGTGTGCCGGCAAGCCGAAGTGGGCCAAACCCATACAGCGCACGTGCGCAAACCCATCCTGTACGTCCAGACCCTGTATGACGTTCACGCCGACTGCTGACCGCTTTGTTTCCCCCCACGCCCTTGCTAAAGACCTGTTTCAATACGTTATACTCCTTTACGAGTACAAGTGCATATTCTCCTGTTTAACAAATTTATGCTCTTGTTGATCAGTAACGTCTGTGCCCCGGTCCACCAAAACCAGCCCAAATGCATAAGCACCGACATGTGCGTGTGTGTGGTTCAAAAGGGGAAAGAGAGTGCCTGCAACCGCCGAGATCGAGGGTGTTTTGTCCACCCCACCAAGGGGCATCTTTATTGTCGCCAAACACAAGGATAAACGACTCGTCGACGTCAGCACTATGGTTGAGTCACAGAGGCTCTACAATCTGCCATCGATCGTCGTCGAGGATTCCATGTACATAGTGGCCTGGCTGGAGGATCGAATCGGGGCGTTGCATGTCGTCGCTCAGGACCCAATTGCTGCCGATCTCGTGCATGAGGACGTACACGCCAGCCGTGTAGGACATGTTTCGCGGTTCGCCCTCGGGAGGACCGATGCGCCTCACGCGCTTGCCCACAAACGCCGCCGAAAGCCAGTGGCCGCGCTCCCATGGGGCGGCTATGCGTATCGTCGCGCGCGGGCACGTACCCGACGACGGTGGCGGGAAGCCACCACCGCTGGTGCTGCTGCTGCTGCTGCTCGCTGGAACAAATGACCTTGTTTGCGACCTTTCCACCGTGATATAGTCCTCTAGTTGGGTTTTCTCGGCAACGAGTGTATCGACAACAAGCCGCCGCTCCGCCTCTTCCCCTTCCTGCATCGGATCGAGAGCAACGTTGACCCTTATGATATGAACCTGTTCTTCAATGCCCTCGATAGCCTCTTCCATCACGTGATTCACTATGGTCTGTTTGGTTGTGCTCTCTACTCGTGGCAACGAGTGGCCCAAAGAACCCGATCAGGCGGTATGTGCGCCGCATCCGTTTTCTATTGGCCCACGCAGTCTACAAATGACCAATTCAGTACCAGTCGGTCTGCGCAAAGTGAGTGATCGGTCGACGCCCATGGTTCGTCCAAATAGGTTGCAGTGGTGGGGACCATAACACGTTGTGGAAACGACTGCAGGCAGCGTGGTCGCTGCCAGCGAATTGATCTTGCAATGGGCAACCTCTTGGTAGCAATTGGTTCGTAAATCTCGGTGCCATCAAGGACGGGCCTGTCGGCGGCGCGGGGGTTTCATGTTTTGCGCGATGGCAGTTTCAGCATCCTCTGCTCGATTTGGTCGCACCCGCCAACTTGATTTTGGACCCAAACCCTGCTACCCCGATATACTGTTGTGGCACTTAAACGAGGTGACCGTTACATGGCCAGTCGGCCAGCATTGTCCTGGTCCCTTGGTAACAAAGAGAGACTGTGCATTGGAAATGAGAAAAAGCAAAACGATCATAGGATGGGGACGGTTAACGCGGGCAGAGACTAGACGGCGGTGCCACGCTCCTCCAGGATGGCGCGCCGTCGCTCGCTGGCATTCAGCTGTTGGCGAAGCGTACGGTTAATGTCCCGCAACTCTTGGATGCGTCGTTCGGGCGCCAGGATCTCCCCCAGCTGGGTGATCTCGCGCTGACTGAGCGGCGCCTCGCGGATGGCTTCGGCCAGGGGGGCGATGCTCGTCTCGCGCGACGCGAGCAAACTGTTGACGGCGTCGTTTAGGTAGCGCACCTCTTGGGCACGCGCCTGCGCTATGCGATCGGCCTCTGCCAGGTCGTTGACCAACGAGGCATTGACCGCTCTCTGTTCGCCCACGATGCGGCGCAGGTTGCCGCTTTCCCCCACGAGACGGGCGTTTTCGCTGGCAAGCGCTTGGTTCTCCTCACCGGTACGCTGCAAAAGGGGTAGTAGCCTGTCCTGCACTCCCTGTTCCAGCTGGCTGACAAACGCGCTCAGCTGCTCGTACTCTTGGTTTCTTGCCTCGTACTGTCCGGTGAGCGTGTCGATCTGTGTCTGCATGCGTTCGGTTTCGTCCTGTAGGGCCGTCACGCGCTCGGCCTCTGTACGCAGCGCGTCGTCGAGTCGCTGCACCTCGGCTTCAGATTCCTGCAGCGCCAACGTGAGGTCGGCCATCTGGGCCGCGTAGGAGTCGAGCGCGGCAATCAGTTCCTGCTCGCGCGCCGCCCCCTGCGTGCGCACAGCCTCCATCAGGGCCGCACTTTGAGCCGATACGTTTTGTAGGGCCTCGCGGAGCGCGTTGTTTTCGCGCAGGCTTGCGTCGAGCGCGTCGCGTAGGGCCTGCTCGCCAGCCTGGGCCTCTCTCAGGGTCGTCTGGAGTTGCGCCAGCTGCTGCTGCATTTGCCGCACCTCGCCCTCTGGAGGATTGGCCGCCTCCTGCTCTTGGGCAATGGGCTCGTTGGCCAGCGTTTCGAGAAAGGCCCGGTAAAAGGGCACCAGGTCGGGGTACTCGTTCAAGAGGTCCTGTATCTGCTGCTCCAGGCGCGAGGGGCGCCCCTGTACCGCGCCTGCGCGGCGCCGCAACGCGGTGGGCCTCCATCGCCGCAAGAGCCGCGCGAGGCGATCGGCGGGCGACAGGGAGGCTTCGTTGGCCTGGCGTCTCTGGCGACCCATCTTGCTCACCCATTCGCGGGCGCGCTCATAGAGTTGGTCGCACGAGGGCGCCTCGATGCGCGTGGCGCACCCGGCCTGCGGGGGCTGCGTGGCCTCGTCATCGATGGTGAGCACCACCGACCGCTGCCGACGTCTTGTTGTTGTTGCCGCAGCCATTTTCCCCCCTCTTTTCTTTCTTTTGTTTCTATCTTTTTCTCGTTGGTGATAATCCTTCTCTTGGCGCGAGCGATCGATTGGCGCAGAGGACGGGATGAGAGGTGCTTATCCTTTTGGGTGTGACCGTTTCGTCCGCGCAGCGACCCACAGGGGGTCGAAAGCATGGCGCACGCGTACAAAGCAAGGAGGATGGGTGTCCGTGCCGCCGATGGGTTCTGTGCGCGATGGGGATGGACCGAGTCGCCTGATCCTTTTCCCGTCGATTTAGGGACATTAGGGGAGCGCATTGCCAAAAGACCTGCGCGAAAAAGGGAAAACCTCCCTGCCAGACCAAGCGGTTTTTTGCCCCTTTTTTTCCCTCCACCGTTTCCTGTGAGAGCAAAAGAGGCAAAGGGCCAGTGCGCACACAAGAGCATATTCCAGTGCCGGACCGAGACAAAGCGGGTGCCAGTCTACGCGGGAGCGGGTCGACATGTCAAAGGGAGCAGCGGAAGAAGAGTGGAAATGGGGTGAGGTGGCAGCTACGCACCTCAATCAGGGCATGATGGCGTGCGGCGCATGGCAGCAGTACAGGCCCATCACAGAGGGCGCGCCCCACGATGCCGGGGTGCTGACGACATCCAAACAGGAGGACGGCGCACTGGACGCATGGTCCAAGGGCAACGCGGCCAAGGCGCTCCACCTGTGGGACACGATCCTCGAGGGCACAAACGCCTACCCCGAGGCCCAGAGGGCGCGCCTCGAGCGCAACAGGGTGGCGGCCATCCGTGCTCTCGACGCCGACAATATGTTTGCCCGCTATCCGTACGACGTGATCGAGAGCATCTGCGAGCGCGCGTCCGAACCGCTCCAGCCTCTCATCAAGGGCAAGGAAAAGGCATCGCTCTGCGTCGTCGACGAAAGCGACAGCGAGGACGATGACAGTGACAATGATGATGACGACGGCGATGCACTTTCGTCACACAAGGAAAAGCCGCTCAAGCCGGGTGTGACAGTGGTCATCCTCTCGTGCAAGCGCTACCATCTGTTTACGCGCACCGTAAATTCGTTTTTGGCCTCGTGCACGGACCTCGACCTGGTCACGCGATGGATCTGCATAGACGACGGGTCGCACCCCAACGAGCGCGCCTGCATGAAGGCCCTCTACCCGTTTTTCGAGTTTGTGTGGCGGTCGGCGTCGGACCCGGACGTGCTGGGCAAGGACGTGCAGTCGCACGCGCGCAGCCTCAACATTGCGCGCGACATGGTCGACACCGAGTGGGTCATCACCCTGGAGGACGACTGGCTGTTTGTGACGCGCGGACCCTTGATCATGCGTTGCATGGCCGTCCTGGAGCGCGAGCGCGCCAACGGCGTGATGCAGGTGTTTTTCAACCGTCACTACATCGAGGACTTTACGCTCGACTATCTGTCCCTCACGGGCGGCATCAAGAAGCGCGACGCCCACGGCCGGCGCTACATCGTGCACGAGCACGTCCCCGTCGACACGCCCGAGTTTGAGGCCTACTGCCGGGCGCATCCCAGCAACTTTGCCAAGCAGCCGCACTATTCGTGCCGGCCGTGTCTCATGCGCACGCGCGTGTGGCGCGACGTGGGCGCCTTTCGCGAGTCGGGCAAGTACGGCGCGGCGCAGGGCCTGCTTCCCTTTGAGGAAGAGTACGCCCACCGGTACGTCGCCGCGGGCTTCAAGTCGGCCTTTTTGGACGCCATCCCGTGCATGCACATCGGGCGGCCCAACCGGGAGAGCCAAAAGGCCAACGCCGAACCCAACGCCTATCAACTCAACGGCGAGCCCCAGTATGGGAGCAAGTGCCTGCCCGTGGCCGCCACGTCGTCGCTCAAGGGCCACGAGGGCGCCAAGGTCGGTGCAGAGGATGCGTGGGCCAGCGCGGACCCGTCGGTGGGTCCGGCGCCGCACCCGGAAGGCGACCGGCTGGCCCTCACGGTGACCACATGCCGCCGGCTGCCGGCCTTTCTGCGCAGCATGACCATGACCCTGTCGATGTGCAAGGACGTGGCGCGCTTTGATCGATTCGTTGTGATCGACGACAACTCGTCCGAGGCGGACCGCGCGGCCATGAAGGCCCGGTTCCCCTTTTTCGAGTACGTCCTCAAGGGGCCCGAGAAGAAGGGCCACGCCATCAGCATGAACATGGTGCTCGATCTGACCGAGGACTGCAGTATGGTCCTCCACACCGAGGACGACTGGGATTTCAACACGCCGTTTGCCGTGGGCGACGCGGCCGTCCTCATCCGCGACCTCGACGTGGGCCAGGTCATTCTCAGGTGGCACGAAAAGTGCACGGCGGCGCGCCTCCTGCACGAGCCCGCCGACGGTGGCGCGCCGTTTTACTACCGGGCCCACTACTATGACCCCAACGATCCGTGCACGCCCGGCTTCTTTATCCCGCACCGCGACCGTCTGCTCCGACAGCTAAAGGCCGAAAAGACAAAGGCCGGCGGCGCGTGGAGGCACCCGCCGATGCCCACGACGCCGCCCGAGGCCAAAGCCGCGGGCAACGTCGGCTGCTGGTGGCCCGCCCTGTCCCTGAACCCGGCCGTGTGGAACATGCGCTTTATGAGGGCCACGGGCGAGCGCTTTG
>Ga0255334_1001271_pt1 | contig 12169 bp, 7 predicted proteins | sample EtOH5_35cm_T3_12_FD_202080 | JGI IMG/M metagenome (GOLD analysis project Ga0255334, IMG submission 202080) | Sandy soil microbial communities from University of British Columbia, Vancouver, Canada - EtOH5_35cm_T3_129 | ecosystem: Engineered > Artificial ecosystem > Sand microcosm > Unclassified ...
TGGCCCCCGTCTGCATACATATTGTCGAGAAACGCAGAATCTCTGTCGGTTTCGTCGACGAATGTTAGCGGCATGTGATCCGTAGCGGTCTCAAAGTGTCATCGCCCGATTCGTTCGTACTCGCCCATATCGGGTGTACGACCCCACTTCGTCCCCGTAAGGACGAGGCATTTTTTTCTTCTGCGACCACGGTTTAGTACATTATGAAGCCGCCACTCGGCTACGCAATAGCTTATTTCATGAAATTTCCCATAGCGATCTTATAGCCACCCCGCCCGTCAATCCCAGCTTGGGAAAACGCTAGGCACTGGGAGGGAGTGCTATAAAGCCTTGTCGTTACGGGAATTTTTCGTTTCCTTAAACAAACCCCTCCTTGGTCAAAGGATGCCCCAAATGAGGGGGGGGTTACCATCTAACGGGCCTACACGATTTAAATAGATTCGGGAATGAGTGGAGAAGAGGACCTTATCATGGCGACCCATCATTAAATTTCACCTATGAATGGGATGTTACATTATCATCTCAAGGTAAAAAGGTGTGGGGTAAGTTGGCAAACACAAAAAATGGAACCACTTATGTGAATGTACGACCCGATGGTTATTTGTCACATTAAGGAGGTCAAGTAATGTTAATAAAGTATAAATCTTCATATCCAACCAAAGAACAATCCAAGGATGCTGCTCGACGTTTAATTAATATGTTCAGTGCCCCTATTGCTGGTGGAACTTTAGTTGCCCATGATAAGAAAGAAGAAGTAAACAAACAGTATTTTTTGAGTACTCTAGATTTAAATACTAATGGACATGTGATCGACTTTTTAGAAGCGAATAAAATATTAGGATTCCTGTCTATTGATTGGAGTTGGGAGTTTTCATCACTGCATGCTTCAAAATCCATGGATTTAGATTGTGCGAATGATGGCCGAGTTATATTCATTGATGTTGTACCGGATAAACAAGATAGAGCAATGCAAATTAGTTTTTATATGATAAGTAACTCAGAAACGGAAGCTACAAAAAATATAATGGAAATTATAGATACTGTTTCGACTCTTCATTTATTGACAGGTGTTTCGAAGTATTTCAAAATTGATGACTGCTATATCGTTAATGTTAAGTTTTTTCTAAAAGAAGGTGATATGGAGGAGTATAGGAGGATTCTTCTATCGTTTTCTAAAGAGTGGAGATTCATAGGATTAGAGGCAAGAACAGAGCAATGTTTAATAGATGAAAATATAACCAATATGAGAGCGGTATTTAGAGAAGCTAAGATATAATCGAACTTGGCAATGGGAAGCGAGTAGTGGGTTTGGTCTGTCAAGAATACCAAATTAGGAGATGTTGACGGAGTGTATTGGAAATCAGGCTTAATTGGAGATAATAGTTTTGGTCCGAAACCTGAAAGGGGGCGGATGGTGTTCATGATTCCTTTTCTGTTGATTCTATTGTTTTTATGGATAAATGGATAGCTTGCCTGATTTATTGTGATTTGTCTCACTTTTTTTCTATGTGCATTGCAACTGTGGAAGGAACTTATGGAACGCTGTACTAGTGCGCACCCGCGTGTTAGGTGTTGTGAGAGGTCAAGGGCTAGCCACCCTCACCTACTCGATTGCAAGATTTGGGTACAGAAGTTACGTTTTCAAGCATATTTAAAGGCGGTAATGTATGGTATGATCATCTGATAAAAGCGTTATCCACCGATATCCTCAAATCCGCCAAATATCGTTGGGAGTTAAACAGTAATGTTGAAAGCGTATACAAATGGGGGGGAGACAAGATGTCCTTCACGGTATTGATTGTCGATGACGAATTGCCTATCCGGCAGGAACTTCGAATGTTTCCTTGGGAGGAGCATCAAACGGAATTGATCGGCGAAGCGGAGAACGGTGAAGAGGCTCTGCAGTTCTGCCACAATTTTTTGCCGGACATCGTGATCACCGACATTACGATGCCGGTGATGGACGGTCTTGAGCTGTTTCGATCCTTGAAATCGGAGTTCCCTCATGCGCAAGTCATTTTGCTTACTTGTCATTCAGAATTCGCCTATGCGCGTGAAGCGATCAAGCTCGGCGCAGTGGAATACCTCGTCAAAGTCACGATGGACGACCGCGATCTTGAGCAAGCGTTGCAAAAGGCGAAGGAGGCCGCCTTGCAAGCCAAAGCGCTCCATCGGGGAGAGGCGGATCGAATGCGCTGGGAAATCTCCAAACAACTTCTTCAACATTACCATAAGGAAGAACAGTCGGACGCGGTTGCGGACGCGGCTGCCGACAGCGAACTGGAAGCTCTTTTTCACCGATCGCTTCAGGTAAAGCCTCCTTTTACTTTGGCAGCGCTTCATGTGCAATCCCGCAAGGCAGGCAACGTCTTCCTTCTCCATGAAATCGAAGAGGGGTTGACCTTGCTGGAGCAACAGCATTCGTTCACTTGGGTTCCGGCCGATGACGGTGTTTATTTGTTGCTCTTCCAAACGAATAGTAACCATTTGACTTCCTTGCGAACGAAATTGGAAACGATCATTGAGGAGCTGTACCGATCGTTCGATCGTAACCGTTCGTTTCTAAGCGACGCGTTCCGGCTGTATTTCGTCATAAGCGAGCCCATCCGCAGTCGTGAGGATTTTGCATCCGGTTACCGCTTAGCTTGCGAAAAGCCGGTTGCCATTTTCTATAACAGCTTCGTTCGCGTATTCACCAATCAATTGCCCGGAACGGTTTCGCTTGAGGAGTCGATAATGAACGAAATCGCAGACAAGCTGCAGAAAGCGAAATGGGACCGAGAGCAGCTGCTTCGTACGGTTCGGGAAGATTTCGCAGTTTGGGCTATGAAATACAGGATCGTGCCGGAGGAGCTGCGGGCATTCGTCTCTGATTGGCTTCGCGACTGGTTGCGGGAGAATGAGATCCAAGAGAAAAGCTGGAAGGTCGAGCAGAGAATCGCAAATTCCTGCACGATTCAGGAGCTCTCTGCGGCTTTTCTATATGAAATCGATTCTGTCGACGGCAAGAAGAAGCTTCGCAGAGAGATTGCTGAAGCGAAGAAATTTATTGCGGCGAATCTGGAAAAGCAGCTTACCCTTCATGTCGTCTCCGAGCAAGTGGGGCTTAGCCCCCATTATTTGAGCAGACTGTTCCAGGAAGAAACTGGGGTATCCTTCAACGATTTTGTTACGAAAACCCGCATCGACAAGGCGGTCTCCCTGTTGAAAAACACGTCGCTGCGCGTTTATGAAGTGGCCAATGAGGTCGGGATTCCGAGCTACCGCTATTTTTCCGCGATTTTCCGCGAATGGATGGGTGTTGCACCAACCGAAGTCAAAAAGTCTTATGGGAACACCAGACCGCTAAAGGGTGAGATCAAATGAACCGCATATTTCGATGGCACAGGAGCCGGAGCCTGGCGACTCGACATTTCCTACTTTTATTTGTCGTCACGTTCGTGTTCCTCATTCTCTTGGCCTGGAACAATTATTATAAAGCAGCCGACTTGTTTAAAAACCAGATGGTGACGGATTCCGAGGCTTTGATCGCTCGTACGAATCAGTTTCTCGACACCTATCTGGACAACAGCCAGAACGTGCTGCTGCTGCTATCGGCGAATGCCTCGCTGCTTAAGGAGCCGGACGAGAAGAAGCTTGCGGATTCACTACGGTTCATTGCCGATAATAATAACAGCTTCGTCAAAATGGTTTATCTCATCCGCAAGGATGGAAAAGTCTTCACAAACTCCCAGGTCATCTACGATATTATCGGGAATCCGATGCTTGGGGCGATCTACGATGCTTCGAAACAAACATACGGCGCGGCGGTCGTAAGCCAGCCTTATGTTTCTCCGCTCTCCGGCGCTACGGTGGCGATTTCCCGCCCTGTCAGCGGAAATAACGGAGAGCTTCTTGGCGTTGCCGTGATTGAGCTGGATTTGGAGAAGCTGAACCGGAAAATCAGCGTATTGACATCTGATTCTTACAAAACGTTCGTGGTCATATCCGACAAAAACAAGGTGGTCACGTTTGACCGGGAAAGTGAGATGCTGCCGCAGCGGCCTGGAGGCTACCACGAAGATCTGCCGCAATCGTTCGTCGAGCGTTTGGCGGAGCTGCCGAGCACGGCCAGCGAGCTGCAAGAATCGACCGGCAAGATGGTGGCTGTGAAATCCGGCCAAAACCGGTTGGGGTGGACGTTGATTGTCTTGATCAAGGAACATTATTTCTATCAGAATGTCAACCGCTTATTCGATACCTACAAAACTGCCGCCTGCATTTGGATCGTGATCCTCCTGTTCCTCGCCTATGCGATGTCTCGTTATCTGACGAAACCAATCCGAACGCTCGCTGCGAAGATGGACCGGGTTCATGACATGGGCGTCATCCCTAGAATTATGGTCAGGAGGAATGATGAGATCGGACGGCTCGCTCAAAGCTTTAACGCGATGATGGAGCGTATCCACAACCTGCTGCAGGAGACGAAGGAAATGGAGGTCAAGAAAAAGCATTTGGAGCTGAAGGTGCTGCAAAGCCAGATATCCCCTCATTTTCTTTACAATACGCTGGCGTGTATTGGCAGTTTGGCCAAACAGCACCGCACGGAGGAAGTGAAGGAAACGATCCGGTCATTAGTCGGCGTGCTCTCGCTCAGCTTCGACAAAACGTCGGAGTTCATATCGGTTAAAGAGGAACTGGAAACGCTTCATATGTACATGCAAATCCAAAACATCCGATATGGTGACAAATTCAAGTACGTTGAGCAGATTGATGAGGAGATATTGTCCAATCGGATTTTAAAATTGACGCTGCAGCCGATCCTGGAGAATGCTATCTTCCACGGGATCACACCCAGTCGCAGGGAGGACGGTGTCATCCGCGTCCGGAGCTCCGTTCGGAGAGGGAGGCTTCGATTTTTCATTCGCGACAATGGTATAGGGTTCGAGAAATCAAAGCTGCGTCACGCCCTTGAGGAACAGGCGGCCGACGAGAAAGAAAGGCTTTTTCCCGGTATCGGGATGCGTAACGTCCATCACAGACTGCGGCTTCATTACGGAACTCCTTACGGACTCCGGATCGGCAGCATTCCCCTGAAAGGGACGGTCGTTTGCATTACAATACCTCTTGAAGCGCTGAATTGAAAACGATTAAATTGACGAATCTGTTCATCATTTAACAAGAACCCTGCATAGTTAACTTGACTATCTCCTTGCTATAATTTGGTTGCGTCATTCGAATGAATGCGCTTACTCTAGCGGGGGGGAGGGGTGAACTTCATGACCGAAAAGATGGTTCGCAATATTTGGCGATTTAAGGCTTTATATCTGATGCTGCTTCCGGGATGCCTTTATTACATTGTATTTAAATATATCCCCATGTATGGCGCCATCATCGCTTTTAAAGATTTCAACATGTCGGCCGGCATTTGGTCCAGCCCGTGGGCGAGCCCTTGGAACAAACACTTTGTGACCTTTTTTCATTCGCCTTATTTCTCTCAATTGTTAACGAACACGTTTCTGATCAGCGCCTATAAATTGGTCTTCGGGATGCTTCCACCGGTGATCATGGCACTACTTTTGAACGAGTGCCGGGTGAAATGGTTTAAAGGTGTGATTCAAACCTTAACCTATATGCCTCACTTTCTATCATGGGTGATCATATACGGCATAATGCTTGCACTCCTGTCGCAAAGCTCCGGATTATTGAACCAATGGATCAAGGAAGCGGGGGGGCAGGCAATCCCGTTCCTCACCTCGACAACGTATTTCCGATCGATTCTGGTCGGTTCGGAAATTTGGCAAAACCTCGGTTGGGGCGCCATTATTTATTTGGCCGCGATGGCTGGCATCGACCCGTCCCTCTATGAGGCAGCAAGGGTCGACGGTGCGGGAAGACTTCGGATGATCTGGCATATTACACTTCCCGGCATCCGCAGCGTTATCATCATGCTACTGATCTTGAACTTGGGACACATCCTGGATGCAGGCTTCGAGCAGATCTATATCCTGTACAACATTCAAGTTTATTCGGTAGCGGATATTCTCGACACCTGGGTGTTCCGTACGGGACTGCAGCAGCTTAACTTCAGTCTGGCTTCGGCCGTCGGGTTATTCAAGTCCGTCATCGGCATCATCCTGGTGTTTTCGTCGAACCAGATTGCGAAACGATGGGGGGAAGGAATATGGTAAAGAGCATGGATGATCGCATAGCGGGGCTGATCGTGAATGTCATCTTGCTCCTTTTCGGGATTGCTTCGGTGTTCCCGCTTCTCTACGTACTATCCGTTTCGGTCACACCGTTTAGCGAAGTGCTGAAAAACGGCGGATTCATTCTCATCCCGAAATCGATAACATTTGATGCATATCGGAAGCTGCTTATGGAATCAGCCATGCCTCGCGCATTCGCCGTTACCGTGATTGTGACTGTTGCCGGGACTCTTCTGAATATCGCAATTACCGTGTTGACGGCTTATCCGCTTAGCCGGAAACAGTTGCCCGGCCGCAGTATTTTTCTGCTCATGGTCATCTTCACCCTTCTGTTTAGCGGCGGCATGATTCCAACCTATTTAGTTGTCAAGTCACTCGGGCTGCTGAATTCGATTTGGTCCATGATTTTGCCGAATCTGGTGTGGAGTTTCAATGTGCTGATAATGAAAAGCTTCTACGAGAATCTTCCCGAAGAGCTGTTCGAGTCCGCAAGGATCGATGGGGCAAAGGAGTTTCATATCTTATGGCGCCTTGTTGTACCGCTGTCTGTTCCGGTCACTCTGACCGTAGGACTGTTCTATGCAGTCGGCCACTGGAATGAATATTTCCAGGCGATCATGTACGTGACCAACCGTACCCTGTTTCCGTTGCAGGTGATCGTTAGGGAAATTTTGATCCAAACGCAGCAGCCGCTTGAAAACTCAGAAAACATTACGCCGACGGCGACGATGCAGATGGCTTCCGTCATCATGGCCAGTTTGCCGATTATTATCGTTTATCCTTTCTTGCAGAAGCACTTTACCAAAGGCATGCTGCTTGGCGCTGTGAAAGGTTGAAGCTTGGCGCGTTGTTTACTGCAGGAACAACGGAGCCGGTTCAATATAGATTGTAGATCAGCCTACTATAAGGAAGGGGTACCATTCACCATGAAACCGATGAAAAAGAGGTATTTCATGCTGCTCGCCGCCCTGTTGCTAACCGGCAGCGCGGCCACAGGCTGCTCGTCCAAAAACGCGGCGGCTCCGAATAAAGAAGCTCCAGCTTCCAACGCTCCGAGCGCCACCGCTGCGGCATCCACAGAACCGGTCAAAACGATTAAGCTGGATGTGATTGAAAGCGGGAGCAATCTGCCGACACCGGATAAGGATTTTGTCAAGCAGGAAATCGACAAAGCGCTGCATACGGACTTGAATTTGACGGTCTACTCCTCCTGGGACGATTACAAAAATCAGTTGAATGTCCGTTTGGCATCGGGCAATTTCCCGGACTTGTTCCAAGTGCCGGACCGACCTACGTTGAAGCAGTACGTGCAGCAGGGGTTATTGCTGGATTTGACGCCATACATGGATCAACTGAAGCCGGTCAAGGATTTCATTGGAGCGGAGAGCTTGACGAAGACCACGTTGGACAACAAAGTGTTTGCCATTCCGAAAGCTCCCACCCTTCCGCAAAATACGTATTGGATTCGCAAGGACTGGCTGGATAAGCTGGGGCTTCAACCGCCGACCACGACCGACGAGTTTTTGAACGTGGTGAAGGCGTTTGCCGAGCAGGACCCGGACGGCAACGGCAAGAAGGATACGTACGGCCTCACGGGCAGCAAGCTGGCCACGTTCACTCCCATCTTCGGGGCATTCGGGGCGCCGGCATACTTTGGAGATCCGAATACGTTCTATGTGAAGGACGGCAAGGTAGCTAATACCCTGTATCAGCCGGCTATGAAAGACGCGCTCGGTTTTATCAAGAAGATCGTGGACACCGGCGCCGTCGATCCCGAGATTATGGCCAACACCGGCATGCAGCATCAGGAGAAAGCAATCAAGGGACAGGCCGGGATCATCTGGATCGACTGGGCCAATATGAGCAAGAATCAATTCGTCGAACAGATCAAGAAGGTCAATCCGAACGCTAACTGGATCCAGTTGGCCCCTCCGAAAGGGCCGGGCGGACAATTCGACAGCCCGAAGGATGTCGGGGGAACTTCCGGCATGTATGCGATCCCGAAAGCGCTTGAGAAAGACAAGGAAAGGCTGCAGCGCGTATTGGACCTGTTGAACTACGTTTCCGGCAAGGAAGGCTCCACGTTGGTGCAGTTTGGGATTAACGGGAAGCACTATAATGAAGAGAACGGCAAGATCGTACCGACGGAGCTGATGGAAAGAGGCAGGCTATATATACTTGTACCAGTTTACCGGACGGCCGGAGCTGCCTTACCTGCAAACCAAATTCAAGCCGCAATCCCAATATATCGAATTTGCCAGCGTTCAGCCGAGGGTCGATAGTTTGAACGGATTTCTGACCAATCCGGACGGCTACAATTCGGCGGATGCTTCCCGGTATATTGAGGAAGCCATGGTTAAATTCGTCTACGGGAAAGCCGCGATCAGCGAGTATGACAACTTCCTGAAATCGCTCGAAACGACCATGAATTTCAAAACCTATATGGATTCGGCGACGAAGCAGCTGCAAGAGCTCGGGTACGGCAAATAACGAAAAGGCAGTCAATCGGATGTCGAGGTCCCGGCATCCGATTGACTTATAACGCGAAAGGGGATGCGAATGATGTGGGCTTCACGCAAAAGGAGTAATCTTGTTATTTTTGCTATGATCATTTCCTTGGTTTTGAACGTTACCGTTGCCGGTACGAGCAAGACGGCCGCGGCAACCGTTCCCGTAACGACGAAGCTGCTGCAAGGCTTTGAGAGCACGAGCAAGTGGTACAAATCCCGCGGCGTTACCGCTGCGGCCGTGGATCAGCCGCGTACGGAGGGGACGAATGCGACAACCGTCACATTTAACAAGGGCGGAACCCATGATACATGGATGACATACGGGCTCGGCATGGGGACCGACTCGATCGGCGCCGACATCTCCGACACGAAAGCGTTTACTCTTGATGTTTACCCGACTTCCGTGACTTCTGATGTCTATAGCAGCGAACCGATCGCCATCAAGATGGTAGGCGGCACGGGCACCGTTTTTTACGAAGCTTATCTGCCCCGGTTGAACGCCAATGCGTGGAATACGGTCACCTTCACGCCAGCCTCGATCCCCGCCACGCTGAAAAGCGTCGAGCTGTATGTCGGGGATATGAGAGCGCAATGGGGGACGCGCACCAGCATTGCCTATACGTTCGATAATCTGCGGGCCGTTCTGAAAGATAGCGCTGTCCCACCGGATAGCGGAAATTACATGCTCAAGCTGGACGGCCTGGAAAGCGCGGCGGGCTGGAACGCAGACCCCGGCATATCTGTCGATTCGGTCAGCAATACGAAGACGGAAGGAGCGTATGCGCTGAAGGTCAAATATACGAAAGCGCAGGCGGCCAGCCAATGGATGAATTTCCAAACCGTCCTCGCGACCCCGCTCGACTTATCCACTGCGTGGGGGATGACCTTGGACGTTTACCCTACGACCCAGACGCAGGCGAACGGAGAGCCTTTGGCCGTCAAAATCTCCGATACGAACGGCAAGACCGTGTATGAAAACTCGCTCCCCAAGCTGACCGTCAACCAGTGGAACCACGTATTCATTGACTTTCGAAACACAGGGTTGACCGGAGATCGGAGTAAAGTTTACAAAATCAACTTTTATATTAACCGGGACGGCGACAAATGGGAAGGCAGACCCGACGTCACCTATATCATGGATAACCTGGGGATGAGAGTGCCTTCCATGCCCGTCATCGCGGCCGATCAAGTATCCGGGATCGTGACCAAGGGGACGCCGATCACCTTATCGACAAGCGTTGCCGGCGGGGCGATTTATTACACGACGAACGGGGAAAATCCGATCACGTCGACAAGCCGCATGCCCTATACGCAGCCGATCGTCATCGACGGAGATAAAACGATAACGGCGTATGTCACGGCTGCGGGGAGTACGGACAGCTTTCTTCATATTTTTAAGTATACGGTCCGAAGCCCGATCGAGCTTTCCTTGACAAGCGACAAAGCAGGAAACATTTTTACATCAGAGGAAAATAGCGACATCAAAGTTCATTTAAAAGACTTGTCCGGTGCAAGCAGGAATATGACGATCTCTTATTCGGTAAGCGATTACAAAGGGCAGCGTGTTTACAGCGACAAACAAGAGAACGTTTCGCTTGGCGCCTATGCCCAGCTAGATCTGGTCAAGACGATTCCCGTGCAGCGAAACGGCGTGTATGAACTGACGGTGAATGCCAGCAGCGCCGATCAAACGGTCAATGAAACCGGCATGACCTCCTTTAGCCGGGTATTGCCGCTTCTGGCTGATCGGGGCGACGGCATGTTCGGCGTGATGACGCATTTTGCTCACGGCAAGGGGATTCCGGAGAAAACCCTTTCGATCGCGGCGTTGGGCGGAGCTCAGCTGATCCGGGACGAAATGTATTGGAATCAGGCCGAACGGGTGAAAGGAGTCATCCAGATCGATCCCAAATGGGATGAATACGTCAATACAGCCATAGCGAATGGAATTGAGCCGCTTCTGATTTTGAGCTTTGGGAATCCACTGTACGATCAAGGCGGGATCCCATACACACAGGAAGGGATCGCCGCCTATACGAACTATGCGACGACGCTGGTCAACCATTTTAAAGGGAAGATCAACTATTTCGAGATCTGGAACGAGCCCAATTCCCCGGCAGGCGTATATTTTAATCCGACCGGCAAAACCGCTGTCGATTATGCCAATCTGGTTAAAGCCGTATATCCCGCCATCAAGCAGGCCAACCCACAAGCGGTTGTCTTGATCGGAAGTACGGCAGGAGTGGATCTGCCATGGCTCCGGCAGATGTTCCAAGCGGGGGCTTATGACAGCATGGACGCGCTTGCCCTGCATCCCTACGTTTGGCCGAACGGACCGGAAGCCGGATCGTTGACGGCCAAATTGAATGCCGCCGTCAGCCTCATGCAAGAATTCGGCAACGGCCAAGCGAAGCCGATCTGGGCTACCGAAATGGGCTGGCCGAGTCATTCGGGAGCTTCCGGGGTATCGGACATCACCAATGCCGATTATCTTGTCCGAGCCTATGTTTTATCTCTATCCACCGGGGCTGTCGACAAAATGTTCTGGTATGATTTGCAGGACGACGGCTCGAATGCGCAGGATTCCGAGTCAAGGTTTGGTTTAATCCGGTATCAGTACGATGCCGAAACGCCTTATGCCGCGAAGCCGAACTATGTCGCCTACAATACGCTAGCCCATGAGCTTATCGGAGCGGCATTCGTGGATAAATCGAACCCCGATGCGAGTCTGAATCTGTATAAATTCCATCGTGCTTCCGACAACAAGGATGTCTTGGTGGCATGGAATACGTTCACTTCAAAGACGGTCGGATTGCAAGTGGGCGACGGTACGTTCAAGGTGACGGATCTGTTCGGGAACAGCGAATGGTTTACAGCCGTGAACGGCGTCATCACGGTAACCATTTCCGATATGCCCCTCTATATAGAAGGAAGTATCGGTTCGTACAACGCGGCATCGCCGAATTTCTTCACGGATCAAGCAGCCGTCAATGTACTCGCTGGCGATTCCTTCAGATTGAGCATCAATCGCGCTTCGGCTGCCGGCTCCTTGTCCGGGAAAGTGAAAGCGAAGCTTCCGGACGGCTGGACCCTCACCAGCGAAAGCAGCTTCGGTGCGGGTACCGATCCGATCGTGTTAAACGTAAGCGTTCCTGCGGGTGCCGTCAAAAAGCCTTATGACACGGAGATTATGCTTTTGTCCGAGGATGAGCAGGCGGTTTATGCCGATCTGGCGGTGAAGGCCAATGTCACGGACCCGGTTCAGGTTAAGATCATACCGAGCGCGAATGTACCGGTCACGGACGGCGAATGGTCGCTGCAAGTCACGCTCTCCAATATTTCAACCAACCCCATCAGCGGTACCATTTCGCTGGCAGAGCCCCATACCGGTTGGGCTTCCGGTGTCGCGCCGGTTTCCTTTGATGCGATTGCGCCCGGCTCCCATAAAGTGATTCGTATGCCGATCGGAAA
>Ga0255334_1001272_pt1 | contig 12168 bp, 11 predicted proteins | sample EtOH5_35cm_T3_12_FD_202080 | JGI IMG/M metagenome (GOLD analysis project Ga0255334, IMG submission 202080) | Sandy soil microbial communities from University of British Columbia, Vancouver, Canada - EtOH5_35cm_T3_129 | ecosystem: Engineered > Artificial ecosystem > Sand microcosm > Unclassified ...
GACATCGTCATTCTGCTCGCCGCACACGCAATCGGCTATCGTCGCGTCGGCGTCCTCGCCCAAGAGGTCGACCAGCGCGCGCGGCAGGACGCGATCTTGGCCCCCGATCTTACACAGAAAGACAGAGGTCCTGTGGGACGACCCTGCGGCGCAACTTATCGCATGGTTCAACTCGCGCACGGTGGCGCCCACGGGGACGCGCACGGGCACGAACGCTTCCCTTTTGCCGATGGGGTGAGCCGCGTCAAAGGGCAGCGATTTGCGCATCTCGAGCGAAATGACCATAAACACGAGCGTGCGCGGCGCCAGCGCGTCGATCACCGATGTCAGGTTGAGGTATTGGGCCACGCGCGAGAGATGGCCTCTCTCCTCCTCGGTCAAGTGTGTCTCGCCCATGACGAGCATGTCCAGTATGGCGTGCATGTCCTTGGCGGCCACGTCGATAAAGTAGGCGCCATCAACAGTGGGCGGTCGCGCAAACGCGGGTTCGCCGTCGTCCTCTGCTGCGACCAGTGAACCCAAGACAGAATTGGGCGGGGCCAGCTTTAACGTGTCCCGGCGAGTGGCTATCACCTTGCCTCGCGCATTGAGTCGGATCATCCTCGATGTTGTGTGTCTTTCTGCGATGTCGGACGCGGCAGCTTGTGGCGTTTCACCGGCCGTACGTTACGAAACGGTTTTATGCACAAAATAGGTTGCCCTCTTTGATTTCATTGGCACACGCTCAGCCAATCTTGTGGTGCATCGACGTCGAGAGTGGACCATACGGGACAATACTTGTTCTCTTGTTCGAATCGCGTCTGTTGCTGGCCCACAGGATGTTGTAAAGGGCACACTCGCACTGTGCATTGTTGGCGATAAGAGTGCATTGCCAGCGCGGCACGACCGCAAAAGTGTCAGAAAGGGCGCAGTGCACCGGAAACACAGACCATCTTGGCAGGACGATCAGACCGAAGCCTAGTTGTGTTTACACACAACATCGAATCATCTCACGATCGGCAGATGCAGGCTGTGGCGAGCAAACATAGACGATGATACTTGGATGCGAGTCGGGCGCATGCCCGGTGGGTATCAATGTCCTTTTTTCTATAGTATGCTATAATACTATTTGACACAAAGAGTGCACATATCTGGTGAAAACGATATGCGGTTGTCTCAATACCTTTGCAGATATGGCGCATACCAAGGGGTATCCCCGACATAGACGCACCGAGTCATTTGATGACCCATTTGTGTATTGGCGTAGCCGCGAGCACGCGTTACCGCTGATGGTCGGGGAAAACGAAAAGTAGCCAATCCGAAACCGTGATTTGTGCGCATTGTCCCGCAACGCCTGGCCCGAACCAGGGCCGAGACATGGTTTATCGCGCATAAACGCAACTCGCACGGGCGCAAAAGCCTGCCAGCGTGCACAGGTTCAGCAAGGTCAAACATTGTTCCACGCAACCGATTGGCCAAAACCTTTTATATGGTAGCAAGGTCACAGGGCGCATCAGACCCACTATGGAACAGCCCGGAGCGAAAAACAAAGACACGCAAGAGAGCCGGCCCTGCCGGCGCATCGATAAAGGCGACCACAAGACGCCAACGTATGGCAGACCCGGCGCCGGTCCTGGCAGCATCGTCTTCCTGACCGATGGGGACAGGTTTGCGCTCGCCTCGATCGAGTATGTCGGCGCTCGCGCATATCGCGTGGCGCCGTACGAAATCGTTGAGGGCCGTTATGTGTGGAACGACCGCGCCATGTGGACCATCGATTTGACGCAGAGCGACGGAACGGCCACGTGGACCAACGCGCCTCTGCCCACGTGCTGCGTGTGCTTGGACGCGGCCGCCAACGTTGCCCTCTTGTGCCAGTGCACGGCGCCGTGCGTCTGCAGCGGCTGCGCCCCATCGATCGACAAATGCCCTCAGTGCTCTCAAGGCATAAAGAACAGATCGCGCGCCGATGACCAGGAGATTTTGTCGATCGATACGGCAGAGACGTGGTCGCGCATGACCCTCTTTCTCCAGACGGGCACAGGCAAGACCGTCCACCTAGAGGTGTGCAGTCACTGGACGATCTACATGCTCAAGCTGATGCTCCAGTACAAGGAGGGCATCCCACCCGACCACCCGCGCTTCTACTTTGCCGGCCAGTTGCTCAATGATGCGCGCACCGTGGCCGACTATAACATCCAAAAGGAGTCGACCATCCACATCATCCTGCGCCTCCGCGGCGACTGATTCCTCTGTTTTACCCCAAGCACAACACCCAATTGATGTCTCTCACGATGTCCCTATTTGCACATTGGGCCAAACGTTTTGCATCCACACTCACATTGTGCTCAATACATGCCAGGATGATGTACCCTAGAGAAAGGGCGGATTTGCGCATACGATTCCATCAACACATAGTCTTTTTATGCAAAACGAGACATGTGCTGGGACTGTATCATGGGCCTTGACCTGGACAGTTGCACCACAACGGGGCAGTTGTTTTGCCGAGCAAGGATTCAAAGCGGGTCGCGCACAAATCAAGAGCATGTTTGACTAGGCGCGAAAACGGGGCACATTGTGAATGTCGACGGTGCCGACAAAAGGTCGCGCAAGAGTCTGGTCGTTATCCATGCGCAAGAGCACACGATCCCCTGAACGGACCTCTACCGAGGAGATCGAAGAGGCGACAAACCATTGGGGGTCCTCGTTGATGGCAGAGACAATGCCTGCCACGTCCTTGCCAATGCGCATGTCGCGCAGTTCTCTGCTGCCGTCTACCTTGCTGCATAGGGTTTTCCCAAGTCAATCATTGTGGCCCTCGACAAAGAAAACCGTACGTACTCGATGCAGGGCTTGAAATCGCACCTAGCGTCTGCTGTGCACGTGTAGGTGCATACCTCTTCGGGGTCGGGATCGACCTGGCTGCGGCGCTTATGAATGGGCTCCCAGGTAAAGGCCCTCTTGACGTCGATGCTTCTAATCATGGTTTTCTATTAAAGACTGGTTCTTTTGAGTACTCTTCTTTATCGACTGACCAAGAGAGAACCCTGGCCAATCAAAAGTGGTCCTTTTGGCACAAGCGGTCTAGTACTACAAACCAACTAAGAATACCAACTGGAGGATGTGCTGGCAGAGACAACGCACGAAACGTCGACCCAACGCAATGGATTTCTGGCAATCGGCTCCTGCCCAGATGTAAACGACCAAGACTATTTGTGATTGGATGAAATTCGCGAGATCCCATGCTGGTGGTGAATTGTATGTCCATGAAACACAGGACAAGGTACGCATACTGATGGAGCACTCGGACAGAGAGAGCGCAACAAAGAACGAGGGGTCGGTCAGTGATCGCGCCGTTGAGGGGGCTCGCCGGCCTCCTTTATATGGCCGACGCGGTGCTGGCCCAGACAGTGTCGTATTCTTGACCTGCGGGAACAAGACGACGCTGGCCATGGTAAAGGACGTTGGCGACCAAACGTACAACGTGGTATCGCTCAAGACACTTCAAGGCCGATTTGCGCAGGACCGCCATATCGTATGGACCATCGATGTGCGCCACAAGGACGGTCAAAATGTATGGACCAACGCGCCTCTGCCCACGTGCTGCGTGTGCCTGGACGCGCTCGCCGATCGTGTGCTGCTTTGTCAATGCACGGCCCCGTGCGTTTGCACCCGGTGCGCTCTATCAATCGATCGGTGCCCCCAGTGTCGCGATCCTATTAGTGCACGCGATTCGCACACCGATGGTGGCATCTGCTCTATCAACACAACAGACACATGGACCCGCATGGCGCTCTCTCTCGTGATGGCGGCGTCAGGCAAGATCATACCATTGCGGGTGTGTAACCACTGGACCGTCGGTATGGTCAAGGGGATGCTCCAGGACAGTGAGGGCATTCCCCCCAATCAGATACGCCTCATCTTTGCAGGCAAGCAACTCCAGGATGGTTATACCCTAGTCGACTATAACATTCAGAGCGGGACGACCGTCCATGTTGTCTTGCACCTCCGCGGCGATTGATTCCCCTTCTCCCTTGGTCCTAGCACTCTCTTTTCGCCCAGTGTCGCAAATAGAATGCGTTTACTGTTTTCGTAAATGCCCCACCTCGTCCAGTTTCATTGTGCAGAGTGCATACTCTACTCTCCAGCAGGCAAAAGGTGACGGTTGCTCTCTTGGAGGGCACGACCGTGTGGCGCACCCATGCAGCCGTTGGCCGCAGCCCGCTCGGCAATGTCAGCGTGGCCGCACTCGATGGCGTTCCTGTATGTCCCGCCATCCCACGGGCACTTGCTGGCACGCAGCCACTAGAGGGTAGCGAGTTGATTGCCGTGCGCCGCGGCCGCACAAGTGTCCCCGTCCCACGGGCATCCTTTAGAGCGCAGCCGGCGAATGGTCTCGGTCTGGCCGTGCTCGGCCGCTGTATCGCAGATAGACGCGTGGATACTCTTCTTTTCCCTGTGCGACTACTTGTGAAGAGAGCGTGGCCCGTCATCTCTGTGTGCGTGCGCGCGTCCACGGGCACTGGTCCTTTGCGTACATGCGCACTTTCAGGCGGGAGCAAGCGGGCCGTTTGCCCCTCGCAAAGCGTTCCCGGGTTCCGCTTTTGAGCATATCCCAAGAACGGGGCCAACAGTTCCAGTACGCCGACCAAGGGACAGCAAGAGTTGGCTCTAGAAATGCGTGCTTATAGGAAAAGGTAGGGCACAGAATGAGGGAGAGGGGGCAGAGAGAAAGCTAGGAGCGGCGCGTCTCGACAAACTTGTAGCACAGCGTGTTTGAGCAGAGGCGCTTGGAGTAGCGCAGGCAGAGCACGACGTGCATCGGCCCGCGGTCGCCCTTGCCGGCGGCCTCCTTGTACTCGCTCACAAGGCGCGCGATTGGCGCATTGTCATTTAGGGACTGAACGGTGTTGGCATTCAGGGTCATGTGCGAAAAGACCCTCTTGGTGCCCGCGGCGCAGCGGGACTCGACCCACAGGTGGGGCACGTCAAAGAGGGCGCCCTCGAGTTTGCCCACCAGATACGTGTCGGCATGGTCCATGTCGACGTAGATGTCTGCCAGCTGTGCAAAGGTCTGCTGTCGCGGTTCTATCTCGTCGGGCATGTCGTCGACGGTGGCGCACACCTTGAAGCGCACCAGCAGCGAGCGATCGACTCCTTCGTTCTTGAACAGCAACAGTCTGATATGGTGCGTTCTGATAAACTCTGGGTCTTGGAAACGAAACCTTTTGGCCAGGCAATCGAGCAGAGAGGCCCTATCGAACAAGTCCTTGGCATTGCTCCACTCCTCATGATCATCGAGATTAAACTCGGCACGGTCGATCCACACGCACGGGACGGGCCCCACTGCCAGCGCATCGAGGGCCTCTGTAAAGTCCCTAATGTCGAGCACCTCCACGGGAAGTATGGTCCCGGCATAGAGGAGGGCAGCGTCGCGCAGCGTGCTCGGGCGAGACATAAACGCCCGCGGGTACGTCTTGGCGGCGCCGCAAAACAGCGACATGTAGCCCTCGCGATCAAACCCGATGCGCGCGCGTATCTCGCTGTCGGTGCGCACATTCTGGGCAAAGGCATCAAACTGCTTCTTGATAAAGGACACTGCCGACGGGAACCTGCGGTGGGGCGACGAGCAGAGGGAGATGCACGCCTGATACTCAAACACGTCGTTGGTCCACTCGATGTCGATCGAGTCCAGGCGGGCAGCAACGTCGAGCACTCTGAGCAGTTCATGGCAGGCCAGGTAGGGGAACGCATCAATGACAGAGTCGGCGTGGCGGTTGCCCTGTACGAGGTCGTCGAGTTGGTGCCAATAGTTGCCCGTGCAATCCTCGGGCACCAGAATGCAGTCGAGGCACTCGAGGCAAACCTTTAGGCGCACATGCTCTCTGTAGGTGGCTGCCGTGCGGTCGGCACAGCGGGCGCCATGCGCAAAGGGGGCGCGCTCGCCCTTGAGGCCAAAGGCGTTGACGCTCTCGGGATCATACTTGAAATTGCCGCAGCTGCAGCAGCAGACCGGGTGCTTGTTTTCGACGGGAATGAAGGGCCTTATGTTGCGCGGCCAGTCGCACACTTGAGACTTGTTTACTTGGTGCTCGGTCGCCGTTCTCGTTATCGGTGTTGTCGCCACTGTCGCTGCTTGGTGTTGTGTGTGTTTTGCTCAAAGATGCATTCGGTACAAGGCTGGCCACGGCAAACGCAATTGGCCTTTCCATCGTGCCAATCATTTTCGCGGTCATGGTGTACTGCTGAAAGACCAACCTTAACGTCCCGTCGTCCGGGACACGCTTTGAAGCGAATCGTTTGCAGTGAAAAGAGCGACCCGCACGCAAACAAACTGAGCCGTTTGAAGAGTGTGACTTTATGGACAGCAGTGCACGAGAGGACTGCATCTAAAACCCAATCACAAGTCGGCGCCTGTCTCTTGGGCATTGATGATTACGTGATCGTGCTTGCTGAGCACATACTTGCGCGTGTCCTCATCGGTCGGGTTGACGAGCCTGACTGTTATGTAGCGTTCCTCTTGCGCTCGGCGAGTGCTTTGAGAGGCGCCCTCGGGACAGTAGACGACACGAGCGCCATCCACGACATAGAAAAGCAGGGCCTGATGGGGAGATTCACAGAGGCCGGCATCCCTCAAGACCTCGCGCAGCCTTTCCCACAGACCATGGGCGATCTGGGAGCGCTCGAGGGTCAAGTCGAACGTGCGCCTTGGAGTGGCACCTTCGTCGTCGTCATCGGGACGGAGCCATCCGAGGGTAATGCGCAGGTGGCCATCTGGCGCCGTGGCGTCACGCGAGTCAACAGTGCCGCGGGCAGGGGTGTCGGTCAAAGGGCTGTGGGACATGTTTTGCTGTCTGGGCCCTTGCTCGTTGCTTTCAGGGTTTGTCTCGGTTCAATGCGAAACACCACGGACCAATGGCCAGGGCCCTTTTTGGTGATTCCCCAAAGGTCGGGCGCCAAATGTAGGTCCCTGCCACTAAGCGGCCAAGCGGCGCGTCCAAAACATCGGGCGCACATTCGTTTCGCCGGAACAAGCCTTTCACCAGCGCGCAACCTACTGCGACCAACGGCAAATCGCTGATTGGTGTTTGGGCAACAGAGCACATCCAACGAGATGACCAGAGGCACGACTTGTGGGGTTGGCGGTGGAGTTGGTTGAGATAGGCTCTTTCGACGCGTTTTCTGGATTATTATTGTACAAATTCCGCTCCGTTTACGGCCAGGACACAGTGCCATACGGCTGATTCCATATGTGATATGTCATCACATCATACATGCAGCAAAGTCGATCGACTCCATAAAGCCGTGCCGCCAGTCATTCTCCAAGGCGCGGCGCCGCACGTTGTACCCTATCATACGTGTATCTGTGTATGAGGCGAAATCGTGTACCAGACCCGGATATGGTCGAGACATGCACACGCGCGCGTGTGTGTGCGTGGCCCTCGCCGCGTGCTTCTTGCCCTGCGTGGGACATGCAAAGACAGGGCACTCGGCAACGGTTGGACTTTGGTGATGGGCCTTGGGTAGCTAGTGGTAGCATTCTCGACCGCTCCAATATGCACCCGGTCCTTTGGTATCGTCTTTGATGCTTGAAAAAAGTGCTCATTCTCACAAGCAGGGCCGATGCGCACAGGTGCCCCGTGTACCGTGCATGAGCCAGGTGCCGTATGCTGCTCGTTCAAAGGCATGACGCCGAGCGTATTGCAGACCAGCGCGCCAGCCTGAACGCCCATAAAGATATACTCGACTTTTTGCGTACGCACTCACGACCATCATTGTCCTCTCTGTGTACCAAACAACAATTTGAAAGGTTCCAACAACCCATCGCGACTCGTACGCGTGTGCGCTTCTCCTCGTCTTTGGCGATACCTTTTCATAAACGAGTGCCTCATCCGTGGCACTAGAGATGTGCGACTCTTTGAGTGATCGGGCATTGTGTTTCACTCAACCGTGTGTTGACGCGGCAAACGCTCACCGGCGTGCCTACAAGGGTGACGCTTCAGAGGCGGCGCACGTTTCGACAAACTTGTAGAGTAGGCTGGCCAAGGAGTTCCTCTTGGAGCGGCGCACGCAGAGCACCATGTGCACGGGCTTACCGCCGTGTCTCTCGACGGCCTCCCCGTAATCGCTCGCGATAGAGACCAACAGCGCGGGATTGATCTGGAACTGGGCGCTCGCCTCTGGCGTCTTGCACTTGAAAACGCGTTTGGCTCCTGAGCCGGTGCGGGGTCGGACCCACAGATGCGGCACACCGAACAGGGCCATGTCGAGGCAGCCGAGCATGTACGCGTCGTGGCAGTCCATGTCCTCGTAGAGTTGCGCCAACTGAGCAAAGGTCTGCTCCCGCGGCTCGGCTTCGTCGGGGGCGTCCTCGATGGTGATGCGCACCTTGAAGCGCACGAGCAGCGGCCCGCTCTCATGGGCCCTCTCCAGGCAGAGCCGGATATGATGCGTGTCGATAAACTTTGGGTCCACAAAGCAAAACGCCTTTGGCAGGTGCGTGGCGAGCAGGTCCCTATGGGACAACTCGTAGGCCGCGCTCCAGGCGCCTCTGGCGTCGTCGAGGTCGCACTCGGACCGGGCGATCCACACGAGCGAGACACGTGCCGCGGCCATGACACTAATGGCCGCGACAAAGTCGTTCACGTCAAGTGTCTCTAGCGGCGTGAGAAGGTCTCGGTAGAGGACGGCGGCGTCGCGAGGCGTCCCTGGACGCGACATAAACGCCCGCGGGTACTCGCTGCTGCAAAACAGCGACATGTAGCCCTCTGTGTCAAAGCCGATGCGCAGACGCACCTTGCCAGAGACCGACGCGATCTGGCGAAACGCGCCAAACTGCTCGGCAAAGCGCAACCGCCAGTTCTCGGCCGACAAACAGAGGGAGATGCACGCCTGATGCATAAAGGCCTCGTTGGTCCACTCGACGTCGGGCGCGTCTATGTAGCGGGCGGCTCCGAGCACCCTGAGCAGTTCGTGGCACGCCAAATAGGGAAAGGTATCAATGATTGCCTTGGCGTGGTGCGTGTGCCACATGCCCATATCGAGGGCGTGCCAATAGTCGCCGCAGTAGCCCATCGGTACCAGCCTGCACTCGAGGCAGTCTCTGCACACGCTCAGGCGCGCATACTCTTTGTAGGGTTTCGCCTCGCGCGAGGCGCAACGGGCCCCGTGCGCAAAGGGGGTGCGTGCGGGGCTGACCCACGGCACGCAACGGAGGATGCCATAGTTGCAGTCGGATGTCGTGCAACGACAGCTGAGCGAGGACTCGTCTCTTGAGGGCGACGGTGGCCTCATGGTAGGCGGCCACGGGCAGGGCGGGGCTTGGGGTGGTTGCTTCTGCTGCTCCTGCTCCTGCCTCTTTGGCGCGGCCATTTTCTGGCTGTCGCGGTTGTTGCTGTGTTTGCCCCTGAACGTCTGCTTGCGTGATATAAAACCTCGCGGCCAATCGCGAGGGAGCGATGGAGTAAACTGCGGACAAGCGATGCCACCTATTGTATCTGCTGCTCTCGCGCGCAGACAGACACAAGAGTCCGACGCCCATCTATGGACCGTGCCAAAAGACTTGCGCGTCTGCGGCTCCTCAAGTCCCCGCCACAAGGCAAATAAAGGCTGGCCGTGATTGGTCGGCATGCGAGGCTCGCACACACTGCAGCCCACATTATCGCCTGCCGCGCTTTGGACCTACCGGCGTTTGTGTGCTCTCCCCTCCCCCTTCCTTTTGCTTCCGTGCTGCGCAAATGCTCTTTGATAATGTGCAGTGTTTGACAGCATTCTCTTTACTGATGTGTCGTGCCAGAAGTGTGCGTGTGTTGGCATTATGCGCGTTACTGTTCTCTTTTCCACCTCTCCCCTCTCATGAGCCTTGTCGAGTGCGCCTCATGTTTGTGCCTTGATCGACTTGTCGCACTATGCTCGCAGAAACGAAGCGGGCGCATAGGGCATCATTCGGTCCGGTTTACCTCTGCAGAGTATCGTGTGCATTATGGAACGAAGAAGGGATCATAGCGCGTTTTGCACGGGAAACGCCCGTTTGGTGCCGAGGCTCGTTCCCGGCGGCGTTACAGGACCGCACTGGTCAAGCACATAATCGAGGGCGTTTTCATCAAACGGATTACCGAGCCAGGTCACATTGCCAAGCGCAGACGTGCCACCGGCTGGACAGAGGGTCAGTGCGCCGTCGTTCTCTCTATTGGTCTTTACCGACCAAGTCTGTCGCCGTGGGTCTCGGACAAGGGTAATGGATCTGTATTTGCGATCGACCTTGAGCCCGCGCACATGGATGCAGCATCCGTCCGAGTGCAAAGGACCCATTCTAGGCCGGGCGGCCACGCGAGAAAAGATCAATGCCTCTGAACTGAGACTGAGGGTCGAATGGTCTTTGTTCTAAAAAGAGGCACGCCACATAACGTGAAAGTAAAGGTGAAAAAGGCACATTGCCCTAACAATAGTCGGGCTCACGCTCGACAGCGTTGATGACTATGGGACCGCGCTGGTGAAGCACATAATCGTGGGTATCCTTGTTTGTCGGACGGTCGAGTATCATCGTCGCGTAAACGGGAGCAAGATTGCCGTTCACCGGTCGTATGGTCCGGGCGCCGTTCTCCACGTGGAAGGTGGGCTCTGGGCCGGATTGCGTGTAGAGGCCGGCATCCTTTAGGACCTCACGCAGCCTGTCCCATAAATCATGGACCACCTGGGAGTGTGGCAGTGTCAACTCGAATACGCGCGGCTCGCCTGGTCCCTCGGTGCGTTGTCTATGTATGCTCGTCATCCACCTTAGCGTGATGTGTATGGGGTCGTCGGCTGGTTTGCTGTCTGTCTCGTGCCCGTGGGTCGCCGGGTGCTCGTGGCCGTCGTCGTGGTCTTGCTCTACGTTGACATCTGCCGTTGCCTTGGCCGGTTCATCAAATGCCTCGGCAGGTAGGTCGGCAAACATGCTTGACTGGACTCCCATTGTTTGCTATCAATGTGTATGTGTATATACGTGTATGTGTGCTGCTCTTTTGTTTCGCCTTGGCGTTTAAAACCGTGCGCGTGACCAATCCTGAATTTTTGCAGACATATTACACAGGTCAATAACCTCGGTTTTTGTCGGCGAAACCCCGCAGCCACATACCGTTTTGCTCGGATAGCCAGGGGGTGCCTCGTACGAGACCATCCAGAGAGATACCAGCGTCCAAATGGGTCGTAACGGGAGCGCGGCGCGTCGCCGCAGGAAACGTCTCTACAGAGTAAACCCACAACTCCCGCCCGAACTGTGGCACGCCATTGTGGCGAGATGCGGCGACCCCTCCCTGCAGAGATTGGCGTCGACGTCGTCCCTGCTGCGCGCCTTTGCGCACGAACGCATGAACCGAAATGCGGACGTGCTGTGCCATCAGATGGACTGGGTGTGGAACGCCTGCGAGGCCCTCAACAAGCACTGGGACCGCCAGTGGGACGTGGGCCTCCTCAATCTGTGCCGCATGTGCTACATGAAAGATCTCTCGCTAAAAGATGGCCATCGTTTTGGCTATCGCTCGTATCTCTATGATGATGACGACGACGACGACGCAAAGGACGCGCTCGTCGGATGGTCCGATCCGTGCCAGCCTGCCTGCGTGGAGATCGATGTCGACCTTGACGACATGCCTGCATCGAGGCCTCCCGTTGCGTGTAATGCTGCAGCGTGGTTTTGCCGAGGCTCTGACATCGCGGGCTATGGACAAATAAAGTGGATATGCGGTGCGTGCGAGCAAACGCTGCGGCTGGATGATCCGGAGCGTACGCTGTGGCCGCGCGTTTTGGCCGACACGACGCAGCCGCACGTTTGGTCGGTGTGTCTGTGGAACGCAGCTGATATGGAAAACTATCTGCTCTCCTCGGCGATCGAGCACTTTGCCGTGCCCTCCGCTCTCTTGCATCGTGTTCATTTCCCATCCGTGCGCGTCACCTCTGGCACCGACACCCAAGAGGGCGCCCTCGCCGCCGGGAAACATCCCATTGCATGCCTCTTGGAGTGGGCTCGGCGCGATGCCTCTGTGCATTTCGACATCAACGGGTTTGCGTGCATGCCCAGCATGCGGGCCTGGCTGCCTGTAGGCCCCATCGTGCGATCGAGGGTGGAGCATGTGGCTACCTACCATTCCATGGCCTTTCTTGTGGTCTGCTGCGATCGCGCCCACCCCACATGGGGCATGATCGCGCTGG
>Ga0255334_1001274_pt1 | contig 12124 bp, 16 predicted proteins | sample EtOH5_35cm_T3_12_FD_202080 | JGI IMG/M metagenome (GOLD analysis project Ga0255334, IMG submission 202080) | Sandy soil microbial communities from University of British Columbia, Vancouver, Canada - EtOH5_35cm_T3_129 | ecosystem: Engineered > Artificial ecosystem > Sand microcosm > Unclassified ...
TGTTGACCCGTGTGCCCAATTCCTTGGGCACGGACAGGCCCTGTTCATTCAACGTGTCGGAATAACCGCAGCCCACGCACTCGCGATGCGGGACATCGTCTTCGCTCCACATCATCAATTTGTCCGGCTCGCTGCAGGCCGGGCAGACCGCCCCGGCGATAAAGCGCTTTTTCGTCTTCACAGGTCCCTCGCTCATGCTGCTGCGTCCTCACTCAGGCCGCTGTGGCGCAAGAGTGCGTCAATCGACGGGGCACGGCCACGGAAGTCGACGAACAGCACCATCGGCTCCTGCGAACCACCGCGCGCGAGGATCGCTTCGCGGAAGGCGCGACCGGTTTCGGCGTTGAGCACGCCGTCCTCTTCGAACTTCGAGAAGGCGTCTGCCGAGAGTACTTCAGCCCATTTGTAGCTGTAGTAACCCGCCGCATAGCCGCCGGCGAAGATGTGCGCAAAGCTGTTCGGGAAGCGGTTGTAAGCCGGCGGGCGCATGACCGAGACCTCGTCGCGTATGCCTTCGAGCACTTGCAGCACGCTGCGGCCATCGCCGTGGGTGGCGTGCAGTTCGAAGTCGAACAGCGAGAACTCGAGCTGACGCACCATCATCAGGCCGGACTGGAAGTTCTTCGCGGCGAGCATCTTGCCCAGCAGGTCCTGCGGCAGTGGCTCACCGGTTTCGTAATGACCGGAAATCAGCGCCAGACCTTCCGGCTCCCAGCACCAGTTTTCCATGAACTGGCTTGGCAGCTCGACCGCGTCCCACGCCACGCCGTTGATGCCGGATACGCCGGCGTGTTCGACGCGGGTCAGCAGGTGATGCAGGCCGTGACCGAATTCGTGGAACAGGGTGGTCACTTCGTCGTGGGTCAGCAGCGCCGGTTTGCCGCTGTCGGCCGGGGTGAAGTTGCACACCAGGTTGGCCACCGGGCTTTGCAGCACGCCCTCAGCCGTGCGACGACGGTCGCGGGCGCCGTCCATCCACGCGCCGCCGCGCTTGTTGGCGCGGGCGTAGAGGTCGAAGAAGAAGCGGCCGACGTGCTGGCCGTTTTCCTTGATCTCGAACAGGCGAACGTCCGGGTGCCAGGTGTCGAAGCCTTTCTGTTCGGCGATCTCGATGCCGTACAGACGTTGAACGATGGCGAACAGGCCGCCCAGCACTTTGTCGATCGGGAAGTACGCGCGCAGGGTTTCCTGGGCAACGCTGTAACGTTGTTCGCGGAGTTTTTCACCGTAGAAACCGCTGTCCCAGCTTTGCAGGTCCGGGCAGCCTTGTTCGGCGGCGTAAGCCTTGAGCTGGTCCAGGTCCTGAGCGGCGAACGGCTTGCTGCGCTTGGCCAGATCGCGCAGGAAACTCAGCACCTGATCGCTGGATTCGGCCATCTTGGTGGCCAGGCTCAGCTCCGAGAAACTGGCGAAACCCAGCAGCTTTGCCAGCTCCTGACGCAGGTCGAGGATTTCTTCCATCACCGGCCCGTTATCGTTCTGGCCGGCATTCGGACCTTGGTCCGACGCACGGGTGCAGTAGGCGGCGTAGACTTCTTCGCGCAGGGCACGGTCCTGGGCGTAGGTCATCACCGCGTAGTAGCTCGGGAATTCCAGGGTGATCAGGAAGCCTTCCAGATCTTTGGCCTGCGCTGCCGCAGCCATTTGTGCCTTGGCCGAATTGGTCAGGCCGGCGAGGGCGGCTTCGTCGGTAACGTGCTTGGTCCAGGCTTGAGTCGCGTCGAGCAGTTGGTTGGAGAAGCGGCTGCCCAGTTCGGAGAGCTTGCTTTGTACTTCGGCGTAACGCTTCTGCTCGGCTTCTGGCAGGTCGATACCCGACAGGCGGAAGTCACGCAGGGAGTGTTCCAGGATAGTTTTCTGCGCGACGTCGAAACCGGCGGCTTCCGGGCTGTTGGCCAAGGCTTCGAAGGCCTCGAACAGTTCGCGGTTCTGGCCCAGCTCGGTGGAGTAGGCGCTGAGCGCCGGCAGGCAGGACTCGTAGGCTTCGCGCAATTCGGGGCTGTTGCACACGGCGTTCAGGTGACTGACCGGGCTCCAGGCAGCGCCGAGGCGATCGTTGAGTTCGTCCATCGCCAGCACCAGGCCGGCCCAGGTTGGTTGTTTGCCCTGGGTTTTGAGGATCTCGATAATCGCGGCGCGGTTGTCAGCCAGGATCTGTTCAATGGCCGGTTGCACGTGTTCGGCCCGGATCGCCGAGAACGGCGGCAGGTCGTAGGACTGCAAAAGAGGGTTGTTCACGCTCACGTTTGGCACCTTGGCTGGAAGAAACATGCGGCCATCTTAATTACAATCGACGCTCACCGCAGCTATCGGCAACAGAGAGAAACCCTATCGTGACCCTTCGCAAGTATCAGAACCACACGCCGCTGCTGGGCAAAGGCGCTTTTGTCGACAGTTCGGCGGTGGTGATCGGCGACGTCGAAATCGGCGATGACAGCTCCGTTTGGCCGCTGACGGTGATCCGCGGCGACATGCACCGCATCCGCATCGGTGCGCGCACCAGCGTGCAGGACGGCTGTGTGCTGCACATCACCCACGCCGGGCCGTTCAACCCTGATGGCTTTCCGTTGCTGATCGGCGATGACGTGACCATCGCGCACAAAGTCATGCTTCATGGGTGCAGCGTGGGCAACCGCGTATTGATCGGCATGGGCAGCATCGTCATGGACGGTGCGGTGGTCGCGGATGATGTGATCATCGGCGCCGGTAGCCTGGTGCCACCGGGCAAACGCCTGGACAGTGGTTTTCTGTATGTGGGGAGTCCGGTGAAACAGGTCCGCCCGCTGACGGACAAGGAAAAAGCCTTTTTCACCTACAGCGCGGCGAATTACGTAAAGCTCAAGGACCTGCATCTGGCCGAAGGCTACGATCAGCTCTGACCCCGCGCCTTTATTCAGGATTCAACATGCATTACCCAACCGTTTTGTTCGACCTCGATGGCACCCTGACCGACCCGCGCGAGGGCATCACCCGTTCGATCCAGTTCGCCCTGAGCAAACTCGGCATCGAAGAACCCGACCTGACCAAGCTTGAACACTTCATCGGCCCGCCGTTGTTGCAGGCGTTCATGCAGTTCTACGACTTTGACGAGCCCAAGGCGTGGGAAGCGGTGAATTTCTATCGCGAGCGCTTCAAGGTCACCGGCCTGTACGAAAATCGCGTGTTCGATGGCGTCACGCCGCTGCTCGAAACCCTTGGCGGGCAAGGGCGTCAGCTGTACATCGCGACCTCCAAGCCGTGGATCTTCGCCCGGGAAATCGCCCGGCACTTCGACTTCGCCAAACACTTCAAGGTGATTTACGGCAGCGAGCTGGATGGCACGCGGACCAACAAAGTCGAGTTGATCGCCCACCTGATGGCGGAAGAAGGCCTGGACCCGGCCAACACCTTGATGATCGGCGACCGCAAACACGACCTGATCGGCGCGCGCAGCAATGGGCTGGATGCGGCGGCGGTGGGATATGGTTTTGGCAGCCGCGAAGAGCTGAGCGCCGAAGCGCCGAAGTATCACTTTGAAACGCTGGATGAGATGCATCAGGCGTTTTTGCAGCGCTGATGAGCACGCCTTCGCGAGCAGGCTCGCTCCCACAGGGGGGGGGCAGGCACAGGTCCAGTGTGGGAGCGAGCCTGCTCGCGATGAGGGCCGTTCAGCGACCGAAACTATATAATCCCGCCAACGCCTTCAATGCTGCCTTGCGTTGAGTAGCCTCCAAAGCGCCAAGCCTCTCCACCTCGACATAAAACGCCTCCCAATCTCCACCTTTCTGTTTGAACAACGCCGCAAATGCCGGCACCCACTGGTCGTACAAACCGAACGGCAACAACCGCGCATTGTTCATCGGCGCGTTGATCCACGCGTCATAGCGTTTATCTCCAGCCCACTGGCTGTCGCGAATCTGCCGGTATTCGGCTCGTAGGCGCTCGAACTCAGCGGCTTTGCGTTGCCTCATCTGCTCGGTTGGCAGCGGCAGGGCGTAGAGTTTTTCCAGTCGCGAGCGCGTATCCAGAACCAGCTGAATGAACTGGTCACGCCGCTGCGCCTGGGCGCCGTTGTCCGGCGCCAACCCGCGATGGGCGCGCCACTGCCGAGTGCCTTCCTGTTCAACGAACGTGGCGAAAGACTCGTTGAACTCCGTGTCGTCCTTCACATAAAAGCGCTGATGCGCCAGTTCATGGAAGATCAACGTTGCCAACCGTTCATCGCCCCAACCCATCATCGAACTGATAATCGGATCGTTGAACCAGCCGAGCGTCGAATAGGCCTCGACGCCGCCGATCGACACGTCCATACCTTGCAATCGCAGCAACGCCGCCTCACCACGGGCCGCGCTTTGGTTGTAATAGCCGCGGTAGGCGACGCATCCGGCGACGGGAAAGCAGTGGTTTTGCGGTGTAAGGGAAAATTCCGGCGTGGCGAACACGTTCCAGACTACGAACGGTCGGCCAATGTCGGCGTACAAACGGTAGCTCTGGTTATCCGGCAGATGCAGCTGCTGGCTGGCAAACGCCCGGGCCTTTTGCGACTGGGCCAGATGCGCACGCAGCTTTTGATCGCGGGTGGGGTCGGCAATCACATCGACAACCGGTTCCCGAGCCCGCAGCAATTGCAGCTGGCCACTGGCCAATTGGCTGTAATAGCTGACGCTGGCGCAACCGTTGAGCAACAAAAACAACACACCCGGAAACAAAACACGCAAAACGCGATCAAGTAACCCAAGGCTTGGAAGCGGCCTGATCAAAATAAAATCATCCCTGGAGAGTCTTCCCGCAAGACTATCCCGCCTGACTGGAGCTCCGCTATGCGCAAGATGATGCTGACGGGAGGCCTGTTGTTGCTGACAGGCTGTGCAGGATTCGGATTACCCCACCATGATCCGTCTCAAGCGTGGATCGATCTCGATACACCGCAGGAAGACACGGCACTGCAAGCGCTGGAAGTCGATGACAAGGCCTCCACCGACAAGCGCTATTTCGAGGTCCAGCCCGGCAGTCATGAGTTGACGGTGCGTTATCTGTTCCCGGTCGATCCGAGCAACATCGGGCCGGACGCCGAGCCGCTATGGCGCGATTGCCAACTGAATGTGAAATTCAACAATTTCAACGCGGGTGAGAAATATCAGCTGCAAGCAGGGAATATCGGTTTTCGGCCGTGGGCCAAGCTCTATGACCAACAGCGAAAAGTGATAGGCCAAGGCACTCCGGCAGGCTGTCAACGGACCTGATCGGCGTTATGCTGAATGTCCAATCCACGGGACATTCATCATGCGCAGGTTATTGCTATTGCTCGCGGCAAGCGCCTTTGCCGGTTGCCAGAGCCCGTTACCGGCGGTCGATCCACAGATGGCGTGGGTCGAGTTTTCTACGCCATTCCCGAACGATAAGTTGCTGATGGCGGAACGACTGGACAAGCAGCGACTGCGCGATGGGCGTTTCTTCCAGGTGACGCCCGGCAGCCATGAGTTGGTCGTTCGATTCGACTTTGAAGTGCCCGGTGGCGGGGGCTTTGGTGTGATGAGCGGTCCCACGGAACGGTTGTGCTACCTGACCATCAAGTACGATCATTTCGAAGCAGGCCAGCGTTATGTACTGGAAGGCCGTTCGATAACGTTCACTCCCAGCGCTCGGTTGTACAATGCCAAGCGGGAAATCGTCGCTGAAGACCGAGAGTCCTATTGCCTCATGTGAGGCGGATCAACGGTCGTTCTTCTGGTAAATGATGGCTTTGGTGCCGTTGTCGCAAGTGCCGACGACCATCGCGGCGTCATGCTTGTCGGCCTCTTCCTTCGACACGATTTCCAGCGTGTAGGAGGGCACGGCATTCGCCTGAATCTTCACTTCGATCTCGTTCTTGAGTTCTTCGCAATCTTTGGGCGCCGCAAACGCGGACGTGACCAGCGCACCGCAGATAATCGCCAGGGCAAAACGTTTCATGGTTGAAGCTCCTTTGAGGCAGCACGCAGGTTGATGCGTTTTCACTGCTGTCATTTATTCGACCACAGTGACGCCAGCCGGGTTTTGTTTCAGCGCAAAAAAATCGCAGCCTGTCGAAGGCTGCGATTTTTTTTGCCCGATAAGACGGGTCTAGATCAGCGTCGCATCCAGGCTGATTTTCGCATTCAGCACTTTGGACACCGGGCAGCCTTCTTTGGCTTTATTGCTCAGTTCCTCGAACTGCGCCTGGGTCGCCCCTGGGATTTTCGCCTTCAGGATCAACTTCACCGCAGTGATCGCAAACCCTCCGTCGACCTGGTCCAGCGTGACCTCGGCATTCGTATCGATGCTGTCAGCCTTGAGACCGGCGTCGCCGAGAATCATCGAAAAAGCCATGGAGAAACAACCGGCGTGGGCCGCGCCGATCAGCTCTTCCGGATTAGTGCCTTTACCGCCTTCGAAACGTGCCTTGAAGCCGTAGGGCGCTTCTCTGAGGACACCGGTTTCGGTGGAGATCGAGCCGATGCCGGTTTTCAGGTCACCTTCCCAATGCGCCGATGCTTTCTTGGTAATAGCCATGTCTGCCTCCTCAAGATCCGGCGCGAAGCGTCGCGCCTTCGTGGTTTTCGGTTGCCAGGGTTCTGAGGATAGACGGCGGTGCAAAGTTCACCTGAATTCATTAGTCCTACCGTTTTCGTAGGTTTTTTTGTCTCGGCTATTGAAACTCGGGTATATGCCCTCATTGCATGAAGCACGCTTATGGATTCGGCAGGTTTTCGTTTGCAAGAAAAAACCTGCGACCTCAACTGGAGAAGCAGGTTTATGAAACGACTGTCCGATATCAAATTTTCGACCCTTGATCTGGTGCCCGTGCGCGAGAACGGCAGTGCGGCCCAGTCGCTGCGCAATTCCCTGGACCTGGCGCAGCACGTCGAAAAATTTGGCTACAACCGCTTCTGGGTGGCCGAGCACCACAACATGGACGGCATCGCCAGCTCCGCGACCTCGGTGTTGCTGGGCTATCTGGCCGGCGGCACGTCGACCATTCGGGTCGGTTCAGGTGGCGTGATGTTGCCCAACCACGCGCCATTGGTGATCGCCGAGCAGTTCGGCACCCTCGAAAGCCTGTATCCGGGCCGGATCGACCTGGGCCTGGGCCGCGCCCCCGGTTCCGATCAGATGACTGCACGCGCTTTGCGTCGTGAGCGTTCCGGCAGTGCCGATGATTTCCCTGATGATGTGGCGGAGCTGGTGCGCTACCTCGGTCCACGCACGCCAGACCAGCGAATCATCGCCATGCCGGGCACCGGCACCAACGTCCCGGTCTGGTTGTTGGGGTCGAGCCTGTTCAGTGCACAGCTGGCAGGTGAGCGCGGTTTGCCCTACGCGTTCGCTTCCCATTTCGCACCGCGCTTCATGCATGAGGCGATTCGCGTCTATCGCAATCACTTCAAGCCTTCAGCGGTATTGGACAAGCCCTACGTGATGCTTGGCGTTCCGCTGGTAGCGGCTGACACCGACGAGCAGGCCGAGTATCTGGCGACATCGGTTTACCAGCGCATCCTCGCGTTGATGCGTGGCCAAAGCCTGGTCCAGCGTCCGCCGGTGAAAACCATGGATGGCCTGTGGCTGCCCCATGAAAAAGAAGCGGTGCATGATTTCCTGGGACTGGCGATGGTGGGCAGCCCGCAGAAAATCCGCGCCAAGCTGGACGTGTTGGTCGAGCAGACTCAGGCGGATGAGCTGATTTTCACCTGCGACCTGTATGAACATGCCGATCGCGTGCACTCCTATGAGCTGCTGGCGCAAGTCATGAAGGGCTGAGACCTGTAGGAGCGAGGTTGCTCGCGATGGACGGGAGAGCGCCCGGGTTTATTCAGAAAACACGCGCTATCGTTATGGTCCATCGCGAGCAAGCTCGCTCCTACAGTGAATTGAAAGGGGATCATCCGCGTTTGTAGACGATTTCCTTGGTGCCTTTTTCACAGGTGCCGACGACTTTTCCGCCAGCAGCAGCGCCTTTATCGACAATTTCCAGCGAGTAGTTCGACGTGCCTTTGGCATCGATCTTCGCTGCGATTTCGGCTTTCAGCTCTTCGCATGGCTTGCCGTCAGCAAACGCTGCGCCCGCAAGGCTCAACAAGCCTACCGCCAACATAAACTTCTTCATCGGTCGCATTCCCTGGTCGGGTCAAAGGGAGCATCCAGCCATCAGCCGGATGCACTCATGTAGCGCTTTGCCATTCCTTATGGCACTCGGCCAGCGCGCAAGTTCAGAAGACCTGCTCATTCTTAGCTGCTGGCAATCCGGAACCCGACCTTGAGCGTCACCTGGAAGTGCGCTGCCTTGCCGTCCTTGATGTGCCCGCGGGTTTCGGTCACTTCGAACCATTCCATGTACTTCAGACTTTTACTGGCTTCGGCCAGCGCGTTGTTGATGGCGTCTTCTATGCTGCTGGTGGATGAACCGACAAGCTCGACTTTTTTGTAAGTGTGATGGTCAGTCATGGGCGTTCTCCTCAGGGTGTGAAATACAGCCTAGCAGTGATTTTTCGTATTACTTCTGCCGGCATTCAAGAGGCAGAAGTTCAGATTTACTGCACTTTCTTGAACCTCTGAAGTCCCAACCAACACACGCCACTCAACATCAATGCAGGAGAGCCACCATGGCCAATACCTCTTTACGTAAAGCCTCATTGCAAAGCATGGAAGCCGAGATCGAGAGTCTGTTGAAGTCTTTGGAGAACCTGAAGGACGACGCCTCGGACGAGTCGCGTAAAACCCTAAAGGCGTTGAAAGCCAACGCCGAGAGCGCCCTCAAGCATTCGCGTCATTTGCTCAGCGATGCGTACGAAGAAGTCAAAGTCAAAACCCGTGAAACCGGGATCGCCACTCGGGACTACGCCCAGGAACACCCTTGGGCTACAGCCGGTGTCGCGGTGGGTGCGTTGGGTCTGCTTGCGGCTTACTTGCTGTGCAAACGCGGTGACTAATCTGTTTGGCGCAGTTCGTTTTTGAGCCACTGCGCCAGTTGCCGAGCGCGCCCGTCCGCGGCGCGCTTGGGTAGCCACAACGCCAGTTGCGCCGGGGTTTCGCTGAAACCCCACGGCGCAACCAGGCGCCCTGCCTTCAAGTCCTCGGCGACTAAAGGTTCAGGGGCAATCGCGACACCGAGACCAGCCACTGCCGCCTCCAGCAAATAATACAAATGCTCGAAACCCTGTCCGTACTTCAACGCTTTGGCGTCGAGGCCACTTTGCTGCGCCCAGCTTGGCCAGGCCTGCGGGCGGGAAGTGGTGTGCAGCAACGGCTGCTTCAACAGCGCGCTTGCTGGCGCCTGTTGAAGCAGTTCGTAATCGGCGAAGCGTGGGCTCATGACCGGGCCGATGCGTTCGCTGGCCAATTCGTAAACCTGCATGTCCGCAGGCCATGGCGGCTCGGCGAACACCAGCAAAGCGTCCAGCCCCGGACGACGGGGATCGAGATCGCCTTCTCCGGCGGACAAGTGCAGGCGCAGGTCCGGTAGATCAGCATTCAACCGCCCAAGTCGCGGAATAAACCAGCGCGCCAGCAGACTGCCTGAACAGCCGAGCACGAACGGCGCGTCGGCGGTGCTTTGGGTCAGCTCGGCGCAGACCGTGCGCAAGCGCTCAAAGGCTTCAGCGCTGGCATCGCGCAAACGCACGCCGGCATCTGTGAGTTTAAGGCCGCGCCCCTCCTTGATGAACAGACTCACCCCGAGATGCTCTTCGAGCACTTTCAGTTGCCGGCTGACTGCGCCATGGGTGACGTGCAGCTGTTCGGCGGCCTGGCTGACGCTGTTCAGGCGGGCAGTGGCTTCGAAGGCGCGAAGCGCGTTCAGCGGGGGAAGGTCGTGGCTCATGTGATCTGTGAGTTTTCCTGACAGGTTGCGGCGATCTTATCGGTTTTCAGCCTGAGGCGTCAGGGGTAGAGTTAAGCCCACTCTCTTTTCAAAAGCTTCATCTCACCCATTCATCCGGAGCGACCCATGACCCAGACTAATCTGCGCAACGGCCCCGACGCCAACGGCCTGTTTGGCTCGTTCGGCGGCCGCTACGTCGCCGAAACCCTGATGCCGTTGATCCTCGATCTGGCCCGCGAGTACGAAGCGGCCAAGGAAGATCCGGCATTCAAAGAAGAATTGGCCTACTTCCAGCGCGACTATGTCGGACGTCCAAGCCCACTCTATTTCGCTGAACGCCTGACCGAGTTCTGCGGCGGCGCGAAGATTTATCTCAAGCGTGAAGAGCTGAACCACACCGGCGCGCACAAGATCAACAACTGCATCGGCCAGATCCTGCTGGCGCGGCGCATGGGCAAGAAACGCATCATCGCCGAGACCGGCGCTGGCATGCACGGCGTGGCGACCGCCACCGTTGCTGCACGTTTCGGCCTTGATTGCGTGATCTACATGGGCACCACCGACATCGAGCGTCAGCAAGCCAACGTGTTCCGCATGAAACTGCTGGGCGCCGAGGTGATCCCGGTCGTGGCCGGCACCGGCACCCTGAAAGACGCGATGAACGAAGCGCTGCGTGACTGGGTGACCAACGTCGACAGCACTTTCTACCTGATCGGCACCGTGGCCGGTCCGCACCCTTACCCTGCGATGGTTCGCGACTTCCAGGCCGTCATCGGCAAGGAAACCCGCGACCAGCTGCAAGCCCAGGAAGGTCGTCTGCCCGACAGCCTGGTGGCGTGCATCGGCGGTGGCTCCAACGCCATGGGCCTGTTCCACCCGTTCCTTGACGACAAGAGCGTCGAAATCATTGGTGTCGAAGCGGCCGGTTACGGCATCGAGACCGGCAAGCACGCGGCCAGCCTGAATGGCGGCGTACCGGGCGTATTGCATGGCAACCGGACCTTCCTGCTGCAGGATGACGACGGCCAGATCATCGACGCCCACTCGATCTCCGCCGGCCTCGACTATCCAGGCATCGGCCCTGAACACGCCTGGTTGCATGACATCGGTCGCGTTCAATACACCTCGGTGACCGACGACGAAGCCCTCGACGCGTTCCACAAGTGCTGCCGTCTGGAAGGGATTATTCCTGCACTGGAAAGCGCCCATGCCCTGGCCGAAGTGTTCAAGCGCGCACCGACCCTGCCGAAAGATCACCTGATGGTGGTCAACCTGTCCGGTCGCGGGGACAAAGACATGCAAACCGTGATGCACCACATGGAAAACTCTCAACAAGTGCAGTCCCAGCAGGAGAAACACTGATGAGCCGCCTGCAAACGCGTTTTGCCGAACTCAAGGAACAAAACCGCGCCGCCCTGGTGACCTTCGTCACCGCCGGCGACCCGAGCTATGACACTTCCCTGGCAATCCTCAAAGGTTTGCCTGGTGCCGGCGCCGACGTGATCGAGTTGGGCATGCCTTTCACCGACCCAATGGCTGACGGCCCGGCGATCCAACTGGCCAACATCCGCGCCTTGGGCGCCAAACAGAACCTGGCGAAAACCCTGCAAATGGTTCGCGAGTTCCGCGAAGGCAACAGCGATACGCCGCTGGTGCTGATGGGTTACTTCAACCCGATCCATATGTACGGCGTACCGCGCTTCATCGCCGATGCCAAAGAGGCCGGCGTGGATGGCCTGATCGTGGTCGACCTGCCGCCCGAGCACAACGGCGAACTGTGCGACCCGGCCCAGGCTGCCGGTCTGGACTTCATCCGTCTGACTACCCCGACGACCGATGATGTGCGTTTGCCGACGGTCTTGAACGGCAGCTCCGGTTTTGTCTATTACGTGTCTGTGGCCGGTGTGACCGGTGCCGGCGCGGCGACGCTGGAGCACGTTGAAGAAGCGGTGGCCCGTCTGCGCCGCCATACTGATCTGCCGATCAGCATCGGTTTCGGTATTCGTACACCGGAGCAAGCGGCGTCTATCGCGCGTCTGGCCGACGGTGTGGTGGTGGGTTCGGCGTTGATCGATCACATCGCCAACGCCTCGACGCCGGATCAGGCGGTGGATGGCGTGTTGAGTCTTTGCGCGGCGCTGGCCGATGGCGTGCGTCAGGCCCGCGTCAGCTGAAGGTAAAGTTCCTGATACAGAGGAATTAGAGCCTCGCGGCACAGACTAAACAGCAAGACCGAGGGCTTCAGGACTACGTTCTGAAGCCCTTTTTGCTGTGTGTGCCGTGAGGAAAGACCCGATGAAAATGCCGAAA
>Ga0255334_1001275_pt1 | contig 12114 bp, 11 predicted proteins | sample EtOH5_35cm_T3_12_FD_202080 | JGI IMG/M metagenome (GOLD analysis project Ga0255334, IMG submission 202080) | Sandy soil microbial communities from University of British Columbia, Vancouver, Canada - EtOH5_35cm_T3_129 | ecosystem: Engineered > Artificial ecosystem > Sand microcosm > Unclassified ...
GCGCGTCGCCGACGGCGTCCACGGCCGCCCCGTCGGTCAGCAGGTCCGCGAGCACCCGCTGCAGCAGCCGGCTGGTCCAGCCCGGCCCCAGCATGCGGCGCGCGACGAGCCCGTCGAGCACCTGCGCGGGCCCGCCGACCGCCGCGATCCGCAGGTCCGGTCCGTGCGACTTCGAGTACGAGCGCACGTGCACCACGCGGTCCGGCAGCACCGACCCGATCGAGACGTCCCGCGCGGACGAGATCTCGCCGGAGTGGTCGTCCTCCACCACCCACACGCCGCTGCCGCGCAGCAGCGTGGCGAGCTCGCGCACCCGGCCGGCGTGCAGGCTCACCCCGGTCGGGTTCTGCGCCCGCGGCTGCACGACGATCGCACGCACCCCCGTCGCCAACGCGTCGGCGAGGGACTCCGGGCGGATCCCGGACCGGTCGAGCGCCACCGGCACCCGCTCGAGCCCGAGGTGGTCCAGCAGGTCGAACAGAGGCGGAAACCCCGGGTCCTCGACGGCGACGCGGTCGCCGAACGACGTCACCTGCTCCAGCACGCGCGCCATCGCATCGATCGCGCCGTCCACCACCGTCAGCCGCTGCGGGACGAACGGCCACGTCGCCCGCAGCAGCGACTCCAGCTCGCTGACCAGCGGCTCGGCGACGTAGGACACCGTCTCTGCGGCCGGCGTCCGGGCGGACACCCGCGCGAGCGACGGGCCGAGCTGCGGGAGGAGCGCCGGGTCCGGGGTTCCGGACGAGAGGTCGATCCGGGCGGGAGCCGGGCGGGGGCCGGACCCGGTGCCCAGGAGGCTCTCGGAGCCCGGCGGCTGCCCGCCGAAGGCGATCCCGTCGCCGGCGAGGTCGCGGTACCGCGGCGGGATCCGGCCCTCGGGGACGGGGAGCACCTGCGTGCCGGCACGTCCGCGCGAGTGGACCAGCCCGACCGCTGCGAGCGCCTGCCACGCCGAGCCGACCGTTGCGGGGCTCACCTGGAGCTGCGCGGCCAGGGCCCGCACCGTGGGCAGCCGGTCACCGGGCCTCAGACTGCCCGCGTGCACCAGCCGCGCGACGGCCGCGGCGATGCCACGGGGGCTGCGGTCCTCGACGTGGGCGGCGAGCTCGACGTCCACCATCGGGCCAGCCTCACCCCCGGGTGTTGCGCCTGGATGACGCCCTTGTGAAGAGCAGTGTCGTGACCCCAACGCGTCCGGGATGTTCGCGATGCGAAAGATGAGGGTTACGGCGCGGAAATGTCCAACTCCCACAGTCACAGACCTGGCGTCGGGGCCGTGGGCCCCACCGGCCCTCGAGCCCCCGCCTGACCTGCCACATCCAGCGGAGGAACGAGATGACCGTGGTGCGCGTCGCCTTCACCCAGGCCACCTGGACCGGCGAGAAGGAGTCGATGATCGCCCTGCACGAGGGGTGGGCCCGCGAGGCGGCCTCCCAGGGGGCGCAGGTGATCGGCTTCCAGGAGCTGTTCTACGGGCCCTACTTCGGGATCACGCAGGACACCGCGTACTACGACTACGCCGAGACGATCCCCGGCCCGACGGTCGACCGCTTCGCGGCGCTCGCGGCCGAGCTGAAGATCGTCGTCGTCCTGCCCATCTACGAGGAGGACCAGCCCGGCGTCCTCTACAACACGGCCGTCGTCATCGACGCGGACGGCTCGGTGCTCGGCACGTACCGCAAGCACCACATCCCGCACCTGCCCAAGTTCTGGGAGAAGTTCTACTTCCGGCCCGGCAACACCGGCTGGCCGGTGTTCGACACGGCCGTCGGGAAGATCGGCGTCAACATCTGCTACGACCGGCACTTCCCCGAGGGCTGGCGCGTGCTGGCGCTGAACGGCGCCCAGATCGTGTTCAACCCCAACGCGACCGCCCCCGGCGTCTCCAACCGCCTGTGGGAGCTGGAGCAGCCGGCCGCCGCGGTCGCCAACGGCTACTTCGTCGTGGCGAACAACCGCGTGGGGCTCGAGGACAACGAGTACGGCGACGAGGCGGTGAACTTCTACGGCTCGTCGTACGCCGTGGGCCCGGACGGGAACGTCGTCGGCGAGATCGGCTCGAGCAGCGAGAACCAGCTGATCGTCCGCGACCTCGACCTCGAGCAGATCCGCGTGGTGCGGGAGCGGTGGCAGTTCTTCCGCGACCGCCGCCCCGACCAGTACGGACCGATCGTCGCCCCCTGACCGCACGGAGAGGAAGGTTCGAGATGTCCACCACGCTCATCACCGGCGGCACGGTCGTCAACGCCACGGGGCGCGGGGGGGCCGACGTGCTGGTCGACGGCGAGAAGGTCGTCGCCCTGTTGGCACCCGGCTCCACGCTGCTGGGCAGCGACCTGGCGAGCACCGTCGACCGCGTCATCGACGCCACCGGCAAGTACGTCGTCCCCGGCGGGATCGACGCCCACACCCACATGGAGATGCCGTTCGGCGGCACCTTCGCCTCGGACACGTTCGAGACGGGCACCACCGCGGCCGCGTGGGGCGGGACCACGACGATCATCGACTTCGTCGTGCAGTACGCGGGGGAGAACCCGCTGGACCAGTACCAGCTGTGGCACCAGAAGGCCGCCGGGAACTGCGCGATCGACTACGCCTTCCACCAGATCCTGTCCGACGTCCAGGACTCCTCGCTGGACGCGATGGACGCCCTGGTGGCCGAGGGTGTCACCAGCTTCAAGCTGTTCCAGGCCTACCAGGGCGTGTTCCTGTCCGACGACGGCCAGATCCTCAAGGCGATGCAGAAGGCCGCCGAGAACGGCGGGCTGATCATGACCCACTCGGAGAACGGCTCCTGGATCGACGTCGTCGTGCAGCAGCTCGTCGCGGAAGGCAAGACCGACCCCTACTACCACGGGATCTCCCGGCCGTGGCAGGCCGAGGAGGAGGCGACGCACCGGGCGATCATGCTGGCCAACTACACCGGGGCGCCCCTGTACATCGTCCACGTCTCCGCGAAGCAGGCCGTCGCCCAGATCGCCGCCGCCCGCGACGACGGCCAGAACGTGTTCGGCGAGACCTGTCCCCAGTACCTCTACCTGTCCCTGGAGGAGCAGCTGGGCGCGCCCGGGTTCGAGGGCGCCAAGTGGGTGTGCTCCACGCCGCTGCGCAGCCGCGCCGAGGGGCACCAGGACCACATGTGGCAGGCGCTGCGCACCAACGACCTCCAGCTGGTGTCCACGGACCACTGCCCCTTCTGCATGAAGGACCAGAAGGAGATGGGGATCGGCGACTTCTCGAAGATCCCCAACGGCATCGGCTCGGTCGAGCACCGCGTGGACCTGCTCTACCAGGGTGTGGTCCAGGGGCGGATCAGCCTCGAGCGCTGGGTGGAGCTGATCGCGGTGACCCCCGCACGGATGTTCGGGCTCTACGGGCGCAAGGGCGTCGTCGCGCCGGGCGCGGATGCGGACCTCGTCGTGTACGACCCGAACGGCCACACGTCCATCGGGCTGGGCAAGACCCACCACATGAACATGGACTACTCGGCCTGGGAGGGCTTCGAGGTCGACGGGCACGTCGACACCGTGATCTCGCGCGGCTCGGTCGTGGTGGACTCCGGCCAGTTCCTCGGCCGCGCCGGCCACGGCAAGTTCCTCAAGCGCGACCTGTCGCAGTACCTGATCTGAGGCCGGCATGGAGTTCGGCGTCGTCCTGCAGACCAACCCGCCCGCGTGGCGCACCGTCGACCTGGCCCGCCAGGCCGAGGCCCACGGGTTCGACTACGTGTGGACGTTCGACTCGCACCTGCTGTGGCAGGAGCCGTTCGTCATCTACTCGGCGATCCTCGCCGCGACCCACCGCGTGACGGTCGGCCCCATGGTGACCAACCCCGCCACGCGCGACTGGACCGTCCTCGCCTCGCTGTTCGCCACGCTCAACGAGATGTTCGGCAACCGCACGGTGTGCGGCATCGGCCGCGGGGACTCGGCCGTGCGCACCCTCAACGGCCGGCCGAGCGACCTGTCGACGCTCCGCGACGCCGTGCACGTGATCCGCGAGCTTGCCAACGGCCGGTCCGTCGAGCTCAACGGCCGCACCGTGCGCTTCCCGTGGTCCAAAGGCTCGGCCCTGGAGGTGTGGGTGGCCGCCTACGGCCCCAAGGCGCTCGCCCTGACCGGCGAGGTGGGGGACGCGTTCATCCTCCAGCTCGCGGACCCGGACATCGCCGCGTGGATGATCAAGGCCGTCCGCGACTCGGCCGAGGCGGCCGGCCGCAACCCGGACGAGGTCAGGTTCTGCGTCGCCGCGCCCGCGTACGTCGGCGACGGGTCCTCCCCGTCCGAGCGCGCGCACATGCGCGAGCAGTGCCGCTGGTTCGGCGGGATGGTGGGCAATCACGTCGCCGACATCGTCGCCCGGTACGGCACCGACTCGGCGATCCCCAAGGCCCTGACGGACTACGTCAAGGACCGCGAGGGATACGACTACAACGAGCATGGCCGCGCCGGGAACACGCACACGGCGTTCGTGCCCGACGAGATCGTGGAGCGCTTCTGCCTCCTCGGGTCCCCCCACGAGCACGTCGCCCGCCTGCGCGAGCTCGAGGCCCTCGGCTGCACGCAGTTCGCCGTCTACCTCCAGCACGACAACAAGGAGGAGACGCTGCGCCTGTACGGCGAGCGGATCATCCCGGCCCTCGGCGAGCCGGTGGTGGCGACGGCATGAGGCGCGTGGTTGCAGCCCTGCTCTCGCTCGTCGCGGTCGCGTCCCTCTGGGAGCTCTACACGCTGGTAGGGCCCGACGACGGCTGGTCGCTCGGCGACACGCGCCTGCTCCCGCGCACCTCCGACCTGGCGATGCCGCACACGTGGGACATGGTGACGAGGCTGTTCGAGCCGGTCTCCGGCGGCACGGGCGCGCAGCCGCTGTGGCTCGCGGTGCTCCGGGCGGGCCGGCTGTCGTTCGGCATCGCACTGGCCGGGTGGGGGATCGGCGTGGTGGTCGGCGCGCTGCTCGCGATCGCGATGCAGCGGGTGCGGATCGTCGAGTCGGCCGTGCTGCCGCTCGTCGTGCTCTCGCAGACCGTGCCCCTGATCGCCCTCGCCCCGCTCGTCCGCTCGTGGGGTGCGCAGCTCGAGCTGGGCTCGTTCGAGTGGGAGCCGTGGATGTCGGTCGCGGTGATCGCGAGCTACCTGGCGTTCTTCCCCGTGGCCGTCGGCATGCTGCGCGGGATCCAGTCGCCGGACACGATCCACGTCGAGCTGATGCGCTCCTACGGCGCCGGCTGGTGGGCCACCCTGACCCGGCTGCGGCTGCCCGCGGCGGTGCCGCACCTGCTCCCGGCGCTGCGCCTGGCCGCCGCCAACGCGGTGATCGGCACCGTCGTGGCCGAGGTGTCCACCGGCCTGCCCGGCGGCCTGGGCCGGATGATCCTCGAGTTCGCCAACTTCGCCGCGAGCGACCCGCCCAAGCCGTGGGCGCCGATCTTCGGCGGCGTGCTGCTCGGGCTCGTCGCCGCCGGCCTGGTGGCGCTGCTCGGCCGCTCGTCGCGGCGGTTCCGCCGGGCGGAGGCGACCGCGTGAGCCACGCCGTGAGTGCAGGTCACGACGAGCGCGCGGCGGCCGTCGTCGCGACCGGCGTCACCCGGGTGTTCCGCGACGGCGCCCGCGAGGTCCACGCGCTCGCGGCCGTCGACCTGCGGGTCGCCGCGGGCGAGTTCGTCTCGCTGATCGGCCCGTCCGGCTGCGGCAAGTCGACGCTGCTGCGGCTGATCGCGGACCTCGACACCCCGACGTCCGGCACCCTGGCGGTGTTCGGCCGCAGCCCGCGGGAGGCCCGGCTGGCCCGGGACTACGGCATCGCCTTCCAGCAGGCCGGCCTGCTGCCGTGGCGCACGGTGCGCGCCAACGTGGAGCTGCCGCTGGCCCTGGCCGGCGTGGGGCGCGGCGGCCGGCGCGAGCGGGCCGACGAGCTGCTCCACCTCGTCGGGCTGACGGACTTCTCCGACCACCACCCGGACCAGCTGTCCGGCGGCATGCAACAACGCGTCGCGATCGCCCGCGCGCTGGCGGAGTCGCCGTCGCTGCTGCTGATGGACGAGCCGTTCGGCGCGCTCGACGAGATGACGCGCGAGCACCTCCAGAGCCAGCTGCTGCGCATCGCGGCGGAGACGAAGGCCGCGGTGGTGTTCGTCACGCACTCGATCCCCGAGGCGGCGTTCCTCTCCGACCGCGTGGTGGTGATGTCGGCGCGCCCGGGCCGGATCCGCACGGCGGTGCCGGTGTCGCTGGACCGTGCGGTGGCCGGGGCAGGCCCGGACGCCGCCGACGAGCTGCGCAACGCCCCGGCGTTCTTCGAGGCCGTCGCGACCGTCCGCGAGGCGCTGCGCGGCGGGCACGGCGACGCGCTCGGCGTGGACGCGCCGTGAAGGGGGTCGCCCGGCAGGTGCTGCCGCCCGTGATCCTGCTCGTGGCCCTCGTCGCGCTGTGGCAGGCCGCGGTCGCCGCGTGGCGCATCCCGGCGTTCGTGCTGCCGGGCCCGGCCGCGATCGGCGAGCAGTTCCGCACCTACGCCGGGCCGATCGGCTCCGCGGCGGCGGTGACCGGCCGCAACGCCGCGATCGGGCTGATCGTCGGCGCGGTGCTCGGCATCCTGCTGGCGGTGGTCGCGGCGCTGGTCCGGTCGATCGACGTGCTGGCCGAGCCGCTGGTCGCGGCCCTGTCCGTGGTGCCGATCGTCGCCCTGGCACCGGTGCTCTACTCGATGTACGGGGCCGCCTCGGAGCAGGCGCGGGTCATCGTCGCCGCCCTGGCCGTGTTCGTGCCCGTCTACGTCAACACGCTGCGCGGCCTGCGCCAGGTGCGGCCGGTGCATCGCGACCTGATGCGTTCGTTGGCGGCCCGGCCGGCGCAGGTGGCCCGCACGGTCACCGTGCCCACGGCCGTGCCGTTCGTGTTCACCGGGCTGCGGCTCGCCTCGTCGCTCGCGGTGATCTCGGCGATCGTCGCCGAGTACTTCGGCGGCCCGCGCTCCGGCATCGGCTCGTTCATCACCACGGCCGCCGCCGGCTCCAACTACGCCCAGGCGTGGGCGTACGTGCTCGGCGGCATCGCCGTCGGCCTCGTGTTCTACGGGGCGACCTCGGTCGCGGAGCACCTCGTCGCCCGGCGGAGCGGCCCGTGAGGCCCGCCGCCCCCCAGGCGTCCTCCTGCCGACGGCGCCAGGACGGCCGGTTCCGCAGTTCCGGTGCCCACCCGGGCACGCACACCCGAGGGGAGACGACGATGAGGACCACGAAGCGTTGGGGGGCGGCCGTCGCCGCGGCGGCAGCCGCGGGGCTCTTGCTGGCGGCCTGTTCGAGCGGTGCCGGCGACGAGGCGACCGAGCCGACCGGTGGCGGGACCACCGCCGGCGAGGAGTCGGCCGGCGAGCTCACGCCGGTGAAGCTCCAGCTCCAGTGGCTGACGCAGGCGCAGTTCGCCGGCTACTACGCCGCGATCGACCAGGGCTACTACGAGGAGGAGGGGCTGGAGGTCGAGGTCATCCCGTCCGGCGGCGACATCGTGCCGCAGGACGCGCTGGCCGCCGGCGAGGTCGACTACGCGATCGCCTGGGTGCCCAAGGTGCTCGGCTCGATCGAGCAGGGGGCCGACATCACCCACGTCGCCCAGATCTTCGAGCGGTCCGCCACCCTCCAGGTGTCGTTCGCCGACTCGGGCATCGCGTCGGTGGCCGACCTCGCCGGCACGAAGGTCGGCTCGTGGGGCTACGGCAACGAGTGGGAGCTGTTCGCGGGACTCAACCAGGCCGGCGTGACGGACTTCGAGCTGATCACCCAGGCGTTCGACATGCTCGGCCTGCTGGGCGGCGACATCGACTCCGCGCAGGCGATGACCTACAACGAGTACGCCCAGCTGCTGGAGACGGTGAACCCGGACACGGGCGAGCTGTACACGGCGGACGACTTCTCCGTCATCGACTGGAACGAGGAGGGCACGGCCATGCTCCAGGACGCCATCTGGGCCGACGCGGAGCGGCTGGAGTCGGACGCGGCCTACGGCGAGACGACGGTGAAGTTCATCAAGGCCTCGATCAAGGGCTGGATCTACGCGCGGGACAACCCGCAGGAGGCCGCCGACATCGTCACGGCCGCAGGCTCCACGCTCGGCACCTCGCACCAGCTGTGGATGACCAACGAGGTCAACAAGCTGATCTGGCCGAGCACCACGGGCGGCATCGGCCTGGTGGACACGGCGGTGTGGGACCGCACGGTCGCCCTCGCGCTCGAGACGAGCAACGAGACGGGCGCGACGATCATCACGGAGGCACCGCCGGAGACGGCCTACAGCACGCAGTACGTCGAGCAGGCGCTCGCCGAGCTCGAGGCCGAGGGCGTCGACGTCGTCGGGGACGGCTTCGAGCCGATCGAGGTCACCCTCGCCGAGGGCGGCAACTGAATCACCACCTGCGGCGGGGGCGGTGCGTCCACGATGCGCCGCCCCCGCCCCGGGGCACTGCGGTTCCTGGCACGATCACGGATGGCGCGCCCGCGCCGCACCCACCGCACGGAGAGAAGCAAGCCCATGGTCCAGCAGGTCCCGTCCGGGATCGACGACGACGCCACGACGATCGCGCTCGACCGGGCGCACGTCTTCCATTCCTGGTCGGCGCAGGCCCACCTGGAGCCGACGGTCGTCGCGGGCGGCTCGGGCAGCACGTTGTGGGACCACGCGGGCAACCGCTGGCTGGACTTCTCCAGCCAGCTGGTCAACGTCAACATCGGCTACCAGCACCCCAGGGTCGTCGCGGCGATCAAGGAGCAGGCCGACCTGCTGACCACGGTCTCGCCCGCGACGGCCAACCTGACGCGCGGGCGGGCGGCGGCGAAGATCGTCGGGCACGCGCCGGACGGCTTCTCGAAGGTGTTCTTCACCAACGGCGGCGCCGACGCGAACGAGAACGCCGTGCGCATGGCGCGCCTGCACACCGGCCGCGACAAGGTGATCTCCGGCTACCGCTCGTACCACGGCAACACGGGCGCCGCGATCAACGCCACCGGCGACTGGCGGCGCGTGCCCAACGAGTTCGCCCGGGGCCACGTCCACGTGTTCACGCCGTTCCTGTACCGCACGGAGTTCTGGGCGACGAGCGTGGAGCAGGAGTGCGAGCGGGCGCTGCACCACCTGGAACGCGTCATCGCGTCCGAGGGCCCGGACTCGGTCGCGGCGATCCTGTTCGAGACCGTCCCCGGCACCGCCGGCGTCCTCGTCCCGCCGCCCGGCTACCTCGCGGGCGTCCGCGAGATCGCGACCAGGTACGGGATCGTGCTGATCCTCGACGAGGTGATGGCCGGCTTCGGCCGCACCGGCTCCTGGTTCGCGTTCGAGCCGTTCGGTGTGGTGCCGGACCTCATCACCTTCGCCAAGGGCGTCAACTCCGGGTACGTGCCCGTGGGCGGTGTGCTGATCTCCGAGGCGATCGCGAAGACCTTCGACGACCGCGTGTTCCCCGGCGGCCTCACGTACTCCGGCCACCCGCTCGCCGCCGCCTCGATCGTCGCGACGATCGAGGCGATGGAGGACGAGAAGGTCGTCGAGAACGCCGCCGCGGTGGGCCGCGACGTGCTCGGCCCCGGCCTGGCGGCCCTCGCCGAGCGCAGCCCGCTGGTGGGCGAGGTGCGCGGCTCGGGCGTGTTCTGGGCGGTCGAGCTCGTCACCGACAAGGCGACCCACGCTCCGGTGCCCGGCTCGACGGTCGCCGCCGTCAAGAAGGCCGCGATGGCCCGCGGCCTGATCCCGTTCACCGCCGACAACCGGATCCACGTGGTCCCGCCGTGCGTCGTCACGCCCGACGAGGCGGCGGCGGGCCTGGCGATCCTCGAGGCGGCGATCGCCGAGGTGGCGTCGGCATGACCAGGGCGGTCGTCACCGGCGCGTCGTCCGGCATCGGCGCGGCCACCGTCCGGCGGCTGCGTGCGCAGGGTTGGGACGTGGTCGCCACCGCGCGCCGGCTGGACCGCCTGCAGGCGCTGGCCGACGAGACCGGGGCGACCCCTCTCGCGGTCGACGTCACGTCCGACGACGACGTCGCCGCGCTCATGGCGCACCTGCGCGCGGCCGGCGGCCTCGACGCGGTGGTCAACAACGCCGGCGGCGCGCTGGGCCTCGACCGCGTCGAGGCCGCGGACGTCGAGGGCTGGCGCTGGATGTACGAGGTCAACGTGCTCGGCACGCTGCGCGTCACCAAGGCGCTGCTCCCGCTGCTTCGCGAGCGCGGCGGGGGTGACGTCGTCGTGGTGACCTCGACCGCCGCGCACGGCCCGTACGAGGGCGGCGCCGGCTACACCGGTGCGAAGCACGCCGAGCGGATGCTCTCCACCACGCTGCGCTGGGAGCTGGGCGGTGAGCCGATCCGGGTGATCGAGATCGCGCCCGGCGCGGTGGAGACGGACTTCTCGCTGGTCCGGTTCGCCGGCGACGAGGCCAAGGCGGCGGCGGTGTACGCGGGCTACAGCCCGTTGGTGGCCGACGACGTCGCGGACGCCATCGTGTGGACGCTGACCCGGCCCGCCAACGTCAACGTGGACCTGCTCGTCGTGCGCCCGGTGGCGCAGGTGAGCAACACGAAGACGGTGCGCAAGGGCTGACTACAGCGCCACGACGGCGATCACCTCGCCCGTCATCCGGTCGGAGCCGGCCATCGGCTCCTCGGTGACGGACAGCGCGGTCACGTGCGACAGGTCGCCCTCGACGAACGCGAGCACCTCGCCGCCCTCGGGCATGAACGTGGGCCCCGGGGCGGTCGAGCCGTCGGCGTGCACCATCCACAGCTGGTAGGCCATGCCGGCGCGCACCGGCATCGGCACGTCCTCGCCCACGAGCGCGGCGGCCTGCATCGCCTTGCTCATCACCACGTGGCTGGTGCCGAGGGCGACGTCGTGGCTGACGGCGTCCGGCGCGGTGGCGATCCGCATCATGTGGGCCTGGTCGGCCGCGGCCGCCTGGTCGGCCCGGATCTCGCGCACCGCCGCGGTGCCACCGGCAACGCCGCCGACGACGAGCACCACGGCTGCCGCGACGGCCGCGGGCCAGCGCCGCCGGCCGGGCACGCGGCTCGCGGGGAAGGTGTCGAGGCTCGCCGGCACCTGCGGGGTCGCGGCCGCCTGCGCGAGCGCCCGCTCGCGCAGCCCCGGCGGGGGCGGCACCGCAGCGGCCTGGCCCAGCCGGGCGGCTGCCTCGAGCATGCCGGCGACCTCGTCGCGGCAGTCGCGGCACGTGGCCAGGTGAGCCTGGAAAGCGGCGCGCTCGGCGGGCTCGAGAGCGTCCAGCGCATAGGCGCCGGTCAGGGCGTGCGGGTTCTCGGCACTCACCGTTCCGCACCCCCTTCCACACCCAGCGCGTCGCGCAGGCGGATCAGGCCGTCCCTGATCCTCGTCTTCGCCGTGCCGAGCGGGACGCCCAGCACGCCGCTGACCTCCTGGTGGGTGTAGCCGGCGAAGAAGGCCAGCTCGATCGCCTCCCGCTGCGGGGCGGTGAGGCGTCCCAGCGCCTGGCGCACCCGAGCGGCGTCGAGCGAGCGTTCGGCCTGCTCCGCCACCACGTCGCGGTCGTCGGACGCCAGGGCCGCGGCGCGGGCCGCCCGCTGCGACTGCGACACCTCGCGGCGCACGCGGTCGACCGCGCGTCGGTGGGCCATCGTCAGCACCCAGGCCATCGCGCTGCCCCTCGTCCGGTCGAACCGGGGCGCCTGCCGCCACACCTCCACCAGCACCTCCTGGCTCACCTCCTCGGCGAGGGCGGGGTTGCGCACAACGCGCAGCGCCAACCCGTACACCGGCCCCGCGACCAGCGGGTACAGCCTCTCGAACGCCGCCGCGTCCCCGCGGCCCACGAGGGCGAGCAGGGCGTCGGGGGAGGTGCCGGGGGCGTCGGACGCCCCCGGCACCGCGCGCAGGTGGTCTCGGTCCATGGGTCGCGGCAGCCCGCGCGTCAGCCCTCGGTCTCCATCGTGTCCGGCGTCTCCATCATCGAGTCCTCGGTCTCCTCCATCATCGAGTCCTCGGTCTCCTCCATCATCGAGTCCTCGGTCTCCTCCATCATCGAGTCCTCCGACTCCGTCGGCGTCTCGCTCATCATGCTGTCGTCGGTCGTCATCGTGTCCTCCGGCGTG
>Ga0255334_1001276_pt1 | contig 12109 bp, 6 predicted proteins | sample EtOH5_35cm_T3_12_FD_202080 | JGI IMG/M metagenome (GOLD analysis project Ga0255334, IMG submission 202080) | Sandy soil microbial communities from University of British Columbia, Vancouver, Canada - EtOH5_35cm_T3_129 | ecosystem: Engineered > Artificial ecosystem > Sand microcosm > Unclassified ...
TCTGTTCGGCCGTAGCCTGGTCGATGTCGATGATTCGATCCACGCGTTCGGCTTGATAGATGCGCGGCAGATATTCCGCGGGCCAGCGACGAATTCCTGGAATGCTTGCACCCGCCGCAGGCTGCACGCCGATAATCTGAATAGTTGGGTTTTGCTCTTTCAAATAACGCGAAACGCCCATGATCGTACCCGTGGTACCCATGGCACTGACAAAATGGGTGACGCTGCCTGCAGTGTCGCGCCAGATCTCCGGCCCGGTGTTTTGGTAATGTGCCGCTGGATTATCGGGATTGGCAAATTGGTCAAGCAGTTTGCCCTGACCCTGCTTGACCATGGCATGAGCCAGATCCCGAGCTCCCTCCATGCCCGCTTCGCGGCTAACCAATATCACTTCGGCACCGTAGGCTTTCATCGAATCCACCCGTTCCGAACTGGCATTGTCCGGCATGATCAATATCATTCGATAACCCCGAATCGCCGCCACCATCGCCAAAGCGATGCCGGTGTTACCGCTGGTCGGTTCGATTAAGGTATCGCCTGGGTTGATCTCGCCCCGTGCCTCTGCACCACGAATTAACGACAGTGCCGGTCGATCTTTCACTGACCCTGCGGGATTGTTACCCTCTAACTTAACCAGCAGGGTATTGCCTGTCTCGACACCTAAGCGCTGCAACCGCACCAACGGCGTGTTACCAATAAAAGCGTCAATCGTGGGATAAGGCATATTTTAAGTTTGCCATTAAATTAGGGAGCAACCTGTGTGGCGGTATCCGGCATAATATACCCCACACTTTATACAAACGGGCAAGCCTGATGCTCAAATCCTGGGGAATACGTGATCGCATGTTGCTGCTGGCGCTGGTGCCGCCGGCGCTGATCGCACTGATCGTGGGATTTTATCTCGTCAACACCCGTATTCAAGATCTACGTCAAGGTCACCAGGAGCGCGGCCAGACGCTGGCCGATCAGTTGGCCCCGCCCATCGAATACGGCCTGAAAAAAGCCGATAAGGATCTGTTGGATCACCTGATCCAATCGATGTTTAAAGATCCGACGATAGAAAATATCACGCTGCGAGATTCCGAAGGCCAAATAATTTTGGCGGCCTCTAACCAACATCGTTTACCCGTCCGCGCCAGTAACTGGATGACTCGGTTGCTGGAGCGTGGCGTTCAAGGCGCCACATCGTTTTACACGCCGATCCAGGTTTCTGATGCCTCCGCCATCGGCCGACTGGAAGTCACCTTGTCTCGAACCGAGACACAAATTCGCCAGCTCCAGGTTTTGTTTAACGGCCTGATGATCATCGCCATCGGAATTTTTGTCAGTATTTTACTCGCGCTCAGCACCAGCCGTGACATTGTTGTGCCGATTCTGCGTTTGACCCGGGCGGTGCGCAGTTTTCGCCGTGGCGAGCTAAATCGTCGCGTACCCGAACTCTCCGGCGGCGAACTCGGTACACTCGAACGCGGCATCAACGCCATGGCCGAATCCTTGATGGCTAACCGATTAGAGCTTCAGGGGCAAATTTATCAGTCCAATGCCGAGCTTCGGCAAACCCTGGAAGAAATTGAAGTCAAGAACGTAGAGCTGGATTTAGCCCGCCGTCGAGCCGAGGAAGCCAACCGAGTTAAATCGCGGTTTCTCGCCAACATGAGCCACGAAATTCGCACCCCCGTTAATGGCATCATTGGCTTTACTCGGCTGCTAAATCACACCACATTAGATGGCGAACAAGGCGAATACGTACAAATCGTAAGGAAAGCATCGGAAAATCTGCTCGCCATCATCAACGATATCCTCGATTTTTCCAGCATTGAAGCCGGAAAATTAGTCATCGATCATACCGATTTTGACCTTCGCGAACTGGTAGAAGAAACCGTCGGCCTGCTGGTCCCACAGGCTTACGAAAAAAATCTGGAGATTGTTTCGCTGTGTTATGAAGACGTGCCCACCCGGGTTCGCGGTGATGCCGTGCGTATCCGCCAGATTCTTACCAACTTACTCTCCAATGCCGTCAAATTCACCCTGCAAGGCAGCGTCGCTGTCCGCGTCATGCGGGAGGATGATATTAATGGCCATGTCGTGCTCAAAATCATCGTCAGCGATACCGGAATCGGCATCCCCGAAGATCTGCAAAGCCAAATTTTCGAAGCCTTTACCCAGGGCGACTCCAAAACCAGTCGGCGTTTTGGCGGCACCGGCCTGGGCTTGTACATCTCCGAGCGGTTGATTCGCGCTTTAGGTGGAAATATCGGTTTTGCCAGCAAGTCGGGTGATGGGTCAAAATTCTGGTTTACTCTGCCGCTACTCGAAGTCACCGAGACTCAGGCGCCCATTGTTGATGAAGCGGGGCCACTGGCCGGTCATGCGGTATTGATACATGAACCGCACGAGCTAACCAGTTTAGCGCTGCGTCACTTGCTGCAAACGTGGCAAATGACCGTGAGCGAAATCAGCGATGAAGCCAAATTCACGCACTTTTTATCGCGCCATAAATCGAAGAATGCATCCGCACCAGAAATTATTGTGCTTGGGTTAAATGCCCCAACGGCTCTAAGCCCATCAACCCGCCAGCTACTCAAAAAAATTCGCGGTGCGGGTTATCCCGTGGCTGCCTTGATTAACTCGGTTGACCGCCAGCTTCAACAGGCCGTGTATTCGGCAGGCGCCGACGTGTGCCTGCCCAAGGTGCTTAATCGTGGAAAGTTATACGATCAGCTCAGCCGACTGATCGGCGCTCCTGCGTCGGCCACACCCATTGCGCTGCCAAGATCTGTCGATGCTCAGCCCCTACAGGGCCTGAAATTACTGGTGGCTGACGATAACCGAATTAATTTGCGCCTGATAATCACCCTGCTGCAGCGCATGGGTGCCCAAGTTGATGCAACCGACAACGGCGAAAAAGCCACCGCCCGTTTTGCGGCAAGCGTATACGATGCCGTCCTGCTGGACGTTCATATGCCCGGTGTCTCTGGCTTAGAGGCCACGCGGCGGATGCGCGCTATGGAGGGCGACCGACGCCATACCCCCATCCTGGCCATTACCGCCAACGTCATCACCGAAGAGCTTGATCGCTTTCGCCAGGCCGGTATGGATGACTGCCTTACCAAGCCAATTAATGAGCAACAACTCGCCGAGGTTTTGCGCCGGTTATGCGGCCTTCCCGCACCGGAGCAGAGCACATCAGCAGCAAACGCAAATCCTGAACTTGCCCTGCCCGCCGATTTATTGGCCGATTTATTAGTTGATTTACGCGACCAGTCGCGGGCTCTGAGTCAGTATCTAAGGCAAGGTAACTACTCAGAAGCCGCCGAAATCACCCACAAAGTTCACGGCTCAGCGGCCGTCTGTAAACTCAAAACCATCAAAGAGGCCGCCGCCGCCCTGGAAAAACACCTGCGCTACGAGCCGTTGGGCCATCAAACTCAATTTTTACACGAGCATCTGGAGCTGGAGATTCAAACCTTCATTGCCCTGCATAAAGACGGAGCCGACGTTTAGACAATAATTTTACCGTTCCCTTCCGGCCTCATGAAAGGCTTTGCGGACGGGTGACAGCAGATATTGCAGAACCGTGCGCTTGCCCAGATGGATCTCCGCCGTCACCTGCATGCCGGCCGTTAATTCGTGTACCTGGCCGGCCCCCTCTAAAGTCTGTTGATCGAGAAGAATTAAGGTCCGATACCGCAGGCCTTGTTCACTCTTGGCCCGGTCACTCGGGTTGGATTCCGCTGGGGCGTTGTCCTGGGCGTCGGCGCTGACGTGACTGACTTTGCCGTTCAGCAGGCCGTATTTCTGAAACGGGTACGCCGCCAGTTTGATCTGCGCCGTCTGATCGGCATGAACGAAGCCGATATCCTGGTTGCTGACCCAGACTTCCGCTTTTAACGGGTCGTGATCGGGCACTAAGGTCATCAGGACGGTGCCCGGCTGCACCACCGTGCCCGGGGTGTGGGTGGCTAAATCCTTAACAATCCCCGCCTGTGGGGCTTTGAGTTCCATTAAGTTGTGCCGGTGCTCTTGTTTGCCCAGCTCCTGCTTGAGTTTGTCGAGTAACGTCAAGGTATCGGTGCGTTCGGCCTGCAGTTGCTGGCGATACTCGGCTTCGATCCGCTTTAAATGCTGTTTTGCTTCGGCCAGGGTGGACTTGGCCGCCCGAATAATTGCCAACTGCGCCTGCCCGTCCTGTTCTTTTTCGATCCGGTCCCGGGCTTTCTCGCTGACCTGAAACTTGGCCACGTAGCCTTGTTCGCCCAATTGGGCGTAAGCGGCTTCCTGCTCCCGGTAATGCGGCAGGATGTCGGCCAGTTTGGCCTGGATTTGCTCGGCGGCGCTGAGTTCGTGGCGGGTTTTGTCCAAGGTGTCGCGGGCTTCGGCCACCTCGCGCTCGTGGGCGTGGCGATTGGCCTGGTAGTGAGCAAACGCCTGCGCATACAGGTCGGCCGGGTCATCGGCGGTTTTCTTAAACGCCTGGCCGGTCAGCTGGGCGTCGATACGCCGCAAGGCCAGGCCTTTGGCTCGGTAATCCACTAACACCTGGTCACGATCGGCTTCGGTGGCCACCGCATCCATGCGTAACAGCACCTCGTTAGCGGCCACTCGCTGGCCTTCATGCACTAGGATTTCTTTGACGATGCCGGCCTCGGTGGGTTGGACGATCTTCAGGTAACTGGTCGGCACCAGCTTGCCCTCGGCCACCGCCACGATGTCCAGGGTGCCCAGCGTCGCCCACAGCAGGCCCACGCCAAACAAGCCCAGCAACAAGGCCAAGGTGAGCCGGGCAGCCGGGTGCGGCGGCCGGCGTTCGATGGCCAGCAGGCCGGGATGAAAGTCGTCGACACCGGGGTCGGTTTTGATTAGACGCATACGTTGTGTTCCTTAATTAAGTACGCGGTGGCTAGGCAGCGCCGTTGTGCCTAACCACCGTCGTATTTAGACGGCCATCAACTTAAGGTCGCCGGCCCGCCGGAGAGACCGGGCAGCGGCCGCAAAGCCTGATTGGCGGCGCCAAAGCCGGCGGCGCCGATCACTTCCTGCGCCGCCGTGGCGCTGAGGCCGGTGAGCTGACCGGTCTGACCGTAATAGTAGGCCAGATCCCCGCCCAGAGCGGCACTGTCACCACTGCCACTTAACTGGTAGTCGCTCAAGGCTTGGGTGATTGCCCAGGAGGTCAATGACGGGTTGGCGGCTTGTGCTTGATCAAACTGCGCCACCAGGCCGGTAAAGTTAAACTGCTCCACCGCATCATCCGTCAAAGGATCGCCCCCGTCGGGGGCATAATCCGTATTGGCCCCGACGATGACCTGTAAGGTGGCCACGCTCTGGTTGCTGGCACCGCTGGCGTACCAGTCCTTGAAAGTCAGGCTGTCGCCCCCGGCGACGTTCAAAATCAGGTCGTTGCCGGATTTGCTTAAGCTCAGGTCGGTGTAACGAACACCGCCGCCCAGCGACACGGTGTTGTCCGTACCCACCCCGCCGTTGAGGGTGTCGGCGCCGTCACCCCGGTTGAAGACGATGAGGTCCGCCCCGTTACCGGTGTTAATCACGTCATTGCCCTGGCCGCCGATAAACAACTCCGCCGACGCCCCGCCGGTCAGGGTATCGTTGCCGGCCCCGCCGTTAAAGTAAGCCGTGCCGGAAGTATCGCTTAAGCGGTCATTGCCGGCGCCGCCTTCTAATAGATCGTTGCCGGTGCCGCCGTTGAGGGTGTTGGCCGCACTGTTGCCGATCAACAGGTTATTGAGCGCATTGCCGGTGCCGTTGATCGCGGCTGTGCCGGTTAACGTGAGGTTCTCGACGTTGGCCACCAACGTATAAGTAACGCTGGACTGCACATTGTCCACGCCTTCGTTGGCGTTTTCAGTGACGACATCGCCGGTGTTGTCGACCACGTAGGTGTCATCGCCAACACCCCCCAACAACTTATCTGCACCCGCCAAGCCATTGAGGGTGTCGTTGCCGGCTCCGCCGGTCAACGTATTGACTGCACTGTTGCCAGTCAGTACGTTATTGAGAGCATTGCCGGTGCCGTTGAGGGCGGCCGTGCCAGTTAACGTGAGGTTCTCCACGTTGGCTGCCAGGGTATAGGTAACACTGGACTGCACATTGTCCACGCCTTCGTTGGCGTTTTCAGTGATCACATCGCCGGTGTTATCGACCACGTAGGCATCATTCCCCGCGCCACCCCGCATTGTGTCAAGCCCGGCACCTCCCGACAGGGTATTGGCCGCTTCGTTACCAATCAGCAGGTTGTTAAGCGCATTGCCCGTGCCATTAATCATGGCCTCACCAGTCAAAATTAGGTTCTCGACGTTGGCTGCCAGGGTGTAGGTAACGGCGGACTGCACCGTGTCTATGCCGGCATTGGAATTTTCGGTGATGGTGTCCACCGCATCTTCAAAAATATACGTATCATCGCCGGCACCCCCCAACAACTTATCTGCGCCCTCAAGGCCATCCAGGGTATCGTTGCCGGCCCCGCCGGTTAGCGTATTCGCGGCCTCATTACCCGTCAGCCAATTATTGAGACCATTACCGGTACCATTAATAGCGGTCTCACCCGTCAAGATCAGATTCTCAACGTTGGTACCCAGCGTATAAGTAAGGCTCGTTTGTACGGTATCGGTGCCTTCGCTGGCATTTTCGGTGACGATATCGCTGGCATGATCAACTTCGTAATAATCGTCTCCAGCACCCCCCCGCATCGTATCAATCCCCCCTGCACCGAAAAGGAGGTCACTGCCGGCCCCGCCGGTCAGAGTATTGGCGGCGCTGTTACCCATGATCACGTTATCAAGGTCGTTGCCGGTGCCGTTAATGGCGGCCGTTCCCGTCAAGGTTAGCTCCTCAACGTTAACCCCTAGTGTAAAGGTAACGCTGGATTGCACTCTGTCCCAACCTTCATGGGCATTTTCGATAACTACATCAGCGGTATTATCTACGTAGTAAAAATCGTCCCCAGCACCGCCACTCAGGGTATCCGCCCCCGCACCGCCGGTCAGAACATTGGTAGCCTCATTGCCAATAATTACATTGTTTAAGTCATTGCCTGTGCCATTAATGGCCGCCGTACCGGTCAAAGTCAGATTCTCAATGCTGGACTTCAACGTATAGGTGATCTTCGACTGCACACTGTCGGTGCCTTCATCCGTATATTCGACAACGACATCTCCTGTATTATCGACCACGTAGGTGTCATTGCCTGTACCACCGGTCATCCTATCCGCCGCGAGACCCCCATCAAGGCGATCATTACCGGCGCCGCCGGTCAGGGTATTGGCGTTACCATTGCCAATAATTACATTGTCGAGAGCGTTGCCAGCGCCCACCTGGGCATTGAATTTTAAGGTCAGATTCTCAACGTTGTCGCCCAGCGTGTAGTTAAAATCGGACGTTACACTGTCGATACCTTCATTGGTGTTTTCGGTAACAATGTCGCCGATATCATAAATTACGTAATCATCGTTGCCCGCCCCACCTATCATGGTGTCAACGCCATAGCCGCCATGAAGCAAATCGTTGCCAGCGCCACCGATCAGGGTATTGGCGGCGCTATTGCCATAGATCAAATTGTCGAGCGCGTTGCCGGCCCCATCAATGGCATCCACACCATCCAATATTAGGTTTTCAACGGTAGCTCCCAGCGTGTAGGTAATACTGCTCGACACCGTGTCGGTGCCTTCATTGGCATTTTCGGTAACCACATCGCTGACATGATCAACTACGTAGACATCATCGCCGGCGCCGCCCATCATCACATCCGCCCCCGCGCCACCGTTTAACGTATTGGCCGCACTGTTGCCGATCAGCAGGTTGTTGAGGGTGTTACCGGTACCATTAATGGCCGCTGTACCCGTTAGGGTGAGGTGCTCCACATGGGTCGACAACCCGTAAGTAACGCTGGATTGAACACTGTCGATGCCTTCATCGGCATTTTCAGTGATCATGTCGCCGGTAAGACTCGTCTCGGTGTTGGTATCAATAATATAGGTATCGTCGCCCGTTCCGCCTGCCAGCGCATCGGCCCCCGCGCCGCCATCCAGATGATCGTTATCCGCCCCGCCGGCGAGCGCATCGTCACCGCCAGCACCCAACAGCGTGTCCACGCCCGCGCCACCGTCCAGGGTGTCATTGCCGGCACCCGCCAACAGTTGATCGTCGCCGGCCTCACCAAAGAGCTGGTCGTCACCCTCACCACTATCAAGGGTATTGGCAAGACTATTGCCAACGATCACATTGTTGAGGGCGTTGCCGGTACCATTAAGGGCTTCCGCGCCGGCCAAGGTCAGATTCTCAAAGTGGGCGCCCAGCGTGTAGGTAAAGTTAGACTGTATACTGTCGGTACCTTCGCCAGCATTTTCGATAACTACATCGCCGACGTTATCAAAAAGGTAAGTATCGTCACCCGTACCGCCAGCCATCGTATCCACCCCAATACCACCATCCAGGCTATCGTTACCGGCACCGCCCAACAGTTGGTCATCGCCGACTTCACCAAAGAGCTGGTCGTCACCGTCGCCGCCGTCCAGGCTATCGTTACCCGCCTCACCGTAGAGCTGGTCGTTATTGATGCCGCCATCAAGACTATCGTTACCGGCACCGCCGTTAAGTAAATCGTTGCCAATACCGCCTAGCAGTTGGTCGTTGCCGGCTTCGCCGAAGAGCTGGTCATTATGGTCACCACCATCCAGGCTATCGTTACCGTCACCACCGTTAAGTAAATCGTTGTAGGCACCACCTAACAGTTGGTCATCGCCAGCCCTACCAAAAAGCTGGTCGTCACCGTCACCGCTGTCCAGGGTATCGTTACCGGCATCGCCATCAAGGATATTGGCAGCGCTATTGCCAACAATTACATTGTCGAGGACGTTGCCGGTGCCATTAATAAGAGACCAGGCGTTAAAAGCCAAAGTCAGATTCTCAACGTTGGCTGACAGTGTGAAAGTAACACTGGACTGTACGCTGTCGATACCTTCGCCGGCCGCTTCAATAACCACATCACCGGCATTATCAACCACGTAGTCGTCATTGCCAGCGCCGCCGTAGAGCGTATCGCTGCCATAACCCCCGTTGAGCGTGTCATTGCCCGCGTTGCCAATCACAAAATCGTTACCGCCGTTACCGTTGAGCACGGCTCCGCTTGCCGCGCCAGTCACCAGGTCGTTACCGGTGCTGCCCACGCCATCCGTCCGATGGGTGTAACCGAATTCACCAAGCACTTCCGTTACCGTCGTCATCAACACCGGATCACCACCACTCACGGCGTCCGTCATCCAGCCGCTCAGTTGCTCGTGGCCGGTCCAGCCTAGATCCTTGAGATTGGCGCCAGCGATACGTTGCAGATCCAGCAGGTCGCGCATAGCTTCCGCCGGGGCTTGAACGTAGCGGGCCTGAAAAGCCACCTCGACCTGGGAGAAATCCATACCGATGCCGGTCTCGGTAAGGATTAAGGTGATAGCATCCAAATAGGGTTGGAGTCGAGTCTGCATTAGCAAGCCGTCATAAACGGACTGACGCAGCGCGGTATAGGCACTTTCCATGAACTGAATCTGCGCCGCCGACAGGGTGACGACGTACAGGTCGTAGTCGCCTATTTGTCTCGAAGCCGTGCCGTCGGATGTGGCGTCTACCGATGCAACGGCGAAGCGCGCCCCGGTATACACCGCCTCCGGCTCGATAGTAACGAAGGTCATGCCGTTGAATTTTTCCAGAACGGCGATTATTTCTGTGAGGCGCGCTTGTTGCGCGAGCAGGGCTTCGTGTTGCGCGATTTGCTCGGCGGTGGGCGGGGTACTGCCCGCACTACCACTCGGACTGCCACTCGAACTAGCAAACGTCGTGTCTGAACCGACGACATCCCGAGGGGTCAGCCCCGCCACCAGGTAAATCAATCCATCCCCTTGGGCCGCCACTTTCTCGACACTGGTCTGAAAGTCGCTGGTCGCCGCCCATTGAGCAATCACCCCATCGACCTGCGTCATCTGTTCCGCCTTGGTATCGGCGGCGGCGTAGTTGGCCAGTGTATTGCCCAGCGTGGGTGACAAACTAACCGCTTCGCGCAGGTCACGCACCCGGCCAGAGCCCTGCATATCCGGCAGGGCCTGAGCTTGCGCGGTCAGTGGCACGGTGTCGGGGAATTCGCGGTAGAAGGGGTTGTCGGCAAGATCAACATCGGCCAGCCCGCCGGTGATTTGGCCGACAGTGCCTTCGCTGCCATCGGCTTTGATAAAGGTACCCAAATCAGCGATCTGGTTGCCGTTGGCCAGTGGTTGGGCGTTTTCTTGTTTGGCTACGTGCAAGCCCACAATGCCGAGAGCTTCCAGCGTCTTCAGCTCGGCAGCCTGGCTGATGCCGTCACTGTTGGTATCCTGCCAGACCCGCAGGTGGGCCCAGTGGGCATCCTGAGCGTTGACGATGCCGTCAGCATTGGTGTCTTCTTGGGCTAACGCGGCAAAACCATCGGCGGTCTGACCGCCGGCATACGTCGGGGTGCTGTCACCAAACAGTTCGGCACCATTATCGATGGTGCCGTTGCCATTGCGATCAAAGACCAGAAAGCCGTCATCGGGATGGATCCAGCCGGTGGCGTTCTTAATGCCGTCACCGTCGTGATCGAACAGGATGGGGTCGTTGGCATTGATGCCGATGGTTTCGATACCATCGCCGTCGAGGTCGAGCGTCAGCGGATCGCGAGTCGGGAACCAGTTGCGAGCAGAGGTCCACCAGCCATTGACGGTGTCCACAATGCCACCAATCAGGTCACCATATCCAATGTAGAGCTCAAGGATAGCCAATAGTGCAGACAGCTGTGGCCAGTTAATATGCGGCCTACATTCTCTATTCCCTGTAGGATGTTTCCATCAAGTGGTGGTGATGAAAGATTTGGTGGCAAAGGATATGACGAGTTTGGCCAAGCTGGCCCATCAGGGAATGACGGATTGGTAGGCCAGTTTCTTTCCGAATATGGTGTAGTATTAGTACTGTCAGCATCACTCCATGCTTGGGGATCCATCCAATTCGCGGACCCATTAGGGTCAGATGCCCCCGCCCCATTCATACTTTGATCCATTTTCAAACGCGCTTCCCTTACAACCTCATCCCAAGACTGCGCATTTTTGCCTATTTCTTGGCCTGTAATATTGTTACCCACATCCATTTCTGTATTTATAGCCGGCTGCCCCTCTCTAACAAGATTGTCCGCCTCATGCGCCGAAAGCAAGGCGTGCGCGACATCCTCTCCAAAAACTCTTGTTAATTCAGCAGACAACAATAAATGGCGGTATGCATCTTGAGGTCCATTCTCTTTGCCGGGGAGATTAGCACTCCCTGCCTCATTGGTCACAGTCCGAGTAATATCGTTAATTTTAGAAACAATTTCTGAAGGCGTCATATCGTTTTCTCCCTGTTAATTACTAAAAAATACTCACGCATCGAGCGCCGCATCTTAGCTCTTTTTTAGTTAAAGACATTTCCTCCATACACCTATGGTGATATTTTTCAAAAGTACAAAAATATTGTTTATCCTCATTATTTACAATTACTCGCACACTAAAGATATTATTTTTTGGATAAGAAAATCTTTTGGGATTAAAAAAAGCGTTTTGTTTATTTTGTAATTCTTGCGAACACTTAGTAATAGGTAATCCATTAAGCAAGCAACTCTGAATCACTATTTTTTCACCAGTTTCATTTCCAATCATTAGATCCATGTCGGAACGAATGAATAAGTTAAAAATAATATAATTAATATAAATAATACAAATAACGATGGAGCTAATAAAAAATAGTGCTAAACCATCGATAAATACAAATTTTAAAATCGCCTTAAGCCTCATGACGATCCCCCTTAGCGGGATCGGTGGGCCGAGGGGCGATTTGAACCACGCCGTCGATGTGCAGGCCTTTGGGGAGCCGGTGAACAATAAACAACAGACCACGCTTTTCGTTCATGCAGCCATTCTCCATTCACCATTTGCACAATGAGCTTGCGCGGTCAGTGGCACGGTGTCGGGGAATTCGCGGTAGAAGGGGTTGTCGGCAAGATCAACATCGGCCAGCCCGCCGGTGATTTGGCCGACAGTGCCTTCGCTGCCATCGGCTTTGATAA
>Ga0255334_1001277_pt1 | contig 12101 bp, 6 predicted proteins | sample EtOH5_35cm_T3_12_FD_202080 | JGI IMG/M metagenome (GOLD analysis project Ga0255334, IMG submission 202080) | Sandy soil microbial communities from University of British Columbia, Vancouver, Canada - EtOH5_35cm_T3_129 | ecosystem: Engineered > Artificial ecosystem > Sand microcosm > Unclassified ...
AGGCTGGCGCGGGCATGCTGCAGGAGGAAAGTGGAATAGCTCCGGGCGGCGTCCATGGCCTCGAACCAGGAAATATCCACGGCGGGGCGGCGGGCCTCGGGCGTGTCGGTCGCGGGGCATTCGGGCAGGCGCAGCGCATCGAACTGGGCGCGGGACACCTCATACTTGCCCATGAAGAAATGCCGCGGCTGCCGCCCGCCGCCGAAGGGCCCGACCAAGTTTACCCGGCGCAGGGTCTCGATATAGCCGGCCTCGGTGTCGGCACTGCCGAGCAGGGCCGGCCGATCGTCCAGTGCGCCGTCGCCGGTGGGGGTTTCGACCTTGCGGAACACCATGGCGCCGCCGCAGGGCATGGGCAGCACCAGGTCATCCTCGGCGGGGGCTGGGTTGAAGGTGCTAGCGGGCCAGCCGGGTTGCGCGGTCGCAGCGGTGGGCGCGACCGCCGTCAAGAGCAGAAGGAACAGCAACAGCCTAGCCATCGCGCAAGCCCTCCGCCGGGTCGATCGCCGCGGCACGGCGGGCGGCGGCGGCGGCGGCGATCACCGCTGCCGCCATGGCCAGAGCACAGGCGCCGCCGACCTCCCGCACCCCGATCCGGGCGAGGTCACGCCCATCCGCGGCACCCAGCAGCGCCAGCCGGTTCACGACCGCCGCCGCCCCCTGCGCCACCGCCGCCGCCACGAGCGTCCCGAGCAGGGCGAAGACCAGCGCCTGCCAGACCGGCAGCATGACCAGGGCCGCCCGGCGCATCCCCATCAGGCGCAGCAGCGCCAGGGTGCGCCGTTTGCGTTCGACCGAGGCCCAAAGCGCCGCTGCCAGCCCCAGCACGAAGCCGGCGCCACCGACCGCTGCGATGACGGCAACTCCGGCGGTGAGGTTGCGGTCCAGCGCCAGCAGGGCTGCGACATCCTCGGAGCGGGAGGCGGTTTCGATGTTTTCCGCGCGCAGCAGCGCCACGAGCCCGGGCACGTCCTCCAACCGGCGGGCGTAGAGGCGAAACCCTTCGGCGATGCGGACGCCGTCGGTGTCGGGGGCGCGGCGGTCGATGAAATCCTGGATGCCGCGGCCGAGCGCCGGCTCGGCGAAGATCGCATCCCGGGCGCTGGCCGCAGGCGGGGCGATGGCGGCGACGGTGATGGCGGCGCGAAAGATCTCTTCGGCCCCGGTCAGGATCACCCGTAGGCGCAAGGCATCGCCCGGTCCCACGCCCAGGCGCTGCGCGGCCCCGGTGGAGATCACGACCTGCCCCTCCCGCGGGGTCGGCAGCCCGCGCAGCAGGGGATCGCCGGCGGCGGTCGGCAGCACCTCGACCGGGATGACATGGCCGGGGCGGGCCGCGGCCTCCAACCGACCGGTCGCGGCCAGCAGCCGGGTGCGCGGGATGACGAAGCCGACATCGGGCCGGGCGGCGAGGGTGGCGAACCAGTCCTCGGCCAGGGCGAGGTTGGTGGTGTTCACGATCTCCCGCGCGCGGGGGCTGGCGGACATGTCCTCGGCCATGCCCGCGATGACGCCGGCCCGCAGCCCGGCGAGCAGGATCAGCGGTGCGATCACCGCTGCCAGCGCCAGCACGCTACACAGGGTGAAGGCCGGTTCATGGCGCAGGTCCGCCAAGGCCAGGCGCAGGACGCGCATCAGGCAGGGACCGGCTCGGCCAGGATCGAGGCCATCTGCCCCGGCACCGGGCGCAGCGGCGCCAGGGCGAAGCCGTGGCGGGCGGCGGCGGCGGCGTCATGGGTCGCGAGCAGGACCGCGGCCCCCGCCTCCCGCGCCTGATCGGCCAGTAGGGCGAGGATGGTTTCGGCCATGTCGGGATGCACGCTGGCGGTGGGCTCGTCGGCGATGACGACCCCGGGCCGATGCGCCAGCGCCCGCAGGATCGCCGCCCGCTGCCGTTGCCCGACCGAGAGCGCGACCGGCAGCCGGCCGAGCAAGGCGGCAATGCCGAGCGCCTCGGCGAGGTGGCGGATCCGGGCCTCGTCGCGGCGGCGGGAAAACGCCTGCGCCAGCCGGGCATTTTCATGCAGGGTCAGGAAGGGGATCAGCCCGCCGGTCTGCAGCACATAGCCGAAACAGGCGCCCCGCAGCCCCGCCAGCGTCTCCAGCCGCCCCTGGCGCCAGAGGGCAGCGGCATCGGTGCCGGCAACTTCCAGCACTGCGGCGGCCTCGGGCCGGGCGGCGAGGGCGGCGACGTCCAGCAGCGTGGACTTGCCGGTGCCCGAGGCGCCGGTCACCGCCACCAGCCCGCCGGCCGGCAGGTCGAGGGCCGGCACTTCCAGCGAAAACACCGCGGGACCCGAACGCCGCCGCGCGATCACGCCACGCAGCCGCAGCGCATCGGTCACGGCAGGCTGTCGAGCGGTACCGGAAACACCGCCGCCCCGGGCTGGGTGCCGCTGCCGAGCTGGACCCAGAGCGCCGGCGTGCGGGCGTATTCGGCATAGAGCCGCAGTTTGGCCTCCAGCGTATTCAGCAATTCCCGCTGTCCGCCCGGTTGCAGGTTCAGCCAGTCCTGTTCGGTCAGCTCCATGACTTGGCTGCGATAGGGCAGCCCGTCGAGGTACTCGCCAAAGGCGCCGCCCATGCGGTCCAGATTGCCGATCCGCCGCGGGTCGCGCGCCGCGGCCAGGGCCGCGTTGCGGATATTGGCAAACACCGTCTGGGGGGCGAGGCGGCCGGCATTGGCCTGCTCCACCACCAGTTGCAGTGCCGCCTGCAGATCCGAAAGCTGATCGCGGGTCAGCAATACCCGCACATCCAGATTGGCGCGGTCGGGGTTGCTGAGATCGCGATCGGCGGTGAAGGAGCGCACGATATCCGGGGCCTGGGTCTCCTGAATGCGGCCGAGGTAGGACAGCCGCATCGCCGCAGCCACCACCGCGACCTGCTGGGCGACCTGGCTCGGCGCCGCGGCCGGGATATCGCCACGCAGCTGGCCGAGCGGCGCGCCGGTCAGGGCGGCGACCTGACGCAGCAGGGCCTCGGTGATCTGTTCGACGGTGGTGCCGAAAGCGCCGACCTCGCCGCCCGGGATCGGGTAGTAGAGCGGCGCTGAGGCGCCATCGAACCGCGTCAGCTCGGTATATTGCGCCCGGGCATGGGCGTGGTTGTTCTGGCCCTCGGGCGTCAGCAGATGCAGTACGAAGGGTGCGACCTGCGCCTGCTTCAGCAGGTCGCGGATTCCCGAAATGCTGAGCCCGGTGGCGCCGCGCGGATCGGGCGCCACCCGCGCCCCGGCATCGGTGATCATGATGAGGAAGCGGCCGCCGTAGCTCGACCAATCGACCTCATCCAGCGCGGCCTTGATGCCGGCCAGCGCATCCTCGTCGAACCCTTCGTTGGATTCCGAAGCGGCGCGGGCGGCGGCGATCTGCGGCAGCACGGCGCTGACGGGGGCGGCGAAGTCCGGGCGGGCATAGACCCGCGTGACGTATTCCAGCGCCGGGTTGTTGTCGGTGGCGTCGCGGAAGGCGATCAGCCCGAAGCGGAAACGGTCGCGCAGCGCCGTCTCGCCAACCCGTGCCATGACATTGCGGATCGCATCGCGGGTGCGGTCCAGATAGGGCTGCATGGACAGGGTCGTGTCCACCACGAAAACCAGCGCGCCCCGGAAATCCGCGAGCGGATCGCGCGCCGGGGGGGTGGCGGGCGCCTGGCGTTCGGCGGGGGCGGAGGCGACTTCCAGCAGCCGCATGCGGTTGCCGCGCTCATTCTCCACCTCCTCGGCCGAGAGCACCGGCAGGAGGTAGAAATTGCGGGAGATGTCGACGAAGGTTTCCGGCTCCAGCGCGATGACGCGCCCGTCGTTCGCGCGGCGCGCCGCGGCGGCGGCGACCGGCATGTCGGCCGAGAGGATGATCCGGCGCAGCGGATCGCGTTCGGCGAAGAACATGGTCCGCTCGCGGCCCACGGGGTTGGTGAAGGCCAGCACCATGGTCTGCCGCCAGGCGACGGTCTGGTCCTCCCGCATCCAGCCTGTGGTCGCGCCCTGGGCGTCGGGCCCGACCTCGATCCAGCCGTTCTGGCGCGCATAGACATGGAACAGGGTAAAGCCGGGGACCGGCCGCCCGTCGGGCGCATCGGGGCGGCTGTGCAGGGTGGCGCCGGGGCGGACCAGGACCTTCTGGGTCAGGGTCTGCTTGCCGTCCATGATCAGGGCGCTGCGCTGGCCATGGGCGGGCGGCGCCTCGACGCGGACGCCGCGCCCCTGGGCGAAGGCAAGGCCGGGCAGCAACAGCAGCACGCAGAGAAACCGCATCATGGCCAATTGTCCTGCAAAGCGATGGCGGCGACCGCATCCCCGGCGGCCGCGGCGGCTTCCAGCCGGGTGCGAAGGGCGGCCCGGGCCGGCGCTGCGGCAGGATCGCCGGCCTGTTCCGCCGCGCGCCAGTATTGCGCGGCCTTGGCGGGGTTCGGAACCGAAAGCGCGCCGCCGGGGATGAAACTTGCGGGATCGTAGAGCCGGGCCAGCGCGCTCATCGCCGGCCCATAAGGGGCGTTGGCGGCCACTTCCAGCAGCAGCAGCGCGTCCTGGTGGCGGCCCTGGGCTTGGCGCGCCTCGGCGATCGCGAACACGCGGTCGGGGGGGAGGTTCAGGGCGGCGATTTCGGCCGGGGTCATGCTGTCGGTCGGGTCGCCGGCGAGGGCCGGTGCGGGTTCGGGTGCCGGTGCGCTTTGTGGCGGGGGGCCCGGTTCGGGCGTCGCGATTTCGATGGACGGCGGCGGGGCGGGCGGCCGGTCGAGCATGGCGAGCAAGGGCTCGCGGAACCACCAGCCGGCCGCCGCGGCGGCGGCCAGCAGGATCAACAGCAGCAGCAGCAGAAGCGGCGCCCGGCGGCGCGCGGCACTCGCCGGCGCGGTCGGATCGAGCAGTGGCCGCGTTGTGGGTCCGGGCGACGGTCCCGCGGGTGTGCCGGCCGGCGGGCCGGTTTGGTCGGGGGAGGCGCGTGTCACCACCGTGCTGTCGGGGTCCGGCCCGGAAGGCGGACCGGACAGCGGCTGCGGCGTCCGATCCTGCGGCGGCGCGGGCTGGACCTTGGGCGGCGCCACCGGTCGCACGCCCGCAAAGCCGCCGCGGGCGGCGGCGGGGAGCGGCGCGATCTCGGGCCACATCACCACCTCGGCCAGACCGACCTCCGGCAGGGCCAGGCGGATGGGGCCGGCTTCGAGATGCTCGACCACGGAGGGGCCCAGCACCAGGACCAGATCCTCGCCGGATGCCGATACCGCATCGGGCACCAGCCGCGCCGAGGCGACCTGCCAGCCCTCCGGCCCCAGGCTGTCGGCGCCATAGCCCTCGCGTCCGATCGCCACGGCCGAGACCTCGCGCCCCGCCATCCCCGGCACCGTGATGCGCGCGAAGCCGCCCTCGGGATGGGCGGGGTCTTCCTCGATCCGGATCATGCGGCGCGGGCAGCGGTCAGGGCGGTGTCCAGATCGGCCAGGATGCGGCCGAGCACCACGTTGCGCGCCACATCCACCTGGTCGTCGCCATCGCCCTGCAGGTTCAGATCGATGGAGCGCAGGAAGGCCTGGATCCAGTCGAGGCTCTGCTGGCGATCGTAATCGGCGGCGGTCTCGCCCAGATCCGGGATGGTTTCGGCCGCCAGCCGTGGCGCAAAGACCGGGCGTCGGGCGGGGCCGACCACGGGCCGATCCGCGATCGGCATGGCGTCGAAGCCAAGCGCCGCGACAAAGCCGCCGATCCGCAGTGCCGCGCAGAGCCCGCAGACCGCGGCGGCCGCCGAAGCATGCCGCCGAAACGCCAGGATGGCGCGCAATTCCCCCGCCAGCGCCGATTGCAGATGCAGCCGGCGGGCCGAGCGCAGCAGTTCAGCGACTAGGGTTTCCGCCGTCTCCGCGTTCAGCCCATAGAGCGTCCTGGCGGCCGGGCTGTCGGCGAAGCCGTGCAGCCGGTCGGCCCAAAGCTTCAGCGCGGTGCCGGCCAGGACATCCGCCTCGTCCCCCGGCCCGTCGCTTTCGATCTCAGGGGCGGGCTCGTCGCCGAAATCGAGCTCGGCGAGCAGGCCGCGGGCCGCGGTGCGGGCACCCACCGGCATGGCGCCGGCATCGGGCGCGGCAAAACGGGTGCGGGCCAGGGCGCCGGCGATCTCCTCGGCCTCGGGCGACAGCGCGCGGAGCAGATGGCCGAAGCGCTGACGTTCCACCGCGCGGGCCAGGGCGATGGCGACGGTGCGGCCGGCGGCGCGACGTTTGGTCAGCTCCTGCGCCAGATCCGCCGAATGCCAATGCGGCACCAGCCGCGCCCGCAGACGCTCGCCGAGGTCTGCGAGGCGCGCCGAAACCTGGCGTCGCTTCAGCGCGGGATCGCAGACCGGGCGCAGCCGCGCGGCGAGATGGGTGATGCCGCCATCGTTCAGCCGCATCGCTTCGTCCCAGGCGAGCACCGGATCGGCGAAATGCCTTTGGACTTCCGGATTGTCGAGGAAATCCTGGCGCAGCCGGGCGACGCGGGCGGCTTCCTGCGGCCTGACGCCGGTCTCATGGCCCTCGGCGTCATAGTCGAGGATCGCCTTGTTCTCGACGTTGGGATTGCGCAGCCAGAACAGGTTGTCGAAAGGCTTGTGGGGATGCCATTCGCGCGGCCAGACGCTTTCCTTGCCGAAGAAATCCGTCAGCGAGGCGGCCAGCCGCGCCGTCCAGCGCGTGCCGCCGGTATCGGCAGCCCCCTTCTTGCTCTCGAACTCTGCATCGAACTTGGTCAGCACGAAGAAAAGCGCGGTGGGCTGGCTCGCGCGCTTTTCCGGCGTGTCGCCATGCGTGCCCTCGATCCATTCGGCGACCATGCGCGGCAGGGTGCGGACCTCCTGGTTGGAGGGGCCGATGCAGAGCAGCATCCCGGTCAGCTCGTTCTCGGCGCAGTAGCGTTCGAACAGATAGGCGACCTTGCCGCGCAGCAGGATCGCCGGAAGTTTTTGCGGATCGGCGAGATGCCGCGCGGGGTCGCGGATCTGTTCGCGCGACCGGGCGCCCGGAAAGTCGAGCAGATCGGTGACGTCGAAAAAGTCCCAGGGTTTTTGCGCAAGCTGCATCGTGACTTCGGCGACCAGTGCGGTCAGCACTGCGCGCGGCAGGTCGGCGCGCGCGCCGCTGGCGGTGGCGACGGCGATGGTCTGGTCGGCGGCATCGCCGAGGCGGTTCAGCGTCAGCACATCGATGATGCTGGACTGCCGCGGCAACAGTGCCGTCAGCGGGCAGAAGGCGTCCTGCGGATGGCCTAGCTGCGCGAGCGCCGAGGCCAGCCGGACATAGGCCGCCGAAAGCGGCGCCAGCCGCCCCCAGACCACGCCCAGAAGATCGGCCCGCGCGGCATGGTCGAGGCGCGGCGCCAACTCGCTCGCCGCCGCCCAGAAGCGTGCGGATTTCAGCGCCTGGATCGTGCTGTGGCCGCCAAAACGGGTTTCGAAATACTCCCGCAGATCGACGAAGACATCATCCTCCGACATCCGGTCGAAGGGTTGCGGCAAGAGTTTTTCGCGCGCCGCGGCCAGCACCGCTTCCAGCGCCCCGGCACCGGGCGGTTCCACATCGGCGGGATCGAAATCCGACAGGAAGGCATTGCCGAGGATCTTGACCACATCGGTCTGCGACAGCAGCCGCAACGCGACCGGCATGCCGGGCGGCGCCTGCACCGGCTTCATGGTGAAGCGGGTGACCAGCCCGGTCGCCTCGCGCCCGCCTTCGGGATTGATCTCGCGCACGAAATCGACGTTGCGGTCTTCAAAGACGGTCATCAGCGGCGCCGATCCGGCGCGCGCCAGCGCCGAGATCAGATAGGACTTCCCCGCCTGGGACGGGCCGAAGACGCCGACGCACATCGGCCGCGAAGCCGCCTTAGCCAGCTTCTCGGCGCGCATCCTTGTGCCCCGCAATTCCCGCGCCAGGGCGGCAGCGTCCAGCCCTGGCCGCGCCGCGCCCGCGAACCAGTCCAGCGCTTGGCCGGATGCCGCGGCGACGCGGCGCGCCTCCTCGGCGAGGGCTTCATCCTGCGCGTTCATGGCACGCCCAGCGTCCCGGTGTCGCGCCAATAGCCGGCGTCGTCGCGCATCGTCTGCAGCCGCATCCGCACCGTGGTCGGATGGCGTTCCTCATCCTTCGCATCGCGTACGCTGACGGGCTTGAACTGTTCGCGTGCGGCCTCGGCCTCGGCCCCCTCCATCGGCGCCCGCGCCAGCCGCACCTTCAGCGGCAAGGCGAGGTTGCGCACCTCGTCGGGATTGCTGAATTCCAGCGCGTAGAGCGGCATCGCCGGCCAGCGTTCCAGCGGCAATTGCCGGAAGCCGAGCATGGAGGGCGCCTCGAAAGGAATCTCGACCTCCAGCGGTGCCGCGTCATCGGCCGCGTCCAGGTCGATGTCGCGCAGATATTCGTTTCGGCGCAGCAGCTGCCCCGAGGTCTCCAGCCGCCCGATGAAGCGCGCGGTCGATTTGATGCCGAGCCGCGAGGCGCGCAGCAGGAAGCCCGGCAGCGAGCCTTCGGCCAGGGTCGCGAGCATGGCGCCGACCGCGGCGGTGGTCTTGGGATCCTCGATGCGGCCATTGGCGTCGCGGAATGGGTACCAGCCGCCAGCGGCATAGCCCTGCATGTGCACGATGCGATGCGCCGGCACCGGCAGCTTGGCCAGCACCACATCCGTGACCGCCCGCAGTCGCGACGGGCGGCCCGACAGCAGCAGCACGTCGCAGTCGAAGGCATGCGCCGCCTCGCACAGATCGGCGAGCACGGGGCCGAGGGTGCCGCGCACCAGACCATCCATGGCGCCGCCCTCGGCCGGGATCTCCACGGCATCCAGGGTGAAGCCCACGGCCCCGGCATCGGCCGCGATGCGTTCGAAAAAGGCGATCGCGCGGTCGTGCCGCGGGCGGCCGGGGCCCGCCGCCAGCGGCAGCCGCGCGAAGGGGCCGGAGGCCTCGACGCCCAGCGTCTCATAGGCCGACAGCAGCGCCAGCGCGCAGGGTTCCAGCACGCGCGCGACGAACTGCCGGGTCAGTTGCCGTTCGGATTCGGCCTGGCCGCCACGGGCGCCGCCGAGCACGCGGCGCAGGAAGGATTTCGGTTCGCCCAGGCCCGCCTGGCCGAGGGCCTGTTCCAAAGGCGGCAGCACCATCCGCTCAATCACCGTCTGCAGCAGGTCGTCGCCGGCGATCTTGAAGCCTTCACGAAAATTCTGCGTCGGGCGGATTTCCTGGTCCTGCGCCAAAGCGAAGGTGGTGACAGCAAGATCGGTGGTGCCGCCGCCGATGTCGATGCTGGCGATGCGCAGCGACGGGCTGGTGCCGTAGCCTTCGCGCACGCGCCCCATCAGCGCGAACAGCTGCCGCGGATCGGCCTGCAGACGGTGGATGGATTCGGCATAGAGCCAGACCAGCTGCGTCGCCGTCGCCTCGTCCAGCCGTGCCGAGACCCGCGGCGGCACCGGGGCGGCCGCGGCGCGCTCGGGCGAGGCCGCGGACCAGCCCATCAGGTCCCAGACCAGCTCCACGGCATGTTCGGCCCGTCTGCGCGCGATGCGCTGCTCGGCGACCGGCATCGCCGTCGGCAGAGTCAGGATCACGCGGCGTAGCCGGCGCGGCACATCGGCATTGCGCCGCGCCGCCCGCGTCGCCGGCGCGTTGATCTGCCCGATCGCCTGCAACAGGATTTCGGCCAGCATCAGCGTATAGAGTGAGGAGCGCGAAAACCGCGCCCGGATCGCCGGTGCCGCGTTGCGGCTGCGCGAGACGACTTCGCCGGTCTCGGTCAGCGCCATCATGAAGCTGCCTGTCACCGGCGTTTCCGGCGCAACGCCCGGCCCCTGCGCCGCGGCGAAACGCCAGCCGAGGCTGGATGGCCTTTCGTCCCACAGATACCGCTTGGGCGAGGACAGCCCGGTCGCGCCCTCGTTGCCGATGGACTGGCCGGCCAGCCGCACCGCTTCGGGCCCCACCCGCAGCGGCGACGGCCAGCTGAAGGCCCCCGAGCGCCCCGACCGCCGTGCCAGGGCTTCATCGCCGAAGGTGGCGCGGGAGAACTCGACCCGGCTCTCGAAGGGCTTCTGCCAAATGAATTCCGGGCGGGTCAGGTCGCGCAGCGCCAGCGGATAGGAATCATTCAGCGACAGCGGGCCGTCGGGCGCGGCTTCCACCAGGATGCCGCAGGTCCGCGCATTGCCGATGTCCAGCACCAGATCGACATCGACCATCGGCGTCTGCCGGCCGGAGACACCGGCATCCACGAGGCGGATGCGCGGCGCCGCCTCGGCCGCGACCAGAACCTCCAGCAGCGTCAGGAAGCGCGCCCAGGGCTCCATCCGATAGGGCAGCTCCTCGGGCTTCACCTCCCGCCCGCGCCGCTGCGCGCGCTTGAGATCGAGGAACATCCCCTCCACCCATTGGCCGAACCAGCCTTCGGCCAGGAAGCCGGCATTGTCGGCCATCTGGACGGCGAGGCGGAATTCCTGCTTCCCCGAGGCATCCTCCGGGCTGGGCGCAGCATAGGGACGGCCGTCCTGCCGCGCGACCAGGCTGGTGTCGAAGGCGAGGATGGCGCGATGGGTGACGCCGCGCAGCCCGGGCATCTCCACCACCCGCACCCGCGCCCAGTTGGTCGGGCCGGCCGCGAAGCCGACGGCGCCTTCGGCGCCCTGGCTGTCCACCCGCAGGTAGGGCAGCGGCACCCAGCGCCCCAGGAAGGGTTCGAGCGCCTGGCTGCGCGTGATGCGATAGACCTCTTCCTCCGGCGGGTGCTGCTGGCCGACCGGGTCGAACAGCTCGCCATCCTCGGTGTCCTCCAGCGCTCGCAGAAACACCTGCTGGTCGCCGGCGGCGTCGCGCAGATGCAGGGGCTTTTCGTCCCAGAAGGCGCGGCCGATGCGCGGCAGCGCCTCGATGTCGAAATCCACGTCCAGGAACTGGATGCCGGAGGCGGGGATCAGGCTGAGGAGCGGGCTCGGATAGGTCATGGCGACGACAGTCGCTGGCGCTTGGAAGTGAGGGGGCGCTGGCGCTTCAAGGGCATGGCCCGAGTATCGGCGCAGAAGCCGTGGCGCGGCAAGGAACACCGCGTCATCGCTGAAACGTCACGCGGGACCGGGTGTCCTGCCCTGGCTGTGTCGTTTCACATTCCGCCCTGGCGTCATTGGCGCGCTCGCAGCGGCTGATGCGGCGGAAGATGTAGGAACGGTCGTTGCAGTGCAGGTCGCTGACATCGTCGATGACCAGCGTTCGCTGCTCGAACGATCCGCGGGCCGGGCCCTGGCAGACGGCGCCATTGTCGAAGGTCAGGGTCTGGGTGCCCTGGCCGCGCCGGTCGAAGCAGACCCGCCAGCTCCGCACCTGATTCACCCGACCGGTGCGGACATCGCGTGTGCGGTAGTCGCTGGCGAGGTTCCAGCAGCCTTCGAGCACCCCCACATCGCCACGGTTCCAGCGATCGGCGGGCAGGTCGGCGCGCGGTGGCGGTGGCGTCGGGCGCGGCGGCGGCGGAGCCGGCGTGGGTGCGGGTGCGGGTGCGGGCGGCGGCTCCGGTTCGGGCGGCGGTGGCGGCGCCTGCGGCAGCGGGCAATCCTGCTGCCGCCGGCCGAGATCGCGCCTCAATGCATCGCGCTCGCCGGCCAGGGTGCGGCCCTGTTCGCGCGCCTGTTCCAGTTCCAGCAAGGTCGCGAGCTCGGCCGCATCGACCGTGCAGGCCGGTCCCGGCGGCGCCACCCAGGCGGCGATGAGGGGCGCCGCGAACACCGCCGCCGCCGCGAGGGCGGCCAGCGCGGCGAGGGTCAGCCACATCGCCGTCCGGTCCTGGGCGACCGGCGCTGCGATCCCGCCATCGTCGAAGCGGGCCAGCGCCGAGACCACCGGCCCCTCCGGCGCGGAGAAGCCCCAGGCGGCGAGCACCGGGGCGCCGTCGACGGCAAAGACCGCATCCTGCGTCGGCACTATCCGCGCGAGGTCGAGCAGCGCCGCCCGATCCGCATCGCCTTCGGCCCGTGCCGTTTCGGCGGCCCGGCGGATGTCGGACAGAAGCTGCGACAGCGAGGCGGCAAACACCGCCCGGTCGGCGCGGTTCAGGCTGCCGAGACTGCGGCATGCGCTGCCCGGCGCATCCCA
>Ga0255334_1001279_pt1 | contig 12092 bp, 2 predicted proteins | sample EtOH5_35cm_T3_12_FD_202080 | JGI IMG/M metagenome (GOLD analysis project Ga0255334, IMG submission 202080) | Sandy soil microbial communities from University of British Columbia, Vancouver, Canada - EtOH5_35cm_T3_129 | ecosystem: Engineered > Artificial ecosystem > Sand microcosm > Unclassified ...
ACCACAGGGTCTCGACGGCGGGGACGAGCGCGCTGCGCACCGTCTCCGGATTCCAATCGGTCGCACCCAGGAACACGAGCGCCGACGGAGTCGCGACGAAGCCGCCGACCTGGCGCGTGGATTGGAGCTGGAGCAGGCCCTGGAGGTGCGCATCCTGGAAGAGCTTGCGCAGCGATTCCGTGGCGACGCCCGAGCGGACGCCGGGGGGTGGCGGTTCATCAATACGCGTTTCGAGATCGGCTTCACTGCCTACGACGCCGCCCGAGAGATATACGCCGGGCGCCTCTTTCGAGGCCGGCGGCGCGCCGGTGCGCGGCAGCAGGATCTTTTGCTCGAGCAGAGCCACGGCATCGTCCACCTTGGGCGCGGCCCAGCCGCGGTAGATGCCGCAGGAGTCGGGGACAAAGGGGAGCAACGCCCCCACCGCGGCCTCCTCGCTCCCGCGCGCCGGGGCGGCAGCTTCCGGATCTGCGGCGACGCTTGGCTGCGCCCGCAGGAAGACGCGCTCCTCGCGGTACTCTCCGGCCGAGCGGTGGAGGTCGGAAACCGCCGAGCTGTACGGGCGCAGGTCGGAGATGTTGTTCTGGATCCAGTACGACTGGAAGTGCGGAGTGCGCAGAATGGCTTCGAGATTCATCACCAGGCGCAGGTCTCCGGCGGGCCCGGCGGCTTTGACGGACTGGTCGAACCAGCGCTCCGAGCTGACTGCGGCGCCGGGCTTGCCGGCGAGCAGCAGGAGGGCGCCGGCGACCAGATCCTCACGCGTGGCCAGCAACAGGTAGTCTCCGCTGACCGCGAAGGCGACGGTGCGGCGCGAGGCCGGGTCCACCTTCACAAAGTACTCGGCGCCGGCGGCGCTGCGCGGCTGATAGTCGCCGCGGGCGCGCCACAGGGCGGTCTCCGCGGCGCGGGCCGCGGGCAGGCGGGTGACGTAGAGGAACTCGAGCTTGCCGATGTCATAGAGTGCGAGCGCCGACTCGCTGCCGGCAACATCGCTGACCAGCGCCATGTCGGGCGGGACACCCGCGGCGGTCGAGAACTCGTCGCGCGCGTCGGTGAGGCGCAGCAGCAGGTGCGAACGCACGAAGACGGCGTAGTTGTCGCTCTTGAGCCAGGCCTCCTTCTCCGGCGAAGCGTTCCAGTCGCGAACGATGGCGGAGAAGTCCTTGGCCTCGAGATAGAGCAGCGGCCCGGCGGGAACAACCTCGGCGAGCGAGCGCGAGGGCGGCGCGGACTGGAAGAAGGCCCAGCCGGCGACCCCCAGCAAGAGCGCGGCGACACAGGCGACGCGAAGCGCTTTCATCGGGGCGTTCCTCCTGTCGGCGCGGGGGGAGGCGGCGCGGTCGCCGATTTCGCCAGCAGGCGCGGGCGCACCAGGTTCTGCTGCTCCAGGTCGGGGCTGACGCGCGGCCGGCGCTGCTCGTCGCGGGCGCGGCGCGCCAGCTCGGCCTTGAGGGTTGCAAGGCGCTGGCCGATCTGGGTGCGAGTGGCAGGATCGGGCTCGAGCGACAGCGCCGTCTGGAAACTCGCCTGGGCTTCGGAGAGGCGGTCGAGCTTCTGCAGAGCGTCCGCGAGGGTGCGGGCCAGAAGCGCGCGCTCGACCGGATCCATAGCGACGCGAGCCAGGAAGCCGGCGGCCGCGGGCGGTTCCGAGGCAGCCTCGTCTGCTCCCTCATCCGGTTCGGTCCCCGATTCGTCGCCGCGATAGACGTTCGAAGATTCAACCAGCGGCGTGAGCGCAGCCACAGCCAGCGACCAGCGGCGGGAATCGGCAGCAGCGCGGAAGAGGGCGATCCGCGCTGGGTCCGAATCGGGCTGGATGGCGAGAGCAGCGGAAAGCAGGCGCACACGGACGGCGGCGTCCTTCTGCGCCCTGGCCGCCTCGACACGGGAGTAGTGGAAGAAGGGCCGCTCGATGGCGGCGACCGTGCCCCCGGCGGAAAGGAAGCCAAGGTCGGCGCTGCCCAGGTCGGCGATGGCACTCCTGGCGCGGCCGAGGGCGAGCGCGGCGGCGGCGCGGACGTCGTAGGCGGCGTCGCGGGAGCGGGCGACGGCGGCCAGGGCCTGCCTGCCGGCTTCGCGAGTCTGCTCGGCGCTGAGTTGCGTCTCGGCGAGGGCGCGGCGGGCGGTGAGGTCCCAGGGCACGGCTTGCACGCGCGCGGAGCGGAATTCGACAGCTTCCGCGGGATGCCCGGTCCTTTCCAGCAGCGCAGCGGCAGCGTCGAGGTTCTCGAAAGGCTGACCGGAGACCAGGTTCATGCGGCGCAGCAGCGTCAGCGCTCGGGGCAGGTCGCCGGACTCGAGCCGAATCTCCGCGAGGCCAAGGAAGTTGGAAGCATCGAAGTTCCGCTGGTCGAGCTCGTAGGTGTAGACGAACTCGAGAACGCGACGAGCGGAGGCGGCGTCGCCGTCGGAACGCAGGGCAAGGGCGGCGGCGCGCAAAGAGCCCAGCGCAGGCATCTTCTCGGGCTGGCTCTGGTAGCGGGCCAGTAGTTCCGGCAGCTGGTTCTGCTGCGCAGCCAGGCGAATCTCGAGGGCGGCGAGGTCGGGCGCCTGCGCTGAGGATTCTGCCTCGGAGTAAGAATCGAGCGATGCGCCGCCCGGCGGCTCGGGCGCCATCGCTGCCAGGACCGCCTGTGCGCGCTCCGTCTGGCGGGTCTTCACCAGGTAGGACAGGTACTGGATCTGCCAATCGCGCAGGAGGGATTGCTGGTTGGCGATCTCGGCGCCGTGGGCGTCGGCGACACGCTTCTCCGAAAGCTCCAGGATACGGCGGAAGACGAGATCGCGCTGGGGTTGGGGAAGCCACTTGGTGTTCACCATCTCACGCAGGAAGCCCTCAGGAGACTGTGCGGCGTTGGCCAGATCAATGATCCAGGCGACGCCGGCGGCGGGATCGCTGGAAGCGGAGAGCGCAGCGCGGAGCATGGGCGTGACGCGATAGGAGCCATTACGCTGGATGTAGTCGCGCAGCAGACGGTCGGCCGGTTCGCGCATCTGCGGGAGCAGCTTGCGGCGGCCGATGTGGCTGAGCGTCTGGCTGACGCCGGTCCAGAAGCTTTCCTGGATGCGGCCGGCGTTCTGCGCGCGGATGAAAGTCGCGAGCGCGGACTTCCAGCGCTCGGCGGCGGCCTCGTGCTTGCCCTGATCCCAGAGCAACAGGGCGACACGGTCGTGGAGGTCGCCGCGGTCGGGCGCGAGTTCCAGGGCGTGCTCGTACTCTTCGAGCGCGTGCGCGGGGTCGCGGGCGTCACGGTAGTAGTCGGCGAGGTCGGTGTAGGCGGAAGCGCGCGCCGGAGCGCCCTCGAGCGCCGCAGGGAGATAGTCCTCGGGCGCGCCCTGATGGGTCGCGCCTAGATACTCGCCGTAGCGCGAGCCGTAGTAGAACCAGACGTCGCCGGCGAGTTGCTGGGTGCGGTCCACGGGCTTGCCCACGCGTTCCCCGATGGTGGCGTTCCCCAGCGTTTCGAGGAAGGCCGTGTTCACCAGCGGGTCGGGGCTCGCGTAATAGAGGCCGGTGAGGGCGGTGTAGCCGCGGGTCCAGACCGGAGGCAGGGTGCGGCCACGCGCCTGAACGGCCTGGAGAGCGAGCGGGAAGTTGCCGCTGGCGATGGCGAAACCGGTAGCGTTATTGGCGGTCGCGGCCGACTCCGGCCTGGGAAGCGCGGCCAGGGTAACCAGGCGCTGGGGATCGCGGGCCAGCAGGAGCTGGAAGTAGCGGGGCTGCAAGTCGCTCGGAGGCCCGATGCGAGTGAGGATGGCCAGCTCCGCCGAGGCGTTGCCGGCGGAGCGGTAGCTCTCCGCGGCCTGGCGGAGGATGTTGTTGGCCTGACCGCTGGGCGATACAGCGGCGTACTGTTGCAACTGCGCGCCCAGTTCGCTGAACTTCCCGCGACGCTTCTGCAACTCGACCAGACGGCTCAGGTGCGACCAGTTCGAGGAATGCGTGGGCCGCGCGAGCAGCACTTCCAGACGCCAGCGCGCTTCCAGGTCGGCAAATCCGGCGCGCTGCACCAGGGGCAGCAGGGCTTGGGACAACTCGTCCACGGTTGCGGTCGCCCGCTGCTTCACCAGAAACGCGGAGAAGGAAGCTTCCTCTTCCGGCGTGAAATAGCGGCCGGCGGTCGAGCCCAGCTCTTCGAGCGCGCTGCGGTAGCCGGAGAGGACGCGCTGCGCGGCCTGGCTGGGCCCCGCTTCCTCTTCCCCTTCCTCCGCCGCAGGCGCCTTGGCGACCGCGGCCTGCCAGGCCGAGTGCAGGCGGGCAAAGGCGGCCTCGTGCGCGCGCAGACGCGCCATCACGCGGGCGTAGATCTGCGCTCCGGAGAAGTACTCAGGCTCGGCGAAGAGTTCCTCGCCGGCGAGGTCCATCCCCTTCTCGGCGAATTGGCGGGCCTGGGGCAGCAGGTTCCAGGACTCGAGCCGCCGGGCGACGGCGAAGAAGTTCTGCGGGCGCTCGGGGCGGCCCTCGATCATGGCCTTGCGCAGGGCATCGACGGCGGCATCGTCCTCGCCGCGGCGGGCGTGCAGCTCGGCCATCTTCTCCATCCATTGTGGGTCGTGGTAGGCAAGCTCGTAGATCTTGCCGTAGCTCACGAGCGCCTGGTCGAAGCGCATGAGGCGTTCCTCGAGCGCAGCGCGCGCGGTGTGCAGGTCCATGCGGTCGGGGCGGATCTGCGTGGCCTTGCTGTAGGCCTCGATGGCGGCGGGGAAATCCTCGAAGGCGGTCTCGAGCCGAGCCAGCACCATGGGCCAGCGGAAGTCCTTGGGAGAATCGGCAACGGCCTTGGTGAAGTAGACGCGCAATTGTTCCTTGCGGCCCTGGCGTTCGGCGTAGCGCGCGGCCTCGTCGGCGACCGAGGCATCCTCGGGATAGCGCTTAAGGATCTCGATGTACTGGTCCACGGCGCCGGCGGGGTCCTTGAGGCGGGTGAGGGCGGGGATAAGTCCGCGGCGCAGGGCGGCGACGCGGGCATAGCGCTCCGCAACCGCCAGCGGAGCTTCGCGCAGGGACTGGATGGTGGCAAGGTAGAAGTCGCGCAGGCCGGCGTCGTCAGAGGCGCGGGCGTAGGTATCGGCCATGGCGGCGAGATACTCGGCGTTGAAGGGATCGTCCTTAAGCAGGGGCTGGAGCAACTGGCGCGCGGCGACGACCTCGCCCGACTCGGTGGACTTGCGCGCGGCCTCGAAGGTGAACTGCTTGTTGAGCCCAGGGTTGGAGGCGGCGGCGGCGCGGCGCAGCACTTCGATGGCGCGCGGCTGCATCTTGTTGCGCCAATAGAAGTCGGCGGCGGCGCGCACCACGCCCAGCACGGTGGGATTCTCGGCGTAGAGGGCCTCCATCGTCTTCTGGGCGGAGGCGAGGCCGCCCTTGCCTTCGTGGAAGCGCATCAGGGCCAGGCGCAGGCGCAGGCGCTCGACCGGATCGGAGAGCAGGGCGAGGCGGCGCTCGAAGGCGCGGACGCGGACGGCGGGAAAGCCATCGCGGTCGGCGATGCCGTCGATGCGTTCGAGCAGTTCGAGCGAGGGAGCGGACTCGACCTTGGCGGCCAGCAGGGCGCCGAGCTCGTCGCGGCGGTTCTGCGTCTCGAGCAACGCGACCCGGAGGGAGAGCGCGGCGGGGCTGGCTTCGTTCGAGGAGACGAGCCTGGCAGTGGCCTCGTCGGCGGCGGCGCGATGCGCCGGGCGGCGGGCCAACTCGAGCAGGCGCGAGCGGGCCGGCGAGTACTCCTCACTGACCAGAGCGCCCTGAACGTACTCCGCGAGCGCGCGCGAGTACTCGCGCTTGTTCTCATAGACGGCGCCGGCTTCATAGGCGTGGAGCGCGGGCTGATGGAGCTTGCTGCGGCCCTCATGGATGAGGCGCAGGGCATCGTCGAAGAGGTAATAGTCCCAGAAGACGGTGGCGGCTTCGAGGTACCCATCGGCACGGCCGGGCTCGATCTCCGCGATGCGATTCCAGTAGGGGCGGGAGCGTTCGAGCATCTCGCGGTCGGCCCAGGTCTCGCCGATGCGGGTGAGGGTCTCGCGGTCGCGGGGCTGATAGGCCGCGAGCTTTTCTTCGATCTGGACCGCGGCGTCGGTGTTGCCTGGGTCGAAGGCGGCGAGCGAGCGGTGGAGCGAGGCCACTCGGCGGCCCAACTCGACGTCGGCCGGATACTGCACGGTGAGGGCGCGCAGCGGTGCGGCGGCGGCCTCATAGTGCGACCCCCAGGCTTCCGCTTCGCCGACGAACTGGGCGGCCGCGGGATTCGTCTTTGCTGTTGCCAAGCCGCTCCAAGGATCGGAACCGCCTGCGGGAGTGGCGGGGCGCAGAGCCTGGAGTTCCGTCTGCAACTGTCCGGTGCGGGAAAGTTCGGCGAAAAACTGGTTGCGCAGGTCGGCGTCGTAGAACCAGTAGCCGCGCAGCAGCGCCAACCAGGCGGGGCGGTTGTAGGTCGCCTTATTGGTGTAGGCCGAGAGCAGGTTGCGGACGAAGGTCAGGTTGTGGGGAAAGCGCTGGTGAGCGTAGAGGTTGAGGCTCAGGTACATCTGCGGGCCGCTGGCACCAACGACGTCGCGGAAGTAGTCTTCCAGCTCGCTGCCGGCGAAGGCCTGCGTCACCTCGCGCGTGAGCTGCTCGAAGGCAGCGGTCTGCTTGCGGCGCAGATACCAGCGGGCCAGGCGATGGTGCCAGGAGCGCTCTGGGAACTGCTGCATGGCGCGGCGGTAGATCTGCTCCACCTCCGAGCGCTGGTCGTTCTGCTCCAGGAAGTTGGCCAGGCGCTGGTAGAGGCCGGGGTCGTTGGGATTGCGGTCGATCTCCTGGCGGTAGAGGGCCAGGGCCCTGGGGACCTCTTTGCGCGAGACCAGGCGCGAAATGTAGCGGTCGAGCACCCGGGCGTACTCCGGAGAACGCGGCCCACCCGCGGTGGGCGCGGGCTGCTCACCGCTGCCCTCCTCTTCTTCCGACTCGCCGCCTTCCTGCGAGGACATAGGCTGCATGGCGGCTTCGGATTTCCCGAGCGGGACGCCCTGGGCGCGCTCGGCCAATTCCTTCAGCAGCGAGTCGTAGAGCGCAAACTCTTCGCCGGTCTGATTCTTGCGGGCGAAGGCGTCGGCCATGAGGAAGGCGACCTGGGTGCGCTGCGGGGCGTTGGGGAAGTTGGCGAGGAATTCGCGTCCGCCGCGGATGACACCATCGAAATCACCGTAGAGCGCGTAGGCCTCGAGCAGCCGGGCGTGCAGGGCGGGGCGCTGATTCGAGTTGGGATAGCGGGAGTCGAAGAGCGCCAGCAGTTCCGCCGCACGCAAGCGGTGGAAGTAAGCGATGGAGTTGCTCTCCTCCTGCGCGAGCGCCTGGCGGGGCGAGGCGGAATTGAGCAGGAGAGAGAGGATGCCGTTGAGGAATCCGGGATAGGGGTCGAGGGTGGCGACGTCGCGATAGAGCGAAAGGTCGCCAGAGCCGAAGCGCAGCGGCTGCTCGGGCGCGGTGAACAGGATGTTGATGATGCCGGCCAGCGCCTTCTCCATGTCCGCGTTGGCGGCGCCGGGGAGGCTATAGAGGGCGTAGTAGTGGCGGATGGCTTCGTTCGAATCCTGTACGCCTTCGAAGAGGCGGGCGAGGGTGAGGAGCTCGTCGGCTTTCCACGCGGAGTTGCGCGACTCCTTGCGCAGGCGGAACTCGACCAGGACGCGGCGCGCGGCTTCCAGATTCCCCTGCTGCTGGTAGTAGTAGAAGAGGCGGGCGGCGGAGTCGAGGTCCTCGGGATTGGCGGCGACGGCGGCGCGGGCGCGATCGAGGAAGGCGCGCAGGTTGTGCGTCTGGCTGAGCAGCGAGAAGTAGTCCTGCACCAGCTCCGGCGGCCACAGAGGCTGGAAGGAGCGGTCGTAGAGCGCGAGAGCCTCGGCGGTGGAGCCCTTGGCCTGCGCGAGCGAGGCGTGGGCGCTGACCGGGAAGATTTCGTCGTTCTGGAACGCCTTCTGGTAGGCAGCGATCTGCTGCTCGGCGTCGGCGAATCGCTTCTGCTCCAGCAGGAAGCGGAAGAAGCGCCTGGCTACGGAGCTTTCCTGGGGGTAGCGGGCCATCCACTTGCGATAGGAATCGGCGGCGAGGTCCGGCGAAAGAGCTTGGGCTTCAACTAGCACGAAGACGCGCTCGAAGGCGCGCCAGGAGCGCTGCTCGGCGGGCACGACCAGGCGCTCGGAGTCTGGCGAAGGCGACTGCGCGGCGGCAGCGAGGGCAGCCACCTCGTCCTGAGGGCGGAGCCGGCGGTGGTAGAAGTCGGCGAGCGCGAGTTGTCCGGCGGCAGGGTCTTTGGCGGATTGCGCGTACGCCTTCCAATCGGCTTCGGCGGCCGCGAAATCGAGTTGCTGCTCGTCTTCGAGCGCGCGCAGAGAGAGCAGCTCGGCGTCGGCGGGTGCGGCGGAGAGGAGCTGGCTGAGTGCGGCGCGGGTCTCGTCCGGAGGACGGCGCACCAGGACCGGGCCGCCGGGCAAGGAAACGGCGCGGAAGAAGATGGCTTCGAGACGGCTTGCGCCCTCGACGTCCTGCACCCAGCGGGCCAGGTCGGCGCGGGCGCCGATGGCGAGGAGTGCGAGCGCGGCCAGCGAACAGGCGAGCAGGGCGCGGCGGCGGGAGATGTCAGGGAACCACGTCAAGCGACACCTCCTGACTGCCGATGTTGTGGGCGATGTCCTCGGCGGTAACGGTGAGCGCGTAGCGGCCGGCGGGGAGGTCGGCGGGAATCAGCAGCTCGCCGGTGTTGGCGCCGGCGCGCTGGTTCCAGCGCAGGCTGACGGGCGCAACGCCCGACAGGCGCGCGACCACGGTGCGGGTGCTCTCGGAGGCGGCGACGCGCAGTGCGACCACTTCCCCGCGGCGGAACTGCTTCTTCTCCAAGCGAACGCGGACCACAGGCGGGCGGCTGGAGATGACGAAGGTCTTGGATTCGCGGAAGACGCGGCCGGCGCGGTCGCGCAGGATCAGGCGCACCGAGTAAGTGCCGTCTTCCATCTCACGGGGGGCGAGGAAGCGGGTCTGCCAGGCGTCTTCCTGCGGCAGGTAGCGCAAGCCCTTGATGAGGCCGAAGGGGAAAAGGGCGACCACGGAGACGATGGAGGAGTCTGTTTTGACGCGCAACACCGGGTCGCCGGGGCGGATGACGCGCGGACGCAGGAGAGAACGCGGCGCGGCCAGGAACGAGGTGTAGGGCGTCACGAACTTGTACTTGCGGGCCAAGCGGATGATCTCGTCCACCGAGGCGCGGTCCTCGCCGTCGCGCTCGATCTTCTCCAGCAGCGCGTCCACCCGCGCGCGCGCCCAAAGGCGGGGGAGCTGGGGATGGTCGAGCGCCTCGGCGGGAAGCGCGACCGTAGTTTTCAGCGCGAGGGGCTTGCCGTCACGCACCCCGCTGACGGCGAAGGTCGCCTGCGGCGCGGGCCGGCGGTATTGCCCGACCCAGGCGGCGAGGGAGCCGGCGAAGGTGGTGTCCGCGAGCGGATAGACCATGTCGAAGCCGGCCTCGGACGAGGCGCTGAGGCGCAACTGCTCGATGGGGCGGCGTCCGATCTTGGAGACGAAGGAGTTGAGCTTGAACTCGGCGGGCTCGGTGGAGCGCACCCACTCCGCCAGGCCGTCGTTGCGGGCCAGCATGCGCAGCAGGCTGAGGTTAGCGTCGTCGCCAACCGCGTAGACGTAGGTGCGCGGGCGCCCGGCCGGGGGAATCTGCTTCCACTTGGCTTCGTACCATGAAGCCAGGCGACCGCTTTGGATGGCGCCGCGGGTGGCGTCCCCGTCCCCCAGGAGGATCAGGTACGACTCGCCTTGTGCCCCGCTGAACTGGGCAAGGGCGGCCTCGAGCGCCGCTTGCAGGTTGGTGCCGCCGCGCAGCCGTCCGGCACGCACGAAGGTCAGCGCCTGCTCGATGTGGGCGGCGTCAGCGGGAACCGGGGTGGGAGAGAGCGGCGCGACCTCGGTGTTGAACATCAGCAGATTGAAGCGGTCGGCGGGACTGAGCGAACGCAGCAGAGCTTCCATCGCCTGGAAGCTGCGGTCGAGTTTTTCCCACTGCATGGAGAGCGAGTTGTCGAAGAGGAGCACCACGGTGCGCGACGCCGCGGGCTGCGCGGGATTCGCCGTCTTCGGCGTCTCGCCCAAGAGCGCCTCAGCTTCGAAGAAGCCGGGCTCGGCTGCAGGGTTCGCCAGGGGCGCGGGTTCTGTCGGCGGGGGCGTGGCGGGCCGCGGGTCGCGGAAGGTGAGCACCTCGAGCGAATCGGAGCGCGCCGGGTCGAGCGCGTAACGCACCGCGAAGTCCTCGGTGAAGTTCACGTTGCGGCCTTCAAAGCTGGCGCGGATGCGGCGGGGAGTACGCTCGGCGACTTGCAGCGGGTAGCTGGCGCCGACGGCTTGGAAGTCTTGGACCGGATGCGCCGAGCGCAGCTCCAGATTGATGCGGAGATGGCCGGCGACCTGGGCATGGTAGGCGTCCGGGCGCAGAGGGATGGCGAAGAACGACTTCAGGCCCTCCACCGGAATGCTCTCGTGGTACTCCAGCTCCAGGCGCTTGGTGCCGTAGCCGGGGATGGGAACGATGCGGGCGCTGAACACCGCAGAGCGGCGGGCTTCTTCCACGCCGCGCTCGCCCACCTGCAGCAGCCCGGGATCGATGGACTGCCATTTGAGGTTGTTGTAGATCTCCTCGGCGCGCTTGCGCTCCAGGATGACGCCGGGAATGCGGGTGACGCCATCCCACACGGCGAAATCGGAAATGGTCGAGCGGCTGGAGAGCGCGAAGACGTAGTTCCCTTCCAGAACCCCGCCGACGTGGCTGGCAAAGATCTGCCGGACGGAGACGCGGGCATCGCCGTTATCGATGAGGATGTCGATCTGCATGTCCTCGAGGGAGAGGACTTTGGGATCGGGCTGCGGCTTGTCGGTGGGAAGCAGGACGCCGGCATCGCCCCAGGCGGCGGGAGCGGCAAGCAGGAGCGCCGCCAATAGCCAACGAGAGAGGGCGACGCGGGTCATGGCAGGCTCTGCTCCGCGATGCGCACCAGGCCGTTGTCGGTGCCTACGTAAAGGTTGCCGCGAGAGGAAGCGAAAGCGGTGACGTTGACGGAGGGGAGTCCCGAGGTCCAGTTCGACCAGCGGCGCGAAGGGCGGTCATAGACATAGAAGCCGCGGTCCAGGGTGCCCACGTACACCCGCTGGTTCGTCACCAGCAGCGCGTTGGGGTTCACCACGAGATCGGCAGGCAGGTCGGGGAACGACTGCCACTCGCCGGAAGAGTCCAGGCGCAGGACTCCGCCGCCGTAGGTCCCGGCAAACCACTCTTCGCCGACGAGCGCGGTGGCGGTGATCCAGTTGTGAGTGAGGTGGGAATTGGAGGTGCTGTAGCTGGCGCGCACCACGCCGCTGGTCAGGACGGAAAGGCCGCCCAGGGTCCCCACCATCAGGCGATCGCCGGAAACTCCCAGGGTGTAGGCGTGGTTGTTCACCAAACCATGAAAGGCGTAGAGGCTGCGTGCGCCTGAGCCGTCCAGAAAGGTAAGGCCGGCGGGGGTGGCAACGACCATGCCGCCCGGCGAGAAGGCGACGTCGGTGACGTGGTCGGCGATGAGGCCCTGGGCGCGGCCGAGGACCTGCTGCGGGCGGCCGCTCGCGTCGAAGAGCACCAGCCCGTTGGCGGTGGCTACGGCGGAGTGGCGGCCGTCCTCGGCGAAGGCGATGCGGTTGATGCAGAAGAGGTGGCTGTCCTCGAAGTGGGTGGGACGGGCGGCGGCGGGATCGAGAAGGTCGAGGCCGCGGTCGAAGTAGCCGACCCAGAGCCGCCCGGCGGGATCCACGGCGAGAGCAGAGACATTGCGGTCGGTGAGGACGCCGCCCTCGGTCTCAAGGACGCGGCGCCAGGGGGCGTCGGAGCGGGCGGCGGTGTAGAGCCCGTCCGAGGCCACGGCGTAAAGCTTGCCCTCGAGTTCCAGAATCTGCTCGACGGCGGCGGCAAAGGGCTGGCCGCGGGGGCGAAGGCCGCGCGGCGGGCGGCCCCCGAGCGGAACCTCGACGATGCCCTCCTCCAGCGTGCCCACCACCAGCGTCTGGCCGCGCAGCAGCAGGG
>Ga0255334_1001280_pt1 | contig 12087 bp, 10 predicted proteins | sample EtOH5_35cm_T3_12_FD_202080 | JGI IMG/M metagenome (GOLD analysis project Ga0255334, IMG submission 202080) | Sandy soil microbial communities from University of British Columbia, Vancouver, Canada - EtOH5_35cm_T3_129 | ecosystem: Engineered > Artificial ecosystem > Sand microcosm > Unclassified ...
GCACCCGCAGCATATCCCGCCCCTGCACCCGCGCGATACCGCCGCCTTTGGGAAAGCCGGGGACGGCGCGGATCAAGGCCTGGGTATAGGGATGCTGCGGCCGGTCCAATACCTCGCGTGCCGTGCCGTGCTCGACGATCCGCCCGTGCTGCATCACCGCGACCCGGTCGGCGATCTCCGCGACCACCCCGAAATCATGGGTGATGAACAGCACGCCGGTGCCGCGCCGCTGCTGGATCTCGCGGATCAGGCGCAGGATCTGCATCTGCGTCGTGACGTCCAGCGCCGTGGTCGGTTCATCGGCGATCAGCAGGTCCGGTTCCAGCGCCAGCGCCATGGCGATCATCACCCGCTGCCGCTGCCCGCCCGACAGGCGGAACGGATAGCTTTTCGCGATGGCGACGGGATCGGGCAGGTTCACCGCCGCCAGCAGTTCCTGCACGCGGCCACGGTCGGGGGCGCCATGCACGGCAAGCGCCTCGCCGATCTGGTCGCCGATCCGCATCAACGGGTTCAGCGCCGTCATCGGTTCCTGGAAGATCATCGCCATGCGGCTGCCGCGCAGTTTCCGCATCGCCTCGGGCGGCTGCGCGCGCAGGTCGATGCCATCCAAGGTGATCTGTCCCGCGCGCAGAGGCAACGATTTCGGCAGCAGCCCCATCACGGCATTGGCGGTGATGCTCTTGCCCGAACCGCTTTCGCCGACCACGCAGAGGATTTCGCCGCGCTCGACGGTCAGCGACACATCCTCGATCGCGTGCGGCCGATCGGCACCCGCGGGCAAGGCGACGGTCAGGCCGTCGATCGTCAGGATGCTCATGCCCGGCCCCGCGCGAGACGCGGGTTCAAGGCATCCGACAGCCCCTCCCCCACCAGGTTCAAGGCCAGCACAGTGAGAAAAATCGCGACGCCGGGAAACACGCTCATCCACCAGGCCAGGCGAATGACGCTGCGCCCCGATCCGATAAGGAAGCCCCAGGTCATCAGATTGGGATCGCCGAGGCCGAGGAAGGACAGCGCACTCTCCAGCAGGATCGCCGAGGCCACCATCAGCGAGGCCAGCACCACGATCGAGGACAGCGCATTGGGCAGGATATCGCCGACCATGATCGCGATGCGCGACTTGCCGAGGCATTCCGCCGCCTGCACGAATTCGCGCCCGCGCAGCGAGAGGAACTCCGCCCGCACCACCCGCGCCACCGGCGGCCAGGACACGATGGCGATAGCGCAGACGATGGAGGTGATGGAGGGCGAGAAGATCGCCACCAGCAGCACCGCCAGGATGAAGGAGGGGATGGTCTGGAAGAACTCCGTGAAGCGCATCAGCGCATCATCCACCCAGCCGCCGGCATAGCCCGCGATGGCGCCGAGGCTCACCCCGATCCCGAGGGCCGCAACCGTCGAAACCGCGCCCACCATCAGCGAAATCCGTGCGCCATGCGCAATGCCGGAGGCGACGTCGCGCCCCAGGCTGTCCGAGCCCAGCAGCATCCCCATCTCGCCCGGCGGCATGAAGGGGGCGCCAGCCATGTCCCAGGGGCTGCCCGGAAACAGCACCGGCGCCAGCACCGCCAGCGCCGCGACCAGCACCAATACGACCAGCCCGACCACCGCGCCGCGGTTGCGGGCAAAACGGATCCAAAACTCCTTCATCCCTGCACCTCCACCCGCGGATCGACCATCGCGTAGAGCAGGTCCGTGAAGAGGTTGAAGATCACCACCATCGCCGAGGTGCAGAAGAACACCCCGAGCAACACCGGATAGTCGCGCGCCAGCAGCGCCTCGAAGGCCAGCCGCCCGATGCCTGGCCAGGCGAAGACCGTCTCGACCAGGATGGAGCCGCCGATCAACTGCCCCGCCTGGATGCCGGCCAAGGTGATGACCGGCAGCAGCGCGTTGCGCAGCACGTGGCGGCGCAGGATGCGGCCTTCCGGCACGCCCTTGGCGCGCGCGGTCTTGACGAAATCCTGGTCGGCGACTTCCAGCATGGTCGCCCGCGTCAACCGTGCATAGACCGCGACATAGAACAGCCCCAGCGTCACCGCCGGCAGGATCAGATGTTGCCCGACATCGCGCACCGCCGCCCAGCCCTCGAAGCCCGCGCCGACCGATGTCATCCCGAAACTCGGCAGCCAGCCCAGCAGCACCGAAAACAGCAGCACCAGCATCAGCCCAACCCAGAAGATCGGCGTGGCGTAGAAGGTCAGCGCGACCACGGTGATCGCGCTATCGGCCCAGGTGCCGACACGGCGTGCCGCCAGCGCCCCCAGGGTCACGCCGCCGGCGATGGCCAGGGCAAAGGATGCGCCGGTCAGCAGCAGGGTCGGCGGCAGCCGTTGCCAGATCAGCGCCGCCACCCCCATCTGCTGCCGGTGCGAATAGCCGAGGTCGAGCGCCAGCATTCCCCGCACATAGATCCACAGCTGTTCCAGCAAGGGCTTGTCCAGCCCGAACTGGGTCCGAAGCTGCGCGAGGTAGCGTTCATCCGCCGCCCCCGATTGCCCGGCCATGACACTGGCCGGATCGCCCGGGGCTGCGTGGATCAGGAAGAAATTGCAGACGATGATCGCCAGGATGACGATCGCCGCCTTGATGACCCGCCGCAGCAGGAAGGCTGGCAGGCGCGACGGGTCCACGCTGTCAGGACGCCAGGAACATGTCGTCGAAGCTGGCATGCACGCCGGTGCCACCGGTGATCACATTGTGCAGCTTCTTGTCGTGGATGGTGGGGAAGGTCATCTCCATCAGCCAAACCTGCGCCATGTCCTCGACCAGCAGTTTCTGCACCTCGCTGAAGGCTGCGGCCCGCGCCGATGCCGCCGAGGCCGTCCGGGCGGTCGCGAACAGTTCGTCCACCTTCGGATTCGCGTAGCCGCCGGTGTTGGTGAAGGTCACCTTCTGGATGTTGGTCGAGACATAGGTCCGCTCCACACCCAGCGTCGGATCGCCGAACTGGTAGACGAAGTTGATCGTCGTCTCATACTCCCAGGAGCCGGTGCGCCGCGCCCAGCCGCCCGGATCGGTCGATTCCAGCACGAGATCGATGCCGACCGCGCGCAGCGACTGGCGCAGATATTCGCCAAGCCGCGACCAGACCTCGCCATAGGGCAGCACGAGATGCTTGATGGTGGCACGCACCCCTTGCGCGTTAGGACGCAACCCGGCCGCATCCAGCAGTTGCATCGCCGCCCGCGGATCATAGGCTGGCAGCTTCACGCTGGGGTCGAAGAATTTGGTGGTGCTGGCGACCGGGCTGCTCGCGGGCTTGTTCAGCCCGAACCACAGCCGCTGGGTGATGAAGTTGCGGTCGATCGCATGGCTCAGCGCACGACGCACCCGCACGTCGTTCAGCGGCGGGGTGCGGTGGTTGATCTCCAGCCAGCACAGCGGCGAGAAATATTCCCAGCCCGCGGTCTTCACTTCCAGGTTCGGCTGCGCCCGCAGTGCCGGCACGTCGAAGGGCTCGATGTCGTTGGATTGCGCCAGGATCGCCTGGCCGGTCTCCATGGCCAGGCGGCGGCTCTGGCTGTCCGGCACGATGCGGTAGATGATCGCGTCCAGATAGGGCTGGTTCGGCTTCCAGTAGTCGTCGAAGCGCTCCAGGCGGATGAAGTTGCCGCGCTGCCACTCGGCGAATTTGAACGGTCCGGTGCCGATCGGATGCTGCACCGCAGGCGCGGTCCGGAAATCCTTGCCGTCGAAGGCGGCCTTGGGGACGATCGCGCTGGCGGTCGCATCGAAGGCCAGCAGGAAGGGCTCAAAGGCCTGCTTGAGCGTGAACACCACGGTCAGCGGATCGGGCGCGGTCGCGCTTTCGATCGTGCTGAAGATCGCGCGGACGCGCGGCGACAGCTCGAAGTGGAATTTGGTGATGGAGAAGATGACGTCCTCGGCCGTCATCGGGGACCCATCGTGGAACTTCACATTGGGCTGCAGCTTGAAGGTATAGACCTTGCCGTCCGGGGAGATGGTCCAGGACTGCGCCAGCTCCGGCAGCGGCTCCAGGGTCGGGCTGAACTTCACCAGCCCCTGGAACATCTTGGAGGCCGCGATCAGGGTCGGGCCCTGGTTGTTGACCCCGATCTGCAGGATCGGCGGTTCCGGCGTCAGCAGCGAGGTCAGCGTCCCGCCACGGCGCGGCGCGATCCCTTGCGCGATCGCATCCGATACCCGCATCAGCCCGGAAGCTGCCAATATCCCGCCCGCGGCCGAAGCCGCCGTGAAGCCACGACGTGAAACGCCCATTGCTTGTCTCCCAGACAGTGCAAACCGGAGCTTGCGAAGCCGGAAGGCTACGCTGCGCCGCAGCGCCTCGACAACCCGCGCCACGCTGGCGATGCTCCGGGCATGAGATGCTTCGATACCCCGGGCGACTCCGCCCATGCCCCCGGCTTCTTCCTGATGCGGGGAATGGTCCGCCCGAACTACGAGATCCCCGCCCGCGCGGTGGCGCTGCGCGAAGGCCTGGCAAGCCTCGGCCTCTCGCTGACGCCGCCGCCGCCGGCGACGCGCAAGGCCCTGCTGTCGGTGCATGACGCGGGGTATCTCGACTTCCTGGAAACCGCCGCCGCCGATTGGGCCGCCCTGCCCGAAGCCGGCCCCGAGGTCGTCGCCAATATCCATCCCAGCCCCGAAATGCTCGCCCAGGGCGGCGTCGTTGCGGCGGGCATCATCGGCCGTGCCGGCTGGTACACCGCCGATTGCGCTTGCCCGATTGGAGCCGGCACCTGGACGGCCGCGATCGCGGCCGCCGGGGCGGCGCTGGCCGCGGCCGCCGAGGCAGCGGCTGGCCGCAGCGCCTATGCGCTCTGCCGCCCGCCCGGGCACCATACCTATGCCGCGCGGGCCGGCGGGCATTGCTACCTGAACAATGCGGCACTGGCCGCCCAGGCGCTTTGCGAGGCCGGGGCGAAGCGGGTCGCGGTGCTGGACATCGACAGCCACCATGGCAACGGCACCCAGGGCATCTTCTGGAACCGCGCCGATGTGCTGACCATCAGCCTGCATGCCGATCCGACCCGCTACTACCCCTGGTTCGTCGGCCACGCCGGGGAGACTGGCGGCGCCCGCGGGTCCAACCTGAACCTGCCGCAGCCTTTTGGTACGGGCGACGACGCCTGGCTCGCGGCGCTGGCGACCGGCATCGGCGCTGTGCAAAAATTCGGGGCGGAGGCGCTGGTGGTGCCGCTCGGCTTCGATGCCTCCGAACACGAGCCGCTGGCCGCGCTGAAGGTCACTGCGGAGGGCTTTGCCCGGGCCGGGGCGGCGATCGGCGGCCTCGGCCTGCCCACCGCGATCACCCAGGAGGGTGGCTACAACACCGATGTCATCGGCGGGCTGCTCGCCCGCTTCCTGACCGGTTTCGGCACCAGGTGATCGCCCGGGTCGCGAGCTTCGCCTTCACCGGCATGCAGCCCCAGGATGTCGAGGTCCAGGTTCAGATCTCGGCCGGCATGCCCGCCTTCACCCTGGTCGGGCTCGCCGACAAGGCGGTGGGCGAGAGCCGGGAACGGGTGCGGGCGGCGCTGGCCTCGCTCGGCCTCTCGCTGCCGCCGAAGCGGGTGCTGGTCAATCTGGCACCGGCCGATCTGGCCAAGGAAGGCTCGCATTTCGACCTGCCCATCGCCCTGGCGCTGCTGGCCGCCATGGAACTGCTGCCGGCCGAGGAGATGATGCGCTTCTGCGCCATCGGCGAATTGGCGCTGGATGGGGCGCTTTTGCCGGTCCCCGGCGTGCTGCCGGCCGCACTGGCCGCCGCGGGGCAGGAAAAGGGCCTGATCTGTCCCGCCTCGCAGGGCGGCGAAGCGGCCTGGGCCGGCCCTGTCGAAATCCTGGCCGCAGCCAGTCTGGGCGCGCTGATCAACCACATCCGCGGGACGCAATCGCTCGCCGCCCCCTCGCCCGCGCCGCCGCAGGAGGCCGTGGCCGATACGCTTTGCCTTTCGCAGGTGAAAGGGCAGGAGACGGCCAAGCGCGCGCTGGAAGTCGCTGCGGCGGGCGGGCACAACCTCGTGCTGATCGGCCCTCCCGGTGCCGGCAAATCGATGCTGGCGCAGCGGCTGCCCGGGCTGCTACCCGATCTGCTGCCGGCGCAGGCGCTCGAAACCTCCATCGTCCATTCCGTCGCCGGCATGCTGCGGGATGGGCGGTTGTTGCGCCGCCCGCCGTTCCGCAGCCCGCATCATTCTGCCTCGACCGCCGCCCTGGCCGGAGGCGGGCCAAGGGCGCGACCGGGGGAGATCAGCCTCGCGCATCATGGCGTGCTGTTCCTGGACGAATGGCCGGAATTTCCTCGTCCCGCGCTGGAAGCCCTGCGCCAGCCGATGGAAAGCGGCGAGGTCGTCCTGGCCCGCGCCAATTCTCGTACCCATTGGCCGGCGCGTTTTCAGCTGGTGGCGGCGATGAACCCCTGCCGTTGCGGCATGCTGGGCGACAGCGCGCGGGAATGCGCCCGCGCCCCCGTCTGCGGCGCCGACTATCGCCAGCGCCTGTCGGGGCCACTCCTGGACCGCATGGACCTGACCGTCGAGTTGCAGCCGGTGCCGCCGGCCGAACTCGCCCGCGCGCCGGCGGGCGAAACCAGCGCCGCCGTGGCGATCCGCGTGGCCGCGGCACGGCAGCGGGCGCTGGCGCGGGGCGGCGCCACCGCGACCGCCGAGCATGACGAGCTTCGCGCAAGCTTCGATTCCGCCGCGGCGGCCCTGGTCGAACAGGCGGCCGAACGGCTGGGTCTTTCGGCGCGCGGGCAGGTGCGGAGCATGCGTGTCGCCCGGACCATCGCCGACCTGGCCGGCGCCGCGCGGGTCGGGCGCGAACATGTGGCCGAGGCGCTGGGCTACCGGATGCGGAACTGGCGGCGCTAACGGGATACCCTGTTGGCGGGAAAAAGATCGAGGGGGCTGTTCGCCCTCGAGCACCCAGGCAGAAACAAGGTGTTTCTGCGCTTCCCGCCAAAGGAAGGTCCAGGAAAGCCTCAGTTTCCTGGTGGGTGGGTGTGGGAGGGCAAAGCCCCCCACGGCAACCTCTTCTAATCGCCGATCCGGAACGCATCGGCAATCCGCCGCACCTGCCCCGCACCATCCATCAGCAGCACATCGAAGCGCACACCGGCAGCACCCTGCCCAGGGTTCTGCCCCAGCCACCATTCGCCCGCCGCCAGCAACCGGGCCGTTTGCCGGCCGCCCAGCGAAAACGCCGCCGCGGCCAGCGAGGCGCGCGCCTTCACCTCCACGAAGACCAAAAGCCCGTCGCGGGCCATGACAAGGTCGATCTCCCCAGCCGGGGTGCGGATGCGGCGGGCCAGGGCGACAAACCCTTCGGCGGCCAGTACCGCTTCCGCCCGCGCCTCGGCGGTCCGGCCGCGCGCTTCGGCCGCCATGCGCGTTGCGGTTTTGCCCGGGGGCGCCGCCGTGGCAGCCTGTGGCGAACCCGATCCCAAGGCTTTCCGCATGCGCCGCCTGATCCTTGCCATGCTGCTGCTCGCAGCCGGGCCCAGCCTCGCCCAAACCCCGGCGCAGCACCACATGGTTGCCGCCGCCCACCCGCTGGCCGCCGCCGCCGGCCGCGAGATTTTGCGCGCCGGGGGCAGCGCGGTGGATGGCGCCATCGCGGTGCAGGCGGTGCTGGGGCTGGTGGAACCGCAGGCCTCCGGCCTCGGCGGCGGCGCGGTGATCCTGCATTTCGACGCCAAACGCGGCCAGACCACCGCCTGGGACGGGCGGGAGGCCGCCCCCGCCGGCGCCACCCCGCGCCTGTTCCTGCGCCCCGACGGCACCCCACTGCCCTTCTTTGACGCCGTGATGTCCGGCCGCAGCATCGGCGTCCCCGGCGCGCTGGCGGCGCTGGAGGCGCTGCACCGGCTGCAGGGGCGCCTGCCCTGGGCGCGGCTGTTCCAACCCGCCATCATCCTGGCCGAGAACGGCTTTGCCATCACCCCGCGCCTAGCCGGCGCCATCGCCGAACAGGCCGAGCGGATGCGCCGCAGCCCCATCGCCGCCGCCTATTTCCTGGACGCGGACCAAAACCCCTGGCCGGAGGGGCATCTGCTGCGCAACCCCGCCTATGCCGCCACTTTGCGGACCATCGCCGCCGAAGGTGCCGACGCGCTGCTGACCGGCCCGATCGGTGCGGACATCGCCGCCGCCATCCAGGGCTGGGGCGAGGGCGGCACCATGACCACGGCCGATCTCGCCGCCTACCGCCCGGTTCTACGCGACCCGATCTGTGGCCCCTACCGGACCGTGGTGGTCTGCGGCTTCCCGCCGCCCTCCTCGGGGGGCGTCGCAGTGGCGCAGATCCTGGGCGTGCTGGAGCATCTGGACATGTCGGCGCTGCCGCCACGCAGCCTGCAGGCGGCGCATGTCTTTGCCGAGGCGGTGCGGCTCGCCTTCGCGGATCGCAACATGTATCTCGCGGACACGGATTTCGTCGCCGCGCCGCTGCGCGGGCTGCTCGACCGCGGCTATCTGTCGCAGCGCGCGCAGCAGCTGGACGTGACCCGCGCCGATCCCGCGCCGCGCGCCGGCAACCCCGACTGGCGCCGCGCCGCCTGGGCGCCGCAGCCGCAGCAGCCCGAATACGGCACCAGCCAGATCGCCATCGTGGATGACGCCGGCAATGCGATTTCCATGACCACCACAGTCGAAAGCGTGTTCGGCAGCTTCGCGATGGTCCGCGGCTTTTTGCTGAACAATGAGCTGACCGATTTTTCCTTCCGCCCCGAGATCGACGGCCGCCCGGTGGCAAACCGGGTGGAACCGGGCAAGCGCCCGCGCTCCTCGATGTCGCCGAGCCTGGTCTTCGACCGCGACGGGCATCTGCTGCTGGCGATCGGCTCGCCCGGCGGCGGGCGCATCATCAGCTTCACCGCCCAGGCGCTGGTCGGCATCATCGACTGGGGGCTGACGCCGCAACAGGCGATCGACCTGCCGCGCATCGTCACCATGGGCGGCCCCGTCGAATTGGAAGCCGGCACCGAGGCGGAGGCGCTGGCGCCGGGGCTGCAGGCCATGGGTCACCAAATTCTCATCCAGGCCGAATCCTCCGGGCTGCATGCTGTGCAGGTCACCCCGCAGGGGCTGGTCGGCGGCGCCGACCGGCGGCGGGAGGGTGTCGCCCTTGGCGACTGAAACCGGGTCGCGCTTCAAGGCGTTGCCGAACCAATACGGAGACACACATATGCGACGCCTGCTGATTGCCCTGCTGCTGCTGCTCGCCCCCACTGCGGCCGGGGCAGATGACTCCCATGAGATCGGCTATGTCGCGACCGCCCTGACCAACCTCGGGCTGACGCGCAGCCATCGCGTCGTGGTCGAGCGTTTCGACGATCCGGAAATCCAGGGCGTGTCCTGCTACATCAGCCAGGCACGCACGGGCGGGCTGTCGGGGATGGTCGGGCTGGCCGAGGACCCTTCGCGCTTCTCGCTGAACTGCACCGCGACCGGCGATGTCCATGTCGGCGACCGTGTTCGCCGCGGCGAACGCGGCGAACAGATCTTCGAAAGCGCCACCAGCGTGTTCTTCAAGGAAACCCGCGTGCACCGCTTCCTCGACGAGGAACGCAAGGTCATCGTCTACATGGCCTGGAGCACCAAGCTCGTGGACGGCAGCCCCTTCAACGCGGTCTCGGCGGTGTCCTACCGCTGAGCTTCGCGCCCTTCCTCCACCGCATGGCAGGCGACCAGCGAGGCACCGGCCGCCAGCATCACCGGGCGTTCGGCGCGGCAGCGGTCGTTGGCCAGCGGACAGCGCGGATGGAAGGGGCAGCCTGAGGGCGGGTTGATCGGACTCGGCACCTCGCCGCCGACCGGCACGCGGCTGCGGCCGATCATTTTCAGATCCGGAATCGCCTCCATCAGCGCCCGCGTATAGGGGTGGCGCGGGGCGTCGAAGAGGGTTTCCGAAGGCGCGTTCTCGACGATGCGGCCGAGGTACATGACCCCGATGCGGTCGCTGACCTGGCGCACCACCGCAAGGTTGTGGCTGATGAACAGATAGGTCAGCCCCAGGCTTTGCTGCAGCTCCTTCATCAGGTTCAGGATCTGCGCCTGCACCGAGACATCCAGCGCCGAAGTCGGTTCGTCGCAGACCAGGAATTCCGGCGAGGAGGCCAGCGCGCGGGCGATGCTGATGCGCTGCCGCTGCCCGCCCGAAAATTCATGTGGGTATTTCTGGCCATCCAGCGGCGACAGCCCGACCTGGGTCAGCGCCGCGCCGACCTGCGCCATGACCGCATCGCCGCGGGCGATATGGAAGGCGCGGATCGGTTCGGCGACGATGTCGCGCACCCGCCAGCGCGGGTTCAGGCTGGCATAGGGGTCCTGGAAGATCATCTGCATGCGCCGGCGCTGCGCCGCCTGGCCACGCGCCTCGGCCAGATCCTGGCCGTCGAAGATGACCTCGCCGCCGGTCGGCCGGTACAGCCCGACCATCATCCGCGCGATGGTCGATTTGCCGCAGCCGGATTCACCGACCAACGACAAGGTCGTGCCCTTGGGGATGGTGAAGGATACGCCGTCGACGGCGCGCAAGCTCCGCCGCCCCTCACGCGCGATCAGCCGCTGCACCAGCGGGCGGGAGACATCGAAATACCGCGCGATGTCCAGCGCTTCGATGAAGCGGTCGTCAGGCATGGTCATAGAGCCAGCAGGCCGCCGCGGTTGGGCCGGCATCCAGCAGATCCGGCCGTTCCTCCAGGCAGCGTCCGAACACCTTTGGGCAGCGGGGGTTGTAGGCGCAGCCCTTCGGGATGGCGGTCAGCCGCGGCATCGCGCCGTCGATCTGCGCGAGACGCTCGACGCGCCGGTCGAGCGGCGGGATGGATCGCATCAGCCCCGATGAATAGGGATGCCGTGCATTGCCGACGATCTCCAGCACCGGGCCGATCTCGGCGATGCGGCCGGCATACATGACGGCGACGCGATCGGCGGTCTCGGCGATCACCCCCATGTCATGCGTGACCAGCATCATCGCGGTGCCCTTGTCCCGCGCCAGCGCCTTCAGCAGCGCGATCACCTGCGCCTGGATCGACACATCCAGCGCCGTGGTCGGTTCATCCGCGACGATCAGCTTGGGTTCCGCGCAGAGCGCCAGGGCGATGACGACGCGCTGCCGCATGCCGCCGGAAAACTCATGCGGATAGGCGTCGATGCGCTGGGCGGCGGCGGGAATGCCGACCTGTTCCAGCCAGCCGATGGCGCGGCGCCGCGCCTCATCCGGGCCGATCGGCAGATGCGTGACCATGGTTTCGACCAGCTGCCGCCCGACCGAATACAGCGGGTTCAGGGTGGTCAGCGGATCCTGGAAGATCGCGCCGATCTGCCGCCCGCGGATGCGGCGCAACTCGGCATAGGGCAGCGCATCGATCCGCCGCCCCTCCAGCAGGATTTGTCCGCGCGCGATGCGGCCGGGGGGGTCCAGCAGGCCGATGATCGCGGCCCCGGTCATGGATTTCCCGGCGCCGGATTCCCCGACCACGCCCAGGATTTCGCCCGGGGCGATGCAGAAGGAGACATCGTCGAGCGCGGTCAGGATGCCGCGCCGCGTCGGGAATTCGACCCGCAGGTTGCGGACCTCGAGCAGGGGGGCCGCCATCAGCGCAGTCTTGGGTTCAGCGCATCGCGCAGCCAGTCGCCGAGCAGGTTCACCGACAGCACCAGCAGCACCAGCGCACTGCCCGGAAAGATCGTGATCCACCATTCGCCGGAGAACAGGAAGTCATTGCCGATTCGGATCAGCGTGCCGAGCGAAGGCTGCGTCACCGGCACGCCCACACCCAGGAAGGACAGGGTCGCCTCCGCCAGCACCGCGAAGCCGAGGTTCAGCGTCGCGATGACCAGCACCGGTCCGGTGACATTCGGCAGCACGTGGGAAAAAATGATGCGCGGCGAGGAGATGCCAATCACCCGCGCCGCCTGCACATATTCCTTGCCGCGTTCGACCAGCGTGGATCCGCGCACCGTGCGCGCGAACTGCGGCCAGTTGCTGATGCCGATCGCGAAGATGACGACATAGAGCGCGATCTCGTCATGCACCTCACGCGGGACCGCCGCCCGCACCACGCCATCGACCAGCAGCGCCACCAGGATG
>Ga0255334_1001281_pt1 | contig 12059 bp, 12 predicted proteins | sample EtOH5_35cm_T3_12_FD_202080 | JGI IMG/M metagenome (GOLD analysis project Ga0255334, IMG submission 202080) | Sandy soil microbial communities from University of British Columbia, Vancouver, Canada - EtOH5_35cm_T3_129 | ecosystem: Engineered > Artificial ecosystem > Sand microcosm > Unclassified ...
TTTCCTTGAGCGGCGCGTTGAACTCCAGCGTCACCAAGTCTTCGCGGGAGTTGGCCCAGTCGACCACTTCCAGCTCGCCCATTTCCACCGCCGAGGCCAATACGCGCATGCCTTGGTCGCTCGGGTCCTGGCCACGGCTGGAATGCAGGATCAGTTTCAGTTCTTCACGGCTGTAGTGGTGCTCGTGGTGCGGGCCGGGCTCGCCTTGCCCTGCGATGCGCAGGATCTGGTTGGCGCTGGCGTTGAGCAAGTAGATGGCCGGGTACATGGCCCAGTAGAACAGGTACAGCGGCACCGCCGTCCACAGCGACAGCAATTCGGGTTTGCGGATGGCCCAGGATTTCGGCGCCAGTTCACCCACCACGATGTGCAGGTACGAGATGACGAAGAACGCGGCGAAGAACGACACGGCCTTGATCACTTCGGCCGACTGCACGCCGACGGCTTCCAGCAGCGGTTCGAGGATGTGCGCGAACGCCGGTTCACCGACCCAGCCAAGGCCCAGGGAGGCGAGGGTGATACCCAATTGGCAGGCCGACAGGTAGGCATCGAGCTGACTGTGAACGGTGCGCAGGATGTGCCCGCGCCAGCCGTTTTTATCAGCGATGGCCTCAACCCGGGTCGAGCGCAGTTTGACCATGGCAAATTCCGCCGCAACGAAAAATCCGTTGAGCAACACCAGGATCAGAGCAAAAAGAATCATGCCGAAGTCGGCAAAGAGTGTTGCGAGGGTCAAGCCAGGGGAAGGGTCCATGATGGAGTTTTGCGGGTTCCGTGTATTCGAAAAGGGGGTCAATGCGGTGCCTGAAGGGCAGGCACAAGTCAGCCAATGTAGCGGCTGACCGGGTGCTTGCCTAGTAGCGAATGCTGGCCGGTATCAGTCGGCCGTGCTGATGACCCGGGATTTGGTGACCTGGGCGGGCGCGAAATGGCAGGTAAACGTACTGCCGTGGCCCGGCACGCTGCTGATTTCCATCCGTGCGCGGTGGCGCAGCAGCACATGTTTGACGATTGCCAGCCCAAGCCCGGTGCCGCCGGTGTTGGAGTTGCGGCTGGAATCGACGCGGTAGAACCGTTCGGTCAGGCGCGGCAGGTGTTTGCTGTCGATGCCGATCCCGGAATCCTGCACGCTCAGGTGTGCGCCTTGCTCGTCGCCCCACCAGCGAATGCGGATATTGCCTTCGGCCGGGGTGTATTTCACCGCGTTGAACACCAGGTTGGAAAACGCACTGCGCAATTCGGCTTCGCTGCCCTTGAGCAGAATCGTCGGATCGGCTTCCAGGGTGATGCGCTGGTTTTTCTGCCCGGACAGTTGCTGAGCGTCGCCCTTGATCGATTGCAGCAAGCCATCGATGGCCACGGGCTGGTTGTCCGACGGGTAATCGGTGGCTTCCAGCTTGGCCAGCAGCAGCAAGTCATTGAGCAGCGTCTGCATGCGCCCGCCTTGCTGCTGCATTTGCTGCAGGGCACGGGTCCAGCGCGGGTTCACGTCATCGACGTTGTCGAGCAGGGTTTCCAGATACCCGCAGATCACCGTCAGCGGCGTGCGCAGTTCGTGGGAAACGTTGGCGATAAAGTCTTTGCGCATCTGTTCCAGCTGATGGATGCGCGTCACGTCGCGCACCAGCATCAAGTGTTCATTGTTGCCGTAGCGGGTGATGTACAGCTGAATGCGCAGTCGATCATTGATCGGCGAGGGGATTTCCAGTGGTTCGGCGTAGTTGTCCTGCTCGAAGTATTCCTTGAAGCGCGGATGGCGCACCAGGTTGGTCACCGGCTGGCCACTGTCCTGCGGCGTCTTGAGACCGAGCAGGGTTTCCGCGGCGCGGTTCCACCATTCGAGGTTGCCGTCGGTGTCGAGCATGATCACCGCGTCTTTCAACGCGGCGGTGGATTCCTGGACCCGGTCGATCACCGCTTGCAGGCGTCCGCGCACACGTTGATCGCGGCGTTGCAGGTGATAGATGCTGTCGAACACTTCGCCCCAAAGGCCATAGCCATCGGGCGGTGCTTCATCGGGTTTGTGCAGGCGCAGCCACTCGTGCAGACGCAGCAATTGCTTGAGGGTCCAGGCCAGGTAAAGGCCCAGGCCCGCAGCGAGGCTCCAGCCGTAGTAGCCGGTAATCAGGCCGATCACCAGGCAGGCGGTGACCAGTAGCAGCATGTGGCGAATCAGGGTGCCATGCCAGTTTTGGTTCACTTGAACGCGCGTCCTTGTCAGCTTGTCGGGCGGGAAAGGGCTGAATCAGGCTTTGGTGGAAAACCGGTAGCCGGTGCCGCGCACGGTTTGTACCAGATTTTCATAGGCATCACCGAGGGCTTTGCGCAGGCGACGGATGTGCACGTCGACGGTGCGTTCCTCTACATACACATTGCCGCCCCACACCTGATCCAGCAACTGGCCACGGGTGTAGGCGCGTTCCTGGTGGGTCATGAAGAATTGCAGCAAGCGGTATTCGGTCGGGCCCATCTCGGCGGGTTTGCCGTCGATGGTCACGCGGTGGCTGATCGGGTCCAGCAGCAAGCCGCCGACTTCAATCGGCGCTTCGCCATCGGTAGGGCCGGCGCGGCGCAGCACGGCTTTGAGGCGCGCAACCAGCTCACGAGGGGAAAACGGTTTGGTGATGTAGTCGTCGGCGCCGACTTCCAGGCCCTGGATCTTGTTGTCCTCTTCGCCCTTGGCGGTGAGCATGATGATCGGGATGTCCCCGGTCAGCTCGTCACGCTTCAAGCGGCGGGCCAATTCGATGCCGGAGGTGCCGGGCAGCATCCAGTCGAGCAGGATCAGGTCCGGTTTGCGGTCGACAATGATGGCGTGGGCCTGCTGCGAGTTCTCAGCCTCCAGGCAGTCATAGCCGGCCATTTCCAGCGCAACGGCGATCATTTCGCGAATGGGCGCTTCGTCGTCGACGATCAGAATGCTCCTGCCAACCATGCCATTAATCCTCTTGTCATTTAACTGTCTTGCGCCGCATTAGATAACGGAATTATTGCAGTCGTGTGACAGCATTTTAGTCGCCCTGCGATTGTCATGATCCTGAACTATTCTCTAAGTCCGAACCCTGACAACCACAAAAGGAAGGTTTCCATGAAGCACATTGCTCAATCCTGGCAGGCTCTGCTGGTCACTGCTGCGCTGACGCTGCCGACAATGGCCTTCGCCGAAGACCCCGGCATGGTTAAAAATGGCATGTTGGTCGACCACAAGGGCATGACGTTGTACACCTTCGACAACGACACTGGCGGCAAGTCGGCGTGCACCGGCAAATGCGCAGAAAACTGGCCGCCGCTGAAAGCCACCGCGGCCGACAAGGATGAAGGCAAGTGGACCATCATCATGCGTGACGATGGCACGAAGCAGTGGGCGTTCGACGGCAAGCCGTTGTACTACTTCGTTCAAGACAAGAAGCCAGGAGACATGACAGGCGACAAGAAGATGGACAAGTGGCACATCCTCCAAGGGCCCAAGATGTAAGACCTCTCATGTAGGAGCGAGCTTACTCGCGATGAGCGTGAACGATGACGCGGGTTGTCAGCAGAAACGCGTCGGCTTCAAACTCATCGCGAGCAAGCTGGCTCCCAAAAATACGGTCAACTGCGGAGGCGAGGCTTGCCCGCGAAGGCGTCTGCTGCCTCAACGCAATCCGTAATCCAGCACAATCCCCACAAAAATCGCCAACCCCGCCCAGTGATTGTGCAAAAACGCCTTGAAGCACCGCATCCGGTCCTTGCCACGGGTGTACCAGAACTCCCACGCAAAACAGCCCGCCGCCGCCAGCAATCCCAGGTGGAACCAGCCACCGAGCTCGAATTTCGACCCGGCCAGCAACAGGCAACCCAGCGCCAACCCTTGCAGCGTCAGGATGATCACCCGGTCTGCGTCGCCAAACAGAATCGCTGTGGATTTAACGCCGATCTTCAAGTCATCGTCGCGGTCGGTCATCGCGTAATACGTGTCGTAACCCACCGTCCACAGCAAATTGGCGATCCACAGCAGCCACGCCGCCGCCGGCAGTTCGCCGGTTTCGGCGGTGAACGCCATCGGCATCCCCCAGGAAAACGCCGCGCCCAGTACCACTTGCGGGTAATAGGTGTAGCGCTTCATGAACGGGTAAGTGAAGGCCAGCGCCAAACCGCCGAACGATAACCACACCGTTGCCGCATTGGTGCACAACACCAGCAGGAAACTCACGCTCATCAGCAGTGCAAAGAACACCAGCGCTTCTTTGGAGCTGATCTTGCCGCTCGGCAGCGGGCGCTGTTCGGTACGTTTCACATGGCCATCGACCTTGCGGTCCGCCCAGTCGTTGATCACGCAGCCGCCGGCGCGGGTCAGCACCACGCCGAGCACGAAGATCACCACGTTGGCCAGCGACGGCGAACCTTTGCCGGCAATCCACAGCGCCCATAGCGTCGGCCACAGCAGCAGGTAAATGCCGATCGGTTTGTCCATGCGCGTCAGCTGAATGAAATCCCAGGCCCGAGGGTTCAAGCGGTTCAGAGATTTGAGCAGACTCTGGTACATCAGCAGTTCTCCGGATGGGCGCGGGCGGCGAGCCACAAGGTCGGCAGGAAAATCTCGGCCACCAGCACGCTCAAGGCGCCACGGTCGAAGCGCGAGCGACGGCCCCACAACTCGGCTGCCCGGCACTCCAGTGGCAGCCATTGCTGAGGATAGTGACAAACCTCGATGGCGCGGCGCTGAAACGCCTGATCACAGAACAGTAATTCGCCCAGCGAGCGGCTGCCCAGTTCGTCCATGTGCAACCCGTCGCCCTGCAACGCGCTACGCGCCGCCACGCTGCGGGCAAACACCCAGGCTTCGCCGTGGCCGCGCAAATACACCTCGCGCACCCAGCCTTCGCTGCCTTCGGCCAGATCCAGCGCAGCACACTCGTCCGCGCGCAGCGTCTGCCAGCCTTCGAACAATGGCGTGACGCTGAAACCGTCATTCGACAAACGGCTCAGGCGTCGGGTCAGCGAGCCTTCGTCGAACAGCCAGTCGAGGGTAGAAGCGTCGGGGAGGGGCGCGAGTCGGCTTTGGGGGAGCCAGAATGGAGGTTTTGAGTGCGGCACAGTGAGTCATTATTGGCAGCAAATGAGGCGGCGAGCTTACCATGTCACTCGGCGATTTTGATTGAACCGCCGCGCCATTGCGCCGAACAGGCTTGCATCTGCCGGGCCCGATCAGTACAAAACGCCCTGAGCCGGACGGCAACGCTGCAACCATCGACCGTTCGCGCCGGCAATAAGCCTGAACCCTGAGGAAGTACCTGAATGAAAAAGTGGCAATGTGTGGTCTGCGGCCTGATCTATAACGAAGCCGACGGCTGGCCGGATGACGGCATTGCGCCGGGCACCCTGTGGCAAGACGTGCCGGAAGACTGGCTGTGCCCGGACTGCGGCGTTGGCAAGATGGATTTCGAAATGATCGAAATCAACTAAGACATTCAAGAGGAGTAAGGAATGAACGCACCTGTCGTGATCGTCGGCACCGGGCTCGCTGGCTACAACCTGGCCCGGGAGTTTCGCAAACTCGATAGCGAAACCCCGCTGCTGCTGATTACCGCCGATGACGGGCGCTCCTACTCCAAGCCAATGCTCTCCACGGGCTTCGGCAAGAACAAAGACGCCGACGGCCTGAGTATGGCCGAACCCGGCGCCATGGCCGAACAGTTGAAGGCCGAAGTGCGCACCCACACGCGCATCAGCGGCATCGATCCTGGCCACAAACGCCTGTGGATCGGCGAGGAGTCGGTGATCTACCGTGACCTGATCCTGGCGTGGGGCGCCGAAACCGTGCGCGTGCCCATCGACGGTGACGCGGCGGATGCCGTGTTTCCGATCAACGACCTCGAAGATTACGCGCGCTTTCGTGCGGCCGCGGCTGGCAAACGTCGGGTGCTGTTGCTCGGTGCCGGCCTGATCGGCTGTGAATTCGCCAACGACCTGATCCTTGGCGGTTACGAGGTGCAACTGGTTGCACCGTGCGAACAGGTCATGCCGACCTTGCTGCACCCGGCGGCAGCCGCTGCGGTCCAGGCCGGGCTGGAAAGCCTCGGCGCACGTTTTCACCTCGGGCCGGTGCTCAACCGCTTGCAGCGTGTTGAAGATGGATTGGAAGCGCATCTGTCAGACGGTCAGGTCATCCCGTGCGACGTGGTGGTGTCGGCCATCGGCCTGCGACCGCGCATCGACCTCGCGGCCGCGGCCGGCGTGCAGGTCAATCGTGGCGTGGTGGTCGACCGTCATCTGAAAACCTCTCACGCCAATATCTATGCACTGGGCGACTGCGCCGAAGTCGACGGGCTGAATCTTCTGTACGTGATGCCCCTCATGAGCTGTGCGAGAGCGCTGGCACAAACCCTCGCCGGAAACCCGACAGCGGTGAGCTACGGCGCGATGCCGATTACCGTCAAAACGCCGGTTTGCCCGTTGGTGGTTTCGCCGCCGCCACGGGGTTTGGAAGGCGTCTGGACCGTCGAAGGGCAGGGCGCGGACATCAAGGTTTTATGCCGCGATGCCGCCGGAAAGCTGCTCGGTTATGCCCTGACAGGCGCGGCGGTGATGGAAAAACTTGCACTGAACAAAGAGCTTCCACCGCTGCTGGCGTAAATACCGGTCGTTCTGTCGGAATCACCCCGCTTTTGCCCCTACAAACGTCGCGCCGAGACTGGCGCGGCTCTTCCGTGCGTGCCATTCTCACTCCCGTCTGCCGCAGAGTAGAGCACCTGCGGCGCTTTGGGCGCTGTTCCAACGAGAACAGCACGGACATAACAACAAAAAACCGTCAAAGGGGCTTCACTAAATGCGTAAACCAGAACTCGCCGCCGCCATCGCGGAAAAAGCAGATCTCACCAAAGAACAGGCCAACCGCGTTCTCAACGCCGTTCTCGAAGAAATCACCGGCGCCCTGCACCGCAAGGACAGCGTGACGCTGGTCGGCTTCGGCACCTTCCTGCAACGCCACCGCGGTGCCCGCACCGGCAAAAACCCGCAAACCGGTGAGCCAGTAAAAATCAAGGCCAGCAACACCGTTGCATTCAAGCCAGGCAAATCGTTGAAAGACAGCGTTAATCCGTAACACCGACCGACTTCCCGCGTAGCGCGGGAGCGGAATAAAAAATGGGCACGCCAACTGGGTTGGGTGCCCATTTTTTTGTGGTCGCGAAGGTCATGCCGGTCACCCACGGATCAGACAACACAAGACCCTCGCAGGAGCCGGCTTGCTGGCGATAGCGGCTTACCAATCAACATTGAAGTCGCCTGACACACCGCCATCGTCAGCAAGCCGGCTCCTACAGTTAGTGCGCAAGGCGAATCACCCGAAACTTCCCGCGCAGCGAGGCAGCGGTAAAAAAGGGCATGCCATCTGGAGGGCGTACCCATTTTTCGGATGACAACATTCATTGTAGGAGCCGGCTTGCTGGCGATAGCGGCTTACCAATCAACATTGAAGTCGCCTGACACACCGCCATCGCCAGCAAGCCGGCTCCTACAGTTAGTGCGAAAGGCGAATCACCCGAAACTTCCCGCGCAGCGAGGCAGGGGTAAAAAAGGGCATGCCATCTGGAGGGCGTACCCATTTTTCGGATGACAACATTCATTGTAGGAGCCGGCTTGCTGGCGATAGCGGCTTACCAATCAACATTGAAGTCGCCTGACACACCGCCATCGCCAGCAAGCCGGCTCCTACAGGTCAATCGACGCGGAGTTGTTGCTTGGCAAAAATCGCTGCCATCTCGGGTTCATCCAGATGATCCAGCGCACGCTCCACCAACAAATGCACCCCGTCGGCCATGCGGCTAAGCGCCAGGGCTACGGAGCGGCGTGAACCGTCCACATCGTCGGCAAGGTCGGCGGCGATGGCGCTGATGGACAGCAGGTCTTCCGAGGCGTTGGCGAGGAGGGCTTCAGTGTTGATGCCGGGGCAGACGCTGAAGAGCTGGCCGTTGCGTTTCGGTGGTTTGGGTTCGATTGGCGGGAAGTGATGGTCGAGGGCGCGTTCGGCGGCGTCGTTGAGTTTGTTTGAGTCTGGGCTTTCGTATGGGGAAACCGGATCGGTTTCCGGTGGGTTTGGTGTGACCTTGAACATGGTTACTTTCCTTTAGTAGGGCCGTGACCATTTCGCGACTAAACGAAAAGGAGGCGGCTGTGCGCAAGTTAGTCGACCGGTAAAGTCACCAAAACCCGGCGCGCCCAAGGGCGCCATGCGCACAGCCACCATCAAGTGCAGGCAAACACCTGACTGGATGACACTTGTGCAACCGTAGATGACTAGCCGGGCGACTAAACCCGATCACTGATGAGCAGTGACACGAACCAAGTTACCGACCGCCCCCAAGGCGCACAAGCCGGCGGATTCTGGCGTAGCCGTAGGCAACGACGCAAGGTGTTGTAGCTCTCAGGAAGTAACCCGGAGGGTTTTTAAACAAGCGCTGGCGCGCGGTGTTTAATTGCCGAAAATATCGGCATTCCGTACCAACTTCCATTTGCGGGCACATCGTCGTGCCGAGTGAGAGGGATGACAGGGATTTCCTCGTCGCCATAGTCTCTCTAAATAATCGAATCAATATCCAAATGGAATGGCGCACCCACCGAGTGTCCGCCCGTAATTGCCGCAATGGCCGCGTCATGATCTACGGCCGCTGGCGGAATCATCGCCAACTGTTCCTGAACGATGTTTTCCGGATGGGCTTTCCAGCGCAGCAGTTTTTCCTGTACCCACTCGGGCTGGTCGGCGTAGCTGCCATACACGTCGGCCTCGGTGACTTGCTGGCCGTGCAGGGCCAGCAGGCGATCCCGGGTCATCTGAATCTTTTCCTTTTCCTCGTTGAGAGCTTCCGTCTTTTGCGCGTCTTGATGGTAATTGGCGTGTGCGCTGGGGTTCTTTGCGATGTTCCGTTTGATGTCGTCCAGTTGATCGCTGATGCGTTTCAAGCCGTCGTTGATCCAGTTGAACTCCCTCAGGGTCACCAGTGATCTCTTGCGCTCTTGCGCCTCCTGCCAACGGCGCAGGCTGGCCCAGCAGCCGGGGATGTAGCTGCCGACCATCGAGTGATCGGAGGCCTCCATCATCTGCCGCAGGAGTGAGCCACGTTTGGGCAGGCCGTTGATCTGATGCAACGCCTCTGCACAGCCATGATCATTGATCGTGCTGCAACCCGGCTCCCACAGAATCGAGGACTTGTGCTCTTTGCCAAATACCACCGGCATGAAATGGCGCAGCTTGCCGTGGTGCCCGTAGGGGTCACCCTTGAAGTTGATCATGTTCACAATCAGGTATGCCAAGCCAATGGCGGGGTTCAACACAATTATCGCCCCATGCTTGTAATACATCGGCACGGACGGCGTATTCATCCACGTGGCGGGCACGCTTGGAACGGGATCGTTGTGTTTGACGATCCGGTGATGATTCAGGGGCTGGGCGCTTCCGATGAAGGTTGCGTCGCCGGCACGGGGGGCACCGTAGGTGTAGAGCACGATATCCAGTTCATAGCGTTTATTACGCCGCAGCATTTCGGACAGTATCAGTGCCACCGCCCCGCCCAGGCTGTGCCCGGTAATCAGCAGTTTTTGTCCGCTGTAAAATTTTTCCAGGTAGCTCACGACAAACGGGTAAGCCACCATGGCGGCTCCGTAGAAGCCGTTGTGAACCTTGCCTTCCCCTTCTTCAAAAGGAACCTGCTGGGCATGCGCATCACGCAGGCCGTCGGCCCACAGTTCGTTGGTTCCGCGCACGCTAACCAATATCAACTCGTCGTGGTGGGTGATGAAGGCCTGGGTGTCCGTGCTGTTTTCGTTGTTGCGATCATCGAGAAAGTGCAGTTTGGCCGGGTGTTCCTGTTCATCACCCAATTCTGGATTGTTGACCTCGGGGTAAAGCAACGGGTCGAACGGCGCCACTTCGAGCCGTTTCGAGTAAGGCACCTCTTCGTACAGCGGGTAGTACTTCGCAGTCTGCGTGGGATCGACTTTCCACAGTTCATCAAACTGCGGCAACGCATGGCCGAACCAGTTACCGCTGGTTGGCTGCAAGGGGAAGCTCACACTGTCTGTTTTGACCGGTTGTGTGTTCGGTTCCTGACCAAAATCGGTGTAACTCAGGGTTGCCATCAACGCCAATTGATAGAGGTTAAGTGCGCAAAATTCGTTGCCGGTCGACAACATCGGGCGTAGAGCCCTCATGGGGCGCACCTCCATCACATGATGTTTGTTCGGCAGTAGGGCGATGCCCTTTGGTTTGGGTGGTGGCGGGAAAAACCCAAGCTCGACCGTCGCCATGTCCATCTGACTGAAGACCGCGCTGAGCCCCCCATCCGGAGCGCTTTTATCGACAATTGTGAAAGTCCTGGTTTTGGGAGCGGAGCGCAGCAGTTTGTGCACCACCATGTTCGGTGGATCGCGACGGAAAGCCAGTGGCGGTAAGTGCGCTACATGTTTGACCAGTTCACTGACTTCAACCTGGTAATAGGCAGTGGGAGCAGCGAGGTCTTTTGCGGGGTTGGCTTGGGTTCGTACGCCTGATTTGTTGAAAAAGCGGGTTTTTTCGGCGCGTACTTGGAGTTCGGTGATGGGGAGTGGGTAGTGTGGTCGCTCCTTCAGTCGGGCATATGTTTCCTCTTTCCCCTGATAAATCTGATGCAGTTTCAAAGTTACCGGGCCGCAGTAATGATTAAGGACTTTGCCTGAACCAGTGGCATCCAGCTTGCCGATGTAGACAGTGTCTTCGTAATCAATGACTTCGTAAGTCAAACCGGCATATGGTTTGCCGTCACCAAATTCGTCCACTAACTGAAAGCTCGTAGAATGACCACGCAAAGGGCAGGCGTGGATGTTGCCTTGCATGAATGGCGCATCACTGGCAGCTAAAGGTTCAACGCTCATGGTGTCTCGTCCTTGTTTTCCGTGCAGCCTGGATAAATGGTGCAGATCCGTTCATCCACCATCCTGAAGGTGCTGAAGTCTTTGTAGTTGCCGAAACAGAACGCATCCTGATCCTCAAAGGCTTTTCCCATGCAGCGTTTCCAACCGTCAGGCACTTTGACCCAAGTATCACCAAAGGCCGGTTTTTCCTGTTCGGCCAACTTGATCTTCAGCCTTACGGTTTTCCCCAGTAACTGAGACAGCGTGTACGCCGTGAACGGACGACGTTTGGCTACATTTCCCTGTGCATCCATTTTTTTGCAGGTGAGCAGCTTTATCAGATAACGCTTGGGGCCGACTGTGCGAAAAGCCCACTGGCATTCACCGAAGAACTCACCTGTGCCGTCATCGCTGAACGTGCCCATGTGTCGCTCCAACAACTCTGGACGCACGGCAAATGAGGCGAAGTCATAGCTGCTGTCACTTCGTTCCGGGCCAAAAACGCCTATGACCTTGAGCTCCACAAGGTTCAACGCCATCGGGCAGTCGCTCACGGTCCTGTACAGCTCAATTTCGGCAGTGGCCTCGTATTCCATGTTGGGTTTATTGAAACTGACCTGGAAATTTCGCCCTCCGGGCAAGCTGCATGTTTCCCCTTTGGCAGGGAGGTAGATGGCTTTCAGCTCGTACTTGAAGTTGGGCGGGAAGTCGGGGACGAAGGTAAAAGTATTTGGCTTGCCGACAGCAGAGCAACCCAGGGTCAGGGTGAGGCAACTGCTGAGTGTCAGGCTTTGAACGATTCGTTTGATGTGCGGGACATATCCCCGCGAATACAGCGCTTTCTGATGCGTCATGGCGTTACGTCCTTGTTTTCCGTACAGCCTGCGTAAATGGGGGAAGTGTGGCGACCGGCCGGCATGCGGAAGGTGCTGGTGTATCCGCCGCAACCGATAGCAAGTTTTTCTCCGCATGCACAATCAAACTCACTCCCTTCTGCGCTTACCTTTGATTATCCGGAGAATTTTCCACACAAAGCGTTCCCTTTGTAGCTATGAACTAAAGGTCCTAGAAACATAAGAGGGCCGCACGCATAAAAATCAGAGTTGAATTTTTGGTCCTTGTACACCTTGCATACAGGCAGCATTAATGGGATTGGTAAAATTAGAGCCCATAGCGTAATCCCACACCACTCA
>Ga0255334_1001282_pt1 | contig 12057 bp, 11 predicted proteins | sample EtOH5_35cm_T3_12_FD_202080 | JGI IMG/M metagenome (GOLD analysis project Ga0255334, IMG submission 202080) | Sandy soil microbial communities from University of British Columbia, Vancouver, Canada - EtOH5_35cm_T3_129 | ecosystem: Engineered > Artificial ecosystem > Sand microcosm > Unclassified ...
TGCGTGAGGCCGCGGCACCGGCAAAACGTGCGTTTCAACCGGCAGGCAATCCAGTTATCAGCACCGAAACGCTGTAGCGAGAAACCGAGCCACTTCTGTTGGCAGCGTTGCGATGCGCTCGAGCTGCTTCAGCATCACCCGAATTTCAGAAGGCGAGAGCGAGCGGTCCTTTGGTACGAAGGTGGCGATCGACGCCGGCCCCACTTCGTTGGCCGGGTTGGCGACCTTTTCACCGTGCAGGATCGCGAATCCGTAGATCTGCTTCAGGATGTCCCGCACGTGGATAGCCGTCGCCGGAGCGCCGCGTTCAACGATTTTGCCGCAGTGGGTTCTTAGATCGTCGGGCGTGATTTCCGTGAGGAGGCGATTGCGCCAGGCCGGCAGAAGCTCTCGCTCGAAGATAGAACGCCGCATGGCGCGTGTGCTGTCGGCCATCGGCGCGGCGGTGAGCCATTTCTCGCCGAACTCGCCAAAACTCTTCGCCTCTTTCAGACGCCGTTTATCACGCTGCTTCTCTATCGCGGGTGATCGCCCTTCGCCGATGGCGCGCCTCGCGTCGATGCACTTCTCTCGGGCCCGGGCAAGCGAGATTCCGTCGCGTCCATACCTACCCAGATAGACGGTCTCCCGACGGCCGTTGAGCCTGTAATCCAGGCGAAACGAGATCGCGCCACTGGGCATGACGCGCACATACATTCCGTCACGGTCCGCAATCTTGTAGATTTTCTCTTTTGGCTTCAATGCCTTGAGGGCGACATCCGTCAGCATCCCTATTGCCTCCTGAAAAGTACCGTCAGCACAATTTCGGGGGCTCGTGGCAGAGAATATCGTCTAACTTCAATGTGTTATAACGAAAAAAGTACCGTCACGAGCCTCTTTGACCGTGACGGTACTTTGAAAACTTTGCCCAAGCAATATACTGGAGGTCCGTCAGGCAGGCCGCCAGAGCCAAACTCTACGTGCCGATAGACGCTGATTGTCATCGGCATAATTTATTTTTGTTTTCAATGGCTTGTATCGTATTCTGGCGTAGTTCCGGATCCGGCCGGATAGGCAAAAATCATTCCCACTCGATCGTCCCCGGCGGCTTGCTCGTGATGTCGTATGTCACGCGGTTGATCCCGCGCACCTCGTTCACGATCCGCCCCGCTGTCCGCGCAAGAAACGCCATCTCGAAGGGATACACCTCCGCCGTCATCCCATCGGTGCTGGTCACCGCTCGCAGCGCGCAGGCAAAGTCATAGCTGCGTCCATCTCCCATGACGCCGACCGTCCGCACCGGCAGCAGGACCGCAAAGGCCTGCCAGATCACGTCGTAAAGCCCCGCCTTGCGTATCTCATCGAGGAAGATCAGGTCGGCCTTCTGCAGGATCGCGACGCGTTCCGCCGTCACCTCGCCTGGGATGCGTATCGCCAGGCCGGGGCCGGGGAATGGGTGGCGCCCCACGATCTCTTCCGGCAGGCCCAACTCGCGCCCGAGCACCCGGACCTCATCCTTGAACAATTCGCGCAGCGGCTCGACCAGCCCCATGCGCATGTGCGCCGGCAGCCCGCCGACGTTGTGGTGGGACTTGATGGTCACCGACGGCCCGCCGGTCGCCGAGACGCTCTCGATCACATCCGGGTACAGCGTGCCTTGCGCCAGGAAATCGGCGCCGCCAAGGATGAGTTGCTCCTCCTCGAACACCTCGACGAAGAGGCGGCCGATGATCTTGCGCTTCTGTTCCGGATCGGTGACGCCTGAAAGCTGCCCCAGGAACAGGTTCCGGGCGTCGCGATGCACCAGCTTGATGTTGAAGCGGTCGCGGAAGGTGGCGACCACTTGCTCCGCCTCGCCGGCGCGAAGCAGCCCGTGATCGACGAAGATGCAGGTCAGCCGCTCACCGATTGCCTCATGCAGCAGAACCGCGGCAACGGAGCTGTCCACGCCGCCCGACAACCCGCAGACGACGCGCCCGTTGGGGCCGACCTTGGCGCGAATGCGCGCGATCTCCTCGGCGCGAAAGCCGGCCATGGTCCAGTCGCCGGTGCAGCCGCAGACCCCGTGGGTGAAGTTCTTCAGCAGCGCCGCACCATGCGGCGTGTGGACCATCTCCGGGTGGAACATGGTGCCGTAGAAGCGGCGCTCGTCATCGGCGATCAGGGCGAAGGGCGCCCCCTCGCTGCGCGCCACGACGCGAAAGCCGGGCGGCAAGGCGATGATGCGGTCGCCATGGCTCATCCAGACGCGTTCGCGCGCGCCCGGGGCCCAGATGCCGCTCGTCAGTTCGCAATCACCGAAGACATCCACATCCGCCGCGCCGAATTCGCGATGATCGCTGCCCTCGACCGTGCCGCCCAGCTGCGCCGCCATGGTCATCTGGCCATAGCAGATCCCCAGCACCGGCACGCCGAGGGAAAACACCTCCTGGGCCGCCCGCGGGCTGTCCAGCTCGGTGGTGCTGGCCGGCCCGCCCGACAGGATGATCCCGCGCGGGGCAAAGGCTGCGATGCGCTCGGCCGAGGCGGTGAAGGGCCAGATTTCGCAATACACGCCGGTCTCACGCAATCGGCGGGCGATCAGCTGGGTGACCTGGCTGCCGAAGTCCAGAATCAGGACGCGGTCGTGATGCGGGTGTTCCATCGCGGGCTTTGACCACGAGGTTCCGGTTTCTTCAAGGTGTGCTCGCGGTCGCCTCGAGCAGCAGTTCGATCGGATCCCAGAGCACCGCCCGCTGTTCGACCGGCTGGCCGGCGACGAAGGTCTGGTCCGTCGCCACCACCTTGCCGTGCAGATGGCCGTAGAAAAAACGCGTGGGATTCTTCGCCAGCACCCAGAGCATCACGTTGCGGCAGCCGATCGCCGACAGATGCGCGGCCATGGCCCGCAGCAGCCGCCGGCCGACCCCGCGCTCCTGCCAGTCCTCGAGGAGGTACAAGGTCTCGATCTCGCCATCCGCGAGCCGCTGATGCCTCGCCCGGCCACCGGAGCAGAATCCGATGATCTGTGGCCCGGCCTCGGGTGCGGCCGGCCGGTCGCTGCCGCCGGCGGTCGCGACGAAGATCGCATGGCCGTCGCGACGAGAGACCAGGTCGCGCAGATAGCCCGTCGCCACCCGCCGCGCCGACAGCCCGGCGAGGAAGGCGTCGGGCAGGATCCCCGCATAGGTGGCGCGCCAGGCCGCGACATGGACGGCGCCGATCGCCGGCGCATCCTCGGGCCGCGCTCGCCGAACGGCGATCACGCGGCACCGCCGGCTTCAGGGATCCTGAAGGATATCGGCCGCCTGCTCGGCCGGTGCCTGCGATCGTTCCAGCACGGCGCAGAAGAAGCCGTCGGTGCCATGCGAATGCGGGGCGAGCACGAGGAACGGGCCCTCGCCGGGGCAAGGGACGCCCGGCCGCACCGCGGTCCAGAGGCTGGCCAACGGGACGATGGAAAATTCGGCGCGGCGCGCCAACAAGGCATGGACCTGATCTTCGTCCTCTTCCGGCAGCAACGAGCAGGTAGCGTAGATCAATCTGCCACCTGGGCGCACCAGTCCTGCTGCTGTTTGCAGGATCACGGACTGTTTAGCGGTGATCTCGCGCAAATCCGTGCTGTCCATCCGGGTGCGGGCATCCGGATTGCGGCGCCAGGTGCCGGTGCCGGTGCAGGGCGCATCGACCAGCACGCGGTCGAATGTTCCTGCCCGGCGCTTTGCCCAGCGGTCCCCGGCCTCGATCAGATGGGTTTCCGCATTGTCCACGCCGGCGCGGACCAGGCGCTTCAACGCGCCCGCAAGCCGCGGCGCATTGACGTCGCAGGCCGAAATGCGGCCCTTGTTGCCCATGGTCGCGGCCATGGCCAAAGTCTTGCCGGCCGCCCCCGCACACCAGTCCAGCACCCGCATCCCAGGCCTCGCATCGGCAAGCAGGGCGACAAGCTGGCTGCCTTCGTCCTGGATCTCGATCCTGCCATCCTGGAAGGGCTTGGTCGCCGTCACCGCGCGGCGGGCGGAGACCCGCAGGCCCCAGGGCGAAAGCGGGGTCGGCTCCGCCTCGATGCCTTCCGCGGCGAGTGCGGCCTGGGCCTCCTCGCGCGTCGTCTTGAGGATATTGGCGCGCAGATCGAGCGGTGCCGGCTCGTCGAGGGCCGAGGCCGCTTCCTGCAATGCATCGCCGAAGCGCGCCTGCAGCCCCGGGATGACCCAGCCTGGCAGGTTCAGCCGGATTTCGGCCGGCATGTCCGGATGCGCCAGCTTTCGCCCCGCGAGCTTGCCGAGCATCCTCTGCTCCGTCGCGAGCATCGGCGTCGCGGCATATTGCCCGCCAGGAAACAGGGCTGCGACCTGGTCCGCGGACAAGGCTTCGGACAGTGCCAGATGGGCGATCACCAGCGCGCGGGGGTTGCTGTGCATCCCCGAGCGGTTCAGGTGCCAGTCGAGCCGCTGGCGCTGGCGCATGATGGCAAAGGCGCGATCGGCCACCGCCCGCCGATCGCCTGATCCGATATAGCGTCGCGCCCGGAAGAAGTCGTTGACGGTGGCATCCGCCGGCCGGCGGGGCCGGTCCTCGATATCCTTCAGCAGATCGACGGTGGCAGCGATACGCGCGGCCGGCGTCATGCGCCGAGCGCCTCCGGCAGGGCAGCAAGATCCGGCAGGATCGTCGCGAGCCGATCCAGCCAGTATTCCACCGGCGCCCCCGCCCGGTTGATCCAGAACGCGCGAAAGCCGAAACGCGCGGCGCCATAGGCATCCCAGGCGTTGGACGACACGAAGGCGACCTCATGCGGCTGCGCATCGAAGTGTTCCGTCGCCAGGCGGTAGACCCCCGCATTCGGCTTGTATCGCCGCAACACATGCGCCGAGAGCACGACATCCAGCAGCGGTTCCAGCCCGGCCGAGGCGACGCCCGCCGCGAGCATCCCGGGCTCCCCGTTCGAAAGCACGCCACAGCCAAAGCCGCGGCCACGGAGGGCCGCGAGCATCGGGGCGGCATCGCGGTAGGCATCCAGGCTGCGATAGGCTTCCAACAGGTCCAGACGCAGGCTGGGGTCGGCGATCCCCTGGGTCGCCAGGGCGAAGTCGAGCGCGCGCTCGGTCACCGCCCAGAAATCCTCGTAGTCGCCCGCGGCGGACAGGACCCAGCTCGCCTCCAGCTGCTTCTGCCGCCAAAGGGCGGAGACCGCCGCCGCCGCCGGGCCGACCCGGCCGGCGTGCCGCGCTATCGCGGAATGGACATCGAGCAGCGTTCCATAGGCATCGAAGACGGCATATTGCGGCGACCCCTTCATCACCTAGCCTTCGATGCGATAGTTCGGCGCTTCGCGGGTGATGGCGACATCATGGACATGGCTTTCCCGCAGCCCGGCGCCGGTGATCCGGCGAAACCTCGCATTCGCCTGCATGTCCGGCACCGTCGCATTGCCGGTATAGCCCATGGCCGAACGCAGCCCGCCGACCAGCTGGTGCACGACATTGCCGACCGGCCCCTTGTAGCCGACGCGGCCTTCGACCCCTTCCGGCACCAGCTTCAGACTGTCGGTCACCTCCGCCTGGAAGTAGCGGTCCGCCGAACCGCGGGCCATGGCGCCCAGGGAGCCCATGCCGCGATAGGATTTGTAGGAGCGGCCCTGATAGAGAAAGACCTCCCCGGGCGCCTCATCCGTGCCGGCGAACAGGCTGCCCATCATCACGCAATCGGCCCCCGCGGCGATCGCCTTGGCGATGTCGCCCGAGGTGCGGATGCCGCCATCGGCGATCGCCGGCACGTCATGGGCGCGGCAGGCGGCGGCACATTCCATCACGGCGGTCAGCTGCGGCACCCCGACGCCGGCGACGACGCGGGTGGTGCAGATCGAGCCAGGGCCGATGCCAATCTTCACCGCATCGGCGCCGACCGCGATCAGCGCCTCGCAGGCTTCCGGCGTCGCGACATTGCCGGCGACGACCTGGACGGTGTTGGACAGGCGCTTGATGATCTCGACCGCGCGCAGCACGCCCTCGCTATGGCCATGGGCGGTGTCCACCACGATCACATCGACCTCGGCGGCGACAAGCAGGCGGGCGCGCAACAGCCCATCCTCGCCGGTGCCGGTGGCCGCGGCGGTCCGCAGCCGGCCGAGCGCGTCCTTCACGGCATTCGGATTGGTCTCGGCCTTTTCCATGTCCTTGACGGTGATGAGGCCGATGCAGCGGCCTTCGTCATCGACCACCAGCAGCTTTTCGATCCGGCGCTGGTGCAGCAGGTCGCGGGCATGCTCGGCGGCGACATCGCCCTTGACCGTGACGAGGTTGTCCCGGGTCATCAGGCTGTGCACCGGCGTGGTGGGGTCGGTCGCAAAGCGCACGTCGCGGCTGGTGATGATGCCGACGAGCTTGCCCGTGCCGGGTTCGACCACCGGCAGGCCGCTGATGTTGTGGCTGAGCTGGATGGCCTGGACATCGGCCAGGGTCTGGTTCGGGCCGATGGTGATCGGGTTCACCACCATGCCGCTTTCGAATTTTTTGACGCGGCGGATCTGGGCGGCCTGCTCCTCGGGGGAGAGGTTCTTGTGGATGACCGCGATGCCGCCGGCCTGGGCCATGGCGATGGCCATGCCGGACTCGGAGACGGTGTCCATGGCCGCGGCGACCAGAGGGATGTTCAGCGCGATGTCCCGCGTGAGCCGGGTGCGGACATCGGTCTTGCCGGGCAGGACCTGGGAATAGGCGGGAACCAGCAGGACATCGTCGAAGGCATAGGCCTCCTCGATGATCAGGCGAGCGCGGGTACGGGGAGTAACATCGGGGGCCATGGCTGACCTTTCGGTATCGGTGCCTTGGCGCGCCCTCCTACGCCCTGGCCCTCCCCGCTGCAAGCGCGGGCTGTAACATGAGGGAGGGTGGCTGGTGCGCGGTGGGGGCGGGGGTTGAGCGGGGATGTATAGCCGAGAGGAGAGCGGCGCCGGGTGAGGTCGCTTCCGCCTTGGTAGGTTGGGAATTTATACCACGCTCTGGCGGTTAGCGTATATATACCTACACCTCTCGGGACCGCCCGCCATGCCCCGCCACTACACCAAGCCCCGCACCTGGCAGCCCATGACCGACCCGGAATGGGATATCATCCGCCCCCACATCCTCTGGCTCGGCGCCGGCCGTCCCCTTCGGGATCTGCGCACCCGCGTGGACGGCATGTTCTGGGTCGCCGCCTCCGGCCGCCGCTGGGCGGACCTGCCCCGGCACTTCGGCCGCGCCGATACCATCTCACGGCATTTCCGCCGGATGACGCAGCGGCATCTCTGGCAAAAACTGCTGCATCTCCTGGCCGATAACCAGGCCCCCGCGGCGCTGAAAGCCCTGGAGCACTGGATCTGCCGCGCCTGTCAGCGCGCCGCGCGGGTCGCGGGCCTCACGTTGATCACCGTGGCGCGGCGCCTCGGCTTTCTGTCCACGTTGCGCGGGCCGCCCTGGTTCCTGCCCGATCCGGATTTGTCCGAAACCTGCCTGCGCGTCACTGACGCATTCCTCAACCGGCTTCTGGCAGCCGGCCGCAGCGTGCCCGAGGGCACCTTCGCGCTCTGTGGGCGGCTGCTGGGCATCGCCGGCGGGCGAAGACGCATCCCGCGCTGCCTGGTGCCGGCGTGATGCCGCCGCTGTCACGCCCGGCCGCGAAAGCCCCGTGCCACCACGAACATCTCCGCCGAATCCTTGCGGCTGGCCGGGGGCTTGGCGTGCTTGACCTCGGCAAAGCTGCGCTTCATGCGCGCCAGCAGCGCCGCCTCGGTGCCGCCGGCAAACACCTTGGCGACGAAGGCGCCGCCCGGGGCCAGCACCTGCTCGGCGAAATGCAGCGCCAACTCCACCAGCGCGATGATGCGCAGATGATCGGTCGCGGTATGGCCCGTGGTGTTCGGCGCCATGTCGGAGAGCACGAGATCCGCCGGCCCCGCCATCGCCTCGCGCACCGCCTCCTCGGTCGCGGTATCTTCGAAATCGCCGCGCAGCACGCTGGCTCCCGGGACCGGATCCATGGCCAGGATATCCAGCGCGACCACCCGGCCATGCGGGGCGGTGCGAGCGACGGCAACCTGCGTCCAGCCGCCCGGCGCGGCCCCCAGATCCACCACGCGCTGGCCGGGCTTGAACAGGTGGAACCGCTCGTCGAGCCCTGTGATCTTGTAGGCGGCGCGGGACCGCAGCCCCTCCGCCTTGGCCGCGATCACATAGGGGTCGTTGAGCTGCCGCGTGAGCCAGGACTGGCTGGCGGTGGTGCGGCCCTTGGCGGTCTTCAGCCTGGTGCCGAGCAGGCGGGTGCCGCCCGCGGGACCCGCGGCCGTGCGGGATTTGCCTGGGGGCTTGGCCCCGGGGGTCTTGGTCATGTCAGCGCCTTCGGGGGGATGGGGCGCGCATCAGCCGCAGAAGCATGCCCTCACGCAAGCCCCGATCGGCGACCGTGACGGTCGCGGTCGGCCAGACCCGGCGGATCGCGGTGAAGACGGCGCAGCCGGGCAGCACGAATTCCGCCCGTTCCGGGCCAACGCAAGGATGAGCAACCAAGCCTTCGCGGCCCAGCGCAAAAAGCTCGGCCAAGGCCTTGTCCGCAACATCCATGCGGATCACCTGGCCATCCACCGCCTGGCGCGAATAGCGCGGCAAGGCCAGCGCCACCCCCGCCAGGGTGGTGACGGTGCCGGAGGTTCCCAGCATCCGCACGCCGCCGACCGCGATCTCCCGCCCGATCGAATGCACGGTGTCGAAGCGGCGCAACTCACCCGCGACCTCATCGGCGACAGCGGCGAACCCTTCGTGCGTGAAACAGGACGCGCCGGCGCGCTCGGCAAGGGTGACGACGCCCAAGGGCAGGGAGGTGTAGCCGATCAACTCCGGCGGAGCGTCATGGGTCGGCGCACGCACCCAGGCGATTTCGGTGCTGCCGCCGCCGATGTCGAACAGCAGCGCGCGACGGTCGGTCGGCGCCAGCAGAGGCGCGCAGGAGGTCATGGCCAGCGCCGCTTCCTCGCGCGCGCCGATCACCCGCAGGGGCAGACCGGTTGCCGCCCGGGCCCGGGCGAGAAATTCGGCACCATTGGCGGCGCGCCGGCAGGCCTCGGTGGCGACGGCGTCAAGGCCGCGGATCTCGCGGCGCCCGAGCTTCTGGGCGCAAGCCTGCAGGGCGATGACCGCGCGGTCCATGGCGGCCTCGGAGAGGCGGCCGGTGGCCTCGAGCCCCTCTCCGAGGCGCACGGCGCGGCTGAAACTGTCGAGCACGCGGAAACCGCTTGGGCCGCCGCGGGCAGCCACCAGCAGTCGGCAATTGTTGGTGCCGAGGTCCAAGGCGGCGAAAGCGGCCCCAGGATGGGTCGGTGTCCGCTGCAGCGCGGTGAGGGCGGGCGGCGGAAGATGCATGTCACGAAGAGAATCGGTGCGCCCTGGCCGGGGGGCAAGGGATTTTGTTGCATGACGGCTGGGTTGCGCCCCTCATGGACGCGTGGTATCCGCCCGGCGCCGTTGGGGGATAGTTTAACGGTAGAACTTCCGACTCTGACTCGGACAGTCTTGGTTCGAATCCAGGTCCCCCAGCCACCCGCCGGCTTGTGCCCGGCCGACGCAGACAAGGAAGCCTCGGCCCCGGTCATTTTGGCCAGGCTCGTCTTTGCCGCGGCGCGCGCAGCTGCGTCGCCGGCGCCCCCCATGATTGTGGTTCTGCAGGCACGGGCGGTGATGGGCGCGAACGGCGTGGTTGGCGGATTCCGTCACCTGCCGGAGCCTGGAGCAAAGCCCTGTTCGCGCGGCAGCTTGGCAGCCTCCGGATTTGCCGCGCGGGGAAAGCGCCAGGCCGAGGATGATATCAATCTCCAAAGCAGATTGAATTCATCGAATTTCCGCGTTGGAACGATGGCTCGATGGGGTTCAGCCTCTGGCCTCCGCCCGGGAATCCCCCATGTCCGCTGTGACCACGCCTCTGCTTCTTACCCCCAGGCCGCACACCCTTGCCCTCACGCGGCTGCTGCCCGGTCTGCTGCTGTGCATCGGAATTACCCTGCTCGCGCAGGCGCTGGCACAGGCCGAGGTGGCGTTGTTCGGCCGCGCCTGGCTGGAGGCGCTGGTGCTGGCCATCCTGCTCGGCGCCGCGATCCGGTCCGCCTGGACCCCCGGGGCCCGCTGGCATCCCGGCATCGCCTTCAGCGCCAAGCTGCTGCTGGAAATCGCGGTGGTGCTGCTCGGCGCCTCGATCAGTGCCGCGACCATCCTGGCGATGGGCCCTGCCCTCGTGCTCGGCATCGTGGTCTTCGTCGCGGTGGGGGTGGTCGGCGGCTATGGTTTCGGCCGGCTGCTGGGCCTGCCGCGGCGGATGGCGATCCTGGTCGCCTGCGGCAATGCCATCTGCGGCAATTCCGCCATTGCGGCGGTGGCCCCCGTGATCGGCGCGGATGGCGACGAGGTTGCCTCCTCGATCGCCTTCACCGCGGTGCTGGGGGTGCTCGTGGTGCTCGGCCTGCCGCTACTGGTACCGGCGCTGGCGCTGTCCGGATCGCAATTCGGCGTATTGGCCGGGCTGACGGTCTATGCTGTGCCCCAAGTGCTGGCGGCGACCGCGCCGGTCGGCGCGCTGGCAGTGCAGGTTGGCACCCTGGTCAAGCTGGTGCGGGTGTTGATGCTGGGCCCGGTGGTTTTGGCGCTGTCGCTGGCGACAGCGCGGCTGCGCGCGGAGCCCGACGAGGCGGCCCCGCATGTCACCGCCGGCGATCGGCCGGCGCCGGGCCGGCGGCCGCTGCGCCGGCTGGTGCCCTGGTTCATCCTCGGCTTCCTGGGCCTCGCCGGGCTGCGCCTGTTGGGGTTGCTGCCGCAGGTAGCGCTGGCTCCGATCGGGACGGTGGCGACGGCGCTGACGGTGGTCTCGATGGCGGCCCTTGGCCTTGGCGTGGATGTGCGCACGGTGGCTCGGGCCGGCGGAAGGGTGACGGCGGCGGTGAGCCTGTCGCTGCTGGCGCTGGGCGGCATCGGGCTGGGGCTGATCCGGCTGCTCGGCGTCGTCTGAAAGGCTCAGGGGAGCGGAGCGGCGGCGGCGATAAGGGCCAGCAGCGCTTCGGCGGCCCGGCTCGGGCTGCGTTCGCGATGGCGCAGGACGTGGTAGGCGCGTTCCGGCAGCGCCAGCTTCACCTGGCGCAGCAGCCCGGCCTCCAGGCTCGGCACGGCGACGGAGGCGGAGATCACGGTCGCGCCCATGCCGGCCTCGACCGCGGCGCGCACCGCTTCGTTCGAGGGCAGTTCGAGCGCCACCCGCAGCCGGGCGGGCGACACCCCGGTCGCGGCCAATACCGCCTCAAAGGCCGAGCGGGTGCCGGAGCCGGGTTCGCGCAGCACCCATTCGCCCTGGTCGGCGACGTCGCGCAGCGTCAGCCCCGTGGCGCTTGCCCAGGGGTGGTCGGGTGCGACCACCAGCACGAGCTGGTCGGTGGCGACGGTGGTGCTGCCGAGCAGCCCGTCCTCCACCGCGCCCTCGACAAAGCCGAGCTCGGCCAGCCCTTCATGCACCGCGGCCGCGACCTGGGCGGTATTGCCGACGGCGAGGCGAATCTCGATGCCGGGATGGGCGCGGCGGAAGGCAACCAGATGGCGGGGCAGCCAGTAGCTGGCGATAGTCTGGCTAGCCTGTACGGAGAGCACGCCGCGCACGAGACCCGCGAGTTCGGCCAGCACCAGCTCGGCGGCCTCGGCACGAGCCAGGACGGCGCGGGCCTCGACCAGGAAGCGGTGTCCGGCCTCGGTCAGTTCGATGCCGCGGCCGACGCGGTTGAAGAGGCGGGTCGCATGGGCCGCCTCGAGCGCCGCCACCGCGACGCTGGCGGCGGATTGGGCGATGTTGAGCGCCTCGGCCGCGCGCGTCATGTGCTGCCGCTCGGCCACGGCCACGAAGACGCGGAGTTGGTCCAGGGTCATCCTCATTCCGGGCGATACTAGGCCAGTGCGGCGGCAGGGGCAGCCCCACCACCGGCAAACGCCCCCAACCTGCCTGTGTAGGCGGTTGGGGGCGTTTTGGGTGTTTGGGTATTGGGATGATGCGGGGACAGGATTTGAACCTGTGACCTTCAGGTTATGAGCCTGACGAGCT
>Ga0255334_1001284_pt1 | contig 12025 bp, 8 predicted proteins | sample EtOH5_35cm_T3_12_FD_202080 | JGI IMG/M metagenome (GOLD analysis project Ga0255334, IMG submission 202080) | Sandy soil microbial communities from University of British Columbia, Vancouver, Canada - EtOH5_35cm_T3_129 | ecosystem: Engineered > Artificial ecosystem > Sand microcosm > Unclassified ...
TCGAGATAGAGCCGGCTGATGTCGGCGACGGTCACCTGATTTGGATCGCGGCTCAGCACCTCAACTTCCGCTCCTGCGCTTACCTCTCCTTCCCGAGCCACGGAAAAATAAAAGCCGCTGCGCCGGCTGGTCAGGAAGCGCCGGATCATGTCCTCCCGGTCGAATCGCAGCGCCAGCTTGTAGCAGGGCATCCGGGGTTGGGTGACCATCAGCACCGCGGAGCCGACTCTCAGTCGGTCTCCGATGTGAAGCGTGTTTTCCCCCAGCCCTTCGGTCGTCAGGTTCTCGCCGAATCCTCCCCAGGAGAAGGGGAGGTCCGGCAGTTCCTCGCGCCAGTAGGTGTAGTGCTCGGCCGGATAACCATAGACCGCCTTCTCTGCTCCGCCGTGGACCGTCAGGTCGGCCTGCTGGTCGCCGTCCAGGTTCAGCCGCCGGAGACTCACCGGACCCGCCACGGGTTCCTTGAAGATAGCGGTCCGGACCGGCGTGCCCTTCCAAACGACCTCCCGCGGCATGCCCGTATTCACCGAGACGATTTTCATGGTGTTCTCCGGCCGAGCCTCTTCCTGCGGCCCCAAGGGGGAGTCTGCCGGTTCATCCTAATGGAAGGTGGTCCCATGAGCCTGACCCTGTTGACGACCCTTACGCGGCCACGGTTTGCGCCGGCAGTTTGCGGGCAAGGAACTCTTGGATCGCCTCCGCGATCTCCTGCGAGTGCGTTTCCAGGGCGAAGTGCCCGGTGTCGAAGAAATGCACCTCGGCAGCGGGATTGTCGCGACGGAAGGCCTCGGCGCCCGGAGGAAGGAAGAACGGATCATTCTTGCCCCAGACCGCGAGCGTGGGTGGCTGCTGCGTGCGGAAGTATTCCTGGAAGCGGGGATAGAGCGCGACGTTGCTGGCGTAGTCCAGGAAGAGGTCGAGTTGGATCTCGTCATTGCCGGGGCGGGCCAGCAGCGCAGCATCGAGCTGGTATGCCTCCGGCGCCACCCGTGACTCATCCTGGACGCCATAGAGGTACTGCGAACGGGTCGCCTCCGGCGTGAGGAAGTCCCGGAGGGCTGCGCGATTCTCTGCGGTGGGCTCCTTCCAATACCTCTGAATCGGGTTCCAGCCCTGGCTCAGCCCTTCCTCATACGCGTTGCCGTTCTGCGAGATGACGGCGGTGATGCGCTCGGGATGCGCCAGCGCCAGGCGGAATCCCACCGGGGCGCCGTAGTCGAAGACGTAGATGGCGAAGCGCTCCAGACCGACGGCCTCGGTGAAGCGACCGATGATCTGGGCGAGATTGGCAAAGGTGTAGCGGAACTGCTTGCGATCGAGCACGTCGGAGAAGCCGAAGCCGGGCAGGTCGGGCGCAACCACGTGGTAGCGCTCCGCGAGGGCCGGGATCAGGTCGCGGAACATGTGGGACGACGTGGGAAAGCCGTGCAGCAACAGGATGGTAGGAGCGCTCTTCGGGCCGGCCTCCCGGTAAAATATCCTGGAGCCGTCGACCAGAGCGTGGCGATAGCGGGTCATGGATGCTCTCCTCTCAAGTTTGGGTAGGCTGGGGTCCGGTTCGTGCGCCGTTCCTCCGCCTTCTCTCCATCAGATTTGCTAACCTGTTAAATGATTCATTATTGGTGTTATAATTTGGCGAAGAAGGGGAGACTGGAACATGGAGCGCGCCGGGAAGAGTCGGGGGGCAGTTTGGAAAGCGGGGTTTCTCTTTCTGGGGAACCATCTGGCGCTGGATTTCCTGAACACGCGTCCCGCTCTGGAGGGCGAATTCGTGGAACTGCTCCCCGATTTCCCGGCGCTCTTACACTGGTTCCAGGCGGCGGATCTGCTGAGCGCGGGCTCCGCGGCCCGCCTGCAACGACGCTGGGGAGGAACGGGCCGCGCTCGCCGCACGGTGGAAGCCATGCGCAAGCTGCGGAGAAGGCTGCGAAAGGCGGTCCTCGGCTGGAGCCGGGGGAGGGCGGTCCATCCCTCCACCGTGGACGAGCTGAACCGGCTGCTGGTCCGCCATCCCATGCGCACCCGGCTGAAGGCAAGCGGACGCGCCTCCTCGACCGAGCTGTGGTTCCTGCCTCACCGACCGGAAGACCTGATGGCCCCGCTGGCGCACAGCGCGGCAGCGTTGTTCGCCACCGTGGAGCGCAGCCGCGTCCGCCAGTGCGACCGCTGTGTGGGCCTCTTCCTGGACACCAGCAAGAAAGGGACGCGCCGCTGGTGCAGCATGCGGCTCTGCGGGAATCGCCAGAAGGTGGCTGCCTATGCCGCCCGGCAACGGCGCGCAGGCGAGAAAAAAAGAGCCGGGGCGAACCCCGGCTCCTCCCTCCTCTAGAACTACCGTCTACCAGACCCTACACGCGTTCTCTCGCACCATGGCCTGGCCTTTCTTGCAGGAGAAGGCCTGCTGGAACTCCGGCATGTTGGAGACCACGTTGTTCACGCGGTACTTGGGCAGGGAGTGGGGGTTGGTGAGCACGATGACGCGCATGATCTCCGGGCGCAAATTGCCGCACCAGGCGTTGGCGTAGCCCAGGAAGAAGCGCTGGCGCGGGCTCCAGCCGTCGGGGCCGGGCTCGTCCACGCTCTTGCCGTCCTGCTTCAGGGTATCGGAAAGCGCCATGAAGGCGATGCGCAGCCCGCCATTGTCGGCGGTGTCCTCGCCCTGGGTGAGCAAGCCGTTCTGCTTCACATCCGGGCCGGCCTCGGGGACTTCCTGGGTGTACTGGTCGGAGATGCACTTGCCGCGCTTCTCGTACTCTTCGCCGTCCTTGGCCGTCCACCAATCCTTCAGGTTGCCCTGCGCGTCGAACTTGCGCCCCTGGTCGTCGAAGCCGTGGGAGATCTCATGCCCGATGACCATGCCGATGGCGCCGTAGTTCACGCTCTCGTCCTGGGTGGCGTCAAAGAAGGGCGCCTGCAGGATGCCGGCGGGAAAGTTGATGGTGTTGAGCTGAGCGTTGTAGTAAGCGTTGATGGTGGGCGGGGTCATCAGCCACTCGCCGCGGTCCACCGGCTTGCCCACCTTGGCCAGTTGCCGGGCAAACTCGAATCGCGTGGCCTGCTCGACGTTCCCCAGGTAGCTGGCGGGCGAGATGCGGACGCTCGCGTAGTCGCGGAATTCCTTGGGATAGCCGATGTTCTCCTCGATGGCCTGCAGTTTGACGTGGGCCTGCTTCTTGGTCTCGGGCGTCATCCAGTCCAGGCTGTCGATGTCCGTGGCCAGGGCCTTCTCCACGGCGTGGACCAGCTTGACCATGCGCTCCTTGCTGGTGGCCGGGAAGGCGCGCTCCACGTAGGCCTGACCCAGGGCCTCGCCCAGGTCGCGGTCGGCGGCACGGACGCAACGGCGCCAGCGCGGCAGCATCTCCTTGGTGCCCTGCAGGGTGCGGCCGTTGAAGTCGAAGTTCTCCTCCACGAAGGCCTTGCTTAGATACGCCGCCGAGGCGCGCAGCAGGTGCCAGCGCAAGTAGGCCTTCCAGTGGTCGAGGGGATGCTCCTTCAGCGCCGTCTCCAGCCCCTTGAAAAACTCCGGCGAGCTGACGATGTAATGATGCGTGGCCGGCGACTTGACCGCGGCCATGTACGCGGCCCAGCTGAATGACGGCGTGAGCGCCTTCACCTGCGCCAGGTTCATCTTGTTGTTGAGGTTCTTGGGATCGCGGCGGCGGACGTTATCCATCTGCGCCTTCGCCAGTTGGCTCTCGACGGCCATCACGGCGTCGGCATCAGCCCTGGCCTGGGCCTCGCTGTCGCCGGCCAGCGCGAACATCTTGCGCATGTGCTCTTCGTACTTGCCGCGGACCTGCTTGGAGCGGTCGTCGTCCTTCAGGTAGAAGTCGCGGCTGGGCAGGCCCAGGCCGCCCTGGTCGATCTGCACCACCACCAGGGAGGCGTCGTCCAGGTCCTGCCCGCCGCTGAAACCGAACAGGGGCGCGTTGGTCTGGTTGTCGTCGCCCTGCCAGGCGCCGGGCAGCGACTGGTGCAAGTGCGCCACCTGGCCGGCGATGGCGGCCTTCGACTTGAGCGCGTTGATGCGGGCGAGTTCCGCCGCGAGCGCCCGGGCGCCGGTCTTCTCGATGCCGGCTTCATCCATGCAGGCGGCGTAGTAGTCGCCGACCTTCTGCTCGGCGGCGCTGCGCGTCTGGTTCGAGGGCCCGGCCTTCTCCAGGGTCTGGCGCAGCACCATCTCGTTCCACAGCCGCAGCGGGCTGGCCACGCTCCAGGACGCCTGGTCGGGCGGGATGGGGTTGGCGGCCTGCCACTTGCCGCAGGCGAACTTGTAGAAATCCTGGCAGGCGTCGGCGGACTTATCCACCTGGTTGGGTTCGAAGCGGTTGAGCGTCGGCATCTGCGGGTCGTCGGCCGCGGACTGGGCGGCGAGTTCGAGCGCGAACAGCGCGCACAGCATAAGCAGGAAGACACGGGCAAAGCGCATGAGCAGGCTCCTTGTGAGGTTCGATTGCAATGCGATTCCGGTTGCGCGCACCACAAGCCGCGCGGTGACCCTGATACGTCCCCAGGGAAGGAATGGTTCCCTCGCCCTCTGTTCCTTTACGCCATTGCCACCTCGAGCACCGGGGCGAGCGACTGGGCCTTGTTGCCGCCCTCGGCGCGCGCCGCATCCAGCGCCGCCTCGGCGCGGTTCATGACCTCGGTGACGATGTCCACCGGGTCGAAGTCCGCCTTCATCACCGCCTCGGCGATGCCCACGGTGATGGGCACAGGGCGATCGGTGCCGGGGAACTTGGTCCCGGCCAGCACCTTGCGCATCTTGTCCACCACAAAGAAGGAATTCTTGTCGTTGGTGTCGGCCAGCACCAGGGCGACGGTGGTGAGCTGGTAGCGCACGGCCACGTCGTTCTGGCGGATGTTGGAGCACACCACCTGCCCGATCTGCTGCATCATGGATTCGATGGCCTGCTCCCCGATCTCCTTGACCGTGGCCGACGCCTTGCCGAAGTGCAGCAGCATCAGGGTGGAGGTGGAACTCTGCTGCTGGGCGCGGCGCACTTCGGAGAGCAGCACCTGCTGATAGGAAGAACGCTTGAGCAACCCCGACTTCTCGTCGGTGACCGCCAGGGTCTTCATCAGGCTGCGCAGCTTGGCGTTATTCACCGCCAGCACCATCTGGTCGGCGATGGTCTTGAGCACAAAGATGTCGTTCTGCCGCCACTCGCGCGGCACGCCGCACTGCTCCAGGAAGAGGATGCCGGCGTGTTCGTCGCCATCCAGCAGCGGCACCGCCAGGATGGACTGGATGGCGAGCGCGTCCAGGAACGACTTCACCGGGGCCAGCTCGGCCGCCGCCGGCGCTTGCGGCAGGATCACCGGCCCTCCCTTGGCCACCGCCATCGCCTGCAGCGCGCCGATGAGCTTTACGATGGCCATCACGTCCGACTGCTTCACCCCGGGGGCGCAATACTCCAGCGCCGCCGAAGGGGGTTTGCCCGGCGAGCACAGCCCAGCCACGCAGCGGCTGACGTTCCAATGGCGGCCCACGTCGTTGACCGTGGCGAAGAGCACGCCTTTCACATTGGCCTGGCGGTAGATGTTGCGCGTGATCTCGGTGACCTTGGCGATGTTGTCCACCGCGCTCTCATCCGCCGCTGCCGAGGCCGCCGGCTGGTAGGCCGGCGTGCTGGCGCTCGACACCGGCGCGCCGGGGCGGGCGGATGGGGCCGCCGCCGGTGGCGCGGCGGCTGCCGCCGGGCCTGCTTCGTACTTGGGCAAAAAGCCTGAATTGTTGTACAGGTTGCGCAGCTTCTCGTTACGCTCTTCCTCGTGGGGAAAAAGCTTGTTGGCGCGCTCCAGCCGCTCCACCGCCTTCGATTTCATGCCGTACTGCAGGAAGATCTCCGCCTGCAGGATGAAGTCCTCGAGCACGGTCGGTTCGCTCGCGTCCACCGCGGGCGCGGCTTCGGCTTCGCCCTCCTTGCTCACGGAAGCGATGCGGTTGGCGATGGTGCCGAAGCGGTTCGCATCCAGCTTTCCGCGCAGCATCTCCAGCCGCTTCTGGTTCCCTTCTTCGTAGGGATCGACCTCGGCGGCGCGGTCGAGCGAATCGCCCGCCTTGATGAAGTTCCCCGCCGCGTAGTACAGGTCGAACAGCTTGACCAGCGTGGTGCAGTAGTCCTGCTCCCGGTTGGTGGAGTTGAACAGCTCCACCATGTACTCCAGGAACTCGGTGCCAGGCTTGTGGGCGTCGGCGATCTCCTTCATCTGGTTGATGTGCTCGCGGCGCTTGCCGGCGTTCTGCTGATGCTCCTCCAGCTTGCGCGCCGCCAGCAGCGCCTTGTGGCCCTGCTCGGCGGCGATCAAGGCGGTGATGAGGTTGAGCACCTCGTCCACCTGCTTGGGGTCCTTCTCGAAAAGCTCCCAGATGAAGGGCTCGGCTTCCAGCGTCCGCTTGGCGCCCAGCAAGGCGCGGGCGTAGGCCTCGCGGAAGGGCGGCTGGCTCTCGGCGAAGGTAGCCAGCGGCTCCAGCACCGGGATGGCCGCCTCCGGCTTGCCCTGGGCGGTGAGGGCGCGGCCGTGGGCCAGCGCCGCCTCCTGATTCGAGGCGTCGAGCGAATACGCGCGCTCGTACCAGGCGTCGCCCTTGTTGCCGGCCTTGGTTTCCAGGTCTCCCACCTGCAGGAAAGCCGACGCCGCGACTTTGCTTTCGCCCTGCGCCGCCGCCATCTCGCCTTGTTTCTTCAGGTTCTCCGCCGAGGGATCGAGGGCGACCATGCGCTTGAGCACGGCCAGCGCTTCCTTCATGTTCCCCGCAGAGGTGAAGCCGCCGAGCGCCGTCGCGTAGGCCTCCAGCGCGTCCTTCTTGTTGGACTTCTCGATGAACTGGGCGTAGCGGAAGGTCTGCTCCACCGTGGGCGCGCCCACCTTGAGCAGCTTCTTGTAGGTGATGTTGGCTTTGGCGCCGTCGCCGATGCCCGCCTGCCGGTCAAAGAGCAGGCTGAGCAGCTCGGCGGCGTCCTTGTTGCGGCCCAGCGAGGCGCATAACTCCGCCGCCGTCTGCCGCACGTTGTCGTTGTTGGGCTCTTCCTCCAGGACCGCCAGGTACTCTTCCAGGGCAGACTCCGTCTTGCCCTTCTGCATGTACTTTTCGGCTTTTTCCAGGCGCTTGGAGATGTCGGCCATGAAGGACAGCCCCCGCGGAGGGCGGCAAACCCGCAATTGTATGCGCTGGAAGCGGTGGCGGCAACGCCGAGCCGAGGAACCTTGGGCGTGTCTTTCGGAGGGGCACGGCTTCAGCCGTGCCGAAACCTGGCCCCATGAATTGTCATCCCGACCGAGCCCGAGGGAGGTCGCCCTTGGCGACCCGCACTGAGAGCGAGTGGAGGGACCTGCTTTTCGCTTCCATCACAAACCACTGCTACGGGAACATCCACTCTGCTACTCTGCGGCGATGCCCGAACCGGCCACCGCCAGCCCCCCACCTCCCGACCTCGAAGCCGGGCTCCACAAGCAGCTCAGCGCCGGCAAGATCGCCATGCTGGCGGTGGGCGGCTCCATCGGCACCGGCCTGCTGCTGGGCTCGGCCGAAGCCATCCACATCGCCGGGCCTGCCGTGGTCCTGAGCTTCCTGCTGGGCGGCGCCATCATCTGGACCGTGGCCATGGCCATGGGCGAAATGGCGAGCGCCCATCCTGCCGCCGGCTCCTTCGGCGTCTATGCCGACCTCTACCTCAACCGCTGGGCCGGATTCGTCGCCCGCTACGGATACTGGTACGCCATGGTGGTCGCCATCGGCGCCGAGTTGCTGGCCTCCGCCACTTACGTGCGCCACTGGTTCCCCCAGGTGCCGGCGCTGGTCTGGATCGTGCTGTTCGGCGCGCTGCTGGTGGGCGTGAACCTGATGAACGTAGGGCGCTTCGGCAGCTTCGAGTACTGGTTCGCCATGATGAAGGTGGCGGCCATCGCCGCTTTCATCCTCGCGGGCGCGGCGCTGCTCTTTTCCGGAAGCGTGGAATCCCAGCTCGCTCCCACGGCCACCTTCGTCCCCAACGGCTGGCTGGCCATCGTCGCGGCGCTGCCGCTTGCGGTCTACACCTTCGGCGGGGTGGAGATGGTGGCCATCTCCTCCGGCGAGGCGCGCTCCGCCAAAGACGTGGCGCGCGCCACCCACATCATGTTCGCCGTGCTGGCCTTCCTTTACCTCGGCAGCATCCTGGTGCTGGCCGCGAGCACGCCCTGGACCCTCTACAGCGTCGAGAGCAGCCCGTTTGTCACCGCTGCCGGCCGTATCGGATTGCCCGCGGCGGGCGCCGTGCTGAACCTGCTGGTGCTGGCCGCGGCGCTCTCCGGCGCCAACGCCAGCCTCTATGTAGCGGCGCGCATGCTCTTCTCCCTCGCCCGCAGCGGATTCGCCCCGCAGGCGCTCGGACGCCTGAACGCCGCCGGCTCGCCGCGGCTGGCGCTGCTCTCGTCGAGCGGCGGCATCGTGGTGGCTATGGCCGCGCAGACCTTCGCCCCCAAGTCGGCCTTCCTCTACGCCCTGGGCGCCGCGCTGTTCGGAGGCATGGCGGCCTGGATGATCGCCCTCGCCGCCCACATCTCCTTCCGCCGCAAAGCTTCGAAGGAACTGCTGGCCTCGCTGCCCATGCGCGCCCCCGGCGGCGCCGTGACTTCTGCCATCGGCTTTGCCGGGATGCTGGTGGCCTTCCTCGCTACCTGGCATACCTCGCTGCGCATCACCATGATCTGCGCGCCTCTCCTGCTGGCCGCGCTGACTATCGCGTATTTCCTCGCGCCCAAAAAATCCGTCGGCGCCTAGCAGTTCCTTGCTTTGGGATTGTCATCCTGAGCCCCGCGCAGCGGGGCGGAGGACCTTTCGACACCGCGCTCCCATCCCAGGTCAGGCCTCACTGGACCCGAAGCCCATCCGGGCTAATATGAAGCCGGTGCATCGGCCTGCCGTTCCGGACCGAGGGGCGCAAGATGAAGCGGGAAGAGTTCGTCAAACTGGTGGAGGAAGCGCTGGATTCTCTGCCGGCAAGGTTCCGCAAGCGGATCCACAACGTGGCGGTCCTGGTGGAGGACCTGCCTCCCGAACAGCGGCGGCGCCGAGGCTCGCGGAAGGCAGGCGGCGCGGATCCAGGCGATGCCGAGGATCTGGTCCTCGGCGTGTTCGACGGCATACCGGAAACCGAGAAAAGCTTCTTTGACCTGCCCGCCGGTCCCCGGCGCATCGTGCTCTACCAGAAGAACATCGAAGCCGTCTGCTCCAACGAAGAGGAGATCCGGAAGGAAGTCCGCCTCACGGTGATCCACGAATTAGGCCACTATTTCGGGATGACCGAAGCCCAACTGGAAGATGTCTGAAGGGAAGGGCAGTTAGCCTCGCCCGGACTGCGTGGCGCGGCCGCCCTCGGCCGCGGCCTTTCGCCTTGCCATCCTGAGCCCGCACAACGGGGCTCCCCGGTGGAAGAGCAGAGCTCGGCAGGCCAGGGCTTCAGCCCTGACTCGCGCAGCGACCCCGCGTCCCGTGCCCACATCTCCCTCTTGTCATCCCGAGCGAGCCCGAGCGCCCCGGCGCAACGCGACGGGGAAAGCAAGGCCGAAGCGAGGGACCTCGCGGTTAAGAAAAACGGCCCTTCCCGGATACAATCTTCCCCATGCCCGCCGCTCCGACAAACGACGCCCTGCTCCGCTACCGCTCCCAGTTCCCCATCCTGGAGACGACCACCTACCTCATCTCCAACTCCCTGGGCGCGATGCCGCGTGGCGTCGCCGGCTCGCTCCAGTCGTACGCCGAGATCTGGGCCGCGCGCGGCGTGCGCGCCTGGGAGGACAAGTGGTGGATGCTGGCCCTCGAGGTCGGCGACCAGATCGGCGCGCTGATGAACGCGCCCGCCGGTTCGGTGAACATCCATCAGAACGTCACCGTGTGCCAGGCGGTGGCCGCCTCCTGCTTCGACTTCTCGGGCAAGCGCAACAAAGTCGTCTATGACGACCTGAACTTCCCCGGGGTGATGTACTTCTGGGAGGCGCAGCGCAAGCGCGGCGCGCGCGTCCACATGGTCGCGACCGACGACGGCGTGCACGTCCCCACCGACCGCATGCTCGCCGCCATCGACGACGAGACGGCGGTCGTGCCCATCTCCCACGTCATCTTCCGCAGCGCCTACATCCAGGACGCCAAGGCCATCATCGAGAAGGCGCATCGCGTGGGCGCGCGCGTCATCCTCGACACCTTCCAGTCGCTGGGCACGGTGCCGGTGGACGTCACGGCGCTGGGCGCCGATTTCGCTACCGGAGGCGTCCTCAAGTGGCTGTGCGGCGGCTCCGGCGTGGCTTATCTCTACGTGCGGCCCGACCTGGCGCCCAAGCTCGAGCCCACGCTCACCGGATGGTTCGCCCACCAGGAACCCTTCGCCTTCGAGACCGGAGCAATCCGCTACACCGATGGCCCTTACCGCTTCTCCACCGGGACTTCGAACGTCCCGGCGCTCTACGCGGCGCAGCCCGGGTTGAAGATCATTCAGGAAGTCGGGGTTGAGAACATCCGGCGGAAATCGGAGCGGCAGACGGCGCGGCTCATCGAGCTGGCGGAGGCGCACGGCTGGCGCGTGAACACGCCCCGCGACCCCGCCAAGCGCGGCGGCACCGTCTCCATCGACATGCCCAACGCCCAGGAGGTCTGCGCCGAGCTGCTGAAGCGCGACATCCTGGTGGACTACCGCCCGCGCGCCGGCGTGCGCATGTCCCCGCACTTCTACAACCAGGATGAAGAACTCGACACCGCCATCGCGGCGGTCGAAGAGATCCTCAGCGCCATGAAGGTGCCGGCGCGCTAGGGTGCCCCACCCCGCACGGCGGGGCACCCTGGGGTTGGGCGCTAACGTGGGCGTAAGCGTGCGCCGCCCGCCGCCTTACTTCGCCTTGCTCGCCGTGACCTCCACCTGAAAGCGGCGTTTGCTGGCCATGTCGTCGGCGCTGGTGACCACGGTAGGCTTGCCCAGCGCGAGCGCGCTGGTCGTCTGGGTGCGGAAGTTGCGCAAGGGCGGCGTGGCCGGCCGCTCCTCCGCTCCCTGCGCGGGGATGGCGAAGCTGTTCATCTCCAGGATGACCTCCAGCGAGAGCCCGCTCTCGCCTTCGCGCAGGCGGCAGTCCAGGCTCAGCCCGACGTCCATGTACACGATGCCGCTCTGCTGCTGGATGGGGATGCGGCTGCCGATGCGCAGCTTGCTCCAGTTCTCTCCCTCGACCAGCACGCTGTAGGCGCGGCTGTTGACCTTCTTCGAGTCTTCCAGCTCGTTGACGACGATATCCAGGCGATAGGTTTCCGCGGACCTTTTCTCCGCGGACTTGCCCTTCTCCGCCTCCTGCGCCCGGCTCGGAGGCGCGTAGAGTCCGGCTAGGACCAGCAACAGCGCAAAGCAGCTCAGCTTTTTCATGGTCTCTCCTTGTAAGAGTTCGAATGGTTTCATTGGGGATCCGTTTCTCCGACGACCACCGGAGGAATCTCCAGCGCGTCCACGCGCAGCTCCGGGATGGGTTCGGCCCGGCTCTGGCGGGCGAGCACCCGCAGCTCGTCCGGCGGAGTCTGGCTCACGAAGCGCATCAGCGCGGCCTCCTGCTCGGACAGCGCCGAGGGCCTGAAGAACTGTTCGCGGCGCGGAGGCGCAGCCTTCGCCGGCGAGCGCGGCGCAGAAGGGTGCTTCGCTCTGGCGCGGCTCACGAGCGGCGCGGAAGGCGCCTGCGCTCCCCGCGCGGTCGGCGGCACAGATACTGGCGGCGCAACGGTCGGCTGCGGCTGCGCTGCTACCTCGGGCGGGCGCGACTCGCGGCCGCCGGCGAAGTAGAGGACTGCGGCCACGACCACCGCCGCCGCGGCCGCCATGGGCAGCCAGCGCCATCCGAAGACCGCGGGCTCGGGCTCCGAGCGCAGGCGCGCCAGCAGGCGTGCTTCCAGGCCCGGACGCGGCTCGGCCTGGGCGTAGTGTGCGAGCGCGGAATCGAGCAGCTCATCCACGAAACGCTCGTCACGCTTTTCGTACTTGTCAGGCATCTCGGTCATGTCTTGCCT
>Ga0255334_1001285_pt1 | contig 12021 bp, 14 predicted proteins | sample EtOH5_35cm_T3_12_FD_202080 | JGI IMG/M metagenome (GOLD analysis project Ga0255334, IMG submission 202080) | Sandy soil microbial communities from University of British Columbia, Vancouver, Canada - EtOH5_35cm_T3_129 | ecosystem: Engineered > Artificial ecosystem > Sand microcosm > Unclassified ...
CGATCTGGCGGCCGAGACCGTGGCGCGGACCTCGTTCGCACGCATCGCGGAGGGTACCGAGGTCAACCTGGAATTGCCCATGCATTACGGCGGACGCATGGGCGGGCACGTGGTCCAGGGGCACGTGGATGGCGTGGCCAAGCTGGTCTCTCTGGAGAAGGTCGAAGGCGGCGAGGACTACTGGCTGCGCTGCCAGGTCCCGGCGGAGCTGGCCAAGTACGTGGTCTTCAAGGGCTCCATCGCCATCGAGGGCATCAGCCTGACGGTGGCGCGCATCGAGGAAACCACCCTCACCGTGGCCATCATCCCTCACACCTACGAGGTCACCAACCTCAAATCGCTCCAGCCCGGCGACGGGATGAACCTCGAAGTGGACATCCTGGCCAAATACGCCGAGAAGATGCTGAAGGGCGAGGCGGTGCCGGGGGCGGTCACGCTGGAGAAGCTGGTCAGCGAAGGGTTCTGAAACCAACCTCCAGATCCTCCGACTCGCCACCCCGCGCTCGTAGGAGCGCGCGGGGACCCCGGCTCGCTCAGAATGACGGCGCCTTAGGCATCTGCAGCAGTCTTCAGACCGGCAACTCTTCCTGTTGCCAGACCGGGGCGGCGACTTTGGGTGGGGCGGACAGCTCCAGGACCAACTGCTCGAGCACCAAGCGCTTGCTGGGAGGATTGGAGCGCACGGCCAGGTCGGCGCGGGCAATGAGGCGCAGGGCGCGGGTGAGGTCGCGGCGCGAGGAATAGCGGCGAGCCTGGCGGATGAGGTCGTCGGCGGCGAAGGGCGGGACGCGGAAGCCCTGCCACAGCGCCTGCCAGAGCTGGCGCTGGTCGCGCACTTTGCGCTCGGAGATGACCAGCATCTGGCGGAAGGTCTTGGCCAGCATGTAGAGGTGTCCGATGGCGGCTTCGTCGGCGCCGCCGGCGGCGAGCAGGGCGTCCAGCACCTCTAGGGCCCGGGTACGGTCCTTGGCGGAGATGGCGTCGGTGAGCTCGTAGAGGGAGCGCTGCTTGGCGGCCAGCACCAGCGCCTCCACGTCGCCCAGGGTGATGCGCTTTTTCTCGCCCACGTAAAGCATGAGCTTCTCCAACTCGCTGGAGATGAGCATCAGGTCGGCGCCGAGGGAATCCACCAGCTCGCGCGCGGCTTCGGGCTCGACCTTCACCCCTTTCGACGCGGCGAACTCGATGATCCAACGCGCGCCCTCGCCTTCCTCCACGCGCGCCAGCTCCACCACGCTGCAATAGGCGCCCAAGGTCTCGCGAATGCGCTCGTAGCGCTCCTTGTCGGTGAGCTCCATGCGGCGGGCGTCGGCGGGGATGCTGATGTGGTCGGCGACAAAGATGAGGACCGCGTCGGGGTTGGGATTCTTGAAGTAGGCTTCGATGGCGGTGAATTCTTCCTCGTGCGCGCCGCGGCCGTAAAGCGCCTTCACGCCGCGGATGAGGAAGACCTGGAAAGGCGCCATGAGCGACGGGGTGCGGGCGCGGTCGAGGATCTCCACGATCGGGATCTCCGACAAGTCCAATTCCTGCACGCTGAAGTCGCGGCAATCGGGAGCCACCAGATGTTCGAGCAGCGCCAGGCGGCAGCGGCGCTGGAAGAAGGCCTCGTCGCCCACCAGGACGTAGGCGGGGCGCAGCTTGCGCTCCCGCACCTCCGACTCGAAACGCTCGGCGGGCGCGAAGCCGCGCATGGTCAGTAGGCCTCCAGAACGTTACTCACCAGGGTGCGGGCGAAGTCGCGGGAGAGGCGGTCGAGCGCTGGGGTCTCTTCCTCGAAGAAGCTGGAGATCTCGCGCGACACCTGGTACTGCTCGCGGAAGATGTAGTTCTGGTTCTGGTAGAGGACCTTGCCCTGGCGGTCCACCAGTTGGACCTTCATGGTCACGGTGATGAGGGCGGAAGAGGCGCGGCCGGTGTTGGAGTCGTAGGTGAGGGGCGCGAACTCGGTGGTGAGCACGTCGCCGCGCAGAGTGGCGTCGGCGGAGTCTGAGGCCTCGTTGGCGATGCGATAGTTGGTGCGGCTGAGGAACTCGCGCACCACCGCCGCGGTCAGCACCTGCTCCACCCGGTAGGTGTGGGTGTGGTTGACGAAGGCGGGAACGGCGATGGTCTTGAGGTCGGGCGGGAGCTTGGTGGCATGTCCCGCGCTGTGGTACCCGCAGCCGGCCGAGGCCAGCGCCATCAGCAGGACGAGAACGCCGGCGGTTTTCCTCACTCTGCCCTCCTCCGTGCCGCAGCATTCTTCGGCGCCTGCGCCGCGGGACGCGCTTCCGTCAGCAGCACGGCGCAATCCACAGCGGTCAGGGCCGCGATCCTCAGGTTATCGGAGGCCGCCCACAGCCACCAGCCACTCTCGCGCGCCGGGTCCTTGCGCACCGCCACCAGGACCTGGTCCTGCCCGGCGGCAGAGACGTTGGTGGGCGCGTCCGCAGCGTCCCCGGTCACGCTGACCATCCCGCCGTCCAGGGCCTTTGCCAGTTCCTTGGCGGAGAGTTTTTGGTGGGCATCAATGTAAATCGAAAAGGCGTGACTGTGGAAGGTCGGGGCCTGCACCAGCATCAGCGAAGGCACGGGCAAGCCGCCCGAGGCGATCTTCCCGAAGTGCGCCAGGATGCGCCCTTCCACCCCTTGCAGGGAGAGCTTGGACTCCTCGCCGTATCGGGAGAGCAGGTTGAAGGCCAGCTGCGTGTCGAAGACCTCGGTAGGCAAGGATTGGAAGGAGAGCAGGTGCACGGTCTGGGTGTGCAGCTCGTCGAGGCCAGGCTTGCCGTGCTCGGAGGCCGGCTCAAAGGCGGTGACCACCGCCGAGCGCACGCCCGCCGCCCGATGCACCCGGGAGAGCAGCAGGGCCAGCACCACCGAAGCCGGATGCGCTACCACCATCGCCGTGGGCGCGGCCGTCCCCTGCGGTTTCTTGGCCGCCGCTGCCGCCAGCTCCGTCTCCACCCGCGGCGCGCGCACCGGAGCTTCGTCCTCGAGGGCGGCGGAGAGGTCCACGATGGCCGAGCCTGCCTGGCGCGGCAGGGCCACGTGGCGGCGGGTGAAGGCGGCGTCGCAGGCAAAGAAGGTCAGGTCCACGCCCTCGAACTGCTCGGCGCGCACGCTCTGCACGAAGGTGGCCTCGTCGCCCACGGCATCGAGCTGGCCCAGGGACTCGTCGTCATCCAGCAGACGCACTTCTTCCGCCAGGAAGCGCGAATCGGCGAGAACGTCCTTCAGTTCCCTCCCCTTGAGGGTGGCGGCGCCCACGATGGCGACCCGGTGCAGAGGCGCGCTCATCCCAGCCCGGAGGCGCCCTGATAGGCGGGCGGCGGCGGCGGGGTGGTGCGCCGGCGCAGGACGTGCGGCACCCGCGCTAGAACTCCGGAGAGCATGTACACCAGCGCGATGAAGAACAGCACGGAGTGCGAGAAGTACCAGATGCTGGCGATCAAGGCACCGATGAAGACCACGTTGCGGAAGGGATGCCGCCCGCGCAGGTTGAGGTCCTTGAAGCTGTAGAAGCGCCAGGTGCTGACCATGAGGAAGGCGCAGCTCACCAGCAGGCCCAGCCAGACCGCCGACCACCACCAGACGGCCAGCGGCTCCCCGTTGGCGAAGTGGACGATGGCGGCTACCACGCCGGCGGCGGCGGGAATGGGCATTCCCACGAAGTACTTCTTGCCCGGGCGGCCGGGGTTCGAGGGCTGAGGATTCACCTGGATGTTGAAGCGGGCCAGGCGGCTGGCCCCGGCGATCATGAACAGGAAGGTGGCGATGGCGCCCACCTGCACCAGGCGGACGCGCAGGTCGGCATCGGGCAGGGGAGGCAGCAGGCGGAATCCCCACATCCAGGCCAGCACGGCCGGGGCCACGCCGAAGGTGATGACGTCGGCGAGAGAGTCCAGTTCCCGGCCGAAGTCGCTCGTGGTCTGGGTCATGCGCGCGATGCGGCCGTCGAACATGTCGAAGACGATAGCGAAGCCGATGGCGCGGGCGGCAAAATCAAAGTGCCAGGGCTCCGCCGCCGAGCCCAGCATGGCCTGGGAGATGGCGTAGTACCCGAAGGCCATGTTGGCGGTGGTGAAGAGCGAGGGCAGCAGATACATGCCCCTGCGCAGGCGCTTGCGGTTCTTTTCGAGGCGGCGTTCCCGGGGAGGCTGGGAATCCATCACTCGCCTCCTGTGCCCGGCCGGGCGGAGCTCTGCGGAAGGACAGCGAGCACGCTGGAGCCGCCGTGCACCTTGTCGCCCACCTTCACCTGAAGGGCGGCGGCGCGGTCGAGGATCACGTCCACGCGCGAGCCGAACTTGATGAGCCCCACGCGCTCGCCGCGGGCGGTGGATTCGCCCACCGCCTTCCAGAAGACGATGCGCCGCGCCAGCAGGCCGGCGATCTGCTTGAAGACGACGGTCTGGCCGTCGCCCTCCACGGTCACCACGTTCTGCTCGTTCTCCACCGCCGAAGCGGCGCCCATGGCGTTGCGGAACCTGCCCGAGCGGTACTCGACCCTGGCGATGCGCCCGGCGATGGGGGCGCGGTTCACGTGCACGTCAAAGACGTTCAGGAAGATGCTGATGCGGGTGCGCGGCTGGCCCTCGACCTCGATGGGCGCGACCGCGGTGACCCGCCCATCGGCGGGCGAGACCACGGCCCCGGCCAGCGCCGGCACCTGGCGCTCCGGGTCACGGAAGAACCACAGGAAGAAGCCTGCCAGCAGGAGGGGCGCGAGCCCATACCACGGCCCGGCGAACCACACCGCCAGCCCGCCGACCGCGGAGGCTGCCAGGGCGTAATAGATGCCGTCTCGAACCATGGGGATAAGCCGATTATAGCGGAGGGGAGGCGCCCGAACGGGCGTATCTCCGGGAACGCCCGGGCAAACAAAAAGCCCCCCGCCAAGGCGGGGGGCCGTGAAAACAGACGTTTCGGCTAGGCTACCTGGTTGCTGCGCCGGTGCTGCTGCTCGATCTGCTCCATCTGGTCCTTCAGGCGCAGTTTGAGCTTTTTCAGGCGCACTTCTTCCAACTTCTCGTCTTCTGTCAGGTAGCGTTTCTGGATAAGGGAGTCGAGGCGTTGCGAGTACTGCGAGTGCTCTTGAACCAGCTTGCGGAACTCTTCATGGCTGGTCAGGAGTTGGTCCCTCAGCTGAGATGCCATCCAGAGGACCTCCTAGATTGTCGGCTAGAAACTACCATAGCTGCCGGGCGGGCTTCAATCATTTTTGGGGTATTGTAGAAAAAGTAAACCGGTAGAGGACCGCGTCTTCATCGGGGTTGCGGTAATAGGCCTTGCGGCGGCCGCTTTCGACGAAGGCCCACTTCTCGTAGAGCGAGCGGGCGGCGCGATTGGACTCGCGCACCTCGAGAAAAACGTGGCGGGCGCCGGCCTGGCGGGCCCGGTCCAGCAACTCGGCGAGCAGGCGGGCGCCCCGGCCGCGACGGCGCGCCGGGCCGGCCACGGCGATGTTCTCCAGCTCCCATTCGGCGCCGATCCCGCGCGCCACCACAAAGCCCTCGACCTCCGGATCTTCCAGAACCAGCGCAAGGTATTGCGAGCCCGCCGCAAAGAGGCGGGCGTAATCGGCCACGCTCCAGTGGGCAGCGGTCACGGCATGGCGCTCGAGCGCCATCATGGCGGGAACGTCAGCGGCAGTGGCGGGGCGGATGGTCACTGATTGCAGATTGTAGATTGAAGGATTGCGGAATGGAGAGCCTGTCCTTCTGAGCGAGGCCGGGAATGCAAGTGACGGCCGAGTCGAAGAACCTCTATCCCTTTCACGGATTCGCGGGGCAGGGGTCCTTCGACTCCCCCCTCACTGACGCTCGGGGCTCGCTCAAGATGACAGGCTCAGGGCTTGGCGAAAATCTCAGCATCGGAGCGGCGGATGTAGTTGGCATCCAGCGCTTCGGGCGCAACCGTCTCTCCCGCCATGATTTTCCTCATGGCCAGGCGCGCGATGGCGTCACTTTGCGGGCGGGCAACGAGGTTGGCGCCCATCAGTTTGGCGATCGCCTGGTCCGGAGTGACCAGCGTGGCTTTCACCTGGCTGGCAACAAGGGCCGGAAGCTCTGCCTGTCCCGCGAGGGATTCGCGCACTCGGGTGGCGCCGCCGTGGCCAGTCCTGTATTCGCCCACGTACGCCTCGCCGCGTCCGGCGTCGAGGACTGCGATGACCTGTCCCGAGGCACCGGAGGCGACGGCCAGGGCCTCAAGCACCGAGACGGCGGCAATCGGTTGTCTCAGCACCTCGGCCAGGGCCTTGACGGCCGCGAGCCCGACGCGCAGGCCAGTGAAGGAACCGGGGCCGGAGGCGGCGCCGAAGCCTTCAATCTCTTCTTTCCCAATCTTGTGCCTCGCCAGCAGCGCGGCGATCTCAGGGATCAGTTGCGCCGAGAAGGTCCCCCCGGCGACAAGCGCCATCTCGAGAAGCTCGAATCCATGGGCATCGCCGCGGGCGAGGGCGACGCTGCCCTGCTTCCAGGAAGTGTCGATGGCTAGAATGAGCATGGCTTAGCGGCGCTCTTCGCACAGCTCCAGCAACACGCCGCCGGCGCTCGAAGGATGGACGAAGACGTAGAGGTGGCCGCCGGCGCCGACTTTAACCTCGTCGGAGACGAAGCGGGTGCCGCCCTGCTTCATGCGCGCCACCGTGCCTTCCAGGTCCGCGACCCGCACCGAGATGTGGTGCAGCCCTTCGCCGTGCCTGGCGAGGAAGCGGGCGATGGGGGAATCCTCCGAGGTCGGCTCCAGCAGCTCGATGCGGCTCTCGCCCACGGGCAGCATGGCTACGCGCACCTTCTCGTGCTCCACCACCTCTTCGGACTCGATGCGCAGACCCAGCCGCTCGTAGAAGGCCTTGGAGGCGGCCAGCGACTTCACGGCGATGCCCACATGGTCGATGGAGAACTTGTCGCTCATTGAAACCTCAGGCTTTCCCCAGCCGGCCGACGATCTCTTCCACCAGCGAATAAGGGTCGCGCTTCCCCTCGGCGACTTCGGCAGCGTAGGCCGCCACCTGGCCGTCGTTCAACTGCTCGGTCAGCACGCGCTCCAGCAACGACTCGCGCAGCATCTCCACCAGACGCTCGCGCCAGTTGCCGATCTTCTTCTTGAGCGCCAGGTTCTCGCGCCGAAGGTAGTCCTCGTGCTCGGCGATAGCGGAAACCAGCTGCGGGATGCCGGTCCCTTCGGTGGCCACGGTTTGGACGATGGGCGGCGACCAGCGGTCGGGGCGCGTGGCCAGCGTCTGCATGGCGCGGATCTCGCGTTCCACGCGCTCCGCTCCCTCGCGGTCGCTCTTGTTGATGACGAAGATGTCGGCGATCTCCATGATGCCGGCTTTGATGGTCTGCACGTCGTCGCCCATGCCGGGGACCAGGATGACGATGGTGGCGTCGGCCAAGCGCACGATGTCCACCTCGTCCTGACCGACGCCGACGGTCTCCACCAGGATGAGGTCTTTGCCGCTGGCGTCGAGCACGGTGGCCACATCGGCGGTGGCGCGCGCCAGGCCTCCCAGGAAGCCGCGCGTCGCCATGCTGCGGATGTAGATGCCGGAATCGGCGTGGTGGGCCTGCATGCGGATGCGGTCGCCCAGGATGGCGCCCCCGGTGTAGGGGCTGGTGGGATCGACGGCGATGATCCCGAGAGTGCGTCCCTGCTTGCGGTACGCGCGGGCGAGCTGGTCCACCAGCGTGCTCTTGCCGGAGCCGGGCGCGCCGGTCAGGCCGAGGACGCGCGCCTTGCCGCTGTGCGGGAAGAGCGCCTTCAGCAGCTCGACAGACTCCGGTGCGTGGTCCTCGATGGCGCTGATGGCGCGGGCCAGCGCCCGCAAATCGCCGGAGCGGATGCGCTTCACCCAGTTGTTGGTCTCGTCAAGCAACGGACCCAGTGTAAAGCAGAAACGCGCAGCCGGACTAATCGGCCTTGCGGCCGACGAAATCCTCCAGCACCGCCTTGCGCAGCAGCTCCGGGGGCAGCAGACCCTGGCTGAGGATGAAGTCGTGGAACTTCTGCTGGTCGAACTTCTTGCCCTGCGCCTTCTCCACTTCCTCGCGCAGCTGCATCAGGCGGGTGTAGCCGTAGAAGTAGGAGGTGGCCTGCCCGGGTGCGAGGAAGGTGTAGCGCTGTACCTCCTGGTTGGCCATGGCCTCGGAGAGCACGACGTCGTTCTTGAGGACAGCGAGCGCCTGCTCCCGGGTGACCTTCCCCGACTGCAGCTCGGGATCGAGGAAGGCGCGGGCGGCGCGCATCATGCGGGACTGGAGCGCGATGAGCTGGCCGTCCCGCGGCATGTAGGGCTGGGTGATGTATTCCGCGTAGAGCCCCCAGCCTTCGGCGTTGGTGCTGTTGAAGGCAAAGACGGCGCGGGGGATGGAGACGCCGCGCTCCATCATGGCGGCGAACTGCAGTTCGTGGCCGGGGCGCAGCTCGTGCGCCACCAGCGTCCAGGAGTCGGCGGCGTAGGTGAAATCGTCGAACTTCTGCGCCGCCTGCGGCGAGCCGGGCGGCGCGGGGATGTTCAGAGGCAGGACGAACTCGCCCTGCTCCCCGGTGTTGCCGATGAAGCGGGGCGGGCGCATATTGGGCGCCGGCACGTTGGCGCTCTCCGCGGGCGAGGCCAGCCGCATGCGCGCCGGCCGCGAAGGCAGGGTCACCAGACGGTGCGCGCGGATGATCTCCTCGATCTCCTTCAGGCGCGCCTGGTAGTGGGGCAGGATGGCCTCGCCCACTAACTGGTCCTTTTTCAGTTCGCGGATGACGTCGCGGTAGTCGGTGAGCTTCCATCCGTTCTGGCGGGCCACCTCGGGCGCCAGCTTCTTCATCTGTTTCTGGAGGTCATCGAAGGCTTCGTGCGCCCGGGCCGCCAGTTCGTCGGGTGGGATGTCCACGCCCACCTGCTCCAGGGCGAAGGCGTACTCCTCCGGGGGCAGGCGGAAGTCCGTCCGCGCCTTGGGCAAGATCTCGTTCATCACGAACTTGTCGTACTGCGCCATCTGCTGCTTGAGCTGCTGGTAGGGCTCCTCGTAGCCCGCGATCTTGTACTTCTGGAAAAGCTGGGCGATGCCCTCCACGAACTGTGGCGAGGTGTTCAGGTTGCGCAGCACTTCCTCGCGCACCGGGCCCAGCAGCGCAGGCTGGCTCAACCGCTCGCGGGTGCGGTCCTCCGCCAGCTTGACGATGGGGTCGTAGCCGGGCTCCATGCCGGCGTAGCGCCGCAAACGCACCAGCGCCGCCTGGCGGCGCGCGGGCGAGACCTGGTCGTCGAGCAACGTGCGGATCCCCAGGAACACGTTGCGCGGCAGATTGAAGTAGGGGACGTCGAACTTCTCGTTCAGCAGCGAGCCGCGGATGTTATCGTAGGCGGCCTTGATCATGATCTCCAGGTCCTGGCGGACCTGCGGGTCCTTCTCCTGCGCCAGGCGGCGCTTCAGCTCCTCGATGGCCTCGCGGGTGGCCTGGCGCGAGCGTTCATTCACTCCCGGCTTCATGTCCACGATCTGCGCGTCGTAACCTTCGGCGCCCAGCTGGCTAGCCGCCTCCGGCTCAAAGCGCGCCAGCACCTTGATCAGCACCTGGGCGTTCTCGTTGCTGCGTGCGACCCAGGCCGGCGGCTTGGGAGCGGCGGCGCCCTGGGCGAAGACGGCGGTGGAGGTCAACAGAAGAGCTGCAAGGGTCAAACGGGACCGATGGGACACGATGTTCTTCTCCTTGATGAGCGAAACGCCGGGGCGTTCAGTCCTTGAGCAGCTGCCGGGCGATGACCAGGCGCTGGATCTCGCTGGTGCCTTCGCCGATGGTGCAGAGCTTGACGTCGCGGTAGAACTTTTCCGCCGGGTAGTCCTTGATGAAGCCGTATCCGCCGTGGATCTGCACGCACTCGTTGGCGCAGCGCACCGCCACCTCGCTGGCGTAGAGCTTGGCCATGGAGGATTCCAGCGTGGTCTTCATGCCGGCGTCCTTCATGGCGGCGGAGCGCATTGTGAGCAGGCGGGCGGCGTCGATCTCCGTGGCCATGTCCGCCAGCTTCCACTGGATTGCCTGAAACTCGCTGATGGGCTTGCCGAACTGCTGCCGCTGCTTGGAGTACTTGAGCGCGGCCTCGTAGGCCCCCTGGGCCATGCCCAGGCTGAGGGCGGCGATGGAGATGCGCCCGCCGTCCAGCACGCGCATGGCGTCAATGAAGCCGTCGCCCTCCTTGCCGCAGAGGGCATCGGCGGGAACGAAGCAATCCTCGAAGATGAGCTCGGAGGTGTCGCTGGCGCGCAGGCCCAGCTTGTTCTCTTTCTTCCCGGCAAGGAAGCCCTTGGTCCCCTTCTCCACGATGAAAGCGGAGAGCCCGTGGGTGTGCGCGGCTTTATCGGTGACGGCGAGCACCACGCTCACGTCGGCGTGGCGGCCGTTGGTGATGAAGGTCTTGGTGCCGTTCAGCACCCAGCCATCTCCTTTGCGGACGGCGGTCATGCGGGCGCTGCCGGCGTCGGAGCCGGAGCCGGGCTCGGTCAGTCCCCAGGCGCCGAGGAATTCCCCGCCGGCCAGCTTGGGGAGGTACTTCTTTTTTTGCGCCTCGGAGCCGGCGAGAAAGATGTGGTTGGTGCAAAGCGAGTTGTGGGCGGCCACGGTGATGCCGATGGAGCCGTCCACGCGGGAGAGTTCCTCGACCGCGACCACGTACTCCACGTAGCCCAGGCCGGCGCCGCCGTACTCCGTCGGGAAAACGACGCCCATGAGGCCGAGCTTGCCCAGCTCTTTCACCGCGGCCAGGGGAAATTCGTTGGCCTCGTCCCACTTCATCACGTTGGGCAGAAGCTCGCGCTCGGCGAACTCGCGCACGCTGCGGCGCAACTGCTGCTGCTCTTCGTTCAGTTGGAAGTCCAAGTCGGCTCCTTCCGCCATCCGTCCATCTTCAGGCCCGCGTGGCCGGCAAGTGCCGGGCCACCAGCTCCGCGATCTCACCCACGGCCGGCTTGCGCCGCTCCGCCTGGTGGGAGAAGACCGTCTTACCGTCCACCATCACATCCAGCACGCCCACTCCCCCGAAGCTCATCTTGGGCTTGATGTTCAGCTGCTCCCGGATCTCCCGCTTGAGGCGGCCCGCCTCGAAGAGAAGATCGAGTCAGGTGAAACAGCGCTTGATCTCGACCACCATTTCCTCCTCCTTCAGGTCCGCGCCGCGGCTTCGCGGGCGATGCGCTCGGCCTCGAACTTGAGAGCGTCGAACCAGTCAGCATACAGCTTGACCACCGCCCGCCTGCGGCCGTTGCCGAAAAAAAGCGTGCCGGGGCCGGTAAAGTCCTCCCAAGTCTTCATCAGGGTGGTGCCGTCGGGCTGGAGCTCGAAGCTGAACCAGTGCTCGGCGCGGATGCCGAAGAACTTCCCCACCCACCCGACCTTGCCGGGGGGAGTGCACTCCAGGATGACCACCGGGATCTCTATCGCCATGGGGCGAGCCAGCCCCAGGAGGAAGCGGCTTCCCTTCTGCCAAGCCTGGCCCTCCAGCCACTTGGTCTTGGAGATGGTGCGGTTCCACCACGCCCACTGGTCGAGCTTCTCGAACTTCTCCCAGATGTGCTCGGGGCGGCATTTGGCGCTCACAGAGTATTCGAGGTGAATGGCCATGTTGGGGGAGTCGTCTCCTCAGTTCTTACCGCAGATGGCGCGGATGGTTTCCAGCGCGTACTCGCAGCCGGCTCGGTCCACGTCCATGTGAGTCACCATGCGCATGGTCTGGGGGTCGATGCCGTTGGCCAGCACGTTGCGCTCGGCCAGCCGGCGCGAGAATTCCGCCGAATCCATGCCCGTGCCGCTGATGTCGAAGACCACGATGTTGGTCTGGACCTTCTTGGGATCCAGGCGGACGCCGTGAGTGTGCGCCAGGCCATCGGCCAGGAAGCGGGCGTTGGCGTGGTCGTCGCGCAGGCGGGCGGGCATCTTTTCGAGGGCGATGAGTCCCGCCGCCGCCAGGATGCCGGCCTGGCGCATACCGCCGCCCAGGGCCTTGCGATAGATGCGCGCCTGCTCGATGAAGTCGCGGCT
>Ga0255334_1001286_pt1 | contig 12018 bp, 8 predicted proteins | sample EtOH5_35cm_T3_12_FD_202080 | JGI IMG/M metagenome (GOLD analysis project Ga0255334, IMG submission 202080) | Sandy soil microbial communities from University of British Columbia, Vancouver, Canada - EtOH5_35cm_T3_129 | ecosystem: Engineered > Artificial ecosystem > Sand microcosm > Unclassified ...
ACACCGTTTATGAAGACCGCAAAGTCGAAGCCCGCGCCAACGACCACCTGACCGTGGGCGTGAACCAGCACATCAAGATCGGCACCGGGCAATTCATCGACGCGGGCCAGGAAATCCACCTGAGCAGCGGCATGAAAATCGTGCTCGAAGCCGGCAGCGAACTGACCCTGGTCGGCGGCGGCAGCTTCATCAAGATCGATGCAGGCGGCGTCACCATGAGCGGGCCGGCGATCAACATGAACTCCGGTGGCGGACCGGGCAGCGGGACCGGGGCGGCGCCGATATTGCCGGGGCCGTTGAAGCAGGCGGATGCGGATAAGGCCGGGCAATTGCTGGTGCCCGCGCAGCGCCAAGCGTTGATGCAGAAGAAGCCGATCTGCGCGATTTGCGAGAAGGCCAAACTGGAGGCGCAAAATGCTTAAGTCCGACTGGACGCTGGAAAACGGGTTGCCCCAAGGCCTGCCGTGGAATGGCACCGTCGGATTGTTGCTGGATGGCGTCAGCGTCGAGAAACTGCCCCAGCACCTTTATCAATGGTCGGATGACCCGGTGTTCGAGCCGCTCTACCTCGGCACTCAGTGGGCGGAATTAGGCGACGTCTCGCCGTGCCTGGTTCAGATCAACGCACAGAGCAATCCCATCCTCGCGAAGTTTCTCGCCGAGCCCCGCCAGGAGTGGGGCTACCTGGTGTTCAGCGATCAACCCTGGACACAAATGGTCGAGCACTTCCGCTGGCTGACCAGCGTCATGCACCCTCAGGGTGAAGAAGTCCTGCTGCGCATCGCCGACCCTGCCGTGGCCCACGCATTGCTCGGTCACGCCGAGAGCATCAAGGACCCTACCCTGTTCGGCCCCTGCTCGCAGATCGTTGCCGCCGACGCGGCATTGGGTTGCTGGCACATCAACCAGCGGCCGGGCAAAGCCCCTGAGCCGAACCACAGCAAACGCTATCGCTTGAGCGACGAGCAACTCAGCCAACTGGATGAAGTGAATTTCCGCAGCATCGTCCTGCGTCTCGACCAGCACATGCACGAATACTTCCCGTCCTATCAGGCACAATCGATGCCGCTGCACCGCTGGGAACACCTGCACGCACTGGCCTCGACCTCCTACGATCGCGGCTTCAACACCGAACTCGACATCACCCTCTACGCCAACATTCACGGGTTCCTCGGCGAGCGAGCGCTGGAGGAGCATCCGGACCTGGATGCGATACTCAAGACCCCGTCGGAACAAACGCCCGCTCAGAGACTCGAACGGGTCGCTGATATTGCCCAGGAACGGGCCGAAACCCTGCACAGGAATCAAGGATGACCACGCCAACATCGGCCGGCAAAAGCCCAAACAACGTTGCAAAAAGCCAGGACGACGGCAAGTGCTCCCTGGGTGGCTGCCCCCTGATGAAGGCCAAGATCCAGCTCATCCCGCTGCGTTATGGCCTCGTCGAACGGCTCGACCCATCCAGTGCACTGGCGATGCCGTACAAGACCACTTCCCGTCCACTGGGCATTCGCTTGATTCGCGATGGCTGGCTCTACGTCATCGTCGACAAAAAACCTCAAGCCGTCATGCACGAATACCGCATCCAGAACGGCATCGTGACCCAACTGCTGTGGGAAAAAGGCGAGATCACCGCCAACAAACGCGAAAGCAACGTAGGCGAAGCCGTGTTGGTCTTCCCGCGTTCGAGCAAGCTCTACGTCAACTACTCCGAAGTGCAATGGACCGCCGCCAAATGCGCGCAGGTCATCAAGCACAAGTCCGAGCGTGAATACTTCATGCAGGCAGTGGACCTGACCAAGGCTGATCCGGAGAAAGGCGCGGCTAATCTGCTGACGCCGAGTCAGGCGGAGAAGTGGATTGCGGAAGTGGCGGAGCAGCCGAGTAAATCACCGGCAGCTACAGGGGCTAAACCAGAGGAAAGCAAAGACTATCTCTGGGAACAGATCAAACTGTTCAAGAAGACCCAAATGGGCACCTTGAAAAAACAGGTTAAGGCAGAAAATGAGCACGATCATCTGTACCTAGTCGTCCAAGATGACTTGGGTGTGCTTCGCGATCTGGCAGAACATCAGGATTTGGTGTCCAGTTGGATCATTGATTGGAGTGAAGCAGAAGCCAATCAGAAAAAATATGTGTTTGGATCTTACATTGAGTCGCTTTATACAATTGATGGCAACAGTGTTGCTGAATCTGCAAAGCAGGATCCCCGCTTTGAAAATATCAGAAAAGATACCGATGAAACCCAAAGAAAAAGTATCTCTGAATACATCAATGCTAAGTATCAGACTTCGTGGAGCGGTCCGGGCAATTTAAAAAGTGCGACAGCTGCCGCCAAGATGCGAATGCGACAGAACCTTGGCGAACCACTATATGCTCGCTACAAAGACTTCATTGAAAGTCTGGATGATAATACACATGACGCTTTGTATGGCGCAAAAATGGGGCAGGATGGTATTGACGACCTCATTGACCGACCCGCAATGGAGGCGTTTTTAAAGCAGCAACGAACACAGCTACAGCGTTGGAACCGACGACTTGATGCAATTACTGAAGACCGTAGCAGTCTACTTAAAGACCAACGCTTCCATAAGTCCGCCTGGTATTTTGATACTAATTACTCCAATCAAATGGACGAAGCGCTAAGCACAGAATATGCTTGCCTCAAAGATGTGTGCAGAACTGACAATTCGACAGAAACTATAGCAAAACTTCGAGAAGAAAATCCAGGTTTCGGCGTTAATGCATTCTACACACTCAGCCGCACCGACCAAAAAGACATGCAGGCAAAGATGCTTTCTGCAGCCAAGTCTATTCGCGATCTATTCCTATCAAAAAAAGACTACGAGGATATGAAAGCGCTTAGTGGAAAATTCGACAACTTGGTAAGAGTCGCCCTACCCGCAACGTTCCAACTAAGTGAAAGCGGAATAACCTTCAGTCAAGCCGTCAGCAATGCTTATGATCCTGCGAAACAATTAGGATTAGCAAACGCATTAGATGAAGCGATGGCTGCCATGCGTAATGGCGCACCACTAGATCCTGCAAAGGTACTACGCCATATACCCGGCGCGACATGGTTAGATGTTTTAAAAGCATTTGGCAAAAGCGGCATCACATTAGAATTCTCATCAGCCAATCAAATACGCGCATTCCAGCAAGACGTAGACAAACTAGTCTCGATTCGCAAAGAAATGAAATCGCTCAAGCACAAAATAAAGCAAACACTCGCAAAGGAACGTAAAGGTCTTGTACCAGCAGGTAGTCACAAACCGTATTCGACCCAACGTAAGTCATTACAAAAATCTCTCCCAGCTTTAGAGAATCGTGTTAGCTCTGCAATAAGCCCTATTGGTGATGGACCATGTAAAGCAGGTTACAAGATAAAAAATCTTACTGCAGCACAAGAAACCGAATTCAATCGAATGGTAGATGATTTCAGAAACAAGAGAAAATTCGAAAATCTCGGAAAAAATGTTTTTCTATCCGCAGGCGGCGACTTATTTGCAACCACTGCTGCAGTTGTACAAATTATCAGCTTTATAACTGTATACGAAGAGTTCAGAAGAAAACCAGATCTCGACGCCAATGACATACAGGCATTTATTAACTCTCTGACCTCAACTACTGGCGGAATATTTGCCGCTGCGCAAGGAATTTCCATCACTGTTATTTCTACCGTAATGGACAACTACGCCAGTGCCGCAGGGAAAACAAAAAACGCAGCAAGACTGGGTAAACTCGTTGGTGGCCTCGGTATATTTGCATATACGCTTGGCTTTGCTGCCGCTGCAACCAGCATGTTCGGTGAAAAAGGATCTGTCGCCAGATGGTCCGAAGCATTGAGGACTGGTGACAAAGCGACACTGATCGGTGCGAGCATGACGTTGGTCGGCGATACGGGACAATTTGCATTAAATGGCTGGTCTGCGGTCGCGACGGGGAATCAGTTAATCAGAACAGCTACTGGCGCTGTTGCCTGGACTACGTCAGGTGTGCGATTAATAACGATCGCAATGCGAGTAAACTTGATAGGTTTTGTACTGACTGCACTGCAACTTGCAGGAGAAGCAATCTACAATTACAACAACAAAAGCAAATTGGACAAATGGCTATCAGAAAGCGCATGGGGGCATAAAAATGCTAACCACAGTTTACGTGACGAACGAGTACGCGTAGCGGACTTAGCCAGCCCGCGAGCCGAACTGAAGACAATAAAAAACAAGCCCATGGTTGTATTGCAGTTTCCTGGTATCGCTGTACGAGATCTAGATGAAACCGGCATAGGAGTTTCCGCTTACTGGCTAACAAATATGCAGCGAAATGATTGGGAGCCTTGGAGCGAGCAACTGTCTTATCAATTCGAATTATTGAGCGCCCCCCACGAGCCGCTTACGATAGGATTAGAAATTTTTCAACACGAATCAAACGCACAGCATGGATTGGCAATGGAATTGCGATATCATCCTGTCCCTGGCGAAAATGAAGTCGTTCGCGAAAAACGCTTCCAGATTGAAACCCTGTTTGTAGAACAGGGTAAAAGCAAAAGCATGTCAGAAGTGATCGCGTTTCGAGCACGAAAAGCAGATGCACCTTGGGTCATAGTATCAAGCGACGTTTTAAGCCTTTCGGAAACCTCTGCCACCACTGGTAAAATTTGATGTTTTTTAAGAGCAAACACCGTGATATCGACGTAAGTAGCCAGCGCCCAAAAGCTGGAGCCACAGTGGTAATGTCCACGGGAGAGGCATTGTTTCTTTCACCACTGCCAGTCCCTACAGGTCAATTGCCAGTGGATCTAGGTGGAAAATTTATCGAAGTCAATGACACCTATCTTGACATCGGAACCAGTAATTCCGGAAAAGCGTTTCAAGCGCGAATCATGATAGCTAACACCATGTTCATTGCATTTTTCTTTTTTTTATTTGCGCCGTTTCTAGCGGGTACAACAGCGTGGGGAAACCCCTACGGAGTGACCTTCTGGTCTAGAGCAGAAGTCGTATTTGACTATGTTTTTTATCTGGCACTTGGATTAACAGGAGCCACCGCTTTAATTGCGATATACGTAATAGCGGGAACAACCCTTAAAAAATCAAAAACAACGCCAGTTCGATTTAATCGTCAACGGCGCGAAGTTTGCTACATCCCAGAAAAGTCGGACACACCTATAATTCGCCCTTGGGAAGAAACGATAGCCTGGCTATCGGCAGGAACAGGCACAACCGGGGTTGGAGTCGTTAAAACCTTTACCCTTGGAATAGCCATAGAAGATAAAGCCAACGGGGTAGCCTACTACATTAACGATACTATTCCGTCTCCGTTTCATGGGCTAGGACAATGGGAAGCCATACGAAGCTACATGGAACATGGCGTTGAACATTGCCCGGAAAAAGCAGCCCATGAAGGCCGACATACTTTCGAACAAGCACGCAACACCATGCAAGAAGAAGTTAACGCTGGAGAAAGAAGCTTAATTGGAAAATATTGGTGGCTACTCACACACATTGTTTCTTGGTGGAAAATACCGTACTGGATAGCAGAGTGGGATCATCAATACAGCATGAAGGCTATGCCGGAAAGTATTACTGAATGGTCTAAAGCCCTGCCAGTTGAGCATTGGTCGAAACCTAGTACAGAACTACAAGAAGAAAGCTTGAAAATTCAAAAAGCCTTCTCCAACGGAGAAGATTTCATGTCGTACTTCAAAGCAAACATTTCAAGGTGAAATTTCCCCAACCGGTTCAAGAGCCAACAGTGACCGCATCCTAGGTCGATTATCCTTCATGGCTTTCCGCATGCCACCAACCTTTCCGCAGTACGACGAGTTCGATATACAACAGCAACGCCCTGTCGCTGGTGAAACTCGTCGCGTCCTAAATGGCGAAGCATTGTTCCTTTCACCGCGACCTGTTCCTACCGGGCAAATCCCAATGGATCTCGGCGGAAGCTTCGTTGAAGTCAACGACACCTACCTGGACTTGGGCAGTAGCAATCTCACCAAGTCTTTCCAAGCACGATTAGCTGTGTCGCTCCCTACAGTCGTAGTTATCGTTTGTCTATTTGTTCTCCCAACCTTGATGGGCTTCGCAGCATTCATAAACCCATTCGGTAGAAGCTTTTGGTTTTACTTCAACGATTTTTTTGAGTTTGGACTATCACTAGCGCTCTGGTGTGGAGGGGGAGCAGCGCTGATCGGCCTGTACGCGATTATCAGCACCACCAGACGCAAAGCCCGTACCCGACCTATCCGATTTAACCGTCAACGCCGAGAAGTCTGTTACTTCCCGGATGGCTCCGACGAACCAGTGATCCAGCCTTGGGAAGACACGGTTGCATGGATCTCAGTCAGCACCGGGTTTACAGGAGTAGGCGTAATCAGTAGCTACACCATTGGCATGGCCATAGATAATCCCAAGGCCGATACGGTGCACTTTCTTACACAGGAGGTCATGACTCCTATTCATGGACTAGGCAAATGGGAAGCCATACGCGTCTACATGGAAAAAGGTCCAGAGTTCTGCCCTGGCAAAGCACCCTACGAAGGCCGTCACACCTTCGATAAAGAACGACAAGACATGCACGAGGAATACCAGCACAACGAGCGTTCAGCATTAGGCGTTGGCTGGTGGTACCTGACACACCTGATCACCTGGTGGCGCTTTCCGTACTGGGTGGCGGAATGGGATCATCGTTTCAGCATGAAATCTCTACCTGAATCCATTTCTGAGTGGTCGAAATCTCTTCCGCCTGAGCAGTGGGCGAAGCCAAGCCAAGCTTTGAAAGAGCAAAGCGCCAAGATCGAGAAGGCTTTTGCTCAGGGACAAGATTTCATGACTTATTTCAAGGCAAATCTAAACGTAAACAAGACAGAAGAATCGATAAATAACTGAATGGAAACGATGAGCCACGTCCTTGAAGCATAAATACGACCGACTACCTCATGCCGGAGACTTTGAAAGTGACTCCGGCACGGAGATTGTCTACTTATCACCTAGGCCCGTCCCTACAGGGCTGTTGCCTTTCAGTGCGCGCCAACTGCACCGCTATGCCAATGAAGTTTTTTTAGACTTTGCTATTTCTCGAGGAAGCTTTGAGTTTATGGCCCGAGCTGGAATCGGGGCGGTGATGTTCCTGTTGATTTTTCTTTTTTTTACAACGGGGCTTGGATCTTGGATAAGAAGAGATGTAGAGCCGTTCTGGAGTAGCTGGCTGGATTTCTTTACAAGCATTGCGGTTTGGGGTTTTGTGGGTGCGCTTGCCAGTCTTTACCTTTGCGTGTTTTTATTTGCCATTCACCAAGTCAGCAATCAACCTCCAATACGTTTCAATCGCCAGCGTCGGGAAGTTGTTTTTGTTCCCAAGAAGGGAATGTCCCCTCGTTATGTTGCGTGGGAAGAAGTAATTGCAAGCGTTTCAGTTAGCAAACTGATCACTCAATATGCTGCAATCCCCGAATTCAAACTAATGATCGGACTTCGTGACAAAAATGGCGATGTGCTTTGGGTCAGCGTTCCGAGCGGGAACTTGAACCAAGCCATAGCTGAGTGGGAGGCCATACGTGTCTATATGGAAGAAGGGCCTCAAGCATTACCCAAGGGGCAAACAGATGAATTCGAAGCAGGCTCAGTCGCCTATTTCCATATGTGCAGACAAGGATATCGTTCTCATCATTCATTCCTTCGATATATATGGGTTTTTTTGACAATTCAGTTTTTCAGTGGCTGGACGATACCCTGCTACATCGCAGCCTGGATCAATAACCGCCCCAAAGCAGGATTCCCCAAGGAAGTACTGGATTGGTCACTATCACGTCATATTGAAGAACATGCGGTACCTAGCGATGAGTTGATGAAGGAAAGTGCTGAGATCAGAAAAGCATTTGCGAAAGGCCAGAACCTGCTGGATTACTTCAAGGTGAAATTTTCCGAACCGGCTAAAGAGCCCACAGTGGGCGCGTCCTAGGCCGAACACCCTTTATGGTTTTCCGAATGACACCTATCTCTGCGCAGCACGACGAGTTCGATATTAAACAGCAGCGCCCTGCCGCCGGTGAAACTCGTTGTTTTGCTACTGGAGAGGCTCTATTTTTGTCGCCACTGCCGGTGCCTACCGGGCAAATCCCCATGGATTTCGGCGGAAGCTTCGTTGAAGTCAACGAGACATTCCTCGACTTGGGCAGTAGTAATTTCGGCAAGGCTTTCCAAGCCAGGGCAATGATTGGGCTCGGTATGATGTTCATCTTCTCATGTCTGATTGTTCTGCCGTTGCTTGCAGGATCTACTACTTGGGGAAATCCATTTTCCGAATCCTTTTGGGACAGAGCTGCAGGTATGTTCCATTTCGGTGTGACCTTTAGTCTTTGGGGAGGAGGAATAGCCGCGCTTCTGGGTACTTACGTTATCTTGAGCACTACCAGAGCGAAGTCCCGTACCCGTCCAATTCGATTCAACCGCCAACGTCGTGAAGTCTGCTTTTTCCCCGAAGGTTCTGACGCTCCTGTCATTCAACCATGGGAAGAGACAGTATCTTGGCTCTCAATCAGTACAGGTGTGACTGGAGTGGGGGTAACAAGCGCCTATACCTTTGGTATGGCGTTCGACGATTCCAGAGCTGACGTAGTGCACTTTGTGAGACAAGGCGTAATGACTCCTGCTCATGGCTTGGGCAAATGGGAAGCCATACGTGTCTATATGGAAAAAGGACCGGAGTTCTGTCCTGGCAAAGCCCCCTACGAAGGCCGTCACACCTTCGATAAAGAACGACAAGACATGCATGAGGAATACCAGCACAACGAGCGTTCCGCTTTAGGCGTTGGCTGGTGGTACCTGACACACCTGATCACCTGGTGGCGTTTTCCGTACTGGGTAGCGGAATGGGACCATCGTTTCAGCATGAAGTCTCTACCTGAATCCATTGCTGAGTGGTCTAAACCTTTGCCGTCTGAGCAATGGGCCAAACCGAGCCCAGCTTTAAACGAGCAAAACGCAAAGATCGAAAAGGCCTTTTCTCAAGGACAGGACTTCATGACGTACTTCAAGGCCAACCTCAGCAAAACCGAGGCAAAAGAATCAGCGGGTAGTTCTGCATTATGAGCGTAGAGATCAAACAGCCCGGTGATTGGCGGGAGTTGAGCAATCAGCGCCCTGTCGCTGGTGAGTCCCGACGTTTTGTCACTGGAGAAGCTTCGTTTTTATCGCCTCTGCCGGTGCCAACCGGACAAATACCCTCGGATTTGGGTGGGAGCATTGTTGAGGTAAATGACATATATCTGGACATTGGTAGCAGCAGTTTTGGTAAAGCATTTCAAGCCAGAGCAATGATTGGTCTGTGCATGGGTTTCATAATTTCTTGCCTGCTGGTTTTACCTACAATTATGGGATTATCAACATTCAACAACCCTTTTGGACGTAACTTCTCATGGTATTTCAGCGAGTTTTTTGAATTTGGTATGTGGATTTCCGGTTGGGGCGGCGCGGCATTTGCCATTATCGGCTGTTATGTTGTCATCAGTTCCACACTCACCAAATCCCGCACCCGCCCCATTCGCTTCAACCGCCAACGCCGCGAAGTCTGTTTCTTCCCCAACAACTCCGACGAGCAGGTTATCCAGCCATGGGAAGAACTGGTCGCCTGGCTCTCAATCAGCACCGGGTCAACAGGCGAAGGCATCATCAGCACTTACACCTTCGGCATGGCCTTCGACGATCCCAAGTCCGGCAAAGTCCATTTTGTAAACCAAGGCGTAGCAACCCCCACCCATGGCTTGGGCAAATGGGAAGCCATACGTGTCTACATGGAAAAAGGCCCAGAGTTCTGCCCTGGCAAAGCCCCCTACGAAAGCCGTCACACCTTCGATAAAGAACGACAAGACGTGCACGAGGAATACCAGCACAACGAGCGTTCCGCTTTAGGCGTTGGCTGGTGGTACCTGACACACCTGATCACATGGTGGCGTTTTCCGTACTGGGTAGCAGAGTGGGACCACCGTTTCAGCATGAAGTCCCTACCTGAATCCATTGCTGAGTGGTCTAAACCTTTACCGTCTGAGCAATGGGCGAAACCGAGTTCAGCATTGAACGAGCAAAGCGCGAAGATCGAAAAGGCTTTCGCTCAGGGACAGGACTTCATGACGTACTTCAAGGCCAACCTCAGCAAAACCGAGGCAAAAGAATCAGCGGATAGTTCGGCATTATGAGCGTAGATATCAAACAACCCGGTGATTGGCGGGACTTGAGCAATCAGCGCCCTGTCGCTGGTGAGACCCGACGTTTTGCCACTGGCGAGGCATTGTTCTTTTCACCACTACCCATTCCTACCGGGCAGACACCAATGGACTTGGGTGGAAGCTTTCTTGAGGTCAACGATACTTATCTCGATGTCGGTAGTAGCAACTTCAATAAGGCTTTCCAGGCCAGAGTGATGATCGCAAGTGTAATGCTCTTGTTGATTGTAAGTTTGATAGTAGGACCTTTTATCGCAGGCTTGATGAGTATCGGTGATCCCTACGACCGAACATTTATATACATTTTCAAAGAGTTTTTTCCCATGGGTGCTGCCATCGGTGCTTGGGGAGCGGCAGGCGCAGCGGTTTTAGGACTGTATGCGGTGATCAGTACCACTCTCAATAAATCCAAGACCCGCCCCATCCGCTTCAACCGCCAGCGCCGCGAAGTCTGTTTCTTCCCCAACAACTCCAACGTACCCGTCATCCAGCCATGGGAAGAACTGGTCGCCTGGCTCTCAGTCAGCACCGGTTCAACCGGCGAAGGCATCATCAGCACTTACACCTTCGGAATGGCCTTCGACGATCCCAAGTCCGACACAGTCCACCTCGTAAACCAAGGTGTAGCAACACCCATCCATGGCTTGGGCGAGTGGGAAGCGATCCGCGTTTATATGGAAAAAGGACCGCAGTACTGCCCCGGCAAGGCGCCTTACGAAGGCCGCCATACCTTCGATCAAGAGCGTGCCGATATGCATGAGGAATACCAGCACAACGAGCGTTCCGCTTTAGGCGTTGGCTGGTGGTATCTGACACACCTGATCACCTGGTGGCGTTTCCCTTACTGGGTTGCAGAGTGGGACCATGGCTACAGTATGAAAGCGCTGCCGGATTCGATTGCAGACTGGTCGAAACCACTGCCCCCGGAGCAATGGGCAACGCCAAGTGCCGAGTTGGTTGCACAGAGCGCCAGGATTGAAAAAGCCTTTGCTCAGGGCCAGAGCTTCATGGAGTATTTCGACGCCAGTAAGCACCCGATGCAAAAAACAAGTTAAGAAAAACGGGCGATCAAATGATCGCCCGTTTTTTATGCACGCTCAGCCAATAAACTCTCTTCAACCTCATACTTGACCACCACCCGATTCTTATAAAGCCGCGCACTCTCCAATACCTGACTCTCCTGCCCCTTGCTCCTCACATCCCGCCAGACTTCATTCTCCCGAAACACTCGCCCGCCTTCACGCACAAACCGGTGTTCCCGTTGATAAACGTGATACCGAAACGCCCGGACCTGGTCACACAACAACTCCCCCTCCAACTGCTGCTCAGCCACTTTCAACTTCAACTGAAAGTGCCGATCCGTCGGGTTGTGCAACACCAGGTCGATGTAGTTGTAAAAGATCGCTGCCCCGGAACCGAATGGCAGCACGCGCCCCTCGTCAGGAAATTGGTCGAAGCTGTGATTCGATCGCTCGACCACCAGCAGCGGGGAGTGAATCGCCATCCAGTGGATCAGGTTGCTTAGTTGGCAAATCCCGCCACCGACGCCACTGCGTGCTTCACCAAAGGACAGTTCCATGCCTTCGACGTAACCGCGCTTTCGGGTCGGTCGGCCGACCAGACGGCAGAAGGAAAAGTATTCACCGGGGCCAATGACCACGCCGTCTATTGAAGCCACGGCCAATTTCAGGTTCACGACTTTGTTGTGTTGCAGCTGTACATCGGAGTCGCCGAGTTTGCGGATCAGTTTGGAGGTGTGTTTGAGGTATCGATACGGCAAGCGCTCAAAGGTGTCT
>Ga0255334_1001287_pt1 | contig 12010 bp, 6 predicted proteins | sample EtOH5_35cm_T3_12_FD_202080 | JGI IMG/M metagenome (GOLD analysis project Ga0255334, IMG submission 202080) | Sandy soil microbial communities from University of British Columbia, Vancouver, Canada - EtOH5_35cm_T3_129 | ecosystem: Engineered > Artificial ecosystem > Sand microcosm > Unclassified ...
CCCATTGCACCGAATAAACCCCTCCTTACCCGAGCGAGCACGGTTGCCGTATGCGTGACGAGCAGGCCTACGAGGGCGACCCGTGCCATGGATCGGTAGAATCGGCCGATTCCGTCGCGTGCATCATACAATGGCTGTAGAACTACTCGTGCGATACTGTGTCTTGCGTTGGGGAAACAGCGCGGAATTCGTACGACAAATTGAACCAGTTTACCTCCACCACAAACTCTATCGAGCAGTTGCGCCACCCATCCTCTGTGGAGTACCATGGGTCCGACGGTGTTGCCACCGCAGGAGCCCATTTGCCGCTGGTGGTAAGCAAAAGACGCCACTACGTGGATAGAAACGTGCCGATGCAGGCAAACGTGCTTACGCATGACGCGGCTCTCGATGTGAATCGCACGCTCGGGGTGGAAGGAGGCACACCACCGTTTCGGCCAGCGGTCCATCGTGTGGTCCCATTGTGCGGTCCGATGTGGCGCGATCCGCAGAGTCGATATGCCAGTCCCAGACCAAACGTGTGCGCCGAACATGACCTACGGTGCCCTCGCGGGTGGCGCCATTTTCGCGACGAATGTGGCTGCGGATGCACACAGGCTCTCTCGTCGGTCCGGCCGGTGCCATCGTTACCACAGCAACAATGGGTCACGCCGTGTCCTCTGGGGGGCACGGGACCCATATGCACCATGGAATACAGGCCATCGTGTGGGTGCCGCGTGACGCGCGTCCACAACCGATATGCCACGCTCGACTGCAGCACCCGCTCGAACCCGTGTCAGGCATGCGCCAATGCCGACTTTTGGCTAGAGGGTGCATGTCCCGGCGACTCGTCCACAGAGACGGCGACGCCGCCACCGTTCTAGCCCTATGCACGCGATGGCAAGGAACGGCCGCAACAATCTTGTTCCAATAAAAATCAGGCTGCGTTTCCCATTGGACGCGCTCTGCCCCGAGACTGGATCGCTGCACAGTTGTTGCTGTCGTCGTCGTTGTGCCCAAGAGAGCCACAAACACCCTGCCTCTGCAAAGCGCGATGGCAGCCGTGCAGCACCGATGGCGGCAAGGGTACAGGGCCGAGGCGGGTGACAATGTGATCCATGTGTACGGCCCGCCCAGGGTCGATCCGCGATTTGGCGACTGCCTGGTGCATGCCACATTTACCCCCAAGGGTGCGCCTCCATCCGAGTGCCACCTCTTGGCACATCGTTCGGTGCTCGCCGGCGCGCCTCTCTTTGCGCGCCTCTTTGAAGGTGAGGCCCACCGCGAGTTGATTGATGAGCGCGAATCGGCACCGCGAGCGCGGCCATGGCACGCCCTGCCCCTCTGCATCCATGCGCCTCTGAAGCGTCCGTCCCATGGGGCCATGCCAGGGAACGATATGCCGGCGAGTGTCACACACCTGCCCGACTATTATGCAGTGTACCACCTTGCCGTGCCGTTTTGTCCATCCATTCTGGTCAAAGTCGTGGCGGCGCTCTATGGTGTGGGCCACACGGAACGCGCGGCGTCGATCGATCCCTTTGCCGACCCGCCAACGAATGCCCTAAACGGCGCCCGACCAAACGAGTCGGACAAACATCAACATCGCCAGGGAGAAAAGGATCAAGGAAAAGAACATAGAAAAGAAGAAGAAGAAGAAGAGGAACAAGACGATGGCGAAGAGGAGGACGACGCGTTGGCAGACCGTTTGGACAGAAAGCCCGTGGCCGAGCGGGACATGCTCGATGATCTATGCGCACTAGAGAGAGCCAACGACGCTGTCGCCATTGCAGAGGCGCGCGCGTTCCTCGGGCTGTCCCACAAGTGCGCTTATGGCGGGCCCGTGCGCACGGCGCTGGCGTCGGCCCTCGAGATGCGCGCCATGTCGCTTGCGATCGCTCCTACTTTAGACCGCGTGGCCGCTGCCAGACATTCCCTTGGCGAGACAAACAGGGGCACACGCGCGGGTCGCTCCCTCTGCTCCATGGCTCTGACCGAGCGTGGCCCCCTTGGTGCTCTGGTGGAGCGCCTGGTGGCGTCCACGTTTGTAACAGACAAGATCAAGCGGGCCATACTGCAACGTTGCTGGCACACGCTCGACGCACGCGAACAGGCCGCGGTCACCTCGCGGATACCGGCCCTAGTAGAGTTGATCAGAAATGGCGCCCTCGTGTGCTATAGCAGGGGCGTTCACCCCCATGGAGGCGATATGGAGCCGACGGTAGCCGCGCCCATCGATCACGATATGGTCATTGCGGACATGAATGCTGCCTCGCCTCCTCCATCTAGGCCACCGTCGCCCCTGGTCGCCCAACAGGGCGGGCACACCGAAAGGGCAAGGCCCTTATTTGCGGTTGGATTCGACACTGTTCAAGAACGCACCGACCGCGTGCTGTGCAGAGGCACCAACCATATGCTACCGACAGAGGTACAGGCTTGCGGATTCTTGTGGCGCATGGTGCGCTATCGTCAGTGCATCAGTCTCTTTAGCGACCGCGCCCACAAGGGAGCGTCTGGGGAGCGTGACCAGAGCGCCCAACGTCTGTTTGCGCGCGTCACGGGCTGGGTCTATCATCCGTTCCTCGGGCGCCTGCCCATGACCGCGTTCCACTATGAGATGCCGCGCCAGGCACGTGAGCGTCCCGAAAGGCACCACCGACATGATGACGCCCGCGAACGGTACGTTTGCCAGGCCAAGAGGGACCGTGAACGCGTCGACGCCCACAGGGTGTTTGCCTTTCCCGGAGCGCCCCTCATGTACGCGCCCGGCGGCGACCCCGTTCCCTTGCCCATCGTCTGCGAGATTGATCACGAACTCGTGGGCGACGCACGACTCTTGGCCTTTGCGATCGAATTGGAACCCCGCCCGGATCCCTTGGCGGCGTCACCATAACGACACGACACCGCCGTTATTACAGCCATTCACCCCCGATGGAATCCTATCACAAACCGATAAACCACAAGCACACGCATCTGCATATGTGTGCCGAGTCTACCAGAAAGAGGTTCCGGTTCACGTTTGTGTGTTTGGCATTTGCGGTGCATTTGCAGGGTCGACGTTGAAAGGACGCACTCAGTATGAGAATGACTAGAGGCGTGACTTGATGGAATTGATTGAGATGGACCTTTTCAAGCAGTTATCCAGCTTGTCGTACAGATTCCTCTCTGTTGTCAGGCAGTGCTACACGAGCAATTCCACATAGGATGCGCCATTACGCAATATATGCAATGAAATCAATCAACTCTACCGACATCTCTATCGAGTCACGGCCCTGGTCATTCTCCATGGTGAGCACATCGAGGTCGTGACTGTGCGGCCCGAATGGCGTACAAGGTGTGGCGTCAATGACGTGCACCCGTGCGTCCCCACACACGATATCAAACAGAGTGGTTAGGTACTCGCGCATATGTAGCAACCAGATGTTTGGGGGTGCACCAACAGCCAGGCCGTGCCACTGCGGTGACGTTTCGAGACCAAGGTGCCGCGGCATGGCAAAACACCACACTGTTCCATTCTCCATCTCCTAATATGACCCAGCGTGCACAGGGCATGTCCCTCATGGATTGCATGTACCGGCTAACCAATGGAAATCGTTTTCTCTGATATCGCGCGTCGCGCCATAAACCCCAGCAACCCCACGCCGACTCGAGCCGTGAGCGTGCTGCAACACACTCGCTCCACATGTGCAGGCTTTCATTTGGATGGCTTGCTGTTGCCATCCGCCGGCAAAACGCAAAAGGACGCATTCTCATTGGTTGGAACCTGTGTCTGTCCTAGTGCTGTTTGACGGCTGGCTGTTGCCTTGAAATTCACGGATTTTTCTGGGCGCAATAGAAAAGCCAAGCGCGGATTTCGTGGAGACAAGCCGATCGGCTGGCCGTTAAACAGCCTTGGTCTGTCCTCGTCGGCGCCTACAGTTGTATGTCGGAGAAAGTGCATTTGGATGTAAAGCGCTCTTTTGCGTGCGCGCCTTCCCAAAACAAAAGCATAGAAAGGCGGTCATGTTTGCAAATGGATCCTCCCCGCCCTCCCCCCCCCCTCCCAATATCCTAGAGGGGACAAATGACAATGGAAGGCAACACGGCCGCAAACGTGGCCATGAGCGACATGTCGAGCAGATGTTCGTGGCTCGCCAAGAGTCGCGCCGTCGAAGCCTGGACGGCCGACCGTGCAGCGGCGGCGCGCGTCGCGCCCAGACCTCTAAACACCTTTTGCTGCCGAGCGTCCTCACTTCCAAAGAGGACCGAGTGCGTTGGATAGCACCTGGTTGCAACAAAGCCTTTTCCATCTGCGCCGTATCCGCGCCCGGCCGAGGTGATGGTGTCTGAACCAATGCTGACCTCGCACATGTACAGCGTGTGCGGACCCAATGGAGCCTGATGAACGTGATCGATCTTGCTTGATGTGAACGAGACCTCTTTTGCTCTGTGCGCACACATGTCCACCATCAGTATACAATACGAATGAGGGAGAGAGAGAGAGAGAAAAGTCGAGTCGCACACACAAAACGGGAGAAACCACTTACCCGTCCACTTGGACAGCGATGGCCCTTTCGAGGTCGAGCCTCTCGACGGGCTCTAGCGTTTGAGAACGTTGGCGCAGTGCCAGAGCATCATCGAGGTCAATGTGATCAATGGGGCATACGTCGCCCGACGGTCCGTACAACAGTGCGCCCTTGCATACGACACGCCGTACTGCGCCCTGCGCGGCACCGGAAACATCGGTGGGGGCGCGCAATGCAAGGGCAGCCGACGAGACGGCCCCAGAGCGCATGCTAAACAGAACGAGGGGCGCGCGCTCATCGAAAAACACGATGCGCGACCGTGGGTGCGTAATGCGCTCCATACGGCCCAGCGATCCCTCCGTGGCCTGGCGCGCCAGGAGGCGACAGCGCATGTGCAAGAGACCTATTCGCCCTGCAGCCACCAAGGATGCTGCCGCAGGCACGCCCATCAGGGCCACGACTACGAGTTGGACTGCTTCCATCTGCTGCTTCAGGTTCGTGTATGCAGGCTCTGACCTTTGGTGCCCTCTGGCCCTCAGTGCGTTTAAAAAGGGCGGATGTCGAGACACCCATGGGGAAGCGGCAGTGAGTCATCCTCCACACAGGCCTATTGGCGACTGACCGCCACTCGCGATTTGGCTAAAATCAGGTGGATGACGCAAAAACGTTAATCTGACGTGTGTTTCTCGCCGCTCGCCCGCCATGGGCCTCGCGGATCCAGAGTACATACCGAAAGAGAGACCCATGCGACCCCAATTGCCGCACCAAAGGGGCGCCCCGTATGGAGCGTGTACGACTTCATGGTGTGCGTGGACAACATTTGGTTCAGTTTATGTGCACATGCAATGTTGCACCATATCTTGCGTAAGTCGAGGGCGCATGCCTTGTCAAACGAAATGATTCATCTAGTCCACACGCACAAGGGCAACATAGTATCACTGTAGTTTGCGTGCTCGTGTGGTTTGAAAAGGGATGCGTCGACGCGGCCTCGAAAGAGCACCCTACCTTGGACGTCCTTGAGCAGACCCCTGCCGCAGGGCCTGTCACCCTTCCACTGGCCCGTGTAGGTACGACCGTCGGCGTAGCGCATGGTGCCCTCTACCATGGCCCACGGGTAACGCTTCCATCCCTTGTATCGATCGCCGTTGGCAAACACGGACGTGTGCCGTCCCCTAACCATGCCATATTCCCATCGGCCTCGAACGACATCGCCCGATATGTGATAGAGCGTGCCCTCGCCATGTGGCTTCCCGCCCTGCATCTGGCCAACGTAGCGACTCCCAGATGCAAAAGTGAGCACCCCACTGCCGTGTGGACAACCGCTGACCCATTGGCCCTTGAAGGTGGTTCCGTCGATGGCCACAAAGGTACCCCGCCCCCGGCGTACGCCATGGCGCATCTGGCCCTCGTAGCGCGATCCGCTCTTGTGCGTCCGAACACAGTGCCCATGCGCCCGGCCCTTCTTCCACTGGCCCTCGGTGACATCGCCGTCCTTGTGACGCATGACGCCGCATCCTTGGATCACGCCGTTTGACCACTGACCTTCGTACGTGCCCCACGCAAACCGCATGGTTCCCTGACCGTGATACTTTCCATTGCGCATGTGGCCTTCGTAGCGACTGCCCCTTGTGGCGAGGATGCCCCTTCTAACGATCACGCCCTTGCCATGTACCATACCGTTGCGCCAATCGCCCTCGTAGGTGATGATGTTTCCCGATACGACCCATGTAGCGTGGCCGTAGCCGTGGGGCGTACGACCGAGAAGCTGTCCGCGATACGTGCGTCCGATAAGCTTCCCGTCGCGCCTGCGATCGCCCGTGTCCAGCATGCCCACGCGGTTGCGCCTGTAAATCCTCTTAGCGCCGCGTTTGGTCCTCTGCTTGGTCGCGGGCGTGTGGGCCCAGTAGAGCCACTTCCAGCCCAGTCCGAGCGTGACCGCGCGCTCGTGCACGGGCGCACCGTACCGTCGCTCAAACAGGCGTTGCCACAACGCTTGGTCATCGGTGAGGGCGTAAAGGTGCGTGCATGTGAGACCCAAATTGGCCAGCGCACGTGCATCGGTCACGACCTCCAAGATGGCCACCACGAGTTCGTCGGGCAGCGCGTCCATGTCTCTGCCCCCTGCGTCTTCGGCCCGCGAGAACCTGATGCTCTGCGCGCGCTCGAATTTGCCCAATGGCAGAGCGCGCTCAGAATGTTTGCTGCCGTGTGCCTTTGACACGCAATCCGACCCCTGTCCCCGGTGCCGACCAACAAGAGACTCGCTTGCAATGCGTGCGCGTGCGAGATCACCGGCGAGCATGGACGGGGGTCATGGGACGTTGTTTGAAAATGGTTTTGTGCCTTTCATCCAGTGAATCGCTTGCGCATTTTACGATCCAATAGGTATCGAACCCAAATCGTGCCCATGTCGGCGTTCCTCAAAACATGCATCGTCGGACATCACATGCAGAGGGAGGAACGGATAGCGCGACCACATAGTTGAGCGTTGGGATCGCGAGAGTCCCGTGTTTTGCTCGTTCATGTGCAAACAGCTGCACTGTCGTGTTTGTTGGTTTGGTCACACTGTCTTGCCTCTAGTGCGACAGAGCCACGGGCAAGGGGGCAAAGGGTATGGATAAGGGAAGGGGTGCGCCGAAAGCAGGGCCTTGTTGGGTTCTAAAGAGATATTGAGGAAGGGAGAGGGAAAGCGCAGGCTAGCGGCGCGGGGGACCTTCAACAACGCCCCACTGGTTCTCAACGACGAGGGCACGATCTGCCGTAATCCTTGTGCTGCCCCTCTGCGTCGATGATGATGATGCCGTCGTTCCGTCAATCACCTCGGTGCACGGTATGTGGCTCACCAACAGTTTGCCATAGGCGGCGCACTGAGCCATATTGTAGCCCTCAAGGGGCCACCATCTCAAGAGGCCCGCAGACTGATCGCGAGGGATCATCTGGGCCGCACGCAGCAGAATCTGTTCGTCGGGGAGGTCGTCGCCAACGACCACTATGGGATTGTCGTTCCACAGGACCGCATCGATTCTGTGTCGCTCCAGATGGGCCATCAGTAGAGCGCGCGCACGGGCGCCAGCGGATCGATCGTTCTTTGTGAGCACGTAAATGTGCGCCACCTGCTTGTCGGGCCCCGTGCCCGTCACATTGTGTACGGATTCCATGCCACGATACCACGCGCTCGTGGGGTCCATCACCCACAGGGGCACCTCGTTCCTGTTTGCCTCGATGTCCTCGTTGGTGAGAAGCGGCGCGCCGAGGGCGTCCATGCGCTTCAAGAGACGCTCCAGATAGTAGGCATGAAGCATGGCGCACAGGGTCTGGATCTGTTCGTTGCGCAACACGGTGTGATTGTCGCCCTCATTGTTGCGGTACTGCACGTAGCAGACCTCATTGATGCGCACCCAGCGCGTGACCAGAGCCGTGCGCACCAGCAGGTCATAGTCGTCGGCTACGGACAGCCCTACGCGGTGGCCACCGGCGAGCCTGTAGCAGTCGGCGGTCCACACGCGCGGATGGTTGGGCATGTACATGAGATGGGTGAGGGCACCACGGTTCTGGTTGACCGTACGACTGCCCACGAGCCAGCAGTTGATCATCGGGATCCACTGCCGCCACTGGAGGCCCAGACCCCCGACAAAGATCTTTGAGTCGTACCAGTGAGGCGACCCATCGACGGCAAACGACTCGGCCGTTTCGGCAAAGGCAAATCCACAGTCCCAGTTGGCCTCGAGGGCGTTCACGATATAGCGCAGACACTGTGGCGTGAGCCGGTCGTCGTGATCGGCCTCGACCAGGATTTCGCCCACGCACGCGCTGGCCGCGAGTCGCTTGACCGAGCCGATGTAGCCTGATCGGGCGTCCATGCGTATGCGCCGCACGCGTGTGTCGGGCATGTGAGGCAGGAGCCACTCGCGGTAGGTGACCTCCCCGTCGCCCGAGTCGTCCACCACCACCAGTTCCCAGTTGGGATAGTCCTGGTTGATGAGCGAGTCATAGAGGCGTAGAATCTTGTCGCCCGACCTGAACGAGGACGTAAACACAGACACCAGTGGGTCGCGGCGACTAAAGCGTGTTGTCGCCGCCGCCGCCGTCGTCGTCGTCGCGCGTTTCAGGTCACCATCGTTGTCATCATCCTTTCCACCATCGGATTCGTCCTGGCCGTGCACCGCGGACATGGCGCGCAGGGCGCGCTCCGAACGCGCTTCCAAAGACGCCGGGAGTGGATCGGTCGCCGCGATCCAGCAAAAGTGGAGACTGGCAGCCGTCAGGTCGGCCGCGTCGCCCCTGTGTATCCAGAGGACGTACTCGCGCTCTGGTACATTCCAGTAGATGCCCCTGTGGTCGTCCAGGGTGCCGCCGATCGTAATATAGACGTGCGGTCCCCTTAGTGCCGCGACGGCGAGCGCGACATTGTTTGCAGCGTTGACATCGCCGCTGCGCAGACAGCGCGCGTGCCACGGGCCACCATCGGGTCGTGCGGGCGCGCCGACCGCGTCCGATGGCGCCGTTGGACCGGATGACTGGGCGGGCTTGGCGCGGCGCCGACGGTCCTTTTTCTTTTGCTTTTTCTTTTCGTTCTTTGGGGCCTGCTCGTTCGTGGTCAACGCGCTTGCCGATGGGTCGCACAGATCGAGGTGGGCATCGATGGGGTAGGGCATGGTGGGCTTGTAGAGCAGCCGCCCGCAGGCGTGAAAGCGCGCCATGGCCACGCGGGCAGTCGCGCGAGCCTTGTGGGCCTCCTCGTAGGCGTCATCGCATCGCTTGTTGGCGGCATCAATGTCCCCCTGGGACGATCCAGACTCGGCCGCCTTTACCCTTTCGGCAATGTGCTTGAGTCGCTCCGCGGTGGTCGTCGCTGTGTGGGCAAGCTGTACGGCGTGGACGGCCTCTCTGGTGGCATCCTGCTGCAGCGCGCGTACGGCCGCCAACACTACGTCCCCGGACTTTGTGCCTTCCCTGTCTCTGTTCCTTTCCTTGCCCGCCGCCGCCTTTGGCGCATCGTTGCCGCTGGCCATCTCGGGCCTGTGAACCCATACGGCCCGCTGCAGGTCGGTCGACTGGTGGTATGCGCTCGTCGTGGCATCGTTATAGTCGATGGGCGCGTGCCGGTGCGGACAGCAGCAGGCGCACCATACGGCCGTGCCATCGTGTGGGCTGACAAACATGGGCGTGACGTGCATATCGACCATGTCCCTACAGAGGCGGAGCACGTCCATGCGCCACTTCATCGCGTCGTCCAGAGTGGCGTGCTGTGGCTCAAAGATGGACATGACGGCCACGAGCGTATGGGGCACCGCGGGTACCTCTTTTGCGTTCCATATCGTGTCCCTGCCCGTGGGATCTGCGTGGTCGACGGGCAACCATGCAGCCAGCGCACAGCGGCGCGTATCGGGATTGCCGTCGAATCGATCCGCCAGCGCGACTGCTCCATCTTTGCCCGGTTGGCGGGCGCCACTTCCTCCGCCATCGATAGGTCCCAAACTGCGCTCCCCGCGAGGACCCTCGACGACCGATAGAGCGTCGAGTGAGTGGTCCGATAGAGGTCGCGCAAAGTAACTACCCTGATCGACCGATGGGTTCGGCCGCCCTGCAGAGACCGGTGGCCCAACCACATCAAACACGTCCTCTGGTTCATCGCTGGCGTCGGCAATGGGCGCGACAGACTCTGATCCTACCCTCGCGACCATGGGAGGGCCCCGAGGCACTCCCAGATCGCTATCGCTGTCCTCGTCGGCGGCAAAGGCCCTCGCAAAATGAGCCATTGCTTTGAGCAGCCTTTTTGCTCTCTGCTCCTGGTCCTTCCTGTCGCGGGGTGGTGTCGCGCGTTTGTGCGCGCTGTGCAAATACAGAACCTTTGTGCCGATGGAGGGCGCCAAAGGCAGCACGCGCACAACAATCTCTCTATCTCTCTCTCTCCCTCTCACCGGTCTGGGAAAAAAAAGAAAAGAGGGCTACCCATCCCTTCCTCTATTCGATACGGCTGTGTAAGGGTGGGGGGGGGGAGGCGCGTTCGTGCGCGAGCCCCTTCCCCTCCATGCCCCGCAACACCCTGTTCCGTCCCCCCCCCCCACCCTCCGTGAGCAGAACCGGCCACGGGAGAGGGTGCACGAATGCTGCAAAAGGCCCACCGCCGATAGCCAACTACAAACAAACATCGAACCGGGAAAAATCAAGACAATTACATTTCTTTTCCTTTCGAATTTCCTTTTTTCTCTGACGGTGAATTGCTCTTTTGGGCAAGACCGTTTCGTTGCCGTGCCTGTTGCCAAGAGGGGAGGGGGAACGCAAAAGGAATGTGTGCACATAGTCCTATGCTCCAAGTCCTGCTCCCCTCCGCTCCCTGCCGTTCCGTACCGACACACAGCCACGCATACGCGCACACACACACACACATACGCTGTACCAATCGGAGAACGCATACAATTGCCGCCCGTGATCCGGAATGGCGTTCTGTGGATCCTGTTTGGCGGCTCAGAGCACGCTCTGGGACGACCCCGTGTCGGGCGATGTCGTGTGCACCCTGTGCGGCACTGTGTCGAACCAGGATCGCGTCTACACAACATCGGGAGCATCGCTCGTCTCGCGCAAGCCATTGGACCATTTGTCCCGCAAAGCGCGCCCTTGCGACGACGACGACGACGACCAGCTGAACGTACCGCCGCGCTACGAGAAACACGATCATGCGACCAAGTGTCTGTGCCCCACTGCCGAGGATGGCGACACACCGACTGCTCAGTCATCCGTTGATTTGCTCGCAACGGTGGGTACCGTCTGTGCAGAGACAAACCGCGCGTCTGTCGCCACCAAGCAGACACCGAGGGTGAACTCATTGGTCGATCGACTAAGGCGTACATGCCTCGACGGGTTCACCGATGCCATCGCTCGAAACGCGATCGCAATGCGCTGGCACGACAGCGATACGTTCCCATCTTTATATAGCAGCAACAACAACAACAACAATAACGACACCAATGGCGGTGCCCATAAAACCCGTGGCAGCGACAGCGACGACGATAACGGCAGTCTACACGATGGTTCGGCCGACGACAATTGTAGCGACGACGACGATAGCGATTGTAACGATGATAACGACGACACTGACAAGAACGAGGTCGGCCACACGCAAGGTTGTGCAGAGGCATGCGCGCAGCAAAGGGAAATGGACGAGGTCGCCGGGCCTCACCCACGTATCCCGGAAAAGAGACGGCGACAACAACAACAACAGTGGGCGGTGCGCTCGCCATTCACCATAGTGCGCCGTCGACTGCGTGCCGCACGTCTGCGCTCCTTGGCGCGTAGTACGGGCAGGGACGACAATGGCGTATCGACACGTCGCGACAAAAGGCGGAGCAGCGTATCAGCGATACGAGCGCGATCGAGAGCGGCCGTCATGGCGCAAGCAGTCGCCGAGTCGTTTGGCATTGATCACGCGCGGTTGCTTATCGAGATTGCTCGCTATGGCGATCCAACAGCGCTGTATGACGGCGATGGTTTGGCGCTCCGTGTCGCACTCGCTCGCGCAGTTGCTG
>Ga0255334_1001288_pt1 | contig 12005 bp, 7 predicted proteins | sample EtOH5_35cm_T3_12_FD_202080 | JGI IMG/M metagenome (GOLD analysis project Ga0255334, IMG submission 202080) | Sandy soil microbial communities from University of British Columbia, Vancouver, Canada - EtOH5_35cm_T3_129 | ecosystem: Engineered > Artificial ecosystem > Sand microcosm > Unclassified ...
CCGCCAGCCCACCCAGCAGCGCGAGGCCAATGCCGGGCATGACAGCGAGCCGCAGTCCCTGGGCCTCGCCCTTGCCCCCGCCCCCAAGGGGTCGGACGAGGCCGGCGCCATCGTGGCGGCGGTGCAGCCGGATGGACCGGGTGCGGAAGCCGGGCTGCGGCCGGGCGATGTGATCATCCGCGCCGGCAATGCCCCGGTGCGGCGGCCCCAGGATGTGAGCCGCGCGCTCGCCTCCGCCCGCCACGCCGGCCGTGACGCGCTGCTGCTGCAGGTCGATCGCGACGGCGAGCACAGCTTCGTCGCCATCCCGATCAAGGGCGCCTGAGCCTCAGGCCCTTGGGCCCCGCCCCGACGCGCCGGAACCGGGCGCCGGGGCGGGCCACCTTGTTATCTACTTGCCCGCGATCAGACCCTCGACCATTGCCCGGTCGGGGGTTTGGCCGTCCCGGGCCCGCAACGCCCCGGCGGCGGAGGCGAAACGCAGCGCCGCCTCGATCTCCTGCCCCTCGGCGATCGCCAGCGCATAGGCGCCGTGGAACACATCCCCCGCCCCGGTGGTATTGGTCGCGGCGACCGGGAAGGCCGGCAGGTCGCGCGGCTTCTGGTCCCCGGGCCGCATCCACAAGGTGCTGTTCTCGCCCCGCGTGACCGCTACGAGTTTGGTAACCCCGGCATCCAGCGCCTGCCGCAACCCCTTCACCGGCGGCGCGCCGCCCGCAAATACCGATAGCCCGGTCAGGGCGAAGATCGCATGGTCCACTTGCGGCACCAGATCGTGCAGGATGCGAGCTTCGCTTTTCTCGGCATCGATGACGGTGGGCACGCCCTTGGCGCGGGCGGCTTGCAGCACATGCGCCACCCCTTCCGGCCAGCGCGGATCGACCAGCACCGATCCGGCCTGGTCCAGCAGATCCAGCGGCAGCCAAGCGGGATCGGTGCCCAGGCCGCTGCCGCGATAGGTGACGATGGCGCGTTCGCCATGCTTGTCCACGATCACCGCCGACAGCGCGGTATGCGCCCCCGCGATCCGGCGCAGGTTGGTGACGTCCACGCCTTCCTCGGCCAGGGCATCGGCGGCGGCGGTGCCGGCGTCATCTTCCCCGACCCGGCCCCAGAACAGCGCCCGGCCGCCCAGCCGCACCACCGCGATGGCGGCATGCGCGCCCATGCCGCCGACCCCGAGGTGATAGGCTCGTGCCGTGGTCTTGGAGGGCGGTGGATCGATCTCATCGACCCGGAAGGTATGGTCGATGACCACCTGGCCGCAGCAGATCACTGTTGCCTTGCGGGATGCGGTCGTAGTCTTGGCCATGCGCGCTGATGCCTCCGTTTCGTCCTACCCTATCCTGCTTCTGCATCCGGCGCTGATGGTGCTGAACAAGCCGGCGGGGCTGCCCGTCCATTCCGGGCCGGGCGGCAAGCCGAGTCTGGAAGCCTGGCTGCCCGGCCTGCAGATGGGCAAGCGCCATCTGCCGCAGCCGGCGCATCGGCTGGACACGGATACCGCGGGCTGCCTGGTGCTGGGCCGGACCAAGCCGGCCTTGGCCGCATTGTGGGCGCTGTTCGCCGCAGGCGCGGTCGCGAAAACCTATTGGGCGGTAACGCGGGGCGGGCCGGCGGGCGATGCCGGGGAGGTGAGCCTGCCGCTGCTGAAGCACAGCACCAAGGCCGCAGGCTGGCGCATGATTCCCGATCCGGCCGGTCAGTCGGCGGTCACCGGCTGGCGCGTGCTGGGGCGCGGCAATGGCTTGTGCTGGCTGGAATTTTCGCCCCGCACCGGCCGCACGCACCAGCTGCGGGTCCACGCCGCGGCGGCGCTGGGCGGGCCGATCCTGGGCGATCCGGTCTATGGCAAGGCGGGCGGCGGCCTGCATCTGCTAGCACGCCGAATCGGCTTCGACTGGCCGGAAGGCCGTATCGAGGCCGAGGCCCCGGTACCCGACCACATGCGCGCGGCGATCGCGGCCTGTTCTATTCCGCCGCCACCACCCTGACATCGGCCGCGACGGCGCCGCCCTGTGCATCCAGCACGGTGATACGGTAGAATCCCGGACCCGGTGGGTGCCAGGCGGCCTGCCGCCGCGCGGGTTCGGCCGGCAACGGCGCGCCATCGACCAGGAAGGCCAGGGGCCGCTGCCCGCCCTGGGCCCGCAAGGTCACCGACATCGCGTCGTCGTCCCGGCGCAGCACCGTGCCGGGGCTGGGAAACAGCAGCCGCAGCCGGTCCGGCGCGCGCTCGGCGACCCGGGTGGGGCGGACCACCACCGGGTCCAGCGGCGCCGGCGGCAGCCGGGCGAAGATCTGCGCCAGCACCGGCAGCGCCAGATGCTGCCCGGTCGCCCCGGGCAAAGCGGTGCCATCCGGCCGCCCGATCCAGACCCCCGCCACATGCATCCCGTCGAAGCCGAAGGCCCAGGCATCCCGCCCGCCCCAGCTGGTGCCGGTCTTCCAGGCGATCCCGGACGGGCCGCCGCCGGGGAAATTCTGCACCAGCACCGCCGCTACCTGCCCCGCGGCGCGGGCCGAGAGCACCCGGCGCTGCTCCGGCGGGGCTCCCGGCTGCATCACCAGCGGCGCCGCCAACCCCTGCCCGCCCAGCATGGCATAGACCCCGGTCAGTTCCCGCAGGGTCAGCCCGGCCCCGCCGAGGGCCAAAGCCAGGCTCGGCGCCGAGCGCGCCGGCAGCCGCGGCGCCGCCCCGGCATCGCGCAGCAACCCGGCAAAGCGGAACGGCCCGACCCGGTCCAGAAGCGCCACCGCCGGCAGGTTCAGCGAATGCCGCAGCGCATCCGCCGCCGTCACCCGCCCGGTAAAACCGCGATCGAAATTTTCCGGGGCATAGCCGCCAAAGACCCGGGGCAGATCCTCCAGCACCCGGCCAGGCTCGGCCAGCCCCATCTCGAAGGCCAAGGCGTAGAGGGCGGGTTTCAACGCGCTGCCCGGCGAGCGGATGGCGCGGGTCAGGTCCAGCGCGCCGGCGCGGGAGGCCGACATCCAGTCACCGCCGACCAGCGCCCGCACCTCGCGCGGCCCGATCTCGGCAATCATCAACGCGACCGAGGCGCGATCCGGCAGCCGCCGCAGCACGCTGCCGGCCAAAGCCTCGGCCGAGCGCTGCAAGGCGGCATCCAGCGTGGTCGGCACCACCCGCCCGGGGGTCGCGCGGGCCAGGGCGCGGGCCAGATGCGGCGCGAGATGCGGCATCGGCTGACGGGCATCGGGCACGGCGGCGGCCAGGCCGATGCGGCGATCGGCATCGGTCAGCCCGGCGGCATGGGCGGCGCGGGTCGCCAGCACCGCATCCCGCGCCGCGCGCGCGGCCTGGGGATGGCGGTCCGGCCGCAACGCCTCCGGCCGCCGCGCCAAGGCGATCAGCAGCGCGGATTCGGCCGGGGACAGGTCGGCGGCCTCCCGCCCGAACCAGGCGAGGGAACCGGCGCGGATGCCTTCCAGATTGCCGCCCTGCGGCGCCAGGGTCAGCCAGACCGAAAGCACCCCCTGCTTGCCCAGCCGGGCTTCCAGTTGCAGGGCGCGAAAGGCCTCGATGACCTTGGAACGCAGGCTGCGCGGTCGCGGTTCCAGCAGCCGCGCCGCCTGCATCGACAAGGTGGAGCCGCCCGAGACGACATGCCTCGCCCGCAGCCATTGCCCCGCGGCGCGGAGCACGGCGATGGGATCCACGCCGGGATGGAAGTGGAAACGCCGGTCCTCGGCCGCCACCAGCGTCGCCAGCAGCGAGGGCGGCACATCCGCCCCCGTGGTGCGCAGCCGCCATGTGCCGCCACGCACCGGCAGCACCGACAGCGGCCTGCCCTGGCGGTCGCGGACCTCCTGCGCCACCGTCTCGAACCGCGTCAGATCCGGCGGGCAGAGCCGGTCCAGCAGCAGCACCGCCCCCACCAGCCCCAGGCCGAGGCCGAAAGCCCAGCGCCAGAGGATGGGGCGCCGCATCTCAGTCCCGGGGCGCGATCGTCAGCCGCCCGGTGTTTTGCCGGGCATAGATGGCCGGGCGGTACATGTCGGCCACCTCCGCGCCCGGCAGTTCGAACCGCCCCGCCGTCACTGCCCGCAGCCGCACGGCGACGCGGGCGACCCGGGATTCGGCGTTCAGCGTGACGGCGGCGGCAAAGCGGTCATCCAGCGCCGGCTGTGCGTCTACCTCGGACAATTCGCCCAGGAACTCCATGCCGGCGACCTCGCCGGCGGGCAGGCGGCCGCTGATCTCGATCCCCGCCGGCAGCCCCTGCTGGATCAGCGCGGTCTGCTGCTCCCGGGTCTCGCTGCTCGCCTCCAGCAGCAGGATGAAGGATTGCGTCTGCTGCAGCGTGTCGAGGTTCAGCACCTCCCCGGTCGGGGTGAAGAAGCGGCGGGTGATCCGCATCCCCGACCGCGTTGCCGGCAAGGGCTGCGCCGGCAGCCCCAGGACCGCGACGGATTGCACCACCGGCGCATCGCCGAGGTTGCGCACGCTGGTCGGCCCGGACAGCGGCGCCGAGGCGCTGAGCCCGACCGGCAGTGTCCGCCCGGCCACCGCCACCCGCACCGGGCGGCCGCCATCGTTCAGCACCCGGGATGCCAGCACCGCCCAGGCCTGTTCCTGGGTCGAGGTCGCCTCGGGCGTGAAATCCCCGCCCGGCAGGCGGCCCAGCGCTTCCGGCAGCCGCGCCGGCAGCAGGCCGCTTTCCTTCAGCAGCACCGCCACCGCCAGCGCATCGCGCGGGGCGCTGCCGTAATCCTCGTGCCAATAGGTCCGCGCCGGCGCGTCCAGGGCGGCGGCAAAGGCCCGTTCCGCCCGCGGCGTGTCGCCGCCCTGCGCAAAGGCCGCGGCCAGCTGCGCTCGCGCCAGCGGCGTCGGCAGCTCGCTCAGCTGTTCCAGCAGGCGCCGCGCGGCCCCCAGCCGCGGCCGCCCCGCCATCGCCAGCACATGCAGCCGGTAGGCCTGGGTGGCGCGGGCGGCGGGCTCGCTGGGGGTGGATTCGGTGCTCTGTTCCAAAGCGGAGAGCAGCGCGCCCATCGCCGCCTCCGGCAGCACGACACCTTCGGCCTTGGCGCGCAGCAGCGCCTCGGCGGCATAGGCGCTGACCCAGTCATCGGCATCGCCGCCGGCCGACCACAGCCCCAGCGACCCATCGTAGCGCTGGTGGTCGAAGATCGCGGCGATCGCCTGGGTCAGCGCGGCCTCCCGGCTTTCGGGCGCCAAGGCCGACGGGGCAGTCGCCAGCGCCATGATGCGGGAGGCCAATTGTTCCGAGCAGCCGGCGCGGTAATCGGCCACCGCCCGCAACAAGGCGGCTGCGTCGTAGCGCAGGATGCCGCCGAAGGTGACCATTGCCCTTGTGGTGCCCGGCACGAAGCGGGACAAGGCGGGTTCGATCCGCGCCTCCGCCCCCGGAGCCAGCTCGCTGGTGGCGATGCTGCTGGCCCAGGGCCGGGCGGCTCGAATGGTGATGCGGGCTTCGCGGCTGGCCGAAAACCCTTGCGGCCCGCCGATGGTCAGGCGCAGCACCGCCTCCCCGGCCCCGGTCGCGGTCAGGGTCGTGACCGGCCGGGCGCGTTCGCCGGTCGCCAGCGTGCTGGCGAAACGGGTCGGGCCCTGGATCGCCAGCGGGCCTTCGGTCGCCAGACTCACCACGATCTCGCCCTTCGGCAGGTCCAGATTGTGGATCAGCAAAGGCAGCCGTGCCTCATCCCCGGGGGCGAGGAAGCGTGGCAGCAACGCCTCGGCCACCACCTGGTCGCGCAGGGTCAGCGGGCGGGCGGCGGCGCCGATGCGGCTGCCGTCCCAGGCCACCGCCATCAGCCGCAACTCGCCGGCGAAATCCGGCAGGTCCAGCGGGACCTGGGCGACGCCATCCGGCCCGGGGGTGACGATGCCGCTGAACAGCGCCACCACGCGCTGCGGCGGCTGCACCGACAGATCGGGCTCGAAGCCATCGCCGCCCTGGCGCAGCACCCCGGCCTCGCCATCCGGCGGGGTGATGAGCCGGCCATAATCGTCGCGGATATCGACGCCCAGCACACGGCGGCCGGTGAAATGCCCGACGGGATCGGGGGTGGCGAAGCGGGTCAGGCGCAGGATGCCCTCATCCACCGCGGCCAGGGTCAGCCGCGCCGCGCCGGTGGCGCCGGTGACGCGGACCGGGATGGTGACGCGGCCGCGGGGGCGGACGAGGGTCTCGCCCTCGATCGCCACCGCCAGGGTGCGGGGCGCGGGGTCCAGCCCGACCCAGGCCAGGCCCAGCGCCCGCGTCGGCGCCCCGGCCGCGGCGGAGCCCGCGCGGAAGACGGTGACGGCGACATAGGCGCCGGGGCCCCAGGCCGCATCGACCGGCAGGCTCACCTCGGTGCCGGCGGCGGACACCGCGACGTCCTGCACCGACACCAGCCGATCGGTCAGCACCGCGACGCTGGCATGGCCGGCGAAGGGCGCGGTGACGCGGATGTGGGCGGTGGCGCCGGCGGCATAGGAGGGCTGGTCGGCGGCGACATCGACCTTGTCCGGCACCTCGGCATTGTCGCTGGTCGCCCAGCCGGAGCGGAAGCGGTAGCTGGCGATGGCCAGGCTGCCCGGCTGCGTCACCTCGATCCGATAGCGACCAAAACCCAGGCTGCGCGCGAAATGCGCGGGCTGGCCGGGGGTGGTGCGGAGATCGGCGGCATCCACCGGCTCGTCCTGCCAAACGGTCTGCCAGCGAGCCCGGCCGCCGTTGACCACCATACGCCAGTTTGGGCGTTCGCGGACCAGCCGCAGACGTAGTGTTGCGGCGGTGGCCTCACCGGAAGGGGACAAGGCGGCGATATCGAACGCGGCCTCAGCGCCGTCATTGACCGCGCCATCGGAAAAGGCAGGGCGGACCGCGAGGAAAGGCGTGGCGCCGATCACGGGCAGCGAGAAGCTGGTGCGGCTTTCCCGCCCGCCCGGATCGGACAGGCTGACCGCGACCTGCATCGCCAGCGGCCGGCTGGTATCGGGGATGCTGGCGATGGTGAAGCCGACTTCACCTTTTCCCTGATCGTCCAACGGCGCGATCTCGGCCGAGTCGAGGCCGGGGTCGAAGGGATCCTCGATCAGCCCGATGTGCCAGCCGCGCCAGGCCGGCCATTGGTCCGGCGCCTGCCGCAGCCGCAGTTCCGCGCGGCCCGACAGGCCCGAGGCCGGCGCGCCATACAGAAAACGCGCCGCCAGCGGCACCGTGACCGGCTGGCCCACAGGGATGGCGGCGGGCAGCGGCCCCGCCTCGATCGCCAGGGTTTCCGGGACAAAGGCATCGACGCGGAAGCTGATGCTGCCGATCGGCGGCGCATCCGGATCGGCCAGCGCCTCGATCGTCCAGAGGCCATATTCCGCCGAACGTGAGAGCTGGATGGGCCAGGAGAAGGCGGCGCCGTCCCGCCGCGCCGGCACGACGGCCTGCGCGATCTGGCCATTCGGCCGGCGCAGCCGCAGGCGGATCGGCACATTCTGCGGCACGCCGGCGGCGTCACGCAGCAGCACCATCGCCTGCACCATCCCGCCGGGGCGGTAGATGCCACGGTCCAGCCAGAGGAAGGCATCGAGTGCCCCCGGATGCGGAAGCCCGCTCGCCCCCCGATCCGACAGGTCGAAGGAAGCGGATTCCAGATCCAGCGAGGCAAGGTCATCCGTCGTCGCCGCATGCACCGCAACCGGTGCCGATGGCCCTTGCCCGCGCAGCAGCGGCGCGCCAAAACGGGCGACGCCGTCATCGCCGGTCTCCGCCGCAGCCAGGATCTCGTTGCCGCGCGACATCAGCGTGACCTGCACGCCGGCACGCGGCGTCGCCGCATCGAAGGACCGCGCCTGCACCGCCAGCCCCTGGGACGAGCGCCAGGCGGTCAAGCCGAGGTCCGTGATCGCCAGCGGCAGGCTTGCGCCGTCGATGTATTGGTGCTGGCCGTCGGCGGCCTCGACCAGCACGACATAGAGCCCAGGCCCGGCATTACGCACCGCCTCGGGCAGGGGCAGCACCGTGCTCTGGGTGAGGTTCTCCTGGAAATGCGGCACTTCGGCATGGCCGGACCAGATGACGGGGGCGGTATTCTCGGCCATGCGTGCGGCGATCCAGCCATCCAGCGCCGCACCGGGCTTCCAGTACTCGCGCAGCGGCACCAGCCCGCGTTCGCCCAACCGCATGACCCGGATGCCGAGGCTGGAGACATTGATGGTGGAGACCGCGATCCGGGGCGTCTGGCCGCGCGGCAGCAGATAGGAGCGGTTGTCGAAGGCGATGCGCGGACCACGGTTGGGCACGACCACCGCGACGGGGGTATCCGCGCGCAGGTTGATCCCGTCCTCGCCCGGCAGGCCCTGACGCAGCATTAGCCGCGTGCTGCGTCCAAAGGGCAGGCCGGTGACACAGATCCGGTCGCCGTCATGTTCCACCGCGAGACTGGGGAGCGGCGGTTCGGCGCGCACCCAATCCTGCGGCTGCCAGCCGCTGCCCCGGCGCGGCGGCGCGGTGAAGGAAAGACAGGCGCGGGCGGGCTCGGCCTCGGGCTCCACCCGGACGCGGGCAAATAGCATCCCCGCGGCGCGACGCGCATCGGCCAGTTCCTGGCGCAGCGCGGGGTTTTCCGGATCGCGAGACTGCGCGGCGGCCGTAGCGGCCAGCGCCTCGGCCAGCAGCCCCTCCTGAGTCAGCGCCCGCGCCATCATCCGCAGCGACGGGATTTCGGGCGGGCCGACCGGGACCAGCATGAAGGATTGCCAGGCGGCCTGGAGCGCACGAGCGGGATTGGGCGGCGTCCGCGAGAGCTGCGCCTGGGCCAGCGCCAGCCAGAGCTCGGGCGTCGGGTTGCCGGCGCCGATCCGCTCCTCATAGGCCTGCACCGCAAGGTCCCATTTGCCGGACCGCTCGGCGGCAATCGCGCGGGATTCCGCCGCGCTGCGCTGAGCCGGGGTGCCGCCGGCAGGGAAGCGGCGGGTGAGCTGCGCCTCATAGGCGCGCGCGTCCCGCTGCACGCCGGCCGGTTCGAAATTGAGCATCTGTGCCGAGGCTGGGGCGGCCAGAAGCAGCAGCAGCGCAAGGAGTCGAGACATCGGCAGCCCTCTCGGCACAGGTTCGGGCCAGCATGGCATGCTCCCAACCCTGACACACGGTCGAGGGGTGAAAACTCCGCGAAGACGGCGCTACCGCGCCTCGGCCAGCGCCGATTCGGCCATTTCGCGTAGCCGGGCGCGCTGGATTTTTACGCCGTTCGGGCTCTCGGTGACCGGAAAAGCCTCCAGCGGCAGGATGGCCGCCGGCACCTTGAACCGCGCCAGCGATGCGTTGCAGGCAGCGAGCAGCGCCGCCGGGTCCGGGGCCTCGCCCTGCACGAAGGCGACCGCGACGGTGCCGCCGCGGGCGCCGACCACCTGCGCCTCGGCCACGCCCGGCTGGCGCTTGAGGAAGACCTCGATCTCCTCCGGGTTCACCAGAAAACCGCCCAGGCGGAGCACATCGCCGAGCCGCGTCTCAAAGTCGAAACTGTTGCGGTGATGGACCCGGCCAAGGTCGCCGGAGCGAAAGAAGCCATCGGCCGTCATCACCCTGGCGGTCGCTTCCGGGTTGTTCAGATAGCCTGCGAACATCGAGGGCGCGCGGAATTCCAGCTCGCCTTGCGCGGCCAGGATTCCGGTCTCGGGGTCGCGGGCGCGGACCTCGGCCAGCGGGCTTATCGGGGTGCCACCGCCGATGCGGCTGCGGATCGGGTCCATGGGGTCCTGTTGCGCGAACAGCGCCTGCATCTCGCTGCTGCCATAGACGCCGCGAGGGGCCATGTTCAGTGGGCCGCAGACCTCGACCACGCGTTCACCGCCCGGGTTGAAGCTGGCAAATCCGGAAAAGGCCATGGGCGCATAAGGCCGCCCATCCGCCACCTTGGCGAGGCGAAAGAACATGTCGTCCGAGCCGACCAGATGGGTGACGCCATGCACGCGGATCGCGGCATCGGCGGCTGCGGCATCGAAACGCTCCATGGTCACGATCAGCGCGCCGCCGGCAACCGCGGCCATGACCAGGGTCAGGCCGAAGGTGCCGCAGAGCGGGATCACCGCCAGGATCGCGGCTTCGGGCGCATCCGTGCCGATCGCGGCGGCGACATCGGTGGCATGGGTCGCGATCGATCCTTGGGTGTGCAAGACAAGCTTGGGACCGGAGGTCGTGCCGGAGGTGGTGAAGGTCAGGCAGGCGGCCTCCGGCGTCGCATCATTGGCGAGACGCTCGGCATTCGCGTCCAGCGCGGCCCAGGGTATCACCGGCACGCCGCCGACCTCGACGAGGCCGCCGGCGTCGATCCCGACCACGAAGCGCAGCGGTACCCTGGCGTCGCTAAAGATCTCGGGCAGCAGCGCCATCAGCGGCGGTGCCACGACCAGCGCGGAAGGCCTGGTGCGGTCCAACAGGGCCTGCACCTCGGGCGCGCGAAAGCGGGTGTTGATGTGCACGACGGTCGCCCCCAGCCGGGCGCAGGCGAACATCGTGGTCAGATACTCGGGACGGTTCGACAGCCAGATGGCGACCCGGTCGCCGGGCCCGATGCCGGCGACCGCAAGCCCCTCCGCAATGCGGCGGCTGGCGGCGGCAAAGGCGGCCCAGGACAGGACGGCCCCACCCAGGGCCATGATCGCCGACGCGTCCGGGCGCCGGGCGGCGGTCTGATCGAGAAGGGCGGTCAGGTCAGTCGGCATATTCACCAGCGGCAGTGAGAATCGGCCGCCAGCGGGCGATCCCGGATTCCGGAAAGGCAGGATGCGCTTCCGGCGTGACACGAGCCCGGGACTCCAGCGCGACCCCGGTTTCGGCGAACCGCGTGAACAGCCGGGCATCGCCCAACGGCGGGCGCAGCGCCGCATCGATCCGAACCAACCGTCGCGCGCGGAGTTCCACGCAGAGCATACATGCCATGCCGGACGGCGACCTCGAAAGGGGTGCCCTGTTGGTTTGCGGCCGCAAGGTTCGGCGCGCGCTGCGCGCCGGCGACCGCAGGCGCCTTCATGCGGCCCGGGTGGCTTGGGCGACTGCGCAGGCCAAGCGAGGTGCGGTTCGTGCCAAGGCTCGCGATCCGCTCCTCAACCGCCGCCTAAGCCCGGCCGTAATCCAGCTGCAGCCGTCCAACCGATACCTCTACCGCCGCCGCGGAGAGGTTCGGCAGGCTGCCGCTCTGCGCTGCAAACCAGGAGCCGTACAGACCCTCCAGCACGGAGGCGATCCAGGCGCCGGTAACATCGGCTTCGGTCGCAATGGCGGGGGCGCCGGTATGGTTCAGCACCAGCCGGTTGCGTTCCTCGTCGACGAATATCTCGACAAAGCCCCAATCGACCTCGGCCAGAACGTCGTTCATCCGCTGTTCGAGGTCACCGAGGCGACCGACGGCCGGCAGCGGCGTCTGGGCCGCCATCCTGGCACCGACGGCACGAAGCAGCGCGTTGCGATCCTCCTGCGCCAGATTGGAATCGAGCGTTTCGACCAGGCACCGCAAAAAGCCCCGCCATTGGGCAGAGACCTGGCGGCGGGCCAGAAAGGCGGCCATGGGGGCGTCAGTCGTCATGCCCACGTGTTTCCGATCCCCATTTGATTCCAATCATTGTCCGAGCCGATAGCGGGCAAAGACCATGGCCCGGCCGTCGTTCCAATCGCCGGAGCGATCGTAACGCGCCAGGGCGCCAAGACGCAGGGCCGGCGAGACGGCATATTCCACATCCGCCCGCACCCCGCCAGCGAAGCCGTTCGCCGTCTGGCCCGAATAGAAGGCGGAGATGCTGCCGTCCGTGGCCGCGCGTTCCTCCAATTGCCGCTGCAGCGACGGGTCGTTCGGGAAGACCGCCGAACGATCCTCGCGGAAGGTCGAGAAACCGGCGGAAGCGCCCACTCGCCAGAACAGGTTGCCCGTGCGCGCCCGATAGTCGATCGGCACCGTCGCCGCCACGAAGGACTGCGGGCTGAAGTACCCGCCATGGCCGAGGGTGAAGAGCCTCAGGTTCTTGTCATAGGCGAGGTAGGTCA
>Ga0255334_1001289_pt1 | contig 11988 bp, 6 predicted proteins | sample EtOH5_35cm_T3_12_FD_202080 | JGI IMG/M metagenome (GOLD analysis project Ga0255334, IMG submission 202080) | Sandy soil microbial communities from University of British Columbia, Vancouver, Canada - EtOH5_35cm_T3_129 | ecosystem: Engineered > Artificial ecosystem > Sand microcosm > Unclassified ...
CCTCACTGCCCCTATGGGCACACGAACAACTTGGCCTTGCACTGCCCGAAAGGGCAGCTTCTGCGGCAGTACGCACGGGTCACATTCCCCTGTTGGCGTGGATTCTAGAGCGCGTCCCCTCTGCCGGTACAGGGGACAAACTCTTCAAGGCGGCATCCAAGATGGGCGACATTGGTCTTGTTAAATGGCTGCAGAGTCATACGGTGCCCGTTCAAGACGGCAAAGTGATAATATGGTGCGCAGCCAGATACGGCCATCTGGACTTGATCCGGTGGCTAGCCGACGAGGAGCAGGGGTTCAAGCCCGACAGCGTGGCCTATGTCAAGGCCGCACAGGGGGGCCATATTCATGTGCTCGAGTGGCTTCATGCGCGTGGCATCCAATCCGATATGGCATGGCGCCATGCCGCCTGGCATGGACGCGTTAATGTGACCAAGTGGCTGTATGGGCAAAACCTACAAAAGGGTCCCGACGCAGACTCGCACTATCCCAGGAGTGCCGTCGCTGGCGGGAGCCTGGAACTGGTCGAGGACTATTACAGCAAGTATCCCCACACGTTTCGCGATGATCTCTGTGTACTGGCGGCCATCCACGGCCACCTGGATATCCTCAAGTGGCTCTGTCGAAAACTCGCTTGTAGATGGGACGCAGAGGCTGTTAGAGAGGCGATGCGCAAGGGCCACATAGACATTGCCCGGTGGGCCGTCGAACACGGATGTCCATCGTACTCGGGCCTGGCAGACGATGCGGCTCGGTGGGGCAACCTGGAGATGCTCCAATGGACCTACGATTGGGGTCACAGGTGCACCCCATCGGGGTACGCGATGGCGGCCAAGTATGGCCATACGAGTGTCGTCAAGTGGTTGCATGCGCGCGGCTGCTCAGGGGACCAAGCGGCCCTCACGTTTGCCGCCGCTAGTGGCCACCTCAACATCGTCTCATGGCTGTGTGATCGCGGATGCTCGCATGAACGGCGCGTGGGCGTGCTCGTCGCACGCAGAGGCCATTTAGCGGTGCTCGAGTGTCTCTACCGCCATGGCTTTTGCGTTGCGTCGTCAGAGATGATCGGCGCTGCCATACCGGGCGGCCATTTGGACATTGTCGAGTGGGCCATCGCACACGGCGCTCCGCCAGGCGATTACCACTTTCTTGCGGCCGCGCGCATGGGTCACGCGAGGGTGCTTGCCTGTCTTGTTCAGAGCGGGTATCCCTGGAATAGATACGATTGCCTCAAATGTGCCCACAGTATGGGGCATGCCACAGTCGTGCGATGGATCGTGCGACATGTTGCGTGCGTCGAGTGCGCGCCGTTTGTCACGACCCTAGGTTTGCTCTGGGGCGGATGGGCTCTGCGCAGGTGGATCGCGCGCTGATTCCCCCATTTTCCATTCCTGTCGTTTCCTTTACGGCTGTTTGTGCGAATCAAAAACGTCCATCGTTTGATTATCAGTGCCGATCGCCACTCTCTCTTGTTCTGTTATCTTGTGTTGTTGTTGGACAGAGACCTCGCCGAGTGCAGGACGACAAAGGCAACAGAGAACGAGGCATTGCATAGAATGGATTCGTTGCCCAACGAACTGTGCTGTATAGTCCTGCAATGTGTTCCGCCCTACATGCGCCCTGTCCTGGCCATGGTATCGTGGCGGTGGAACCACCTGTGGGCCGTGATGCGAGGCCCCCGCGTATCTGGTTCGTTTGACCAAACATTGGCCAAGGCACACGCGCTACCCCTGCTCAAGTGGGTACATGAACGATGCGGCCTCGCCGTTGACGGCAAAACATGCGCAGCAGCGGCAGGCGCGGGCGCCCTTGGTATGCTTCAATGGCTCCTTGACGAGGCTCAGTGCGTGTGCGACCCTAGTACGTGCGCCAGGGCGGCAGAGAGCGAGCACGAGGATGTGCTTCGGTGGGTGCAGCAAAGGGGATGCCCCTGGGACGAACGGACGTGCGCCGCCCTGGCGCTGCATGGAAACCTTGCCCTATTGGACTGGGCGCACAGGATGGGCTGTCCGTGCGACCGCACTGTCATCGACAGGGCCGTCTCCAAGGGACATGTTATCATTCTCGATTGGGCCCTTGCGCATGGCCTGCACCCGGACCCATCATCTAGCATACGTGCGGCGATCACGGGACACATTGATGTGCTCGAGTGGCTGTTGGGGAAAGGTTATACGATGCACAGAAACGCCATCAACGGAGCAGCTGCCTATGGACACACGCATGTAATCCAGTGGATGCTCTCTCATGGATGCACATGGAACACTGCGACGATCAACACGGCCACCACCTACAATCGCCTCGATACGGTACAGTGGCTGCGCGCGCAAGGATGCCCGTGGAGCGAATCTGCCCCCGCCTGTGCGGCAGAGCACGACCATTTGCACATCCTCGAGTGGCTCATCGACAATGGGTGCCCCTATGATGCCAACCGATGTGCACGCGTCGCCATAGAGTATCGGCGCATGCGCGTGCTCGAATGGCTTCTCTCTGCGGGCCGCGTGGATACGACATCGAGCCTGCTTACGCAGACGGCGATTCAAAAGGGCCATCACGTAATGCTCTTGTGGCTGCTCGACCATGGTTTTCCTTTATGTGCCAATGCCCATCTGGTGGCGGCCAGGTGGAGCAATGTGCAGACGCTCGAATGGCTCCTCGACCAAGGCCATTGCCAGTGGGATGTGCGCATACTCTTGAAAGCGGCAAAGTGGTGCAAGATTTCGGTGCTTGAATGGGCCAAAGAGCGCAGCCACCCGATGCATCCCGAGATGCTCGTCGCTGCCGCTGCCAAGTGCGACACCACAGAGGCGCTCGAATGGATCGTCGACAATCTCGGGGAACACGTCCAGGAGTGCTTTACGCTCGAGGTGTTTGAGAATGCCATCGCCGTGAGCGAATTGGATACGCTGCGGTGGCTGTGGGAGCGTCGGAAACATGACGTTCAAGAGTTGGGATACTATGCGACTCTCAACGGTCGGGTGGATGCTCTTGACTGGCTAAGGGAAAAGGGTTGCCGGATCGATTACCGCATCTACACGGCGTCGTCCCTTTCCGATTCCAGGATGAGGCGCTATGTCGACAAACACTGGGATGGTCTCTCCTAGCGCGACTCTTGCAACATTGTCTGTTTGCGATCACGCAAGAGTCGTGCCAAATAAAGTGTTCCCACCAGGAAAAGCCAGTGCCCCACGCGCCCCCCTGGGCAGATGGACAAGAGAGCAAGCTATACAAGGCCAACCGAGCCGTTCCAATCATGTAGGCAGCGTGTCGTTTTTCCGCCGCCCAGACCGACGCCGACCCTATATGGACGGCTTGGGAGTGAAACGCGTCTGCTGTCGCCACCTGCCCTCTCACCATGTCCGAGCACTCAAAAACACATGTCTGTAGGCTCTATGTAATCACTTTTCGCCGTCTCTCTCTCCTTCTCCCTTGGCGAGGGCGCGCAGGCTGTATGTCTCTGCTTTGAAACCCTCCTTGTCCCAAACATCCCATTCCGGCGGCGCGTTTCCCTTTCATGCCAAAGGGCATCGCTTTGGTTCGTTTCGGCCGCAAAGGCTCCACCACGCTGCGCACACGGGGAAGGAAAAGGGAGCGCAACCGCCGCCATTGCGTTCAACAACGCGCAAGGTACATGGCGCATTTTGGTCACACTTTTCCTTATTACGGCGTATACTGTCCAGGTATCACACATTAAAACCCCCAACACTGCAACACCGCCGTTTCAATTTCCGACGAACGCATTGATCGCGAGCGGCGGCTGCGCATTGCCGACCCTGGTTATGCTTTAGAGCGAATACAGTAGCCGAATGGGCCAACATTGTCGGGGTACTGCTCACCCACGCCCATCCAGAGTTTATGATGTGCTCCAAGCCATTCCGCCACATTGGCGCCGTTCGATCCAGAGTCTGTCGATGCCCAGGAACCAGTGTTTTCGCGCCATCACTATGCTCGGTCAGAGGAAAGCATGTGTGCACGACGTCGCGTTGACCGCGTACCAAAGACCAATAGCAGCGCAGATGCCCGACTCCCCCATACCGTGCGTGTGTGCATGCCCTTGAATGCAGCACAGAAGGCGTGTACCAGAGTGCGTCCCCTTACGAACCATGATAGGGTACCGAAATAATGTGGCAATGACCGTTTGGCGTTGCAGCGTCACACAGACGCCTCAACTGGTCGCGCTCCGTGGGACTATATGCGCCACCGAGAAACGCCACGACGATCCTATGTCCAGCGCCGACATCAGCCGCGACAATGTCTGCTATGGGGGTGCACCGGCCACGCGTAAACATGCCCTCGTTTTGGGCCTCGTGAAATGCACATGCGCCATGCGCACCATAGGTCTCTGCAATGATATCGCGCCATGTTTGCATTTGAGATGAATCCATCGAACGTGGGGCCTTGTGAGCGTAGAGCGCCAAAAGGCGCAATACCTCGGCAATGGGCGCACGATCCCGTATGGCATGGTCGATGATCGCGGCGTCAGCGTTTTCGCCGGCGATAAGAGCCCGCTCAAATTCGGCGGCTTCCTTTGCTATGGGCTCCTCTGTCAGGCAGCGCATGAGCGCCATACCGACGTTTACGTGCGCATCAAGCGCTGCCTTTGTCTTGAGGATGTGTGGCATCTCTCGCACCATGTCGCGCATCTGCACGGGCGTCGGCCTTGGCAGGGCCGCAAAGGCCCGGCATTTGGCATCGATGTCTTCGATCATGGTACCCAACAGGGTACCCAATTGCGATACGTGAACGTCACGCACTTGATCAAATACAATGTCAGAGGCATGGCCAAAAGGGTACGATGCGGCGCCAACATGAACCATGCCGCCGGCGACGCGAAACATCCGCCGTACCGAGGCCTCGTAGGTCATCGGCGCCAGTAGTGGTGTGACCCGATCGCACGCGCGATCAAAGAGAACAAGCGTGGGAGCAGCCGCATCGCGGCCCGTTGGTGATGATTCGGCACGTCCGTACAGGGATTCGATCTGCACGCGACGTGCCCGCGGGCCGTACCTTTGGACGCGCCCAAAGCCACCGCAAAAGGAGCAATAATGGGCGAGCGCCGCGCCCACGGGATCTACCGTTGGCAACGGTGCGATGTCTGTCGGCGACGGGTGCGGCGGCGGTGTGACAAAGAGGTGCCTGTCAATCTGAAACAGCGGCCACCTAAAGTCGCACACGTCGATGAGGTTCCACAGACCCGCCGCCCTGATGAGCGAATCGCAGGCAGCATCACGCCCACGGCCGAAAAACAGCAACGCATGGCGCTGAGCGTGCGATGGTGCACAGCGCGCCAGGCGTATCGCATTACGCGCTTGAGCGGCTGCGACGGCTACGACGCGCATGTCGGCGGGCACGACCCAGATGACGCGGCGTGCCCCCGCATCGTCGACGAATTCGATCTCGGGCTGCATGGCTTGTATTGCGGTCACGCCGATGCGCCTGATATGGGACAGCGTGATAAAGGCCGAGAGCAGGGGAATCAGGTCGTGCCACACAATCAATAGGGCTGGAGCACACGGAGAGCACAGTGTGTCCATGAGCGTGACAAAGTGCTCCCGGTGGACGCTTTGCATGATGGCACTCTTTGCTCCCTGCCCGCAGCACGCACCTGTGCGACCTGCGGTGGGCCGAATTGCAAAGCGTGCGACTATGTCGGTACGACGTTTGTGCGCGGCACGCTCCTCTTTCAGCACGCGCGACTGCCAATAGTACCGTGTCCGATCGGTTGCGTCCAATGGTCTGTAAGTTTATCGCTGCCCCCCAAACCTGTTTTGCGCGCAGACTGGCCGACCCTTACTTTTGGTGGGCAAAGGTCGCTCCTTGTGGGGGAAACCGAAACGCGGCCGCCGCGAAATCGTTGCTCATTTGGCCACATGCTTCCGACTGGTTGTATGAGCGCACACGGTTTGGTACACAAATCCAGCAAGTCCCATACTATCGGGCCAATGATCTCTATTTGATTCGGACACGCTCTGTATCGTTGTTTTGGGACCAAACTCGTGCCGCACCGGCCAGATATAAACCACTGTCGAGGGCGCACTGCAAACGCGTTGGTTGCATTTTGTTGTTATTGTTGCCAACCATAGAGGTGGCAGCAGCAAAGGAGGAACAGAGGATGGACACGCTGCCCATCGAAATCGTCCACATGATAGAGAGGCGCACGCCCGCCTACATGTGGCCCGTCCTGGGACATGTTGCGCGTGCCTGGCGCAACTGGTACCAGCACGCGTGGCCACGGAGGAAAACAATCTTGAAAGAGGACAGCAAGACGTGGCCCAAAACTATCCTAGGCAGGTGGACACGCCTAGGCTACCTACATCTGCTCAAGTGGCACTATGCCAACATGGGTAACGATAACGACAGCACCATTAGCGGTTGTGGAAAGAGACTGGAATGCAGCCAAGACCTCACGACAATCGCGGCCAAGTGGGGCCACATCCACATTCTCGAGTGGCTTCTCACTGTCCGCGAGTGCCTCCTGTCGAAACAAAACTGCGCGAGAGCGGCCGACTTGGGCTCCATCGATTCCCTCCAGTGGTTGCGCGATCACGGCTGTCCATGGGGCGATTGGACCTGCAACTCGGCGGCACTCGCTGGCCACCTGCAGGCGCTAAAGTGGGCCGTCCGTAATGGCTGCCCGTGGTCTCCAGATACGATGGCGTGCGCCATCGAGGGCGGCCACTGGAACGTCATCCGGTGGCTGCACAAGCACAACTGTCCGCGCGACGAGCGCATCTGTTCCGCAGCGGCCAAGACCGGCGATGTAAACACCCTACTGTGGCTCATGGACAATAACTACGAGTGCGACCCAGACGTATATGAGGACGCTGCCAAGTGTGGCCACATAGAGATCATGGATGCGGCTCTGGCGCGTGGCGTCCCATGGAACGAGTGGGCCTGTACGTACGCTGCGCAATTCGGACAGATGGGGGCGCTCAAGTGGCTCCGCGAAAGAGGCTGTCCGTGGGGCAGGCTTACGCTCCAGTTTGCGGCAGAGCGCGGGCACCTTCATATCTTGCAGTGGGCCAGGGTCAATGGCTGTCCGTGGGGCGTCGAGGTCTTTCGGGCGGCCGTCTCCAAAGGGAATGTCGATATGGAGATGATCGAATGGCTGCACGGACAGGGATGTCCTTGGGACGAAACGGTGACCCAAGATGCTATCGACCGTGGGAATCTGGCCGTGCTCCAGTGGCTCCACGAGCGTGGGTGCCCCATAGACGCAGAGACGTCCTTGTGCGGTGCTCTGCACCGAAGCACACTTGACGTTATCCTATGGCTCGACCAACACATCCAACAGCGCGCCACAGAGAGTGCTACCGATCTCTTTGAGAGCGCCATTTTCAGCCGCGACGTTGCCGTGCTCGAGTGGGTGCGAGCACGCCACCCCCATGCGGCGCTCAACGGCGATTTGCTCAGGTCGGCAGCGTGTTTCAACCGTTCCATTGGCGTGCTCGACTGGCTCCACGCCCAGGGATGCCCCATGGATGGTGTAAATATGTTTTGGTCCGCCATCGAGTGTGGTTCGATCGAGTCGCTCGTGTGGATCTACGATCACGGCTTTCCCAGGGACCACGAGTTGCTTACGATGAACGCGGCGTGCATGGGTCACGTGCACGTCCTCTGGTGGATACAGGAGAGGGGCTGGCCGCTTCTGCCGTGCGCTGCCATTTGGGCCGCCAAACGATGGCGCTTTCAGACCCTCCAGTGGCTCTACAATCGCGGTTGGCCGTGCGATCTGGTGCGCTGCAGAAAGATTGCCCAAAAACAGCGGTGCAAGGACATCGCCTACTGGATCGACTGTGTCCATGATCGCTTGGCCGAGAACGGCTGAGTTGTTGTTGCTGTTCTCTTGTTCTCACGAAAGCGCCGTCCTCGTGGTATCACTCTCTGGAGGTTTCGTTTATGGCCCAAAGTGCGGTTGACTGGGGGGGGGGCGCTCGCGCCCTTCTCCTAGATTTGCACGACCCACATGGCAGTACTTGTAACAACGCGTTTACACCACAATCGCATCAATGTAAATGGCACCGCCCAGACAAAAGCTGAGATAAATGATGCGTTTCCATAGTACGCTGCTGCCACCATCCAAGAACAAGGGCGATCATATAGTGGCACAGATGTGTCTCTCTGTGCGCAGTACGACCCGCGCGCCATCAGTGGGGAGAGCAAACAGTGGGTTGGGCAAGAGGGACAAGGACCACGTTGTGCACGCATGTGTGTGCCGGCAGTATATCGCGCGTGTGTGTGTGTGTGTGTGTGTGAGCGACCCCCGATCGTGCCTTGGCCCACTCGTGTCTGTCTGTCACTGTGGCGGGTGTGCACGCTACGGCACCATGGTTACCGTCGTCGGTTCGAAACGATGCTGATAGGGATGGATATGTTCTATCGCTGGTTCTCGTTGGGAGATCACTCTCGGACCGGCACCAGAGCACTCGCCGTCATGCCCCTTTGATACGGCCATCCCAGACACGATCGTTCGTGAGGCTTTGCCGTGCAAAGCGCACATGTTGGGCACCACGCGCCAATGCATGGCATATACGTACATTTATCGCTCCACCGCCGCCAAGTGTGTCCACCACAGGGGCATGTTTGCGCGAAAAGCAGAAATCAGATGCCCAAATGTACGCGACATGGCACATTGAGCGTAGCTTGTATTTTAGGGCAAAAGCTAGACATGGGGAGGGAAGGGTGCCGTCGGCACGTGCGATGGCAGTGGAATGTCATCGAGCGGCGGCACGACATCATCATTGTCAAGTGGGACCTCATGGGGAGCCGGCAATGTGTCCCCGTCGAGAGCAAAAGGAGCATCCCGAATCATAGACGGCTCCGCGCCCTCGCCGCATGCGTCGCGGTGTTTGATCGTACCGGTGGTGTTCCAGTCCATTTCGGGTGATGATGGGACGGTGTGCGTGTACGCTTTGCAGAGGGCGTGTACTCTACCGACCATGTGGGCGATCATCCATTCGGGAAGCGGCCTCTGACGCCACACGTACGGGTCCAGTGCGACGGCGCGCGTCACCGTCACGTCCAGAGGCGGTCGTCTGTCCGCGAAAAGGGTACCCTCGGATTGTGCGGCACCGCCACCAGAATCGCCACCGGCAGGTTCGTGATCGACATCGAGTATGCCGTCAAGGTCCACGAGATGAACGCAGAGCAAGCGCTCCGCAGCGGCGTGCGCATTGCGCATCACCTTGATGATCGAGGGATTCTGCAAGAGGTCCTTTAGGCCGCTGTCGATCAAGAGCGTGCAGCGCCCCTCGTCGTCGCACATCCACAAGTCGAAAAAGAAGCACGGTCCCTTGCCATCCGCCCCGGTGACCTGTATGATGTCGATGCCGTTGCGCCTGCCCCTTCTCCCGGGCGTCGGGGACTCGTCGTAGGCGTCGTCCGACATTATGCAGTGCACGGCGATATGGGTGTATGCCTGGAGCGTGGCCACTGCCGCTCGGCACGCCTCCAACGTCGTGACCCATACGGCCGCATAGGCCAGCGACTTTTGTTCCACGGCCAACGACGCACCCATATTCATCACCAACTTGAGCGGCAGCGAATACACTGGCGCCCCCGGTTGTCCATTGCGCACGATGCGCTCCCCTGGCTGTGTACATTGTTGTAAAGAGGGTGCAGCGGGAATGTCGTTGGCCGCCTTGGTCGCCTTGATTGCTGTATTGACAATGCCGGATGGCGTTCGCCACTGCATGTGGCTCGAGGCCATCCAAGCGCCCTCCTTCTGGACGGTATCCTTTTCGGGGTCGCGCGGCGAGGGCACAAAGTGTAGCGATGCCACACAGGGCAAATCAATCAAGAGAGCATTCCAGTTAGCATAGCCCAGGTACTGCACCCACCTGTAGGGCGAGATGCACGTGCTCTGTTGCACGTGCGCGCCCAAGGTAGTGACGCCGACGACAACGGGGGCAGCCAGGCGCTCCCTTGATCGTTTGCCCTTGCCCGGCGCGGGCATGGTGGCCAAGCGCGATGCGTGGGCCTGGTGAAAGACGCGATCGACGGCCTCGACTATGGCACGCAGCCAGCAGACCTTCCAGGGGCGGCTGGCACACGATGGACTGCCGAGCGCGCGCGTATCATAGGTCACCCGGTCCGGACCTGGCTCCAGCCCTTCGGGGAGGGCCCCGCGCAACTTGTACGGCCGTGGCGCGGCAGGCACGACCGTCCATCCGCGCTGGTCGCCGAGCCACGTGATGCGGTCCACGCAAGACAGGTTGGCAAACAGTTCGACCCAATCCTTGAACCCCAACTGCTGGGCCCACTCTTCTATGCTCTTGTGGGTGGCCTCCTCGACATAACTGGCCGCAACGTCCAGGTCAGGGTCGCTCCTGTCCTCGTCAAATGCGCGCCTCACCTGTGCGTTGACACACTTGAGCGCATCGTGCAGGTTGTACTTGGCTCTCTGTGGCTCGTCAGAATCGTTGCCGTCCTTGCTAATTGCAATGTCCTTTGGTTTGTTGTCGTCGTTCTTTCTCGGTGCATGGCGGAGCGGGCGCGGCAGCGGGCGTTTGGCTGTCTTGTCCACTAGGGCGCTCATGCCGCCCTGCTTTTGCTCCTTTAGTGTGTGCGTCGGCCTCTGCCAGACACTCGGTGTTTTTGGTCTCTTGAAGGCCAACCCGCGTCGGTGAATCCTCTTTGCCGTGCCCTGATTTGCACGATCGCGGCGTCTTTTATTGGGCCGCTTGGGCGTCGACAGTCGTGTGCGTTACAATCCCACCGTTTGGGTCGGGCCTCGCAAAAGGGTACCCATTCGGAAGAAGGTGCAAGGCAAAGCCCGCCGTGAGGACCCACTCCCCACCGTGCAGGTTGTATCCAAGAGTGGCGCATTGCTGGCGGGAAAACACGCCCCATTTTGGGGCAACAAGGGCGTGCGCCGAATCCGAGCGCGAAACGTTGGCCATTTTGGCGCCCTCGACCGCTTTGCGATCCAACGCGAGGAGGGGGGGGGGAGGGCCAAAGCGATGCGATGGCAGCACTCTGTGCCGGACCGACAACAACACTTGTTACCATTTATATAGAGTTGTCTTCACACCCTCTCCCCCAAACGCTGTTGTTGCGCCAGAGCGTGTCATGGGCGACCGCAGAGGTCAGCGCTACCGATGAGCGCGCGTGCACGTTTCCCACTTGATCTAGCGCGTGTGCAATCCACAAAGAAGCGTCGGCAGGGCCAAAACCGATGGCACGGGAAAAGATTGGGGCCTGTACGGATTTCACCATTCAGCATGCCCAAGCAGACTTGTGCCGATCAACAAGAGAATGAGAGAGAGAGAGACTCGATGATTTCTGCGGAAAAAGATGTAAAAGCTAGACAAAGGGCGGGAATGGGGCCGTGGGTGTATGCAACGGCAGAGGAATGTCGTCGAGAGGCAGCAGCCCACCGTCGTCGCCATCACCATCATCACCATAATCATTATCATCACAAACTGGCCTTGGATCAAGAGAGTTTGCATGTGCGTCTTTGCGCAAAGTAGAGCAGACTCCCCGGTCTTGCGCCAGAGGCAACGTACTCGCAGCCTCGAACGCATCCTCGCCGCAGACTTTGTTGGTATTGTTGGCGGCAACAGCGCGGTTTAGGTCTTGCGACATGGTGCGCATGTGGACTGCGCAAAGAAAGTGCACATTTCTCATCGTGTGGGCTACCATCCATTCAGGGAGCGGCCGCCTGCGCCACGCGTGGGGATCAATCTCGAGTGCGCGCGTCATGGCAGAATCCAAAGTGGTGCCCCCTTTGGCCCCAGTAGCAGCAGCAGCAGCAGGAGCACCGTCATGGTGGGCGGCACGATCAGACTCCTCGACAGCGGCACCGGGGAGCAAGTCAATATCGAGCACGCCCTTGACGGCCACGAGATAGATGTCACGGAGGCGTTCGACAGCAACGCGCGCGTTGCGCATGACCTTGGTGATCCATGGGTATTCGAGCAGGTTCTTGAGGCCGCTGTCGATCAGAACCATGCAGCGCCCTTCGTCGTCGCAAATGTGCAGGTCAAAAAA
>Ga0255334_1001290_pt1 | contig 11983 bp, 14 predicted proteins | sample EtOH5_35cm_T3_12_FD_202080 | JGI IMG/M metagenome (GOLD analysis project Ga0255334, IMG submission 202080) | Sandy soil microbial communities from University of British Columbia, Vancouver, Canada - EtOH5_35cm_T3_129 | ecosystem: Engineered > Artificial ecosystem > Sand microcosm > Unclassified ...
GGCTCAGCGGGCCGCCAGTCCGAGGGCGCGGTCGACCTCGGGGCGGTTGAAGCCGACGATCGGTCGGCCGTCGATCTCGATGACGGGCACGCCCATCTGGCCGGTGCGGCGCAGCAGGTCGGCCGCGGCGTGCCGGTCGTGCTCGATGTTCACCTCGCGGAACGGCACGCGCCGCTCGCGCAGGTACGTCTTCGCACGGTTGCACCACGGGCAGGTCGAGGTGGTGAACACCACGACGCGGTGCTGGGGTCCCTTCGTCGGGCCGGGCATGGCTCTCCTAGCGCGAGAACAGCTTCGACAGGAAGCCGCCTTGGGTTTGCTCGTCCTCGTGGCCGGCGCACCACTGGGCCGCGGGCACGGTGCGGCGCACCGATTCGATGTGCGAGCCGCAGCCGGCCCAGGTGGTCTTGCCGCACGTGGTGCACTTCACGGGGTAGCACATGGTTCTTCTCCTCGGTGTGTTCAAGAGAGCATCAGGAACAGCTTCTCCAGTTCCTGCGGGGTCAGGCCGTCCTGCGCGGTGGAGGTTCCCTCCGGGTCGGTGAGGCAGTCCTTCATCGCCGTCGAGACGATCGTGTAGCCGGCGCGGTGGAGCGCACTGGACACCGCCGCCAGCTGGGTGACGACGTCGCGGCACGACGCGCCGCTCTCCACCGCGGCGATCACCGCGGTCAGCTGGCCGCTGGCGCGGTGCAGGCGGTTGACGATACGGCGGTGGGCCTTGGGGTCCGTGGTGATCATCCACCGCGCCTTTCGCGGGAACGTCCGGTCAGGTCGACGATCCCGCTGGCGTCGGGGTAGCCGTGCGTGGGCCCGGCGGCCCGATGGGCGGGCAGCAGGCTCGTCGGGCACCAGCCGGTCGCCGCGCCGACGACGAGGAACGCGGTGCAGACGGCCGCCGGGACGGCGAACCAGGGCCGGGTGGACCACGTCGATGTCGCGACGCCGGCGGCGAGCACCGCGAGGACGGCGCGCATCACGCGTTCGCCGGGCGTGGCGGCGCAGACGGTGAACCGCGAGCGCAGCCGCTCAGGCATGGGCCGGCTCCTTGACTGCGACCGCCTCGCGCGCCTCGACCGCGGCGATGAGCGTGGTCATGCCGCCGGACAGCGACGCCGAGTCGATGCCGTGCTGCGCGAGCACGCGATGGGCGAGGTGGCCCCGCAGGCCGTTGGCGTCCATCACCCGCACCGGCCGCCCGGCGGCGGCGTCGCGGACCTCGTCGAGCCGTGCGCGCAGCTGGGCGTGCGGCACGTTCAGGGCGCCGGTCAGGTGGCCACGGGCGAACTCGGCCTCGGTGCGCACGTCGAGCACGAGCGTGGTATCCATCACGTCCTCGATCTGGTCGGCGTACCACAGCCGCAGCGTGCCGTCGAGCACGTTCTGGCCCAGGTAGCCGGCCATCGAGACCGGATCCTTGGCACTGCCGAACGGCGGCGCGTACGCCAGGTCGAGGTCGACGAGGTCGGCGACGCCCATCCCTGCCCGGATCGCGGTGGCGAGCACGTCGATGCGCTTGTCGACGCCGTCCACGCCCACCACCTGGGCACCCAGCAGCCGGCCGTCGCGCGCCGAGACGTGCAGCAGCATGTGGAGCGACTCGGTGCCGGGGAAGTAGCTCGCGTGGTTGCCCGGGTGCAGGTGCAGCGTGTGGTAGGCGGCGCCCGCCGCGTCGAGAGAAGCCCGGTTGGCGCCGGTCATCGCCGCGACCACGTCCCCGACGCGCACGATCGCGGTGCCGATCGGCGCCGGGATCGTGCGCGCCCTCTCCGGCGCAAGGATGTCGTCGGCGACCAGCCGGCCGGCTCGGTTGGCCGGCCCGGCCAGCGGCACCGGCCGGGCAACGCCGGTGACGGCGTCGATCGACGCGACGGCGTCGCCGACCGCCCACACCCCGGGTGCGGAGGTTCGCCCGTGGTCGTCGACGACGATCGCGCCGCGCTCGCAACGGATCCCGGCGGCCTCGAACACCTCGGTGTCGGGCCGCACGCCGACGGACAGCACCACCAGGTCCGCGTCCAGCCGCGTCCCGTCGCCGAGCACCACGACGTCGCGGTCCGGATCTTGCTCGATGCCGGTCGCCGCCACGCCCGCACGCACGTCGATGCCGAGCCGGCGCAGCGCGTGGCTCGCGTAGACCGCCAGCTCCGCCTCCAAGGGCGGCAGGACGTGCGGGGCCAGCTCGACGAGCGTGGTGGCCAGGCCTGCGTGCGCGAGCGCCTCGGCCGCCTCGACGCCGACGAAGCCGGCGCCGAGCACCACCGCGCGCCCGGCGCCGGCCTCGACCATGTCCCGCAGGGCGACGGCGTCGCCGACCGAGCGCAAGGTGTGCACGCGCGGGGAGTCCAGCCCAGGGATCGGCGGGCGCAGCGCCGTCGCGCCGGGCGAGAGCACCAGCGCGTCGTAGGAGATCGCCTCGACGCCGCCGGGCGTGCGGACCGTCACGGTCCTCGCCTCGGTGTCCAGGCCGACCACCTCGCTGTTCGGCCGCACGTCGAGCGCGAGCGAGGCGCGCAGCGACTCCGGCGTCTCGACGAGCAGCCGGTCCCGGTCGGTGATCTCGCCACCCACGTAGTAGGGCAGCCCGCAGTTGGCGAACGAGACGTGCTCGCCGCGCTCGAGGACCACGATCTGCGCCGATTCGTCGAGCCGGCGCGCCCGGGCTGCCGCGCTCATGCCTCCAGCGACGCCGCCGACGACCACCAGCCTCATTGGGTCGCCTCCGCCCGCTGGGTCTCGAGCTGGGCGCGCACCTCGTCCATGTCGAGGCCGCGCACCTGCTCGATCAGGTCGTCGAGTGCCGGCGCCGGCAGCGCACCCGGCTGGGCGAAGACGACGATCCCGCTCCGGAAGACGACGAGCGTCGGGATCGACGTGATGCCGAACGCCCCGGCCAGCTGCTGCTGCGCCTCGGTGTCCACCTTGCCGAATGCGATGTCAGTGTTCTGTTCGGACGCGGCCTCGAAGACCGGCGCGAAGTGGCGGCAGGGCCCGCACCACGCCGCCCAGAAGTCGAGCAGGACGATGTCGTTCTCCGCGATGACCGCGGACAGGTTCTCGAGCGAGATCTCACGTGTGCTCATGGCGGCGGATGCCCCTCCGGGTCTCGAATCAGGTTCGACGTCAGCGGCCGGCGGCCGCACGAGACGGGCTGCCCCGAAGCGGGCGGCCCGCCAGCGGGGCGAGCAGGCACACGTCGAGAGCGCCGGCCAGCACGAGCGCCGCACCGAGCGCGGCCAGCAGCCACCACGTGCCGCCGAGCGTCGCGGCGACGGCGATCACGGCGAGGCCGACGGCCACGCGGACCCAGCGGCCGGCGGTCGAGCTGATCAAGGTCAGGACGGGCATCGGAGTCCTCCACGTGGCTACGGGCGTCCACGCTGCTGCGTGACATACCCCCGCGGGTATCATACAGATACACCCGCGGGTATCAAACGAGCGAGCCGCGGACACTCGCAACCCAGGTCTGCGAGGTCGCCCCGGTGCCTCGTGCGAGGGCTCACCACAGCATCGACGACCCCGAGCGAGCCGCTGACCGGTACATCGACTGGTTCGACCACCGACGCCCGCACGGTGAGCTCGGCCTGGGTGTCAGGCTCTGACCAGTTCCGAACATGGATGTAACGGTGTGGACACCCGGGGGTGGCACGATCCCGTGACGTGAGAAGGACAGCGACCTGCGCCATCCTCGTCGTGCTCATGGCCGGGCTGGCGGGATGCCAACCGGGTGCCACACCCTCGACGCTGGGGCCGAGCAGCGCCGCCTCGACCGGTTCCGTTGCCGTGCCTTCGACCGGGCCGGGTACGGATGCGCCGGTCCAGGGTCTCGGTGGTCTGCCCGACCCCTTGCGGGCCGAGCAATGGGGTCTGGACGCCGTTCGCGCCGACCAGGCGTGGGCGGTCAGCACCGGGGCCGGGGTGGTGATCGCGGTGGTGGACACCGGAGTGGACGCGACCAACCCGGACCTGGCCGACCGGCTGGTGCCCGGCGTCGATCTGGTCGACGGTGGCGACGGAACGGTTGACCCGTTCGGGCACGGGACCCACGTCGCAGGGATCGCGGCCGCCGCGACCGGCAACGGCATCGGCGTGGCGGGCGGCGCGCCCGGCGCGAAGATCATGCCGGTTCGGGTGCTGGGTGCGGACGGCACCGGCGACGACCAGGTCATCGCCGATGGCATCGATTGGGCGGTCGAGCACGGCGCGGACGTGGTGAACCTGTCCCTGGGTGACAGTGGCGTGCTGGCCCGGCTGTCCAAGAACGGCCCGTTGAACGGGGCGATCCGGCGCGCCGACGACGCAGGTGCGGTGGTCGTGGCCGCGGCGGGCAACGACGGCGCCACGCGGCAGACCTACCGGGTCGGGGTGCCGGTGATCGTGGTGAACGCCTCGACCCCGCAGGGCACCGCGGCAGAGTTCTCCAACACCGGCGACGTACGGGCGGTCGCGGCGCCCGGCGCGCAGATCTTGTCCACGGCGCCGGTGGAGCCGAGCGTGCTGTGGCCGGAGGGCACCGACGGGTTCGGGGTGCTGGACGGCACGTCGATGGCCGCCCCACTGGTCTCCGCCGTGGCCGCGCTTCTGGTCGCTCAGGGCCTGACTCCGCAGCAGGTCGCCGACCGCATCGCGCAGACCGCGGCGCCCGCCAGCGGTGACCCCGACCTGGGGGCCGGTGTGGTCGACGCCGCGGCAGCCGTCGGTGCCACCGCCCCACAGTCGTCGGGCGGTGGGGCGGCTGCCAGCACGCCAGATCCGAGCCGCGCCAGGCCGACCGGAGGGCTGTCCTCCCGGACGGGTGCTGCTCCCACGGTGTCGGCTCGGCCGGCCGAGCCGGCCGGCGACGGCTCACTCAGCGTCGACCTCACCTCTCCGGTCGGGCTGCACGCCGTCGTACCCGCCGACGTGACCTGCACCGAGGGCACCGGCCGCTATCAGGCCGAGGTCGCCTCGGCGGCCGTCGGTCAGGGCTACTCGCTGGCCGTCACCGTCACGGTCACCGGCTACCGCGGTCCCGGCGAGTACCGCGGCACGGTGGTGGCCACCCTCACCAGTCCGACAGGTGCGGCCCCGGTCCCGGTCACCGCGCCGGTCACACTGCATGAGGGCGGCGGGTCGACCGCGATCAGCCAGGAACACCTCGCCGGCACGGTGGCCTGGACCTGCAGCTGAGATCACCGGAGACCGTCACGAGGGACCTCGGCAGGATCGTGGACAAGCTACAGGCGCACAAACGGGTCCCGGCCGCAGTGCAGATCCTGCGCGAGGTCCTGGCCGGCTGACGGGCACCTGGGCCGCGCTCACGTCCCGCGCCGGGCGGCGTCCACCCGGCGCAGCAGTGCCTTGCGGACCTCGGTCACCCACAAGACGACGCTGGCCATGGCCAGGCAGGCGAGCCATTGACCACCGGACAACGGGACGGTGGTGAAGGCGGCGTTGAGCAGGGGGACATGCACGACCGCGACCTGCAGCAGCGCCGAGATGCCGAGAGCACCCCAGAGCCAGCGGTTGTCGAACACGCCGCGGAACGCGGAGGTGGTCTCGGAGCGGGCGCTGAGGGCGTTGAACAGCTGCGCGAAGACCAGCACGGTGAACCCGGCGGTGCGGGCATTGTCGAGGCTCTCGGTGCCGGCGATGAGACCGCCCGGCAGGTACATGTCGATCGTCGCCAGCGTGACGAGTGCCAGGACCAGGCCGACGGTGATCACCCCGGACCACATGCGCCGGTCGATCACGCCGTCGGCCGGAGAGCGGGGAGGGCGCCCCATGACGTCCTCGGTCTCGGCGTCCACGCCCATGGCCAGAGCGGGTGTGCTGTCCGTCAGCAGGTTGATCCACAGGATCTGGGTGGCCATGAGGGGAAGGACCAGCGCGCCATCGCCGTGGGAGAGCCCGATCACGCCGGAGAGGACCACGCCGAGGAAGACGGTGAGCACCTCGCCCATGTTCGAGGACAGCAGGAAGCGCAGGAACTTGCGGATGTTGTCGAAGATCGCGCGGCCCTGGCGGATCGCCTGCACGATCGTGGCGAAGTTGTCGTCGGCCAGGATCATGTTGGCCGCTTCCTTGGTGACCTCAGTTCCGGTGATCCCCATCGCGACCCCGATGTCGGCGGACTTCAGCGCGGGGGCGTCGTTGACGCCGTCCCCGGTCATCGCGACGACCTTCTCGTCGGCCTGCAGCGCGTCGACGATCCGCAGCTTGTGCTCGGGTGTCACCCGGGCGTACACGGACCGCCGCCGCACGACCTCCCGGAAGCCGCTCTCATCCAGCCGGTCCAGCTCGACACCGGAGACCGCGACCGGCTCGGTGTCGGGGATGCCGAGGTCACCGGCTATGCGCGCCGCCGTGCGCGGGTGGTCGCCGGTGATCATGATCACGCGGACGCCCGCACGGTGCGCCTCGGCGATCGCCTCGACCGCCTCTGGCCGCGGCGGGTCGATGATGCCGACCATCCCCGCGTACACCAGATCGGACTCGAGGGACTCGTCCACGGCCGGCAAGGTGGTGGTCTCCAGGCGGCGGTAGGCGACGCCCAGCGTGCGGAAGGCCTCACCCGACAGGCGTTCGACATCGGCGAGGATGCGGGCGCGCCAGGCGTCGTCGAGCGGTTGGGGGCTGCCCGCGGCCTGGACGTAGGTGCACCGGTCGAGGACGACCTCGGGCGCGCCCTTGGTGACGACGGCCAAGCGGCCCTCGCGTTCGGCGTCGGCCTCCAGGCTGGTCATGAGCTTGCGCTCGGAGGTGAACGGGACGACCCCGACGCGCCGGAAGCGCCCGGTCCGCAGATCGCGCGTGCCGAGCTTGACTTCGGCGACCATGAACGCGGCCTCGGTGGGGTCGCCCTGGAGGGACCACTCGCCGTCCTGCTCGTGCAGCACGGCGTCGTTGGCCAGGCTTCCGCCGCTGAGGACCAGGGCGACCTCGCTCCACAGGTCGCTGCCCTCGGTCAGCGGGGTGCCGTCGTGCTCGACCCGCCCCTCGGGGCGGTAGCCGGCGCCGGTGACGGTGGTCACGCCCGACGCCGTGACCACCCGTCCGATGGTCATCTCGCCCTTGGTCAGCGTGCCCGTCTTGTCCGAGCACACGACCGACGCCGAGCCCAGGGTCTCGACCGACGACAGGTTCTTGACGATCGCCTTGTGGGTCGCCATCCGCTGCACGCCGATGGCGAGCACGACCGACAGGATCGTGGGCAGTCCCTCGGGGACCGCGGCAACCGCCAGGGACACTCCGAGCAGCAGCGCCGTGACGACGTCATCGACGGTATGTGCGCCGAGGACCAGGAAGATCGTCGCCATCACGACCACGGCGATCACGACCACCGCGATGCCCAGCATCCGCCCGACGCGCGCAATCTCCCGCTGCAGCGGGGTGGGGTCCTCCTTCGTCTCATGCAGCAGTCCGGCGATCACACCCATCTGCGTGCTCATGCCGGTGGCCGTCACAACGGCCCGGCCCGAGCCCCGGGTGACGAACGTGCCGTTGAAGACCATGTTGAACCTGTCCCCGAGCGCGGCCGGTCCGGCCAGCGTCCGGGCGTCCTTGGAGACGGCCTCGCTCTCTCCGGTCAGCGAGGCCTCCGACACGCGGAGCGTGGCGGAGGCGACAAGGCGCGCATCGGCGGCGACCGTGTCACCTTCCGCCAGTACGAGCATGTCGCCCGGGACCAGCTCGCGGGTGGGCACGCGGACCTGTTCCCCGTCCCGGATCACCGTGGCGATCGCGGCGGTCATCCGTTGCAGCGCCTCGACGGCGTGCTCGGCCCTTGCCTGCTGGGCGTAGCCCAGGACCGCGTTGAGTACCACGATGACCGCGACGACGACGGCGTCGAACGGCACACCCTGGGCACCCTCCACCAGCCAGGCGGCGATCGAGATGGCAATCGCCACCAGGAGCAGGTAGATCAGCGGATCCTGGAACTGCGCGAGGAACTTCCGCCACCTCGGCACCGGCTTCTCGGCGGCCAGCTCGTTGGGACCTCCGGTTTCGAGCCGCCGGGCCGCCTCGGCGCTCGTGAGCCCGGCCTCGGGGTCGGTCTGGAGGAGGTGGACGACGCAGTCGGCGTCCATGAGGGACGGGTCGGACCGGACGGTCTGGTCGGTCATCGCGGCCTCTTCCCGCCGGCGTCCACGGCTTTGTGCGGGATCTGCGGTGGGCCGTCGTCGGGTTCGACGTGGATCAAGGTCGTGCAGCCGGTCAGGACAGCGGCCAGGTCGTGCTCGATCCGGTCGGTGAAGCGGAACAGCAGCGCGTTGTCGTCCCGCGCTCCGGTCGGGTGCTGCACGGTGGCAGTCATCGTCCGTCCGAGGTGGGTCGGGTTCGGTGGATCATCGGCCACAGGATCGACACCACGGTCTCGGCCCAGTCGTCGGGCACCTCGCCGCGCATGGCATCGCAGACCACCATCCCGCCGGTGACGAGCTCGACGACGACGTCGTAGTCGAGCTCAGGTTCGAACGTGCCGTCGCGCACGCCGTCCGCGAAGAACTGACGCATCGCAGCAAGACGCGGGGACACCACGCGGTCCCGCCATCCGCGCGTCAGGTCTTCGTCGCTGGCGAGGAGCTGACCGACGGCCCGCAGGCCCACGCGCTCCTCGAACACAGCCTGGATGTCGGTCAGCAGGGCGACCAGCCCGGCTCGCGAGCTTCCGATCCTCCGGTACTCGGGAATCGGTGAGAGTTGTTCGAGGACGCCGGCGAGGAGCTCGAACCGGTCCTTGTACCGTCGGTAGACGGTCGTCTTCGCGACGCCCGAGCGGGACGTCACCGCCTCGACCGTGACGCCCCGAAGCCCACTCTCCTGGATGATGGCCAGGACGCTCGTCACGATCCGCTCGTCGGTCTCCGACCGGCGCCGCGCCCCCCGTGGCGTGACCTTCACATCGCTCACCGTGCTGGGTCCCTTCCTGCGAGCAGCTTGTTCCGGGCCGCTCGGACGATTCTCGCCCCGTCCACCTCGGTGACCACGTCACTGGTGGGCGGGCTGGCCAAGCGGAGTCCCGCCCGACCAGCCCGCCCCGTGCCGTGTGCAACCGTCACGCCGTGGCCCGCTTGGCGTTCGACATTGCGACCGCGGCGAGGACCACGACCGCCACGCCGATCACCCAGGCCGTCCACGCCGCGGCCGCGACGCCGGCGAAACCGCCCATCCAGGGCGCGAGGAAGATCACCGCACCGAGGACGATCTGCGTCCATTCCGACGCCGGCGACGACACGGTGCCCAGGGCCCACAGGGCAACGGCAGCGATCAGCACACCCAACGTGACGAACCAACCCGCCGGGGCGCCGCCGGTCCACGGGGGCGCCAGCGCGAGGTAGGCGCCCAGCACCAGCGCGGACCAGTCCAGGCCGGAGCGCCACGGTTGACGAACTACCGCCGGGGCACCGCGAGCGGTGTCCCCGTAATGGGTAGTCATCGGTTCCTCTCCTTCTCTCCTTGCTCGTTGTTCCGGATCTGTTCCGGACCGCGCCAACTGCGCGATACGACCGACGGTAGCGCTACGGCATCCGTAGCGCTACGGGAGCCGTATCGTTACTGGGGGCCTACCGCGCACCGTCGTGCACGACCAGCCGGGCTCGGCCGGGCGGGGACAGGCCAGTCCGAGCCCCGTCACCGGCTCGCTGGCACTTGTCCGGCCGGGTGCCCGGGTGCCCCGTCCGGGGCTGCCGCGTGTCGGCGCCTTCGTGGATCCTGAGCAGGTGAGCCGTCTGACCGGCCACCCTGGCCAGATCGGCGAGAGACTCGTCTGACGCCGGCCGGAGAACCGGTGGCACGGATCGGAGAGGTCGACATGGCCCAGGACGTAGCGTCGCGGCCCGGGTTGTCGCCGTGGCGGATGGTGGTCGGTCTCGGGCTGGTCAGCCTGACCGTCGACATGGTGGCCGACGGCGCCCGGTCGGTCAGCGGTCCGCTGCTGGCGCAGCTCGGGGCCTCGGCCCTCGTGGTCGGCGTGGTCACCGGAGCGGCTGACGCCGCGGGGTTGACACTGCGGCTGGTCAGCGGTCCGTGGGTGGACCGCACCCGCCGCTACTGGGCGTTCACGATCGCGGGCTATGCGCTGACCGCAGCCAGTGTGCCGTTGCTGGCGCTCACCCCGGTGCTGGGCGTGGCCGGGCTCGCGGTCGCCGGCACCCTGCTGGTGATCGAGCGCACCGGCAAGGCGGTGCGCAGCCCTGCCAAGACCGTGCTGCTCGCGGACGCCGCCGGTGCCGTCGGGCGCGGGCGCGGCTTCGGCGTGCACAAGACCCTCGACCAGATCGGCGCGTTCCTCGGACCGGTGGTCGTGGCCGGCGTCATCGCCCTGACCGGTGAGATGTGGCCGGCGTTCCTCGTGCTGATCGTCCCCGCGGTGGTCGCGATGATCCTGCTGGCGCGGCTGCGCCGGCGCGTGCCGGACCCCAGCCTGTACCGAGCCGTGGCGGTGGACGCCGGTGACGCGTCGGCGCCGGCTGCCGGGGCAGCGCCGGTGAGCCGGCCCGACGTACCGGTGACCTTCCTGCTGTTCGCCGTCTCCTGCGCGTTGACGACGTTCGGGCTGGTGGGGTTCGGCGTGATCTCCTACCACCTCGAGGCCACCGCCTTGGTTCCCCTGGCGGTCGTGCCGCTCGTCTTCGCCCTGGGCATGTTGGCCGGCGCGGTCGCCGCCCTGGCCGGCGGCTGGGCGTACGACCGCACCGGCGCCGGCACGTTGCTCGCGGTACCGCTCCTGGTCGCGGCGATCCCACCGCTCGCCTTGGCCGGCGCGCTGCCCGCGGCGTTGGTCGGGGTCGTCGTCTGGGGCGCCGCGGTCGGCATCCAGGACTCCACCGTCAAGGCGCTGGTGGCCGATCTCGTACCGACCGGGCGGCGCGGTACCGCCTTCGGGGTGTTCGCCGTGCTGCAGGGCGCGACGACCTTCGCCGGTGCGACCCTGGCCGGCGCCCTGTACCCCGACCGCGGTCTCCTGACCGTGATCATCGGTGCCGCGCAGGCCCTCGCCCTGGTGCTGCTCGTCGTCGTGCTGCGCCGGCAACGCCACGCCGTGCGCGGGTGATGTCCCGACGCCGCGACCTTCTGCCCCCGATGCCCGGGGAATGACGGTCCCTGTTCGGTGAGCCCGCATGGGTGAGCCATGAAGATCTCACGTGCCGGTCGGGGTCCGCGAGGCTCTTCGTCCGGACCGGCGAGGCGACCGCCTTCGCGAACGTCGTCCTCCGCTGCGGCGTGGCGTTCCGACCGCCTCGGGCGCGAGTGCCCGGGGCGGGGAAGGGATCCCGCCCCTCCGCGCCGCTGGAACCCTCGCTCCACTGCGGCGGGTACGGAGCGGCGAGGGCCGCGAGCTCGTCGTCGGGACACGTCTCGGTCCGACGAAGGACGGCGCGCACCCGTCCCGCCGCCTCGCTGGGTGGACTTCGTCACGTCCGGCGCGACGAAGTCCACCCTGGCCTGTCGAGCCGCTCGAGCCTGGACCGGCCACCCGTCGCGATCGACGAGCTGCTGCCCGTGGACGTCCCGGTCTTCGCGGAGCACGGCGGCAAGACGCGGGCGAAGGCTGAGCAGTGGTTCGGGGCGGCCCGTGGCGTCATCGGGCACGCGGTCGTCGCGCTGCTCGGTCGCGGTGCGGGCATCGGGCCCATCCAGGAGGGTCGGCTGCGGGGGCACGGGCCGGCGCGCGGTCGGCCAGCTCCTCGACGCGGCCCGTGACGGCGACCAGGGTGCCGTCGTCGTCGTGCCCGACGCCATCGGCGCGCTCGCCCGCGGTCTGGCGAACCTCGTCAACCTCACCAATCCCGAGCGCATCGTGCTCGGCGGCTGGGTCGGCATCCGGCTGATGGAGGCCGTCGCGGGACCTCATCGACGCCGCCATCCGTGCCGGCTCGAGCGCCCGGGCTCGCAGTTCGAGCTGCTGCCGTCGACCTTCGGCGGCGACACCGTGGCGATCGGCGCCGCGCTCCTCCCGCTGGAGCAGCCGATCCGGGAGCCGCGCGGCTGAACCTCCCCC
>Ga0255334_1001291_pt1 | contig 11983 bp, 9 predicted proteins | sample EtOH5_35cm_T3_12_FD_202080 | JGI IMG/M metagenome (GOLD analysis project Ga0255334, IMG submission 202080) | Sandy soil microbial communities from University of British Columbia, Vancouver, Canada - EtOH5_35cm_T3_129 | ecosystem: Engineered > Artificial ecosystem > Sand microcosm > Unclassified ...
ATTCAAAGCAGCATCCGACTGGAGGAGTGGGTACGTACTACCATTGAGAGCACGCTCGAACGTTATGAAGAGGACCTGACACGCGTCGAGGTCCATCTGCGGGACGAGAACGGCGACAAGCCCGGTCCCCATGATTTGCGCTGCCAGCTGGAAGCGCGGCCAAAAGGCCACCAACCGATTTCTGTCACCCATAAAGCCGAAAACCTGGAACTGGCGATCGACGGTGCGGCTGAAAAACTCGAACATGCACTGGAACATCTGTTCGGCAAACTGCGGGGCAAACCACGTGCCGCTGTGGTGCCGTTCGAGAGGCGTGCAGCCGATGCGCTGCTGGAAGACGAGTTTCTCGAGAACGAACAGGCTGCACAAAACGGCTGACGCCTGATTTACATTTTTATCTTTCCACCACTGAAAACGGGCCTGCTTATGCAGGCCCGTTGTTGTTTGTGCCGATTATCGCGGCGCCGCGATTCCTTGTAGGAGCGTGGCTTGCCCGCGAAGAGGCCCGGAAATCCAGCGCAGATGTCGCTCGTTAAATCGCCTTCGCGGGCAAGCCTCGCTCCTACAGGGGGGAATTGCAGCGAGGCTGTTCAGTTTCAGATCAGAACGCCACCGACGTCTGCACATACACCGTCCGCGGTTCCCCGACGTACTTACCCTTGTTGTTGTCATCGAACGAGCGTGTGAAGTACTGGTGGTTGAAGATGTTTTTCACCCCCACCGCCACATTCAAATCCGACAACTTCGGCCCGAAGTCATACGCCGCGCGGCTGCTGAACAGCATGTAGCCAGGAATCGTGCCCGTGCTGCCGTCGGCACTTTCTTTCGACGTATTGGCATTGTCGGCAAACTGGTCGCTCTGATAGGTGCTGTCCAGGTTCAACTTCCACGCGCCTTCGGTGTAACCGACGCCCACCGTGCCCTTGTGTTTCGAGGAGAACGGCACACGATTGCCCTTGTTCGGCCCGTCTTCGCGGATGGTCGCGTCCACATAGGCGTACGTGGCGTAGACATCGAAACCGGCCAGTGCCGGGCTCACATCATCGAGTGCGTAGTTGACGCTGGTTTCGATGCCCTGATGGCGAGTCTCGCCCCGAGCGATCACCGAATCGTTGGTCTGATTACTTTCGTATTGATTGTCGAAGTTGATCAGGAACGCGCCGATTTCCGCGCGCAATGCACCGTTGTCGTAGCGGGTGCCCAGTTCCCAGGTGCGCGCCTTTTCCGGTTTGACTTCGCCGCTGGTCACGCGGTTTGGCATCTGGCTGTATTGCACGCTGCCGAACGAGCCTTCGGTGTTGGCGTAGAGGTTCCAGCTGTCGGTCAGGTGATAGAGCACGTTCAGCGCGGGCAGGGCGGTGTTGTAGTCGCCTTTGTACTTCTCGTTCGTCAGGTTGTTGGTCTGTTGCGATTCGATCATTTCGTAGCGGATGCCCGGCGTCACTGTCCATTTGCCGATGTCGATCCGGTCATCGACAAAGAACGCGTTGGCCTCGGTGCCGCCGCGGGTATCGCGGTCGTTGCGGCTGTTGGTGGTTGGATACTCGTTGCTGGCAATCGGCGTGCGATAGCGCAGTTCGTGGCCGGCTTCGTTGATGTAGCGATAGCCGACACCGACTTCATGGCTGGTGGGGCCAACATCAAAGCCCTGGGCGAAGCGGGTTTCCAGGCCTCGTACCCAGTACTCGCGCGGTGACAGCGACAGGAACGTGCCCTGATCCAGATAGCCGCTGCGCAGGGTTTTGGTGAAGAAGGTGTTGGCGGTGAATTCGCGGCGATCTTCCTGATAGCGATAGCCGAAGTTGAACATCGTCCGGCGACCCCAGAACTGATCTTTCGGGCGGGTCGACTGGTACGGGTCGGCATCATAATCGGCGACGTTCAGGCCACCGGGCATGTCGGCCTTGCCTTCGTAATATTGGGCCATGGCGTTGAAGCTGTTGGCGTCGTCGAGCTGGTATTTGCCTTTGAGAATCAGGTCATCGATCTCGGTGTCGCTGTGTTCACGCCAGTCGCCACCGCGTGTGCCGGAATACAACAACGCGCCGCCCAGGCCATTGTCGCCAGTGCCGCCGGCCAGCAGGTTGCCGGTGGTCTTGAAACCGTCGTGGCTGGAGGAGGGGCTGGTTTCGGTCTGGAAACCGCCTTTCACCGTGGGCTCGTCGGGAATCGCGCGGGTCACGAAATTGACCACGCCGCCGACGTTTTGTGGGCCGTAACGTACCGCGCCGCCGCCGCGCACCACGTCGACCGCATCCATGTTGCCCATGCTGATCGGCGCGAACGACAACTGTGGCTGACCGTAAGGTGCGAAGGGCACCGGGATGCCATCCATCAACACCGTCGAGCGCGACGCCAGGCGCGGATTGAGACCACGAATCCCGAAGTTCAGCGCCATGTCATGGCTGCCGGTGCCGTTGTTGTCCGGCGCGTTGACGCCGGGGATGCGGTTGAGCACGTCCCTGGCCTGGGTTGCGCCCTGGCGTTCGAATTCCTCGCGACGGATCACGTCACGCGCGCCGGGATGCTCGAAGACATTGATTTGCTGCGCATCGCCGAGCCAGTCGCCGACCACTTTGGACGTGTCCAGCTCCAGCGCAGCATTGCCCACCGGTTGCAGGCTGAACGCGTTGTTGCCTTCGGTGCGGGCCTGCAGGCCGGTGCCTTCGAGCAAGGCGTTCAAGCCTTGTTCGGCGGTGTAGTTGCCCTCCAGGCCACGACTCTGCACACCGCTGGTGACTTGCGAGCCAAACGAAATCAACACGCCAGCTTCACGGCCGAACTGGTTGAGGGCGTTTTCCAGCGACGATGGCGCGATGTGGTACGGCTTGGCATCGTCTGCGTTGACGAGTGGCAACGCGCCGAAGCTCAGGCTGGCGCCCAGCAAGAGTCGGCGCAAGGTGCGGGCCAGCGGGGTGAGGCGGGTGGGGTGCATGGAGGACGATCCTGAGAAGGTGGAATCAAGGTGGCTTTCCTTCTCTGTCACGCCAGATCTGAAAAACGGCTCACGTTTTAAGAATATTTTTTATGACACTGAGGACCTGTGGGAGCGGGCTTGCTCGCGAATACGTTATGCCAGTCGCAATATAGGTGTCTGACACGCCGTCTTCGCGAGCAAGCCCGCTCCCACAAGGTGATGTGTTTCAGGCCTTGGCCTCGACCGTCACCCAATACCGCGTAAAGCGCTTCACCTTCACCGGCAAACTGATTTCCAGCAGATCCAGAATCCGCTCGCTGTCGTCCAGTGGATAAGTCCCGGATATCAACAAGTCCGCAACTTTCGCATCGCAATTGAGCTGCCCGCGACGATAGCGGCCAAGTTCCTCAAGGAAATCGCCAAGGCGCATGTGCGCAGCCACCAGCATGCCGTCGGCCCAGGCGCCGCTGTTGGCGTCCAGAGGCACGGGGTTGCCGATTCCGCGAGCATCAAAACTCAACTGCCGGGCGCTTTGCAGTACCCAGGGAGAACCGCCATCTGGCGTCAATTCGACATGGCCTTCAAACACCGCGACCTGAGTGCGATCCGCAAGCTGCCGAACGTTCAGGCGCGCCCCTTCGGTTTTCAACAGGCCTTGTGCCGTGCGCACTTGAAACGCTTTGGACGTTGTCAGCAGCATCTCGCCTTCAATCAAACGGATCAGCCGTTGCTGACCCTCGACCTGCACATCCACCGAACTCGCGGTATTGAGTTGCAATTGGCTGCCGTCTGCGAGCGCGATCTTGCGTCGCTGGCCAATGGGGCTGCGGTAGTCGGCCAGCAACGGTGGCAGCAGGTTGTGCTCGCGCATGCCCCAGGTGACGGCCGAACCGGCACCAAGAATCAGCAACAACTTCAGCGCCTGACGCCGGCTGCTGGACGTCGGTGCGTTCAGGGCCGCATGCGCCAGCGGTGAAGACAACCCGCGCAGGCGCTGGTTGACCCGCTGAATATGCTCCCACGCCCGTTGATGCTCGCTGTGCGCATCTAGCCATTGTTGCCAGGCGTTTTGCTGGCGCGGACTCAACGGTCCTTGCTGCATTTTCATCAACCACTGCACCGCCTGCTCGGCGACTTGCGGTGAAAAATCCGGGGTGCCGTTCATAGGGCGAAGTAGCAGCGCATCGCCGCTCTATTCAGGTGCCGCTTGACCGTGGCGATGGAAATCCCCAGCTCGGCGGCGATCTGTGGGTACGTCAGGCCATCGACCTGGGCCAACAGAAATGCGCGCTTGACCAGGCGCGGCAAACCGTCGAGCAACTGGTCCAGTTCCATCAGGGTTTGCAGGATGATCGCCCGTTCTTCTTCCGACGGCGCGACCCTTTCCGGCATCTGCGCCAGGGCGTCGAGGTAGGCGCGCTCCAGATCCTGACGGCGGTAATGATTGAACAGCACGCGTTTGGCGAGGGTGGTAAGGAACGCTCGTGGCTCGATGATCTGCGGCGTGTCTCGTGCGATCAGCACCCGCATGAACGTGTCCTGGGCCAGATCTGCCGCGCTGTCCGGGCAGCCGAGCTTGCGCCGCAACCAACCGGTGAGCCAGTTGTGATGGGCGTGATAAAGGACTTCGACGGTGTGGGCTGGCTGCAACGGTAACTCCGAGCGCGGTTTAATGCGTTAGAGAACAAGAATTGTTCGCATTGTAGATGTGCAAACCCGCTCCGGCAATCGGCGCTGATCGTATCTCTTTTGCGTATGAGAATATTTATCATTAATATTGCAGCCCTGGCCTCGTGATTTTCCCCTGGCCTTACCGGTTTCAAGGTCGAAACATGAAAGTAATCCCCGTGTCCTATCGATTGGCCGTCACCTCCCGGGTGCTGGCCGCCGTGCTGGGCGGCTACATCGTTGCGGCGCTGGCCAGTGTCAGCCTGACGCTGTGGGTGCCCATGGGCCGCGCCGACGCCGTGGTGACCGGGATGATGACCTCGTTTCTGGCCTACCTCGGCGCAGTGATCTGGTGCTTCGCCTGCCGCAGCGCATGGCGGGCCTGGCTCGGGTTGATCGTGCCAAGCCTGGCGCTGGCGGCTATTTCGGGCCTCGCGTACTGGATGGGCCGCTCATGAAAGAGGGCTTTCGTCAGGCCATGGCCTGGTTGCACACCTGGGCCGGGTTGATCTTCGGCTGGTTGCTGTTCGCGATTTTCCTCACCGGCACACTCGCGTATTTCAAGGATGAGATCAGCCACTGGATGCAGCCGGAAATCCCTGCGCGTTCGGTGACTTCCGAAGCCAGCCTGACCGTGGCGCAAAACTACCTTCAGCAACACGCTGCCGGGGCCTCACGCTGGCTCATCGACCTGCCCGATGCCCGCGAACCCGGCCTGTCGGTACGCTGGCAGCAAACCCCGGCCAAACGTGGCGAACGCGGCCAGTTCACGGAAAAACTCCTCGACCCGCAAACCGGCGCCGAAGTGCAGGGCCGGGCAACCACCGGCGGCGAGTTTTTCTACCGTTTCCACTTTCAGCTGCAAATGCCTTATCCGTGGGGCCGCTGGTTGTCGACCATCGCCGCCATGGTGATGTTCGTCGCGCTGATCAGCGGGATCATCACCCACAAGAAAATCTTCAAGGACTTCTTCACCTTCCGCCCGCGCAAGGGCCAGCGTTCCTGGCTCGACGGGCACAATGCGGTGGGTGTGCTGGTGCTGCCGTTTCACCTGATGATCACCTACAGCAGCCTGGTGATTTTCATGTCGATGGTGATGCCGGCGAGCATTCTTGCCGCGTACAACGGTGATGCGCGGGCGTTTTACGATGAGGTGTTCCCGGCTTCCAAGGCTCCGGAGCGTGCGGACAAACCGGCGCAGTTGGCGCCGCTGGCACCGCTGCTGGAAAAGGCGCGCGAGCAATGGTCGGGCGGGCGCGTCGGGCGGCTGACGGTGAACAATCCGGGCGACGCGAATGCCTCGGTGGTGCTCGTGCGTGATGGCGCGGACCGTGTGGTCCACGACTTCGGCAGTGCGGTGACCTTCAACGGCGTGACCGGGCAATTGCTCGGCACGACCCCGGAGCAATCGCTGCCGAGGGCGATTGCCGGCAGTTTCTATGGTTTGCACATGGGCCATTTCGCCGGCCCGGTGCTGCGCTGGTTGTACTTCATTTGCGGGTTGGCCGGCACGGCGATGATCGGCACCGGGCTGGTGATCTGGCTCGGCAAGCGTCAGCTCAAACACGCGAAAAGTGCGGTGATGCCGTTCGAGTTGCGACTGGTGGAAGTGCTGAATATCGCCAGCATGTCCGGTTTGATGGTGGCGGTGGCGGCGTTCTTTTGGGCCAATCGGGTGTTGCCGGTCGACATGGCCGGACGTGCGGATTGGGAGGTGAACAGCTTCTTCATCGTCTGGGGTTTGAGTGTGCTGCATGCCATGGTCCGCCGGGGCCGTACGGCGTGGATCGAGCAATTGGCACTGGTGGCATTGCTGTTTGGCGCGATGCCGCTGCTGAACGCCATGACCACGCCGTTTCACTTGGGAAGCACGCTGGCGCAGGGCGATTGGGCGATGGCCGGTTTCGATCTGACGTGCCTGGGCGGCGGTGTGTTTTTCGCCTGGGCTGCGTGGAAAATGCAGCGTTCGGGACAAGCCAGAATCGTCATCCGGCAGCGTGCACAACCGATCACCCTTGAGCGAGAGGCGAACTGAATGTTGCTGTCGCTGTTGCTTTGTTACGGCGGTTTCACCGCACTGTGTTTATCGATGGACCGACATCACGCCGAACTGTTGGGCGGCAAACCGACGGCCCGTCGTCGCCGGTTGTTGAAACTGGGTGGCTGGCTGTTGCTGGTCTTGTCTCTGTGGGCGGCGGTGTCTTCGACCGGCTGGGGGCTTGGCCTGGTGGAATGGTGTGCGGTGTTGATGCTCAGCGCGTTGCTGCTGGTGCTGTTGATGCCGTATCGCCCGCGCCTGGCGCTGTCGATGGCTGCATTGAGCCTGCTCGTCAGCCCCGTTGCCGCGTTTGCGCAGTACTGACCCGATGATGACTAGCCCTCCGGATTCCCATGACGACGAACCTCGCGGAGCACGTGCGCATTTCCTGCAAGTGTTCCTGTCCCAGCGTTCGCAGATGGAAGCGCTGGTGAACCGTCGTGTCGGCTGTCGGGCAACGGCGGCGGACCTGGTGCAGGATTTGTTTTTGCGCTTCTGGCGCCGGCCGCTGGTGCAGGTCGAAGAGCTCAGCACCTATCTGTTGCGGTGTGCCGGCAACATTGCCATCGACCACTTGCGCAGCGAAGGCACGCGGGTGCGGGTCACCGAAGGCTGGCAACCGGATCAACCGGACAGCCACGGCAGCGAGCCGCAAGCCGCGCTGGAGGCCGGCAACGATTTGCGCCATGTCGAAGCGGCGTTGCGTGCGTTGCCCGAGCGCACGCGGCAGATCTTTTTGCTCAATCGCATCCATGGCCGCAAATACGCCGAGATCGCCAAGGCCATGGGTTTGTCCCAAAGCGCCGTGGAAAAACATATGATGCGCGCCCTCGAAGCCTGCAAGGCCAGCCTGCGGGACTCCGAACCGCGCACGCCAGGGAAAGCACCGTGAATCACATCGAACGCGTCACCCCGACGCCCGCTCAGGAACAGGCCGCTTTCGCCTGGCTGAGTCTGCTGCATGACCAGCCGAGCAGCGGTGATCAGGCTACTTTCAGCCATTGGTTGCAGGCCGACCCCGCGCATGCCGAGGCCTATGCCCAGGCGCAAGTGGTGTGGGAATTGAGCGAAGGCCCGGCGCGGACGCTGGCCAACGAAGACGCGTTTGCCTTACAGGGTTACCTCAACGCGATGAATCGCTCGCGGCGCAGCAGCGTTCGGCGCTGGTCCGGAGCGCTGGCAATGGCGGCGTGCCTGCTGTTGATGGTCAGCCTCGGTTCAGGCTGGCAGCCGATGCGCTGGGTGGATGATCTGGGCGCTGACTATGTGTCGGCACCGGGGGAAGTTCGCACCGTCACGCTGGCGGATCAATCGCAGGTCACGCTGGATGCCGACAGCGCCATCGCGGTGGATTTCAGTCGCGGTGAGCGTCACGTGCAGTTGCGTCGCGGCGCTGGTTTTTTCAGCGTGACGCACACCGGCGAGCCGTTTGTGGTTGAGGCTGAAAAGGGCCAGGCGCGGGTGCTGGGCACGCAGTTTGAAGTGCGTTTGCAACCTCACGGCGCGCAAGTGACGGTGTTGTCCGGCCGGGTCGGCGTGACGGCAGACAAGCATGCCGAGCAGCAGATTCTGACCGCCGGCCAGCAAGTGGCTTACGGCGAAGGGGCGGCGGAAAAACTGCATGCCGTGGACAGCGAAGCGCAGTTGGCGTGGCGTCAGGGTTGGCTCAATTACTACAAGGCGCCACTGGCCGACGTGGTGCAGGATCTGCGGCGTTACTACCCGGGGCGGATTGTGCTGCTCAACGATGATCTGGCGGCGCGGCGGGTCAGTGGCAGTTTCCCAGGTAAGGATCCGCAGGCGGTGTTGAGTTCGTTGCAGGGGGTGATGGGGTTTGAGCAGCATGCTGTGGGGCATTTGATTATTTTGCGTTGAGGCGTCCGGCCCCTTCGCGAGCAAGCCCGCTCCCACAGGGGAACGCATTCCAAATGTGGGAACGGGCTTGCTCGCGAAGGCGTCGGTTCAGACAACACATCCCTATCAATAAAAATATTTTCAAAATGATGGTGAGGTAAACCCAAGCCCCATCCGTGTAGTGACTGAAACTGCGAGTCATTCGCATCCGTAGCGGTTCTACACAGGTCATGAGCAATGAAGTCCAGGGCAAAATCGGGTTCGGTCAAACAGTGGTTGGGTGCTTCGGCGCTCGTTGTTTCGGCATCAGGCATTTCGGCATTGGCATTGCTGCCATTGAGCGTGGCATTGGCCGCTGAAGCGGGCACGACGCAGCAGCGCACGCAGTTCAGCTTCGCGATGGCCGCCAAACCGCTGCCCCAGGCCCTGAGCGACTTCAGCCGGATCACCGGCATCAGCGTCGTCTACACCGATGAAGCGCCGTACGGCATGACCGCGCCAGCGGTCAGCGGGCAGATGAGCGCCGAACAGGCGATCCAGCGTTTGCTCAGCGGTTCGGGTTTGACCTTCCGTCGCACCGATGCGCACACCATGGCGCTGGAACCGCAGCCCACCGAAGGCGCCTTGAACCTCGGCGCCACCACCATTACCTCGGTGATGGATCAATCCATGAGCTACCAGCCGCCGCCGACCAGTTCGGTGATGCGCTCCTCGGCCTTGCTCCAGGAAATCCCCCAGACCGTCAACGTCATCCCGGCCCAGGTCATTCGCGATCAGGCGCCGCGCAACCTCGACGACGCGCTGGCCAACGTCAGCGGCATCACCCAGGGCAACACGCTGGGCAGCACCCAGGATTCGGTGATGACCCGCGGCTTCGGCGACAACCGCAACGGTTCGATCATGCGCGACGGCATGCCGGTGGTGCAGGGTCGTGGCCTCAACGCCACGGTCGATCGGGTCGAAGTGCTCAAGGGCCCGGCCTCCTTGCTCTACGGCATCCAGGACCCGGGCGGCGTGGTCAATATGGTCAGCAAGAAACCTGAACTCGAGCAGTACAACGCGTTGACCGTGCGTGGCTCGACGTACGGTGACGGCAAAAACGGCAGCGGCGGCAGCTTCGACAGCACCGGCGCGCTCGGTGATTCCGGGCTGGCCTACCGCATGGTGCTGGACCACGAAGACGAAGATTACTGGCGCAACTTCGGCACCCACCGCGAGACCCTGGTGGCGCCGTCCCTGGCCTGGTTCGGTGAAAGCACCAAGCTGTTGTTCGCCTACGAACACCGTGAATTCCTGACCCCGTTCGACCGTGGCACGCTGATCGACCCACGCGACAACCATCCGCTGGACATATCCCGCGAGCGTCGCCTGGACGAGCCGTTCAACAACATGGAAGGGCGCTCGGACCTCTATCACTTCGAGGCCGACCACGAACTCAACGACAACTGGAAAGCGCACTTTGGCTACAGCTGGAACCGTGAAACCTACGACGCCAGCCAAGTGCGCGTTACCGCCATCGACACCAAGAAAGGCACGCTGACCCGCAGCATGGACGGCACGCAAAACGCGATCAGCACCGACCGCTTCACCACGGCCAGCCTCGAAGGCAAAGTGAATGCGTTGGGCATGCAACATGACCTGGTGTTCGGCGTCGATGACGAGTACCGCAAGATCTACCGCGAAGACCTGATCCGCCAGAAAAGCCTGACCACCTTCAGCTACCTCAACCCGGTCTACGGCCGTGAAGTTGCCGGCACCACCGTCAGCCCGGCGGACAGCGCACAGACCGATCTGCTGCGCAGCGATTCGCTGTTTCTGCAGGACTCGATCCACCTCACCGACCAGTGGATTCTGGTGGCCGGCGGCCGTTTCCAGGAGTACGACCAGTACGCCGGCAAAGGCGTGCCGTTCAAGGCCAACACCGACAGCAACGGGCAAAAATGGGTGCCACGCGCCGGCCTTGTCTACAAGTACACCGACGCGTTGTCGTTCTACGGCAGCTACACCGAATCGTTCAAACCAAACTCGACCATCGCCCCGTTGAGCGGCAGCAGCACCGTGCTCGACGGCAGCATCGCGCCGGAAGAAGCCAAGTCCTGGGAAGTCGGCGCGAAGCTGGATATTCCGGGGCGTGTGACGGGTAACGTCGCCCTGTTCGACATCAAGAAACGCAATGTGCTGGTGGCCAATTCCGAAGGTCCGGTGACCCTTTACAGCGCCGCCGGCGAAGTGCGTTCCCGGGGGCTGGAAGTGGACCTGAGCGGTCAGCTCAGCGACCGCTGGAGCATGATCGGCAGCTATGCCTACACCGATGCCGAAGTCACCGAAGACCCGGACTACAAAGGCAAAAAACTGCAAAACGTGGCGAAGAACACCGGCTCGCTGTCGGCGGTCTATGACTTCGGCACCATCGTTGGTGGCGATCAATTGCGGGTCGGCGCGGGCGCGCGGTATGTCGGTGAGCGGGCGGGTAACGCGGTGAACGATTTTGATCTGCCGAGCTACACCGTGGCCGATGCATTCGCCACCTACGACACCAAGGTCGAGGGGCAGAAGGTCAAGTTCCAGCTCAACGTGAAGAACCTGTTTGACCGCACTTACTACACCTCGGCGGCGAGCCGGTTCTTTGTGTCGATGGGGGATTCGCGGCAGGTTTCGTTGTCCAGCACTTTGGAGTTTTGATCACAGACCGCGTTATCGTTCTTCGCGGGCAAGCCTCGCTCCTACAGGGATTGTGAAACTTGCAGGAGCGAGGCTTGCCCGCGAAGGCGGTTTCCGGATCAGCGCAAAAACGCCTGCCGATACTCGCCAGGCGTCCCACCCAAAACCTGCCGAAACCGATTGGTGAAATGACTCGCACTGGCAAACCCACACGCCAATGCAATCTCCCCCAACGGCTGTGATGTCGAACGCAACAACTCCCGCGCCCGGCTCAGTCGCCTTGCCAACACATACTGATGCGGCGGCAAGCCAAAGCTCTCCCGGAACATCCGCGCAAAGTGATACTCCGACAGCGCACACAACCCCGCCAACTTCCCGAGGCTGATGGCTTCGGCCAACTGATTGTCGATGAACTCCACCAGTTGCCGCCGCTGGTGCGCCGCCAATCCGCCCTTGAGCCGCAAGCCGTCGCGCATCCCGACCTGGCCGAGCAACACGTGGCTGAGCATTTCATGGGCCAGGCTGCTGGTGAGCAGGCGTTCGCCGGGTTCATCCCAGTTGAGCGTGAGCATCTGGCGAAAGCGTCGGGCTTGCTGCGGGTCGTCGAGAAAAGTCCCTTCGCGCAATTGCAATTCGCGAGGTTCGCGGTCCAGCAGCGTGACGCAACCGAGGGCGAACTGTTCAGGGCTGAAATACAGATGGGCCAGGCGAATATCGCCGTTGATCACCCAGCCTGACTGATGGTCGGCCGGCAGAATGCACAGTTTGTCCGGACCGCCCTTGGTGCCGGGCTGGTCGCGGCGAAAAGTGCCGGTGCCGCCCGCGATGTAACAGGACAAGGTGTG
>Ga0255334_1001292_pt1 | contig 11978 bp, 9 predicted proteins | sample EtOH5_35cm_T3_12_FD_202080 | JGI IMG/M metagenome (GOLD analysis project Ga0255334, IMG submission 202080) | Sandy soil microbial communities from University of British Columbia, Vancouver, Canada - EtOH5_35cm_T3_129 | ecosystem: Engineered > Artificial ecosystem > Sand microcosm > Unclassified ...
CAGGCTTTCCTTCCATTCAGGTAAATGGCAGTCCTATGGCCCACTTAGGGAGCCCTACCAGCCATGGCGGGACGATCATCACGGGGTCTGGGGATGTCGGTGGTGGCTTTGTCATGGGGGACGCTGGTGGCGCAACCATCATCAACTTCATGGCCCTTGGAGCGTTCCGGCCTGATGGCTCTGTGGACGACGAGAAGATGGCTACCTTGTTGGCCGACCCTAAGCTCACAGAGAAGGCCAAAGCGGCGAACGCATTGGTAGATCCTAAAGCAGCCGCTGAGAGGCCTGAGGAGAAGCCTGAGGCAAAAGCGGAACCTGCCGTCTGTAAAGACCCTGACATGATGGAAGAACTTGCGGCTTACATCGCTGGAGAGATGAATACCAACATTAACCATCCATCAGTCTTGAAGATGAAGGCGCTGCTCAGCTACGACGTAGTGGAGGAGACACGCAAGCAAATGGCGCTGCCTTGGTATGCCCAGATTGGTGCAACCAGCCCCCAAGCTATTGGTGCTTCAAATGGCGCGGCTGCTATGGCTCTATTTACTGAGCGTGTGGGTCAAGATCGCCCGTGGGACCACAAGCCGATACTCGCCGCGAAATACAATGGCGTCGTCTACCACAAACAGGGTGGTTACGACTACTTCTATGATATTTGGTCGAACATTCACTATGGATACGTTGGGCGAGCTGGTGGACTGTCCGAAAGCGTCCTTTTGGATGGCGCAGGCGCCGAGCAGATCGTTTCAGATTCACTCAGAAAAGTGGGCGAGATCCTAAAGAAACCTAAAGAGGAAAGAAAACTTCCGGGGCCTAATCGCTCGGCTGACATTGACGGGCTACGTGCATGGGACGACGCCCCGGACCGGACTTCGATCAGCATTGGGATCAAGCTATTCAGCCAACATCCGAATGGGGGGGTTACGGCAAAAATGGTAATGAACGAAGTACTTGCAGTAACACCAGAAGCATGGGGGGCAGGCATCCGTGAACACAAATGCAAGCAAAACTAAAATCAGGTATGGCCGTTGGGCGCTTGTCGTCCTATTAGTCTTCCCCATTGCATTTTGGTACTTGGCGTCTCCAGTCGTAGCAGTCAATTTTTCACATGAAGGAAAGGAAGAGTTTCGATACATCTGGAACACTCAGCATCGAATCTATAAAGGTGAAATGCCCAAAGGTGGCGGCGCATCCGTTGAGTGGGGCCATATTTTTCCTGATAAGGATTTCTTCATGAGGTTCGATTGGTGGACCGACAAGGGGGCTCAGAGGTGTTTCTATGTAACGCCGAAATGGGGAAGGATGATAGACATTTACCTTGATTCTACAGGCCGAATCGACACTGCTATAACTGACCCTGACGTTATCAGTCGTTTGAAACAGTGTGCAGGCGAACCTGACCCTTTCCGCCCCTGAGGCGTCCTACCAGCACCACAGCAAGGCGACTCCCGCCGAAGTAGCATGGTCGCTCAAAACCGGAACGCCCGATTTAGCAATAGACCTATGGATTGGCGATATGAAAACGATTGCCGACGTAGCTACAGCAACCGGCTGAGATTTAACCCCAACTCGTTCCAAGGACAAAATACATGACTCATTTTAATCTTCTCTTTACATATTCTGTTTCCCCAAATGGCGACACAGTCGCAGCAGACAAGGCGGCAGCTAGAGCTCGACGTGCAATTGCCAATATAGAATATGGCGACTGGTTAAAAATCCCTGATATCGAAACAGCTATCACAGGAAATATCTATTTATCCAAAATAGGTATAAAAAACAAACGTGATGAAGCGGAAGATATCGTACGAGATGAGTTGCGAAAGGTCTTGGATCTTCATGAAGCTTATTTTGAAACATGGACTGAAGTGGCGCTTATGGTTGATGGCTTAGGCGAATGCATTTTGTTCCGCCTGTGATAAAAATAACGATCCCTAAATTGCGACCCCTGCTAAAAAGTGGGGACTCGCAATAAGAAAAACCCTATTGAGTTTCCTAGTTTTGTGGCCGCCCGAGAGGCTGCTTTTGGCCGTTCTGTGTTGGCCGTAATCCACCCTTTTAAATCCAGTGATACCCAAGCCTTCCAAATTCGGCCTGAATCGCCCCTGGTTTCGTAGACACCTCTTTGCCTTAAGCTGAGGCCAATTAGGAGGTGCCATGAGCAACCCGCGTTACCCCGAAGAGTTCAAAGTCCAAGCGGTCAATCAAGTGACCGAGAAGAAGCTGCCTGTCGCTGATGTAGCGGCTCGTCTCGGCGTGTCGACGCATAGCCTCTATGCCTGGATAAAGCGCTACAGCAAACCTCAAGAAGAACGGCAGCAGGATGATGATCAGCACGCTGAGCTGCGTCGTCTGCGAGCGGAACTCAAGCGGGTGACTGAAGAGAGAGACATATTAAAAAAGGCCGCCGCGTACTTTGCCAAGGAGTGCGGCTGAAGTACGCCTTTATCAAACAGCGCGCGGGCGACTATTCGATTCGACGGCTTTGTCTGACACTGAAAGTCCATCCCAGCGGTTATTACGCCTGGCTGTCTGAGCCGCAATCTGCACGCGCTAAAGACGATCAGCGACTGCTGGGTTTGATCAAGCATTCCTGGCTGGAGAGCGGCGGCGTTTATGGCTATCGCAAAGTCCATGACGATCTGCGCGAAGTTGGTGAGGATTGTGGTCGGCATCGTGTGGCGAGGCTGATGCGTCTTGAAGGTCTGCGCTCTCAGACAGGGTACCGACGCCGTCCTGGAAAGTACGGCGGTAAGCCAGCAGTCGCTTCACCCAATTTGCTGAAGCGCCAGTTCGATGTCGTAGAGCCCAACAAGGTTTGGGTCACCGATATCACCTACATTCGTACGTATGAAGGCTGGCTGTATTTGGCTGTGGTGCTGGATCTGTTTTCTCGTCAGGTCGTTGGCTGGTCAATGAAGTCGCAAATGACCAGTGATTTGGCCATTGATGCGTTGTTGATGGCAGTTTGGAGGCGAAAACCGAAGCAGGAAGTGATGGTTCATAGCGACCAGGGCAGCCAATACAGTAGCTCCGATTGGCGCAGCTTTTTGAAGGCGAATAACTTAGTCGCCAGCATGAGTCGTCGTGGCAACTGTCATGACAATGCCGTTGCCGAGAGCTTTTTCCAGCTTCTAAAGCGGGAACGGATCACGCGAAAAACTTACACCACGCGGGAAGATGCTCGTAGTGATGTGTTCGATTACATCGAGATGTTCTACAACGCAAAACGTCGTCATGGTTTCAACAATCGGCTGTCGCCGGTAGAGTTTGAAAAGCGTTACGCAATCAGCTTGCAAGGTGTCTAGAGAATCCGGGGCGATTCAGTGGAACGCTCTGATGAATCCCGATAGCTGATCAGAAACATCCAGAGCGGCCCTTCTGTTGCTGGTCTTGAGGGAAACAGAAGCGGACTCAGTGGTGCTGCCTGTCGCCCGCAGACGCAGGTAGTAAATACCGTTGCGCCGGTAGTGATATGGCATAGCGAGTCTGGTGGTCGGCCTCTGAGAAGCGAGGAGACTTGTGACAGCGGTTGTGACAGCAGGTCGCGGTGAAGTGAGGTTCATATCGGTTAAGCCCCGTATTCATTGGGTTAACCTGTATCCCTTGAAGATTCTGGATGTACTGCCGCGAAGACCTGCGCAAGCTCAAGCGGATTACCCTGTTGTGGGATTACATCCGCGAAGTGACCGAGCTAAACCGCCCGTTATTACTGGGCGAAACGCGGGAGCTGCGGTTTACGGACTGAGCGGCTGAGCAGATGTTCAAAGTGGGCTAGCCAATTGGCAGCCCTTGCGGGTGACTTCCAGCCGTTTGTAAACAACCCGGTTGGCCTTGTGTGACTCGATAATCATTGGCAGGGAAGTACGGGGATCGTCCAAACGCAAGCTCAGAAGAAAATCGACATTACATTCCCACCATTTGCTCTCAAGCAACTGCGCCACAACCTCTGGCGGGTGCCGATACTTGATGACTTTCGCCGGAATCCCGGCAACTACCGCATAGGGCGGCACATCGTGGGCAACCAGTGCGCGGGTGGCGATGATAGCCCCCGTGCCCACCGTGACACCTTCCATGATCATGGCGCCATGTCCGATCCAGACGTCGTCGCCAATCGTTACATCAACAATCTCTGGTTCGAAGGACAGTTTTGTACGGGTAAATTGGAAGGGGTGCGAACTGACCCAGTCGGACGGGTGGGTATTTTTGTCTTGCCCGATGTAGCAGTCATTTCCAATCGAACAAAACCGTCCTATCGATGACACCGCGGACAGCACGCAACCACTTCGAATGTAAGTGTGGGCACCAATGCTCAACCGTTTGGTGCCGACCACCACGTGACCGAGCGAAACATTCTCTTCCACCAGCAACGTGGTTTTGGCGTTAAGCGATGACACCCCGCCAGCGATCTTGCATTTATGCTGGCGAAGCCATTTTTTCCAGAAGTGGTTGCGGCAGTAATTTATTATTTTTTCCATGTGGCAGTCGTCGTGTTCCGTTGATCTACGGGGGAATGGAATCCCCCAAAAAGAATAATTAAAAAGGGGCTCAGCCGATCAATCGGCGCTTACCACGATCGACACCCGACGGTTCTCGGTTCGACCGGCCGCATTGTCGTTGGAGGCAACCGGCTCACTGCTGCCAAAGCCCTTTAGCTGGATATTCTGTTCTTTCATGCCGACCGCGGTCAGGACCTTGCCGACGCTGTTCGCACGGCGCAGGGACAGCTGTTCGTTGTAGGTCTCTTTGCCCGACGCATCGGTGTGACCATCAACCCGCACCCGATCGATCCCGACACCCAGCAACGCCTTGCCAATGCGCTCGACGATCTCGGTGCTCTGCGGATTCAGGCTTTCGATATCACTGCCAAACAACACTTTGCCGGACAAGCCAAACGCCCAGCCCTCGTCGGTCAACTCGAAACCTTGCTGTTGCAGAACTGCAACCTGTGCCGAACTCAAACCTTTTTGTGGAGCCGTCTGGCAACCGGTCAGTGCCAGCAAAGCCATGAACAAGGGGATCGCAAGAAATCGCAGATTGAATGAGAACACGAACGTTAGCTCCTGGTTTGAACATCGGCGACAGGGTGCTCCGACCCTGACGTGTGCTGCGCACCTCTGGAAAAGCGTTTGGCCTGGTACATGGCCGCATCGGCAGCATTGAGCAGAGCACCCGGTGTAGCACCATGATCCGGGTACACGGCAATGCCGATGCTCAGAGAAGTCAAAACCTGAGTATGACCCGGCAACGGGATCGGCACTTCCATGCTGGCAATGATTTTATCGGCGATCCGCTCGGCGTCTTCGGTCTTGTGCAGCGGTGTCAGCAGGACAGCAAACTCGTCCCCCCCAAGACGCGCCACCAGATCCTCTTCGCGCAGTTGCGCGCGAACCCGATTGGCGACTGCGACCAACACTGCATCGCCGGCGGCGTGACCGAAGGTGTCGTTGATTTCCTTGAACCGGTCACTGTCGAGATACAACACCGCTACCCGCTCGTTGAGCTTGTTGGCGTTGCGCAGCGCACGAATCAATCGGCCTTCGAAAAACGCCCGGTTCGGCAACCCGGTGAGGCTGTCATGACTGGCCTGGTGGGCGAGGGTTTCATTCTCGCTTTGCAGGTGGGTTTGCCAGGATTCGAGTTCATCGAGCAGGGCATTGAAGTCATTGCCCAGGTTATCGAGTTCGGCGATGTCGGCGGGCGGCACACGCTGGTCGAAGGCTCGTTCGCTGCGCGCAGCGTGCGCCACGAACGCCAGACTGCGCAGCGGACCGGTGATCCCGCGCAGTTGTCGACGAGCCAGATAAAGCGCTACCCAGGCACTGGCGGCGGTGCACAGAACGATGCCCACCAGACCGCTGAGCAAGAAGCGCATCAGGCTGCCACCATGGCCGATCAGCAGAGTGCTGCCGATTTCCTGACCTTGATGGATGATCGGCATGCTGATGGGCTCTTCCAGAAAGGCTTTGGCCATCTGCATTTCAAGATCAGAGAACAATCCGGTTTCCGGTCGCTGCCAACGCGCCAACAACTTGCCTTGCAAGTCCAGCACTTGGGCATCCGCCACTTCTTCGGTGGAGGCGATCAGTGCCAGCGCTTCAGTGGCGGCGGCTTTGTCGTTGAACACCACGGCAGCTTCCACGGTGTAGTTGATGGAGCGCGCGATCAGGTGCAGGTTGTGGTCGGCATAGACCCGCAACGCCAGGACGCCGAGCAGCGTCAGCGAAATGCTGGCCATGGCCACGCCGACCAGCGCGACGATCAAATGACCGCGGCCAATGACCGAACGCAAGGTCGGACGACTGCCCGGCTTGAATAGACTCATGGCGCCGCCGGTTTGCGGCGGGACAGTTGCAGCACACTTGGGTGAATTCGCACGCCGCTGCGGGCGACGGAATCGAGGTTGACCTCAAAGGACACTTGTTCATCGCCGACACGCAAACAGAACAGACTGCCGACGGTACATTGATCGTCGCTTTCGCTGATGCTCAACACCGGATGCCCGCTCAGCGAAGCGAACAACCGGCTGCGCTCTTCGCTGGTCAGTTTGCCGATGTACACCGCGTCGCACTCACTGACAATGGATGAGTTGTCGGCCAGCAGGCGGCGCACGGTAACGGGTCGGCCGGTGGCCTGGGTGGTGCCCTTGACCAGGTCGTCGGTGTATTCGGTAGGGCCGACGATGCACAAACGAAGTTGTGCGGGCTCGACTGGCCAGCGGGCATAGCTGAGTATCCCAAGTACAACCTGCGTGACCGATTTGGCGCGCTGGTCGGCCATGCCTGGTGGTGTTTGCGCTTGAGCGAAAACGAAGCCGCTCAGCAAACAGAGAAAGCCTGCAAGTACGGCCTGCTTGCAGCCAGCAACGCACTCTGTCATCCAGACAGCCACCTTCATGCAGGGATTCTCTTCGGTCGTAACGGGAGGGTGCCGCAACGATAGCACAGCGCTGAAACACCAGCGAGGCCACGTACGACGGCACTTCGGACAGTTTCCGGCGTCCGGTGCCGCCGCCATTTATTGCCTCGGCTCGACGGCCTCTTCCAACTCCAGCATCAACCCACTCAACCGCTTGACCTTGCGTCGCACGGCCTCTTCAAACACTCCGGCACGTGGCTCGATCAATGTGAACCAGTCCTTGGCCCGGGTAATGCCGGTATAGATCAGCTCCTTGGTCAGAACCGGGTTCAGGGCGTCCGGCAAAATCAGCGCCGTATGGGCAAACTCGGAGCCCTGGGATTTGTGCACGGTCATGGCGTACACGGTTTCGACATCATTGAGCCGACTCGGCAGGACAAAACGCACGCCACCCTGGCCGTCATTGCGCGGAAAGGCCACGCGCAATACCTGACGACCCGCCTCGGGGCCATCGCGCTCCGGCAACTTGAGGGCGATGCCGATGTCGCCGTTCATCAAACCCAAGCCATAGTCGTTACGGGTCATCAGCACCGGCCGGCCTTCGTACCACTGCTGATTGCTGTCGATCAATCGGGCCTTGAGCAACGCATCGGTCACGCGCTGATTCAAGCCCTCCACACCCCATGGCCCTTTGCGAACGGCACACAACAATTGGAAGGCGTCGAAGGCTTGCAGCACCTGGCGCGCCCAATCGGTCCAGCGTGAATCCTCAAGCGAGCTATCGGGCGGTGGCCGCAGGTGGCGCAGCAGGCTGAGGTAATGCCGGTAGCCTTGCGGCCCATCACCATGGCCTTCGAGCAATAGGCGCTCCAACGCCCGGTCCTGTTCACCCTTGAGGGGCAGGGAAAATACATCGCCGTGGCTTCGAGCCGCCAGCAGCTGCCGAGCCTCTTCGGGTTGTTGCCGGTTGACCCAGCGCGCCAGTTGGCCAATGCCGCTTCCCTCGCCGAACCGGCGCGAGTGACGCAGCATCACCACTTGCTGGGCCAGGGGATGAGCCCCGTGAGTGTCTTCTTGCAAACCACTGGCTGCGAGGTTTTCACCACTGACCGTTTCCAGCCACTGACGCGTCTGCGGGCTGTACCAACCGGCCTCGGCGTCGCGGCACAGATCACCCAGCACAGCACCGGCCTCCACCGAGGCCAGTTGGTCCTTGTCACCCAGCAGAATCAGTCGGGCATGGGCCGGCATCGCGTCGAGAAGATTGGCCATCATCTCCAGGTCGATCATTGAGGCTTCATCCACCACCAGCACATCCAGCGGCAAACGGTTACCGGCGTGGTGCCGGAAATGTCGCGTACCGGGCCGACTGCCGAGCAGACGGTGCACGGTGGTAACGTCTGACGGAATTTTATCTCGCACGGCTTCAGCGACTTCCAGCGTGCGGACTTGTTGGCTGATGGACTCCGTCAACCGTGCCGCAGCTTTCCCGGTGGGGGCGGCGAGACGGATGCGCAAGGGTTTGCCAGCCTCCACCGCTGGCGCCTGAAGCAATGCCAGCAAGCGCACGACTGTGGTGGTCTTGCCCGTCCCCGGGCCGCCGGTGACGATGCTGAAGGCACTGCGGGTCGCCAAGGCACACGCGAGTTTCTGCCAGTCGATCAGCTCGCCAGGCTTGGCCTGGCCGAACAAACCGACAAGACGTTGGGGCAGATCACTCGGTGTGGTTTCGTGTTCGGCCAGACGCACACGCAGGGCGTCATCGATACGCCGCTCGTAAGCCCAATAGCGGCGCAGATAAAGGCGTTTTCCCGAGAGTACCAACGGCCTTTGTTGAGCCGTTTCACGCCTGTCGGCTGCCAATGCGACCAGATTGCTGGCGGCCAGTACCTTGCACCAATGGGCGCCGTCCAGCGCCTCGAGCAATTGTGATGGCAGCAGCATCGCGCCACTTTGCAGATCGCCTTCCGGCGGCAATGACAACGCGAAGTCCGGCTCTTTCAGGGTTTCGAACAGATCCAGGCAGACATGGCCGTGGCCCAATTGGTGACTGGTCAATGCCGCAGCCAGCAGCACCAGAGGGTCATCGTCGGGAGCGAGTTCGTGCAAGAACGCAACGAAGGCCTTGTCCAGCGCTCGCAACCAGCCCCGCTCGACCCAACGGGTGAGCAGCAGCAACAAGTCATCGGCGCGACTCAACGGTGCCAGACTCGCCAGACTTTCCGCTGCCAATGGCGTCGGCAGCAAATCGGCGAAGGTGCGACTCATAGCAGTACTCCCTGTTCCCAGGCGGGTTCGGCCTTGGGTTCTGGCTTGCCCTGGAACAGCCGGTCGAGACGCTCGATCAGTTCTCTTGGCGGACGGGCGAAATACACGCCCTGACTGGATGCGCGGGTGCCACGCAGGAACAGATACAGCGCCCCACCGACGTGCCGGTCGTAGTCGTAATCGGCAAGCCGCGCCTTGAGTTGGCGGTGCAGGGCCAACAGGTACAGCACGTATTGCAGGTCGTAGCGATTGTCCAGAATCGACTGCTCCATGGCTTGCTCGGTATAGGCCATGTCATCGACGCCCAGCCAGTTGGATTTGTAATCGGCGACGTAATAGCGACCATCATGCTCGAACGTCAGATCGATGAAACCTTTGAACATGCCATTGAGCAACACCGGTTCGGCTGCAACACGGGCAACGCCGTTGTGGGTGTATTGACGGACCAATTCGTCGAGTTTGAGCACATCGACTTTATGGCTGGCGAACCAGAATTCCATCTCGACGCGGTACTGGGTCAATTGCTCGAATATCACTGGCGCCTGTCCGGCACCGATGTGCAGCGGGGACTTGAGCAGGTGCTGCAGCCAATCGCTCAGCGTGGTGATCCAGCCTTCCCAGCCACGACGGTTGCAGCGACGGGCAATGGCATCTTCCACGGCTTGTGGTGTGGCGGCAAAACCTTCGTTACCGGCCCATTCAAGCAAACCATGGAGAAAGGTGCCGGGGTTCGGCCCCCGAGGGAAGCGATGGATATCGGCACCGCCAGCGACCACTTCTCTCGGCGCTTGCGGGTCAAGGCGCTCGTCGTCAAACAGCTTTTGCGCTTGCGGGTTTTCCGGTGCTTCGTCACTGCCCACGCTCAGGCTGTCGCCAATGCGCAGGGCGCTGTAGGAGGCAATCCACCAGTTTTCGCTGGCCTTGCGCTTGGGAATCAGCGGGGCAAGCAATGTCGCATCGTTTTGCGGCGAGTGGTAATGCTCGGCGGTTTCTTCAGGCATTTCACTGTAGTTCAGCGCCGGACAGTCCTGCTGCAAGTCTTCAAGCCAACGCGTCAAACCCGCCGATTCGGTCAATGGCGCACCACCGCCCAGCAAATAACCCAGTGCCGAAAGGTGCAGCACCGAGCTGTTGTTATTGCCGCGCTTGAGGTCCGTAACACCGAGCCAACAGGCATGTTGTGCACGGGTCAAGGCCACATACAACAAGCGCAGATCCTCGGCCAGGCGCTCATGATCGGCCAGCGCGATCAACTCGGGTGTCGGCTTCAACGTCACCTGGGCCTTGCCGGTCTCGTCGTGGTAATGCAGCGGCAAGCGGCTGCCGTCGACCGGCTTCGCCGAACACACGAACGGCAGGAACACCAACGGATACTCAAGCCCCTTGGACTTGTGAATCGTCACGACCTTGACCAGTTGCTCGTCGCTCTCCAGACGCAGTATCTGCTCTTCGCCAGCCTGGCCGGACAACGCCAGGTGTTCGGATAAATGCCGGATCAATGCTTGCTCGCCATCGAGTTCGGCGGCCGCCTGTTGCAGCAGTTCGGACAAGTGCAACAGGTTGGTCAGCACACGCTCGCCGTCGCTTCGCGCGATCAGTGCCTGAGGTAGCTGGAAGTCATGCAGCAAGCGACGCAGCATCGGCAGCACACCCTGTTTGCGCCAGAGTTCGCGATAACCGCGAAACTGCATGACCCGCGCTTCCCACGCCAACTCGTCCTGATTCAAGCGTTCCAGCTCGGCCAGCGACAGATTCAGCGTGATACAGGCCAACGCCGCTCGCAGCGGACGCTCGACATCCGGCTCGGCGCAAGCCTTCAGCCAGGTCAGCAGGTCATGAGCTTCCTGTGCGGCGAACACCGAGTCCTTGTCCGACAGATACACGCTGCGCACGCCCCGGGCCGTGAGTTCTGCGCGCACGGCCTGGGCCTCTTTGCCGTCGCGTACCAGGATCGCGATATCCGCTGGCAGCAAACCTTTGAAGTCCTTGCCGTCCTGGATGAAACCCGCCTGGCCTTGTTGCCCGCCATTGAGCAAAGCAGTGATTTCACTGGCGCAAGCAGCGGCTAATTGCTGTCGGTAAACGGCGCCGGACAATGGTTGATCGGCGGGCAGATGCCAGATGTTCAGAGCGGGTACAACCTGACCCTTAACCTGCAAAACTTCTTTGCGGCCCTGGGAGGCGACCGGCAGGAACGGCACCGGATTTTCACCACTTTTTTCACGGAACAGAAATGCGCCCCGCCCCGCTTCCCGCGACTCGGCGCGCTCGAACACATGGTTCACCGCATCGACCATGCCATGACTGGAACGGAAGTTGGTGCCCAGGGTATGCAGCCGGCCAGTGGTGGCCTGGCGGGCACGCAGGTAGGTGTAGATGTCGGCGCCACGGAAGGCATAGATCGCCTGCTTCGGGTCGCCGATCAGGAACAGGCCGCATTCAGGATTGTTGTCCTCGATGCGATAGATGCTTTCGAAGATCTGGTACTGAACCGGGTCGGTATCCTGGAATTCGTCGATCAACGCTACCGGAAATTGCTCGCGTATCAGGGTTGCCAAACGTTCGCCGCCCTCGGCTTGCAACGCAGCATCGAGGCGCAGCAGCATGTCATCGAAACCCATTTCCGCGCGGCGACGTTTTTCTTCCTCGAACCGCGCGCCTACCCACTGAGCGGCATGTTGCAGGACTGCCGCATCGGGGGTCGGCAAACTGTCGAGACTGGCCTTGAGGCCAGGCATTGCGTCCAGTCCCGGGTGATTGGGCACTTCGCCCTTTTTCCATGCCTCAGCCATGCCATCAGGCGTCAGGCGAGTGAAGCCGGTGCCAATATCCAACTGCTCAAGCAATTCATCTTA